>VFQM010001096.1_pt1 | contig 25379 bp, 19 predicted proteins | sample 3512391 | NCBI WGS metagenome assembly VFQM01 (sample SAMN10412369, study PRJNA504923) | tailings metagenome | isolation source: Replicate 1 from Balatoc abandoned mine | place: Philippines | reverse complement strand
ACTGCTCGGGCTTCACCGAAAAGACGGCGATCCTCGGCATCGACGGCAAGGGCGAATACGCGACGACCTTCTTCGGCGTCGGCGAGAACGGCAAGATCACCAAGATCAAGGAGTTCTACGACCCGGATTCGCTCGGCGGCCTCTACGGCGCGCTCACCGAATACCTCGGCTTCGAGATGCTCGACGGCGAGTACAAGGTGATGGGCATGGCGCCCTACGGCGACCCGACCAAGTACGATTTCTCGCGGCTGGCGAAGTTCGAGAACGGCGAGCTGATCGTCAACACCGACTACGCCAACGTGATCGGCTTCCGCCGCTACAAGGAGAAGGAAAATGGCAAGAGCAGGGGCTACTACTTCTCGCCGAAGCTGATCGACTGGCTGGGCCCGATGCGCCACGGCGACATCGCCGACGACCCGTACATCCACTACGCGGCGAGCATGCAGAAGCTGTTCGAGGACCTGTCGCTGCAGATGATCGAGTACTACCTCGGCGACATCCTCAAGGAAACCGGCCGGCTGGCCTTCTCCGGCGGCGGCGCGCTCAACGTCAAGCTGAACCAGAAGATCATCGCCCGCCCGGACCTCAAGGAGCTGTTCGTGCAGCCGGCGTCCGGCGATGCCGGCACCGCGATTGGCGCCGCCTCCTACGTGTCGGTGCAGCGTGGTGTGCCGGTCGAGAAGATGGAACACGTCTACCTCGGCCCGGCCTACAGCAACGAGGATGTCATCGCCGCCTGCGCACGTCATCCCGAAAAGCCGCAGTGGCGGCAGATCGACAACGGCGACGTCGAGGTGCCGAAGCAGGTCGCAAAAATCCTCGCCGACGGCAACCCGGTCGCCTGGTTCCGCGGCCGCATGGAGTTCGGCCCGCGCGCACTCGGCGGCCGCTCCATCCTCGGCTGCCCAAGCGCCGCCGGCGTCGCCGACCGCATCAACGAGCAGATCAAGTTCCGCGAGCGCTGGCGCCCGTTCTGCCCGAGCATGCTCGACACCGTCGGCCCGAAAATGCTCGGCAGCGAGCACCCGGCGCCGTTCATGACCTTCACCTTCGAGGTCGCCGAGGAATGGAAGTCGCGCGTTCCCGAGGTCGTCCATGAAGACGGCACCTCGCGCGCGCAGGTGCTGAAGCGCGAGTTCAACCCGCGCTACTACGACCTGATGCTGGAATTGGAAAAGCTGACCGGCAACGGTGTCGTGCTCAATACCTCGCTCAACCGCCGCGGCGAACCGATGATCTGTTCGCCGACCGATGCGCTGAACATGTTCTTCGGCTCGGACCTGCAGTACCTGATCATGGAAGACATCCTCGTCGTCAAGGATTCGGTGAAGGCGGCCTGAGACCATGGCCGAACGCTGGATCCTGCAGTTCTGCCATTCGCACTACGGCCCCTTCGCCGACGTCGCGCGCCAGTATGCGGCGCTGTTCAAGGGATCGCCGTACAAGGTGCTCACCGTCTATCTGACCGGTGAGCCGAGCGAGGCCGTGCGGCAGGTGTCGGCGTCCGATGAGGTGATCTTCCTCGACTTCAGCAGCAAGGCGGTCGGCGGCCTCAAGCTCGCGGCGATCCGCGCGCTCCGGAAGATTGCGGCAAGCCGCGACTTCGCGCTGGTCATCGCCCACCGCGCCAAGCCGACCTACATCGCCTGCCTGGCGACGAAGCTGCCGGTGATCAGCGTGCACCATGCCTTCGGCGACTACAGGCGCGCCTCCCGCCGCTGGTTCGCCAACGCCTTCAAAAAGCGCCTGTCGCTGCTCGCCGTCTCGGATGCCGTGCGCGACGACATCCGTCGCTGCCTGCCGCAGTGGCCGACGGAGAAGATCGAGACGCTGCACAACCGGCTCGACGTCGCTGCCGCGCAGGCCGGGATCGTGCCGCGCGAGGCGGCGCGCGAAGCGCTCGGCTTGCCGCAGGCGGTGCCGGTGATCGGCAATGTCGGCCGCCTGCATCCGGACAAGGATCAGGCGACGCTGATCGAGGGCTTCGCCGCGGCATTGCCACGCCTGCCGGCCGGAACGCTGCTGGCGATCGCCGGCAGCGGGCCGCTGGAATCGGCATTGAAGGCGCAGGTCGCCAGCCTCGGCATCGCCGACCGTGTCCGCTTCCTCGGTCAGGTACCGGACGTTCGTCGGTATTTCTCCGCCTTCGATCTGTTCGCGCTCAGTTCCGATCACGAGCCCTTCGGCATGGTGCTGCTGGAGGCGATGGCCGCCGGCGTGCCGGTGATGGCCACCGACTGCGGCGGTGCACCGGAGGTCGTCGCCGATCCGGCGCGGCTGTTCCCGCTGCGTGACACGGCGGCGCTGGCCGACAAGCTTGTGACCTTCTTCGCTTCGGCGCACGCTGCAGGCAACGACATCGAGCGCTTGTGCCGTCATTTTTCGGACGAAGCCGCCCGGCAGTGCTTCTTCTCGCTGCCGATGGTGCGGCAGGGGCTGGCGGCATGAGCACGTCGGCAGCCAAGGCCCGCATCGCGCTGGTCGCGTTCAGCTCGCTCGGCGACGGCCTGATCTACCTGATGATGGCCGAGAACCTGCGCCTGAACGGTTTCGCCGTCACCTACTTTGGGAACATCGGCTACCAGCTGCGTGCCTGGCTGCCGCAGTTCGAGATTCGCCCGTACCCGGCAGCCGAGGAGATGGATGCCGCACTCGCCGGCTTCGACCTGGTCATCATGAGCCCGCCGCAATTCCTGCGCGACCGCATGGACCCGGCGACGACCGACGCGATGCGCCGCAAGTGGCTGCTGATCTGCCAGAAGACGCCGGATGACTGGCGCTTCGACCTGACCGCGGCGAAGCGTGCGGCGCTGCCGCCGGAAACCTTCGTTGCGCTGCAGGGGCTGCTCGATTGCGGCGGCTCGATGCGCGACCGCGACTACACGACCGAGAGCGTCGTCGACATCACGCTCGAATACATGCAGAAGCGCATGGGCCTCGCGCAACTGACGCGCACCGTGACGCTGACGCCGCCGGCCGGACTGCAGTTGCGCCGCCATGCCCGGCGCATCGTCGTCAGCCCGGATTCGGCCTGGCCGCAGAAGAAGGACTGGCCGCCGCGCGCCTTCCTCAAGCTGTGCCGCGAACTGCAGGCGCAGGGTGACGAGCCGAAGATCGTCGTCGCCCCGGCGAACCATGAGCGCTGGCGGAAGATGCCGGGCAACACCTTCGAAACGCCGGTGTTCCACGATATCGGCGAACTGGCGGCCTACCTCTACGAATCCGGCGCGGTGATCGCCAACGACTCGGGCAACGGCCATCTCGCCTTCTTCCTCGGCGTGCCGGTCGTCACCATCTACCGCAAGAAGAATCCGAAGTTCCACTGGCGGCCCGACTGGGCACCCGCCCGCGTGGTCTGCCCGCGCCTGACCCTGCCCGGCTTCCGCGGTGAAATCTGGAAGCCCTTCGTCGGCGTCGGCGACGTCCTCGCCGCGCGGAGGGCGCTGTCATGAACAGCGTGCGCAAGATCCTCGTCCTCGACGGCATCGGCGGCGTTCCGCTCGGCCGCGAGATCTGCGAGACCCTGGTCGAACTGGGCGTCGCCGCGACGCATTTCGACTGCCTGCAGGCCCCGCGTCGGGCGTTCTATGGCGCCCACTCGGCCTATGCCAAGTTGCGCAACCGGGGCACGGACCGCGACGGTTTCTACTTCCTGCCGAAGCTTGTCGAACGCGACCTGCGCGAGCTGATCGCGCGCGAGCAGCCGAGCCACATCCTCGTCGTCGGCTTCATCTACAAGTTCTTCGACCCGCAGCTGCTGCGCCGGCTGGCCGACGAGGCGAAGGCCGGACTCTTCCTCTACGACACCGACACCTGCAACCTCTACGGGCGGCGGCGTGAGTTCATCTTCTTCGTCGAGAACGAACTGCCGGTCTACGACCGCATCCTCTCCTGCTCGGCGGTGACGACGCGCTTCTTCCGCGATACGCGCGGGCTGGATGCGGTATTCGTCCCCTTCGGTGCCAAGCCGATCGTGACGGAGCGCGACGCGCAGCCGACCGACGTGCTCTTCGTCGGCAGCGGCGACCTGCGCCGCATCTTCCTGCTCGAAGGCATCCGTGACCACGTCTCCGTGCGCGGCAACCGCTGGCAGCGCAACTTCCCGCTGATCTCGGCGCCGCTGCGCGCACGCATCGACGACCGCCCGGTCTGGGGTGAGGAACTGCATCGCCTGCTCGGGCAGGCGAAGATCGTGCTCAACATCACGCGCACCGATTTCTACGGCGCCGAGACCGGCATCAACCTGCGCATCTTCGAGGCGCTGGCCGCCGGCTGCTTCCTGCTCACCGACCACTGCGACGAGCTGGGCGAACTGTTCCGGATCGGTGAGGAGATCGAGACTTACCGGTCGTCTGGCGAACTTGCGGAAAAAGTTCGTTACTATCTTGCCAATCCGGAAAGGAGAATCCAGATCGCAAATTCCGGATTCTCGGCCTTCAAGGCACAGCACACCTGGTCGGCACGCATCGCGAACCAACTACTCCCCACCCTTGCCGGCGATCCCTCGCCCCGATGCCGATGACACGTCCAAACTGGCTCACCCCCGTAGCGACCACCTTCGTCGCCAGCCTCGCCCTTTCGCTGCTTGCCCGACTCGGCAGCACCGTCAACCGGGACGGCATGCTTTACGTGAACACGGCGCAAGCCTACCTGGACGGCGGCTTTGCTGCAGCCAAAGCACTCTTTGCCTGGCCGTTCCTGCCAATCGTCATGGCATGGGTGTCGAATATATCCGGGCTGACCCCGGAGAATGCCGGGTACCTCGTCAATGCGTTATTCATGGCCGGCGCCTGTGCACTGATGGTCGCCTGCGTTCGCCGCGAGAAACCGGAACTCGCCTGGATCGCATGCCTTACCGTGCTCGCATTGCCGGGTTTCAACGAATACCGGAACGAATTGCTGCGCGAGTTCGGCTGCTGGTTCTTCGTCATGCTTTCCTTGTGGCTGGCGCTGAAATGGCACGACCGTCCAACCTGGCTGATGGCCATTGGCATCCAGGCCTCGCTACTGAGCGCCGCCCTCTTCCGGCCGGAGGCGCTTACTCTCTATGCCGCACTGACGGCCTGGCAGTTGTTTGCCCCGGCCGATCGGCGCTGGCACCGATTGCTGATCATCGGCCTGCTGCCGGTGGTCGGAGGAATGGTGCTCGCAGCCCTGTATTTGACTGGGCACCTGGGCAGCGGGCGACTTGCCGGCGAGTTTAGCCGGCTAAGCCTTGCCCGGTTCGACGCCAAGGCGGAAGTTCTCGCGAGCGGCTTGATCGAATATGCCCGTGGCAATGCGCAGGAAATTCTCTTCTTCGGTTCCCTGGCCCTGATCCCGATCAAGTTGATCCAGAAATTCGGTCTCTTTCTCGTACCGCTCTGCTTTTACGTCGCATCGTGGAAAACGCATCCTTTGAATGCATTCGAGCGACTGCTCCTGTGTGCAATCGTTGTTCACTTGCTCGTTCTCTCGGTATTCGTCACAGACCTGCAATTTCTGGCTGGCCGCTACGTTGGCCCTGTCCTGCTCTTTTCGACGCCATTCATCGCTGCAGGGCTGAAGCACTTGTTCGCCCGCTGGCCAAGGCTGCCGAAACCTGCCCTGGCGATCGCGATCGTCATGGCATTGGCAAACGTCGTTTCTACCGGCCCCGGGAAAGCCCACTTCGCCGAAGCCGGTGCTTGGCTGGCCGAGAAGGCTCCGGCGGTACCCCGCGTATACATCGATAGCGGGCGAACCGCGTATCACGCCCGCTGGCAGAATGTCGCGACCTTGCAGCAGCGGAACGACCGCGATGCCATTGCTGCCGCGGCCCGAAACAACGCTTTCGAGTTGTTCGTCCTCGAGCGCTCGCGCAAGGATGATCCGATCGTCGAGTGGCTGGAGAAGGAATGCCAGCTGACGATAGTCGCCCGCTTCGGCCGCCCGGACAAGGATGAGGTCATCATCGCCCGCCCAGGAACTGTTCAATGACACCGAGGACACCAGCATCACCGCCGATTCCGGCACTGGTCATCAATCTGGACCGTCATCCGGACCGTCTTCAATGGTTCACGGGAAACGCACGGAAGCGAGGCCTTGCCGTGGAAAGAATTGCCGCAGTCGATGGCAAGGATCCAGCAAATCTGAACACGGTAGAGGCGTTGCGTGCTCCCGGTGCAGGCCTGGGAAGAAATGAGCTTGCGTGCATCGCCAGCCACCGGCTGGCTTGGAAATGGCTGCTGGAAAGCGATCACCCGTTCGTAGCGGTCTTTGAAGACGACGCCCATCTTTCCGAAGATATTGCTGACATTCTCAGGCAGGATCTGGTTCCCGCAGGAATAGACATCGTCAAACTGGAGGTCCCTTCCGGAAAAGTCTCGTTTTCGAGGCGGGCTCAAGCAGTTCATTGCCAGCGTGGCTTGCACCGCCTGCTGACCCGGGCCTACGGTGCCGGCGCGTATGTCATTTCCAGACGATGCGCCGAGCGCTTGCTGGAACTGACCGAGCGTTGCAACCAACCAGTGGACGTGATCCTGTTCGACGACACATCCGACATCTGGCTGACCTTCCCGATCCTGCAGGTGGTTCCTGCGCCATGCATTCAGGATGTCAATCTGGCACGCGCAGTTCGCGGTGAACAACTCTTCCAGAGCACCATCGAGGAAGATCGACAGACGAGAAAAAGCCAGCGCAAGGGGGCAGACCGTCGGAGAAAATCTGCGCTACCGATGAAGAAACTGCGCAACTATATCTGGTGCGTGATGCGCGGCGCTGACCCGCTCAGACACCGGGACTATATCGCGTACGATCTGGGCAACCTCAGCGCCCGAACAGACGCTTGATCGCCTTGCGGCCAAAGCGGCGCTTCACCACCACCTTCAAGTCGTAGAGCACGAACGGAACCTGGAACCACGGCTTCATGTGCTTGCGCAACGCTTCCAAATAGCACGCGAGAAAGCGCTCCCTGCCCTCTGCGTGCATCTTGTTGCAGATTCGGACAAGGTCCTCGAAGCGCCGACGAAGGTCGAGCGGCCCCTGGTAGACGCGGATACGTCCCGTATCTATCAGGGAAAAGGCAAAGTCCCCATCACCTTTGCGGCGAACCAGGATGTTTCCGGCAGACAAGTCCCTGAACAATATTCCCCCGCCGTGCATGCGTAGCAGGTAGTCGGCAAGCTGGCGATAGGCGGCCTCCTCGCCGACCCCGGCGAATGAAGGCTCGCCGGCGGCGAAGGCGCCGACCAGTTCGCGCGCGGTGAATTCGGCCGGGACGTACTCGCAGAGGTAGTAGTTCTGCAGCAGAGTGCCGTCACCCTCCTTCTCGAACCAGGCCACCGGTGGTGCCGCGGCCACGCCCCGGCGCAGCAGTTCGCAGGTGCCGTTCCAGCTGCGCAGTCCCTTCGACGGCTTGAAGCGGTCGAGCAGTTTCTTGTGCAGGTGCATCTTCACCGGCTGCTTGACCACCAGCCTGGCGCCCGGAGTGCGCGGATCGTCGACTGTCCAGATCGCATTGCGAGCGTGCCGCAGCGTCGCTTCCTTCGGCGGCGTACCGATCCGTTCGGGATGGATGGATTCCAGCAGGCGAGCCGCTTCCGCGGCATCACGGGCGAGCACGATGCCGCGCCAGCCGTTTTCGCGGAAGAAGAAATGCGTCCTGTCCGGCAGGTGGCGATGGATCGCCACGTCGGCGAGAAGGGCCGCCGTTGCCTTCACCGCCACCGGGCGTTCGGCCGACCAGAGCAGGTAGAGCGGCGATTCGCTTGCCAGCGACGGCCGCTCGCGCAGAATCTCGCCGTCGCGGCAGCGGCACAGGGCCGTACGCAGGTCGTCGTCCGCGTAGATGTCCTGCAATGCGGCGGCGTGGCCATTGGTGGTCCACACCACATGCACGAGTCCGGTCGCGGAGTGGAAGGCATGCACTTCCAAGCCGTCGCCCCGGCTCAGGCGGCCGCCGTAGCGGCTGCCGGGAATCAGTTCGTTGAAGGCGCCGAGTGCGCGCAATGCGGGGCGCACACACAGGTCGGCCAGCTCGCCGCGCAGCCCGGCATAGTGGGTGATGCGTTCCAGGGCCGGGTACGGGAAATTCCCCTCGTCGACCAGCCCCTCGCGATGGCAGACCAGCGGCCCCCACCAGGCACGCTCGAGCGCGCCGGAAGCGGCACACAGCACCATGTAGCGGGCGAGGTAGTCGGCCTGCTTCTCCTCGCTGTCTGGCAGCAGGCGCTCGATGCGCGGCAAGGTCCAGAAGGCAGACGGGGAAAACAGTCGGGGCACGCCGAAATCCGTACCGATGCGGGCGAGCAGCCGGGCCTTCTTGATCAGGTTGAACTTGTGCAGCGAGACCAGGCGGTGGCCGAGGATCTTGTGGTCGTAGCGCTCCGGCTCGGTGCAGCGCTCGGAAAACAGGTTGTCGGTGTGCAGGTCCGGCAGCTGCCCGCGGTCGCGCAGCAGGGCGAGCAGGCCGACGTTCCACGGCGGTTCGAAGTCGGTGACGCTGGGGCCGGCGAGCGTCAGCCCGCGGCGGCGGACTTCCTGCCAGGCGATGTCCCACATGGCGAGGAAGTCGGTCAGCGCGTAACCCGCCCAGCGCTTGCGATTCACCGTCGAGCCGATCTCGACGATCTCGACCCGGCTGCCGAAGCGATCGAGCGTGGCGGCGACGAAGTTCCGCCACTCGTCACGGGCGGCGGCCGAGCCGGCCATCCGTTTCGCACACGCGGCGGGCTGCACCAGATGCAGCGTGACCAGAAGCGAGGCGTCGAGCAGGCGTTCGAGCAGCCGGGCTGCCGGCCGCACATCGTCGCCGTAAGTGAAATCCAGCCGGACGTGGCGGATGCCCGCTTCGTGGAGACGGGCGAGCAGCCAGTCGTCGATGGCCGGGTCTTCGGCCGCGGCAATGCCGACCCCGGCGAAGGCGGCCGGCACCGTGTGGCCGACGGGCGGGCGGTGGCCGCCGGCGAAGCTCAGCCCGCCGCGCAGGGCATGTCCGGCAAGGGCGCCGGCGAAGCGCAGCCGCGGATTTTCCGTCCGGCTCATCGCGGGTCGCCGGCGGCCAGGACGCGGCCGTTGACGATGGCCTCGGCATCGATCCAGTCGCGCTCCTCGTCCATTTCCTGCATGCGGCGGATGTTGCGCGTGCGCAGGTACTTGCCGAGCGACCAGGGATGGATGCGCAGGTCGGCGAAGTCGATCAGGCCGAGCCGGCCTTCCGGCGTGCACACGACATTGCCGAGATGCAGCGAGCGGAAATAGACGCCATGGTCGTGCAGCTGGATGACGAAGCGGGTGAACGCGGCCTTCAGTTCGCCTTCGCGCTCGGGCGGGAGGCCGCCGCGGATCAGGTCGCGCAAGGTCTTGCCCGGCAGCGGCGCGTAATGCACGGCATCGCGGCTGATCGAGGGGATGCGCAGCACGGCGATCACCTGCGGTACCGGAATGCCGAGCCGAGCCAGTGCTGCCGCGTTGTTGGCGAAGCGACGGGCGTAGGGATAGAGGGCAGCTGAAGAAATCACCCGTCGACGGCGAAAGAGCTTGAGGATCGTTCCGTCGGCGAGCCGCAGCACCTTTTCGCCGTGGTGATCGACTTCGAGCACCCCGGCGCCCTCACGCATGGCGAGGTAATCCTGCTGCTTCAATGTCTTCAAGAGTCCGTCCGCTGCTGAAAACCGGCTAGTTTACCGTCTTGCTGCCGTCAGAGATACCAAGGCCCGTCTGACCCGGCATGTTAAACTCCGCGGTCCGCGCCCTTGGCCCACGTGTCACCCCCGAAAGCCCTGTCCATGCAGCAAACCGGCCAGAAACCGACCTCGTCGCTGAAGATCTACCTGCGTCTGCTCGGCTACCTGAAGCCGCTGCTCGGCCTGTTCGCCGTCAGCATCGTCGGCTACCTGATCTTCGCCTCGTCGCAGCCGATGTTCGCCGCCGTACTCAAGTACTTCGTGGACGGCCTCGGCGCACAGACCGGCAACACACGTCACGCCCTGCCGCTGCTCGGCGAGGTCGAGCTGATGTACGGAATCCCGATCCTGATGGTGCTGATCATCGTCTGGCGCAGCCTCGGTTCCTTCCTCGGCAACTACTACCTCGCCAGGGTTTCGCTCGGCCTGATCAACGACCTGCGCCTGGCCCTCTTCAACAGCCTCCTGCGCCTGCCGAACAGTTACTTCGACCAGCACAACTCGGGGCACCTGATTTCGCGCATCACCTACAACGTCACGATGGTCACGGGCGCCGCCACGGACGCAATCAAGGTCGTCATCCGCGAAGGCCTGACCGTCGTCTTCCTGTTCGGCTACCTGCTCTGGATGAACTGGAAGCTGACCGCGATCATGGTCGCCATCCTGCCGCTGATCGGCCTGATGGTAGCGAGCGCCAGCCGCAAGTTCCGCAAGCAGAGCAAGAAGATCCAGGCCTCGATGGGCGACCTGACGCATGTCGCCTCGGAGACGATCCAGGGCTACCGTGTCGTCCGCAGCTTCGGCGGCGAGGACTACGAGGCACGGCGCTTCAAGGTCGCGAGCGAGGACAACACCGCCAAACAGCTGCGCATGGTCAAGACCGGTGCCTTGTTCACGCCGGCACTGCAACTGGTCGTTTTCTCGGCAATGTCGGTAATTCTTTTCCTCGTCCTCTTCATGCGCGGCGATGCCTCAGCCGGCGATCTCGTCGCCTACATCACTGCCGCCGGCCTGCTGCCGAAGCCGATCCGCCAGCTCTCCGAAGTCAGCGGCACGATCCAGAAGGGACTGGCCGGCGCCGAAAGCATCTTTTCCCAGCTCGACGAAAAACCGGAAACCGATGCCGGCACGGTCGAGCAGGAGCGCGTCTCCGGCCGCATCGAAATCCGCAATCTCAGCTTCCAGTATCCGGGGACCGAGCAGCGTGTGCTCGACAGCGTCGACCTCACCGTCGAACCCGGCCAGATGGTGGCCATCGTCGGCCGCTCGGGCAGCGGCAAATCGACGCTGGTCAGTCTGATCCCCCGTTTCTACCAGCACCGCGAGGGCAGCATCCTGATCGACGGCACCGCTGTCGAGGATTACACCCTGCGCAACCTGCGGCGCCATATCGCGCTGGTGACGCAGCAGGTAGTCCTCTTCAATGACACCATTGCCGCCAACATCGCCTATGGCGATCTCGCCGAGGCGCCGCGTGCCGATATCGAGCGAGCGGCAGCGGCTGCCTATGCGAAGGAGTTCATCGACCGGCTGCCGCTGGGCTTCGACACGCTGGTGGGCGAAAACGGCGTCCTGCTCTCCGGCGGCCAGCGCCAGCGACTGGCCATTGCCCGCGCCCTGCTCAAGGATGCCCCGATCCTGATCCTGGACGAAGCCACCTCGGCCCTCGACACGGAATCCGAACGTCACATCCAGGCCGCCCTCGATCACGTCATGGAAGGGCGAACGACACTGGTCATTGCCCATCGCCTGTCGACGATCGAGAAGGCCGACCTGATCGTGGTCATGGACCAGGGGCGTATCGTCGAGCGCGGCACCCATGCCGAACTGCTCGCGGCCAACGGCCATTACGCCCGGCTGCACGCCGTGCAGTTCGAGGAAGAGAAGGAAGGCGACACCGCCGCCTGACGGCCTCAGGCGGGTGGCAGCATCCGCTGCAGCCAGCATCCGAGCGCGGAATCCGCCGGCCAGTTGCGCAGCAGGCGCCCGCGGTCCCTGCGCCAGGCCTTGCGCCAGGCCACATCGCTGCGGTGCGCCGTCACCGCATCGAGATCGATCAACCAGACCCGGCCGTCGTGCCAGAGCAGGTTGCTTGCCTTCAGGTCACCGTGGCTGATGCGCAGGCGATGCAGGGTAGAGAACAGCGACACGATCGCCGCTGCTTCCGCCGGCGGCGGTTCGCGATCGGGCGACAGATGCTGCGCAAGGCTGATGCCCGGGCAGAACTCATTGACCAGCCAGGCCCGTCGGCGCAGTGGACCGAAGCGCTCCTCCACCACCGCCAGCGGTGCGGGCGTCGGTATGCCCAGGACACGGAGCCGATGCCCTTCCCGCCAGGAATGCCAGGCCCGGCTCGGGCGCCACAGGCGCGACAGCGCGTGCCCGATGCCTTTCAGGTTGTAGCGCTTGATGACCAGATCACCGGTTTGCGCCACCGTGCAGGTATTCCCGGACTTGAGCCGCTCGCCTGACTCGATGGCCAGATCCGGGTCCGGCAGCACGGCACGCAGCCGCCCGGCAGCGGCCCGCACAACCGACGAGAAGCGTGTCGCCCGCCTTTCCACCTGGAACAGCGTGCAGTCGCGGCCGCATTTCGCCAGATAGTCCTGAACCCGCCAGCGCCGGACCCGGTCGATCTCGTTGCGCAGCATCGGCTTATCAACCCCGGGAATGCCTTTGGCGGCAAGGTAGGCCGCGAGCAGAGCAGGGCATCGCTCATCCCAGGCAGCAGGCAACTGCGCCAGCAGCATGCCCAGATTGGCAGCGGCGGCGGCGGCGGAAAGCGGCTGGCTGTCAGCGCTGACCGAATCGCCATCGATGACCAGCAGGTGCTCGCCGAGCCGCAGGAAATTTCCCGGATGCAGGTCAGCCTGGGCGAGGCCGGCACGGTGCATGCGGGCCAGCATGACAACAGCCGGAACCAGCAGCGTCCGGACGTCACTGTCATCGACGTCGGCAAGCGGCCGCTCGCCAAGGCGCTGCCAGAGCCCGGCCAGCGATACGGCATCGGCAAAAAAATCGGTCAGGAGTGCATGGCCGCCACCCGCAAGCGCCAGCGCAGCATGCAACTTCGGCGTCGGAATGCTCCCGGCCTGCAGGCGCTCGATACCATTCAGCTCGCGCTGCCAGTGCCGCTCGCTGCCGGCACCGACGAACAGCTTGGCGAGAACCGTTTTCCCTTCCAGGGTCGCCTCGCCGACGACGCGTTTTCCCGGCAGGACGCGCAGCAGGTGCTGCATCTCGAGCACCCGGCCATCCGCGAGCTCGACACTGAACGGTACGTCAGGCGCGCGGCCGGCCGCACGCAGCGATGCGGCATCCTGCCTCGGTGCCGGCGCGTCACTCATTCCCGTCCCTCGAAGAACTTCAGGATCTTCGCAATCCGCCGCTTGTCTGCAGCCGACAGGCGGACGTGGCCGGCGTAGTCGAGATAGAAGCGCAGGCGCTGCGTACGCGAGAGCCGATACTTGCCGATCTTGTCCAGGCAGGCGAGGTCCTTGATGATCCGGTAGCGCAGCATCGGCCCACGCCAGAAGCCGCCGCTGGGACAATCGATCAGATAGACGGTCGGCATCTCGCCGCCGGTGACGAGCAGATTGCGCCACTTCAGGTCATTGTGCGCAAAGCCTGCGTCGTGGAGCCGACGTGTGTGGCGGGCGACCTGATGCATGACTTCGGCCATCCAGCGCCGGTCGGCGAGGCGTGGATCGTCGTTGTTGGCCATCGTCCCCATATCGGTCGTCTGCGGAATTTCCTCCGTGACCAGCGCACCGCGCACGAAGCTGCCGCGCACTCGCTCCAGCCCCCAGCCGACAAGAGTCGCCGTCGGAATTCCCCACTGGCGGAAGAGAAGCAGGTTTTCCCATTCCTTGACCACGCGCTGCGGCGCGATCAGCCCGCGCAGGCCGAACCAGCGGCGTAGCGCATTCTTGCCGTTGCCGACGTAGCGTTTGACGTAATAGCGGGTATTGTCGGCTGCGACGCGTTCGACGGTCGACAGCGGTGCCCTGGCAATCCGCTCGCCGTGCACGGCGAAGGTCGCCGGCAGCGTGCCGAACAGCTGCTCGGCCTCGCGGCCGCGGAAATCGGGATTGAAGTGCCAGTCGATCATGCGCCGGTCTTGGGTGCGAAGTGCTTGAGGTAGCGTTTCTGCAACCTGGCTGCCTCACGGTTCAGGTGTTCGATCAGGCCCGCCTCGTCGCGCAGGATGTCACGCAGCGGCCGGTCGAAGTAGAGGTGCAGGAAGCGCAGGAAGTCGCGTTGCGTCAGCCCGATGCCGAGCGCCGAGAAATAGAGCGAGGAAAGATCCTTGTCGCGCCAGCGGCGCGGTGTTTTCGCGCGGACCTGCGCGCGGTGCAGGTCGATCAGCGACAGCTTGAAATGCTCCGCCGTCGGCACCGGATCGAGATGCAGCAGGAAGTGGCAGATGTAGAAATCGCGATGATTGACGCCGCCTTCGTGCATGCGTCGTGCCATCGTCGCGACGCGCCCGATCAGGGCATGTTTCAGCTTCGGTGCCGGCGGCTGCGTTGGCCAGTCACGGCAGAAATCCTCGAGGCTCACCGTCGGCGCCAGCTCATCGGTGACGATGAACGAGTGCTGCGCTGCCGGATTGCCACCGCGCACGCCGTAGGCCACGGCATGCATGGTATCCACCCCCAGCTGCTCGAGCCGGCGGATCGCCCGGTATTCGTTGGCAGCTCCCAGCACCGGCGCACGCAGCGTCAGCAGGTTCTTCGCGATCTCCCCCCAGCCGACGCCGCGGTGGATCTTCACGAAGTAGCCACGGCCAGCGATTTCGGTGCGCAGCGTCCGGCGCGCCTCCAGTTCGCGATAGACATCTCCCTCCAGCGCCTCGACGGCGGCGAACGGGTCCTGCCCGGCCCACAGCGAGCGGAAGGGTTCTTCGAGGAAGAGTTCGTCGGCGCTCATCGGCGTTCGGCGAGGATGACGTCAGCCGCCACTTCGGCGTTGTCGTAGATGTCGGCGGTTTCGGCGAAGGCCAGTCCGTTCGCCTGCCATTGCCGGCGCGCCGCATCGTCGGTGAGCATCGTCGCCAGTGCGTCATTCAGCGCCGGCTGCGCGAACGGCTCGGGCAGGACGACACCGGCGCCCGCCTCCTCGATGTAGTGCGCGTAGCCGCAAACCGCCGTGGTCAGCACCGGCAGGCCGGCAACGACGGCTTCGAGCAGCACGGTACCGGTGTTCTCGTTGTAGGCCGGATGTATCAGCAGATCGGCACCGAGCAGGAAACGCGGGATGTCGTCGCGGCCCTGCAGGATCTGCACGCGCTCGGCGAGACCGAGGGAAGCTGCCATGCGCCGGAAGGCGGACGGCTCGTCGGCACCGATGGCGATCAACCGCGTACGCAGACGCAAGGCCTCGGGCAGGGCAGCGAAGGCAGTCAGGCTGCGATCCAGCCCCTTGGTCTTGAAGCCGGAGCCGATCTGCACCAGCAGGCGATCCTGGTCGGCCAGCCCGAACTCCGCACGGAAATCGGCCCGGATCTCCGCGGCGTTCGCCGGCGCCCGCCGGTCTCGGGCAATCCCCGGCGGCAGCAGGTGGAAACGTGCTGCCGGCGTCCCGTAATGCTTCACGAACAGCGGCTGCTGCAGCGGCGAGATCATCAGGATCTCGGTCCGGCTTTCCGGTGCGAACACCGCCCGTTCGTAGCCGGCAAAATGGCGGTAGCGGCCGGAAAGGCGGTAGAGGGGGTTGCGCAGCGTCCGCGCCTTGTCCTCGTAGCAGGGATCTGCGGCGAAATAGACGTCGAGCCCCGGCATCTTGTTGAAGCCGATGACGCGGTCGACCCGTCGGGTGGCCATGTCACGACGGACCCAGTCGGTGAACTTCGCGTAACGGCGCGCATTGGTCAGCGCCCGCACCGGCACCACGAGCACCTCGAAGCCCTCTGGAATTTCGCCACGCCACTCCAGCGTATAGACGCGGATCGCGTGACCGCGCTTCTGGCAGGCCAGCACGATGCGCATGAAGTCGCGCTGCAGACCGCCGTGCGGAAAATACTTGTAGAGACAGAATGCCAGCTGCATCACGCGCTTCCGGCAGACGTGGTGGAAGCATCGGCCGGCGGGGGCTCGACCCCTTTCGGCCGCTTGTAGCGGTTGTAGCCCCACAGGTATTGCCCCGGACACTGGCGGATCAAGGCCTCGACTTCGTGGTTGATCGCCAGCGCGCGCGCTTCGAGATCCCCCGCCAGCGGCACCGACGGCGCACTGAAGTGGATACGGTAGCCTCGTCCGCCGGGCAGGCGTTCGCCCCAGGTGAACAGCACGGTGGTGCCGGTTTCGGAAAGCCGGGCGGCCAGGGTCATCGTGTAGGCCTGGCGGCCGAAGAAGGGCAGCCAGCGCCCTTCGCCGACCTTCGGCGCCTGATCCGGCAGGAGGCCGATCGCCTCGCCCTTCTTCAACGCCTTGAGTAGCCCACGGACGCCGGAAAGATCGGCCGGCGCCAGGTGCAGGCTGGCGCGCTGGCGGCCGCGCTCGATCATTTCCTGCAGCCAGGCCTGACGCGGCGGCCGGTAAAGGACGGTGATCGGCGCCTGCGTCGCCAGATACTGGGCGGTGATCTCGAAGCAACCGAGGTGTGGCGTGATGAACAGGATGCCCTTGCCTTCGGCACGCGCGGCATCGACCAGATGCTGCCCCTCGACGGCTGCCACCATGGCCACGGCCTGCTCGTGGGTGCGCAGCCAGATGCGCGGCAGTTCGAAGGCCATGCGTCCGGCGGATGCCACCGCTGCCCAGCGCCAGCGCCCGGCGACCTCCTCGCCGAGTGCCAGCGCCATGTTGGCACGCAGGTGGCGGCGATAGGTCGGCGAGCCGAGGTAGGCCAGCGCGCCGGCGAGGGCGCCGAGGCGATGGATCAGTGGCAGCGGCAGCAGGGAAAGGAAGCGGAACAGGAGGCGCATCAGGGTGGCTGGATTTGCCGCAAGGGCGAAAAAGTCTATAATTATCGTTCCGCCGAGTTAATAGGACAACTTGCAGGGCGGACGAGAGGCGCAGGGCGCCCCCAAAAATACTGCTAAAGCGTTCGTCTGCTCGAACCCCGGAGCCGGCAACGCCGGACAAACCGGGGTTTTTTCGTTTCAGGAGCAGTCATGGCTGAATATCTCTTCACCTCCGAATCCGTCGGCGAAGGCCATCCCGACAAGGTCGCCGACCAGATTTCCGATGCCGTTCTCGACGCCATCCTCGCCGAGGACCCGAAAGGCCGCGTCGCCTGCGAGACGCTGGTATCCACCGGCCTCGTCGTCATGTCCGGCGAAATCACGACCAAGGCACACATCAACTACCGCGAGATCGCCCAGGAAGCCGTGCGCCGCATCGGCTACACCGATTCCGACATCGGCTTCGACTACAAGTCCTGCGCCATCCTCACCGCCATCAACCGCCAGTCGCCGGATATCGCCCAGGGCGTCAATGAAGGCGAGGGCCTCGACCTCGACCAGGGTGCCGGCGACCAGGGCCTGATGTTCGGTTACGCCTGCCGCGAAACCGAAGCGCTGATGCCCTTCCCGATCCACTACGCGCACCGCATCATGCAGCGCCAGGCCGAAGTGCGCCGCGACGGCCGCCTCAACTGGCTGCGCCCGGATGCCAAGTCGCAGCTGACCGTGAAGTACGTCGACGGCAAGCCGGTTTCGATCGACACCGTCGTCGTTTCCACCCAGCACAGCCCGGACATCTCGCATGCCCAGCTTTCGGAAGCAGTGATCGAGGAGATCATCAAGCCGGTCCTGCCGAAGGACATGCTCACCGAGAAGACGCGCTTCCTGGTCAACCCGACCGGCCGCTTCGTCGTCGGCGGCCCGCACGGCGACTGCGGCCTGACCGGCCGCAAGATCATCGTCGACACCTACGGCGGTGCCGCGCACCACGGCGGTGGCGCCTTCTCCGGCAAGGATCCGTCGAAGGTCGACCGCTCGGCTGCCTATGCCGCCCGCTACGTCGCCAAGAACGTCGTCGCTGCCGGCCTCGCCGATCGCTGCGAAGTGCAGGTCGCCTACGCCATCGGCGTCGCCAGGCCCGTCTCGCTGATGGTCAACACCTTCGGCACCGGCAAGGTCGCCGACGAGAAGATCGTCGCGCTGATCGAGAAGCACTTCGACCTGCGTCCGAAGGGCATCATCCAGACCCTCGACCTGCTCCGCCCGATCTACTCGAAGACCGCCGCCTACGGCCACTTCGGCCGTGACGAGCCAGAATTCAGCTGGGAGCGCACCGACAAGGCCGCCGCGCTGAAGGCCGACGCCGGACTTTAATTCCGCCACGATCCGTTCACGTTGCAGACACAAAGGGAGCTTCGGCTCCCTTTGTATTTTCAATGGCTTACGAGCCGGGCATAATTCGCGGATGTTAAAGAAAATCAACGTCGACCAGCTTACCGTCGGCATGCATCTGCACGAGTTCTGCGGCTCGTGGATGGAGCACCCGTTCTGGCGGACCAAGTTCGTCATCAAGGATCCGAAGGACATCGAGGCCATCCGCGCCAGCAGCATCCGCGAAGTGTGGATCGATGCCAAGAAAGGCCTCGACTGCATCGACGGCGTCTCCCGCGAAGCCAGCGAAGCCGAGGTCGAGGCGGAACTGCAGGCTGCGGCAGCAACACAGGCGCCTGCCGCACACCGGAAGGCAACGATGCGCGAGGAGGCCGAACGGGCCGCCCGCATCTGCGCCAAGTCGAAACAGGCCGTCGTTTCCATGTTCCAGGAAGCGCGCATGGGAAACGCAGTCAACGCCGCCGATTGCGCGCCGCTGGTCGAGGAAATCTCCAACTCCGTCGCCCGCAACCCCGGCGCCCTGATCAGCCTCGCGCGGCTGAAGACGGCCGACGACTACACCTACATGCACTCCGTCGCCGTCTGTGCGCTGATGATCGCACTCGCCCGCCAGCTCGGGCTCGACGAGGAGCAGACGCGACAGGCGGGACTCGCCGGCCTGCTGCACGATCTCGGCAAGGCGATGGTGCCGAACGAGGTGCTGAACAAGCCGGGCAAGCTGACCGACGAAGAATTCGCCATCATCAAGAAACACCCCGAGTTCGGCCATGAAGCCCTGCTCCAGGGCGCCGGCGTTCCCGAAATCGCCCTCGACGTCTGCCTGCACCACCACGAGAAAACGGATGGCAGCGGTTACCCGAAGGGATTGAAGGCCGAGCAGATCAGCCTGTTCGCCAAGATGGGGGCGGTCTGCGACGTCTACGACGCGATCACCTCGAACCGTCCCTACAAGGCAGGCTGGGATCCGGCCGAGTCGCTGCGCAAGATGGCCGAGTGGGCCAAGGGCCACTTCGACGAATCCGTCTTCCAGGCCTTCGTGAAGAGCCTCGGCATCTATCCGGTCGGCTCGCTGGTCCGCCTCGAATCGGGCCGCCTCGGCGTTGTCGTCGAGCAGTCCGAACGCTCGCTGCTGGCGCCCAAGGTCAAGGTCTTCTTCTCGACCAAGGCGAATGCCCGCATCCGCCCGGAGGAGATCGACCTCTCCCGTTCCGGCGCCCAGGACAAGATCGCCGGGCGCGAAGATCCGGCCAAATGGAACATCCCGGACCTCAATGAGCTCTGGGCCGGCAGCGCCGCCGCCGGCATGCGCTGACGCAAGGCCGGCACCATGCCCCCTCCAACCGCCACCCGGGCCTCGCTATAAACATGGAGGGTAACCGGCCGATCCCGCCCGCCGCGGAAACCCTGCGGCCTCGTCACTGGATGGCCTGGATGGCCCTGGCGCTTGGCTGTGGCCTTTCCCTCCTCGGCTGGCGCGTCAGCGTCGACAACGCCGAGCGCCTCGCCACCAGCCGTTTCGAGGCGCGTTCGGACGAACTCCACGCCGCCATCGAAGGCCGACTGCTCGCCTATGCACAGGTACTGCGCGGCAGCCAGCTCTTCCTCGGCGCCACCGGCCACCCCGGACGCAACACGCTGGCGCGCCTGCACGAAACCCTGCGGGTCAGCGACAGCTATCCGGAAATGACCGGCATCGTCTACATCCGGCATGTCATGCACGCCGAACGCCAGCGCGTCGAAGCCGTCGTGCGCCGAGACGAACCGGATTTCGCCATCCGCCCGGCCGGCGAACGCGCGCAGTACGCCGTGGTCACCGGCGTCGAACCGCGCTCGCCGTCGAACCTGCCGGTGATCGGCTCCGACAGCTGGCCGCATCCGTTGCGGCAAGCCGCCCTCGCCGCAGCACGCGACAGCGGCGAGTCCCGCATCACACCCAAGCTGAGCCTGGTCATCGACGACCCGGACAAGCCCCGCTCGGCCGTCCTCATGTACCAGGCGGTCTACCAGGATGGCAGCCTGCCGTCGACCGCCGAAGCGCGGCGCGCCAGCCTGCTCGGCTACGTCGCCGCCGGCTTCCGCATCGACTCGCTGATGCTCGGCGCACTCGGCCGCGTGCCGGACGACATCGCGCTGCGCATCTACGACGGCTTCGTCCGCAGCGAGGAAACCCTCTTCCATGCGACCCACCCCGACACCGAGTTCTCGTCGGCCCGCATCAAGCGCACCAAGACCCTCTCCGTCGGCGGCCGCACCTGGCTCATCGACTACGCGACCCTGCCGGCCTTCGACGCGGCCACCGGCGGCCAGGTCTCTTCCTGGCGCCTGCTCGCCGGCGGACTGCTGGTCAGCCTGCTGCTGTTCGCCATCGTCTGGTCGCTGGCCACCACCCGTGCCCGGGCGGAGACCATGGCCCGGCGCATGACCCGCTCGCTGCGCGCCAGCGAAACCAAGCTGCGCGCACTCTTCGAGCAGGCGCCGATCGGCATCTGGCTGCTCGATGGCAACGGGCGCATCATCGACTGCAACGACAAGTTCGCCGAACACGCCGGCGCCCCACGGAAAAAGCTGCTCAACTTCGACATGCTCACCGAGGCCCGCGACAAGGCCCTCGACGAACCGATCCGGCGCGCGATCGCGGGCGAGACAGTGCATCACGAAGGCCCCTACCGCTCGACGACCGGCGGCCGCGCCTCGGTCTTCAGCTGGCACCTGCAACCGGTCGAACTCGACGGCGAACTGGCCTTCATCCTCGGCTTCGTCGAGGACATCAGCGCTCGCAAGCTGGCCGAAGCCCACATCGAGCACCTGGCGCACCACGACACGCTGACCGGCCTGGCCAACCGCAGCCTGCTCAAGGACCGCCTGCAGCAGGCGATCGCCTCGGCGCCACGCTCCGGCAGCCAGCTGGCGCTGTTCTTCATCGACCTCGATTTTTTCAAGCACGTGAACGACACGCTCGGCCACTCCGCCGGCGACACGCTGCTGGTCGAAGTCGGTGCGCGCCTGCGCCGCTGCGTCCGCGAATCGGACACGCTTGCCCGCATCGGCGGCGACGAATTCGTCATCCTGCTCACCCATCTGCGCGACACGCAGGACTGCTCGCGCGTCGCCGAGTCGGTGATCGCCGCGATCAGCGAGCCGCTCAAGCTCGACGGGCACACCTTCAACATCACCGGCTCGGTCGGCATCGCCGTCTGGCCCACCGACGGTGCGGACAGCGAAACGCTGACCAGCAACGCCGACGTCGCCATGTATCACGCCAAGAAATCGGGTCGCAACAACTACCAGTTCTTCGCCCCGGCGATGAACGCGCGTGCGCACGAAATGGCAGCGATGGAACGCTCGCTCCGGCAGGCCGTGGCACAGGACCAGTTCCGCCTCTATTACCAGCCGCAGTACGACGGTGCCAGCGGTCGCATCATCGGCGCCGAAGCGCTGTTGCGCTGGCAGCACCCGGAACTCGGCCTGCTCTCGCCGGACAAGTTCATCGGCATCGCCGAAGAACGTGGAATGATGGAGCCGATCGGCAACTGGGTCCTGCACGCAGCCTGCCGCCAGATGCAGGCCTGGCATGTCGCCGGCGCCAGCAACCTGTCGATCTCGGTGAACATCTCGCCCGTCCAGTTCCGCAAGGGGCGCCTGCTCAGCGACGTGATCGGCGCGCTCGCCGTCAGCGGCCTGCCGGCCGACCGTCTGTCGCTGGAGATCACGGAAGGCACGGTGATGGACGACGTCGCCCATGCCACTTCGCTGCTGCAACAGATCCGGGCGCTCGGGATCGGCGTCGAGATCGACGACTTCGGCACTGGCCATTCCTCGCTCGCCTACCTCAAGCAGCTGCCCATCCAGCGCCTCAAGATCGACCGCAGTTTCGTCCGCGACATACCCGGCGACAGCGACGACACCGCCATCGTCGAAGCCATCATCAACCTTGCCGGCAGCCTCTCGCTGGGCATCATCGCCGAGGGGGTGGAGACCGACGACCAGCGCAAGTTCCTGCTCGAACGCGGCTGTGTCGCCATGCAGGGATTCCTCTTCTCCCGCCCGATACCGGCCGAAGTCTTCGGCGACCTGCTGGAAAGCAGCGGACTCACCGCCGACAACACCGGAAATCGCGTATAATCCGCGACTTATCCGAGGGGCGCTGCAGGGGTCGATGATCATCACTCCCCCAGGCTCGGTTCAAAACGGCGCTCACTGACAACCCTGCCGGGCGCAGGGGGCAAGTGAGCCGCACGCAACGCATCACCGCTTCGGCACCACCTCCCTCCCCGGCCACAGACAAGGAGTCTTACTGTGGCTGCATTCAACGATTACGTCATCGCCGACATCAACCTGGCCGACTGGGGCCGCAAGGAAATCCGCATTGCCGAGACCGAAATGCCGGGCCTCATGGCAATTCGCGAAGAGTTTGCCAAGAGCCAGCCGCTGAAGGGCGCGCGCATCACCGGCTCGCTGCACATGACCATCCAGACCGCCGTGCTGATCGAGACGCTGACCGCGCTCGGCGCCGAAGTCCGCTGGGCCTCGTGCAACATCTTCTCGACCCAGGACCACGCTGCTGCCGCGATCGCCGCACAGAACATCCCGGTCTTCGCCGTCAAGGGCGAAACCCTGGTCGACTACTGGGACTACACCCACCGCATCTTCGAATGGGCCGACGGCGGCTACTCGAACATGATCCTCGACGACGGCGGCGACGCCACGCTGCTGCTGCACCTCGGCGCCAAGGCCGAGAAGGACATCTCGGTGCTGGCCAAGCCGGGTTCGGAAGAAGAGACCATTCTGTTTGCCGCGATCAAGGCCAAGCTGGCCACCGACAAGACCTGGTACTCGACCCGACTGGCCCAGATCAAGGGCGTCACCGAAGAGACCACCACCGGCGTGCATCGCCTGTACCAGATGCACCAGCGCGGCGACCTCAAGTTCCCGGCGATCAACGTGAACGACTCGGTCACCAAGTCCAAGTTCGACAACCTCTACGGCTGCCGCGAATCGCTGGTCGACGGCATCAAGCGCGCCACCGACGTGATGATCGCCGGCAAGGTCGCCATCGTTGCCGGCTACGGCGACGTCGGCAAGGGCTCGGCCCAGGCCCTGCGTGCGCTGTCGGCCCAAGTGTGGGTCACCGAAATCGATCCGATCTGCGCACTGCAGGCGGCAATGGAAGGCTACCGCGTCGTCACCATGGAGTACGCGGCCGATAAGGGCGACATCTTCGTCACCACCACCGGCAACTTCCACGTCATCACGCACGAGCACATGGTCAAGATGAAGGACCAGGCCATCGTCTGCAACATCGGTCACTTCGACAACGAGATCGACGTTGCCTCGATCGAGAAGTACCAGTGGGAAGAGATCAAGCCGCAAGTCGACCACGTCATCTTCCCGGACGGCAAGCGCATCATCCTGCTCGCCAAGGGCCGCCTGGTTAACCTCGGCTGCGGCACCGGCCACCCGTCGTACGTGATGTCCTCGTCGTTCGCCAACCAGACGATCGCCCAGATCGAGCTGTTCACGCGCACGGCGGACTACCCGGTGGGTGTCTACACGCTGCCCAAGCACCTCGACGAGAAGGTCGCCCGTCTGCAGCTGAAGAAGCTCAACGCGCAACTGACGACGCTGCGTCCGGACCAGGCCGCCTACATCGGCGTGCCGATCGAAGGCCCGTACAAGGCCGAGCACTACCGCTACTAAAATGCTCCGCCTGCTCGCGATCTGGATCATCAATGCGGTGGCGCTGCTCGCGCTACCGCATCTCGTACCCTCGATCCAGATCGCCAGCTTCGGCACCGCGCTCGGGCTGGCCCTCGTGCTCGGCCTGATCAACGCCGTGCTGCGTCCGCTGCTGATCCTGCTCACGCTGCCGGTGACGCTGCTCACGCTAGGCTTCTTCATCGTCGTCCTCAACGCCCTGCTCTTCCAGCTCGCAGGCTCGTTCTTCGACGGCGTGCAGATCGGCGGCTTCTGGTCGGCGGTGTTCGGCACCCTGCTCTACAGCCTCGTCTCGTGGGCGTTCACGGCATTGCTCTTCCCGAAGAACAGCAAGAGCGTCACGATCATTACCCGGAACTGACATGAACCACACCGAAATCTCCGTCGAGTTCTTCCCGCCGCAGACGCCGGAAGGCGTCGACAAGCTGCGCGCGACGCGGGCGAAGCTCGCCGAACTGAAGCCCGAGTTCTTCTCGGTTACCTACGGCGCCGGCGGCTCAACGCGCGAGCGCACCTTCGCCATCGTCCGCGAGATCGCCGCCGAAGGGCTTTCCGCCGCTCCACACCTCTCCTGCATCGGCTCGACCCGCGAAAGCATCCGCGCCATCCTCGACGAGTACAAGGCCGAGAACATCCGCCGCATCGTCGCCCTGCGCGGCGACCTGCCGTCGGGCATGGCCGACGCCCGCGAGTTCCGCTACGCCAACGAACTGGTCGAGTTCATCCGCAAGGAAACCGGCGACCACTTCTCGCTCGAAGTCGCCGCCTATCCGGAATGGCACCCGCAGGCACGCTCGCCCGAGGAAGACCTCGCCAACTTCGTGCGCAAGGTGAAGGCTGGTGCCAACTCGGCGATCACGCAGTACTTCTACAACGCCGACGCCTACTTCCACTTCGTCGACGCGGTGCGCAGGCAGGGCGTCGACATCCCGATCATCCCCGGCATCATGCCGATCGCCGGCTTCTCCAAGCTCGCCCGCTTCTCGGACGCCTGCGGCGCCGAGATCCCGCGCTGGATGCGCAAGAAGTTCGAAGGTTTCGGCGACGACGCCGATTCGATCAAGGCCTTCGGCCTCGATGTCGTCACCGAGCTGTGCAAGAAGCTGCTCAAGGGCGGCGCCCCCGGCCTGCACTTCTATTGCATGAACCAGGCGGCGCTGACGACAGAGATATGTAAGCGACTCGGCTTAAAGTAATTTCAGCCGGGAATTTCGGTGGGTACTGATGAACGGGCTTTCGCGAGGAGGCCCGTTTTCCGTTGAGAACACGTTCCCTGAGGTAACCAGTCAGCAAAATCAATAAACTGACGCAGCGTAATATTCCTTGAGAGTCGTAACCTTGAAGGTTCCGACAGCACCATCGATTTTCTCGCCAATCTTTTCGAAGAATCCCGTGGCCGGAGGGGCAAAGACTTCCATGTCCCCGTTGCTTTCAACAAATTGCTGAACGGTTTTCCCCTCCTTTTGCGCAAGGAAACGTATCATTTGCTCTTGCATATAAAGACGATTCTTTACCGGATCCAGCAATGTCTCCTTGACACTCTGTATCTGCGCCGCTCCTGAAATCAGTCCAATTGTTTTGTCCAAGAAGACATTCATTTCCGCCCAGGCCGCATCAAAAGTGAGTACAGAATCCTTTGTCGCCTGAGGGTGTGCAGAATTTTGTGTAAACGGACCATTGGCGGGAAACTGCCGAATTGTCCGGAGCCACAATGAACGCAA
>VFQM010001095.1_pt1 | contig 25406 bp, 18 predicted proteins | sample 3512391 | NCBI WGS metagenome assembly VFQM01 (sample SAMN10412369, study PRJNA504923) | tailings metagenome | isolation source: Replicate 1 from Balatoc abandoned mine | place: Philippines | reverse complement strand
TTTTTATTGATATCATTTCCAGCTTCTTTCAACAATACTTCCAGCTGAAAAAGAATAAAATCTTTTTTTGATGCTGCAATAAATGCATTGAATGCAGTGGCCCCAACTTTGTTTACATAACTATCCGGATCTTCCCCATCGGGAATCAATACCAATTTAACATCGAGGCCTTCTTCCACCGCCAGATCCAATCCCCGAAGGGCAGCTTTAATGCCCGCTGCATCGCCATCGTAAATAATGGTTAAATTATTGGTGTACTTTTTTATTAATCTTAGTTGATCAATGGTAAGGGATGTACCTCCGGATGCTACCACATTTTCTATGCCCGCCTGATGAAGACTTACCACATCCGTATAACCTTCTACCAGTAAACACTCTTTGGCTCTATCGATGGCCTGTCTGGCAAAATAAGAACCATATAAAATCTTGCTCTTGCTATAAACTTCATTTTCTGGTGTATTAATATATTTGGGCGCTTTGTCGGCCTTCCCAATTACCCTTGCTCCGAACCCGATAATCTTTCCAGTATTATTATGTATTGGGAAAATGATACGGCCTCTGTAGTTGTCAACCAGTTCTTCGTTTCGAAATGCCACGAGTCCGGTCTTGGGCAATATATCTTTGTTGAATTGATTTTGCAAAAGGGCAGAAGTTAAAGCGTCTTTTGCAGAGGGATTAAAGCCGATTTGAAATTTCTGAAGCACTTCTTCACGGAAGCCACGTTCCTTTAAATAGGATCCCGCAATCAGCTGTCCTTCTTCTGAATGAAACAATTGTTCTGTAAAGAATTTCTGAGCAAAAGTATTGATGGCATGCAGACTTTCCGATACTTGCTGTTGCTGAACTTGCTCGGGAGTTCGCTCGGTTTCCTCTATTTCAACATTATACCGATGCGCCAACCATTTCAGCGCTTCAACATAACTGTATTTTTCATGTTCCATCAGGAAAGTAATGGTATTGCCACTCTTTCCGCAACCAAAACATTTATAAATTTCTTTAACAGGTGATACGGTGAATGAGGGAGATTTCTCTCCATGAAAAGGACATAAACCCAAATAATTGGTTCCTCTCTTCTTTAATTTTACAAATTCCCCAATTACATCAATGATGTCTATTCTACTGGTAATCTGTTGTTTGGTCTGCTCGGATATCATATTAATCGGGTAAAATTAAGCAAGCCGAAGCGTACGTTCTAAAAAAAATATTTGCGTGATTTTGCAGGAACTTGTTAATTTTAAAGATGTTAAAAAAAGAACGTCAGGCGTATATCATACAGCAAATCAATATTCATAATAAAGTATTGTCATCTGATTTATGTGTTCAGTTAGATGTTTCCGAAGACACTGTCCGCAGAGACCTGCAAGAGTTGGCAGAAGAAGGTAAACTCATAAAAGTTCACGGAGGCGCCCTGGCCAAATCTTTCCATTTTACCATCGAGAGTCAACAAGTCTACTCCTTACCGGAGAAAAAAATCATTGCACACAAAGCCATAGACTTAATAAAAGATGGCATGCTGGTGGTTATTTCAGGCGGGACTACCATGCGCGAACTGGTGAATATGCTTCCTCCAGACCTGAACGCCACTTTTGTAACCACCAACGTTCCCATTGCACTGGAGCTTCTGGAGCACCCCAATGCAGAAGTTATTTTCCTGGGTAATAAGCTTTTGAAAAGTGCTCAGATGGCCGTAGGAGCTGAAGCTGTGCAAAGATTAGGACAACTCAAAGCCGATTTATGCTTGTTGGGAACCAATAGTATTGACCTGCAAATGGGGATTACCGATCTGGAATGGGAAATCATTGAAGTAAAAAAAGCCATGATTGCCTGTGCCCAGAAAACAGTTTCCCTGGCTATTTCTGAAAAATTAAATTCCATCCAGCGATTACAGGTCTGTCCTTTGGATCAGGTAGACATTTTAATAACAGAACTTGATCCTACCAGCGAGAAATTACAACCCTACGCTAAGCGTGGTTTAACCATTTTATGATTCTTTTAATGGTGTCACTTTAATTCCCGCAAAAAAATGTGCATTTTTTTGCAGCCATTTTTGTGGTTTTAACAGATGATTAACCATATATTTATGCCATCATTTAATTGATTAACGAAATGCTTCAATTTTTGCAGCTTTCTGCAACAAATTGCTGTCTATGAAACAAACACTGTAGTTATGAGAAAACTCGCTTATGCCTGGAGAATTGCTTTTTTGCTTTTCTTCCTAGTGATGAAAGTCTCTGCACAGGATATTACCGTAACTGGTAATGTTTCCGATTTAGAAAAAGGCTCGCCTTTGGAATCGGTTTCCATCCGTGTAGTAGGCAAATCCACTGCCACCAAAACAGATGCCCGTGGTAACTTTACCATTAAAGCCACAAAAGGCCAGGTGCTACTGATTACTTCTCTTGGTTATGAAACCCAAAGAGTAGGAGTGAAAGATGATCAGAAGATTATCGTTCGCCTGAAAGCAGAATCTTCCGAACTGGAAGATGTAGTAGTGGTAGCCATGGACCAGAAAAGAAAGCCCAGAGAATTGGGTTACTCTACTCAACAGGTTAAAGGTGCAGAATTACAGGAAACTCAGCGTGATAACTTTGTGAACAGCTTACAGGGTCGTGTAGCGGGTTTAACCGTTAACCCAACTTCTGGAACCGTGGGTGCTTCCTCTCAGATTGTACTACGTGGTTTTAACTCCTTGTCTTTAAGCAACCAGCCTTTGTTTGTGGTAGATGGGGTTATCATGGATAACTCTTCTTTCGATGAAACTTCGGATGGGGGCCGTAGCGTAGGTTTGGCTTCTGACAGACCGAATAGAGGAAGTGACTATAGCAACCGTATTTCCGACTTGAATCCTAACGATATTGAAAACGTAACTGTTCTAAAAGGACCAGAAGCAACTGCCTTATACGGTAGCCAAGCAAGCTCTGGTGCCATTGTTATTACAACCAGAAAAGCTAAGACCAGCAAACTGGCTGTTCAATACGACAATGCTTTTAGAGTGCAGGTATTGAACAGATTCCCGCCTATGTTTGATGGTTATACCAACGGTACCAACAATCAGCCAAGTAATATCTTCCGTTATTTTGGACCAGCATATCCTTCAGGAACCAGACTGTACGATAATATTGGAGCATTCTTCAGAAACGGTAAGTCACAAACCCATAACCTGGGTGTTGATTTCGGAATCAAGAAATCTATCTTCCGTTTCTCAGCTTCTTACTTAAAGCAAGAAGGGGTAGTTCCCAATAATGATCAGGAGAAAATCAACCTAAGCTTGCGTAATACTACCAAGATTACCAAATGGTTAGAAATTACGCCATCCGTTGCTTATACAAGAACCAACACTGCAAAAGTATTGCGTTCTGCCGGCGGATACTTAATTGGTTTGATGCAGTTCCCTAACACGGTTGATGTAACTAAATTTGAAGACGATGGTGGAAATAAATTACCGTTGTTCTCTGCCAATGCCAATGCAGAAGTTGACAATCCATTGTGGAACGTTCAGAACAACAGAGGTCGTGATCAAACAGATCGTTTGTTTTCTTCTTTGGGTATCAACCTGAATCCAACCAGCTGGTTGAGCATTACTGGCCGTTTTGGTTATGATACTTATAAGACGATTGGTTATCAAAATTATCACCCGCAATCTTTCTTTGTTTCTACTGCTTTAAGAGGTTCTCAAGATAATTACTGGAATACTTACAAAGGATATAACCATACCATCAACGCAACCGCTAAGAAATCCTTTGGCGACTTTAGTGTGCGTGCTATGGCAGGTACCATGTGGCAGGATTACAGAACAGAAGTGTATGCAGTGAGTGGTAACAACGTAGCAGATCCTAATAGAACCGATTCTAACAACACAGCACCCAATACAAGAGTACGTTTGTTACGCAATAATTTTGGCGAACCCAATTTGCGTGTTATCAGACAAATTGCATACTTTGGCGAATTGGCATTGAGCTATAAGAATTTATTGTTTTTTAACTACTCTCACCGATTTGAATCAGCATCTACTTTGCCCGCTGCCAACAGAAACTATAACTATCCAGGTCTAAGCTTGAGTGCCATCATGACCGATATCTTACCCGGCTTGAAGAAGGGCGGTGTGTTGAATTACTGGAAATTACGCGGATCTATGGCGAATACTGCCAGACTAAATTCTGCGTATTCTACCCAGTCTGTATTTGTAAACAACTTCGGTAGTTCTACAGGTCCAGCTTATTCTTATGGCTTTACCAATAACAATCCAGATTTGCAACCTGAGCGTCAAAGCACTTTTGAAATTGGTACAGAATTTAAATTCTTAAAAAATAGATTGAGCATAGATGCGACCTACTATAATACCTTAACAAAAGGCCAGATTATTGAAAACATGCGTTTGAGTTATGGTACAGGTTTCGTGTTGAATACACAGAATGCGGCCAGCACCAGAAACGAAGGAGTAGAGGTTGCTATTGATTATCAGGTTGCTCAGAAAAAAGACTTTGGCTGGAACCTTCGCTTGAACTTCAATAAAATGTGGAATGCGGTGGTTGGATTCCCAGCCAACGTTTCTGAATTCTATATCTCTGATACCTGGTTATATGGTAACGCGCGTGCCAGTGTATTGGGCTTAGGAAGTCCTACCACTGGTATTGCTTCTTGGGGTTATGCCAGAAACAATGCGGGTCAAATCTTAATTAATCCATCTACAGGTCTTCCATTAACAGATGGTTTATTTAAGTTGAGAGGAGATCGTAATCCAGCATTTACTTTAGGTATTCAAAACTCTTTCCGTTACAAAAACTGGCGTTTGAGTTTCCTATGGGATCTGAAGATTGGAGGAGATATTTTCAATGCCAACGAAATGTTATTGACCAGTTTGGGACGTAGTAACAGAACCATTGATCGTTTTGTACCACGTGTAATTGATGGGGTGTTGAACAACGGTTTTGCCAACTCTGCCAACCCAACCAAGAATACTATTTCTGTAATACCAGCTTACAACGATGCTTATTATACAGCGTCATCCATGCCGGAAGAAGCATTTATTCAGAAAAACGTAAACTGGTTGAGAATGCGTGATATCACTTTGAGTTATTCATTAACTGAACGTGCATTGAGAAATCTGAATGGCATTAAATCTGCCAGTGTTTTCATTACTGGTAACGATTTGTTCCTAATCACCAACTATATGGGTGCTGATCCACAAGTAAGTGGGAATACTGCAGCCACCAGAGGGGTAGGTGCTTTTGGTTTCGACTACGGAACTTTAGCAACCCCCATTGGAGTAAACTTTGGTGTAAGAGTAGGATTTTAATTTCAAAAACAGTGAACATGAAAAAATCATATATTAATATAAAATCAATCGTAAGCCTTGCCATGGCAGGTTTACTTTTTTCATCTTGCCAGAAAAAGTTAGATGAAGCATTTACGAATCCCAATGCAGGAGTTCGCGTTCCGGTAGAAAGTTTGTTGCCTGGTATCATTAGCAATATGGGGGGAAGTTCTGCGGCTGCAGGCTCCGCTTATGGTTTGCAAAATGATGGTATGCAGGTAGGACGATACATTCAATTCTGGGCAACCAATACAACAGGAAATGCATTTGATCAAATGGGGGGTGCCACTGGTGCAAGTGATTTGATGGGCTCTATCTGGGCCATGCATTATTATGGCATGGGGCAGAACCTAAAACGCATGATGCAATGGGCAGCGGAAGAAAAGAAATGGGATTATGTTGGGGTAGGACATGCCATGTCTGCCTGGAGCTGGTTGACTACTGCAGAAATGTACGGAGACATTATTGTAAGAGAAGCTTTTAGAGCAGACCAGTTGGTATTCAAGTATGATGAACAGTCCTTGGTATATGACACGGTTCGTCAAATTTGCAGAACTGCCATTACTTTTTTAAACAATACCGGTGATAGTGCCAGTCCTGCAAATCTTGCTAAAGGAGATGCCTACTTTTATAATGGGGATGTAAACAAATGGAAGAAGTTTGTTTATGCAGTAATGGCAAGATCATTCCACCATTTGAGCAATAAGGCTTCTTACAATGCCGACTCTGTTATCTTCTATGCCAACCTGGCGATGAATACCAATGCAGATAATGCGGTGATGCGTTTTGCCAACACAGGTATTACCGGTACTTCCAATTTCTTTGGTCCGGTAAGAGGAAATGTGGGTACCATGAGACAAACTGAATTCATTGCGAATTTAATGACGGGTGCTAATAGCCGATTCCCTGGCGCAGTGGATCCAAGAGCTGCTTATATTATCCGGGAAAATCCAAATGGAAATTATAGAGGCATTCGTCCAAATGGCGGTGCTAGTGGTTTGCCAGTTGCTGAACAGCCTGCTAATTTCTGGGGTAGTGTATTCACTTCTACAGCAGCACCAACTTCGGATGCAGATAGTAGATATATTTTCAAGAACGGATCTCCATTCCCGATTATAACTGCCAGCGAAATTAAATTCATGATTGCAGAAGCCCAGTACAGAAAAGGAAACAAAGCGGCTGCATTAGCTGCATATACAGATGGTATTCGTTTGAATTTTGACATGCTAATCAACGATTATGGCTCAGCAGTTCCATCGGCCAGAGCAATTACTGTTGCGGACAGAGATAATTATTTGGCTAATCCTATTGTAGTACCTGCAGCCAGTGATTTAACCCTTTCACATATCATGTTACAAAAGTATATTGCTTTATATGGTCATGGTATTCAGGAAACTTGGACCGATATGAGAAGATTCCATTATACGGATATTGAATCAGGTCAAACTACGCCAGTATATGCAGACTTTGTGGTTCCTAGCGGTATCAATTTATTTGCCAACAACAATGGCAAACTGGTTTACAGAGCAAGACCTCGTTACAACTCTGAATACTTATACAATGTAAGTGAACTGAACAGAATCGGTGCTATTGCACTGGATTATCATACTGTAGAACAATGGTTCTCTAAACCTTAATACCTACCGTTAAAATGAAAATTATGAAAATGAAACTTTTTTATATCATAGCAGTAGCAGGTTTATTAACTGCATGCACCAAAAATTTTGATGGTCGTGCCAGTGAATCTGTTGGTACTACTAACAAATCATTTATCCGAATCATGCCAGGAAGCATGGGAGCCGCCAGAAATTTTGCCACTTTAGATGGTGCTTTATTAAATGGAACCGCGCTGGCCATGGGTGGAATTTTCCCAGGAGCTTCAACGGTTACAGCTTTTGCCACCATTACACCAGGTGCCCGCACTATTCGTATTTACGATAGTGCCGCTATTCCAGCTCAAACACCTGTTAGCATTTCTACCACATTTGAGGAAGGAAAGTTCTATACTGTTTATACGTATGATACTAGTAATGCGGTAAAAGCCATTATCAAAAATGATGTATTTACGATTCCTGCCGATACAACAGCAAGTGTGAAATTTGTAAACATGATTTCTAGTACCTCAGCAGTTCCCAATGTGGATTTGTACTCAAGAAGAAAGAGAGCAAATATTGCATCCAATATTGCAGTGTTAGGTGAATCCTCTTATATCCCTCATATTAGTGGATTAACAGATACGCTGGAAATAAGAGCAACAGGTACAGCAACCGCATTGGCATTATTCAACGGTTTTACCTTTAACTCAAAACGAGTTTATAATGTGGTTTTCAGAGGTCGCTATCAAGCTACTTCTGGCACCATGGCAAGGGGAATAACCATAATGGCAACCTATTAATTGAAACTTTCAAATGACTATCATGAAAAAATATATTGTATACATTGCCGGGTTGTTTTCCGTGCTGTTTTTTTCTGGTTGTGCAAAAGATCCTGTTAACCCAGGATACGCTCAATACATGTTTATCAACGCAGCACCAGATGTGGCAGCAGGCTTGGACTTCTTTGTAGGCGATTTAAAGCAAAATATTCTGCCCATCGCATTTGGTTCGAATACCATTTATAACAGTACCACACCAGGCAATAAGGACGTTACTGTTCGTATGGCGGGATTAACTACTTTATTTTCTGCTGGTAAATTCAGTGTTTCAGATCTGCGCGATCAACCCGCCAGATACACATTGATTGCTGCCAATAAATTAGAGAATGCTGAGTTGCTTTGGTTTCAGGATAATTTAACAACTCCTGCTGCCGGTAAAGCGCATTTAAGAATTATACATGCCAGTGGAGATGCCCCTGCCGTAAATGCATTCATTGGATCAGCAACAACCCCATTGTATGGATCTGCTGTTAGTTACAGAGGAGCTTCCAGTTTTGTTGCCCTAGATGCAACTTTATTGGGAACTGCCTACAGTATCCAAATTAGAAATGCAGCTACTAATGCACTCATCAGAACACAAACCATGACAGCTGTAAACGGCAAAATATACACCATTGTAGTTCGTGGTTCTGTAACGCCGTCTCCATGGTTAACGGCTAATACGGTTTCATCTACCTTGGTAGCAAATAATTAGAATTATGGTAGATAGTTAATTTTTTTAGTAGTATCTAGCTTATCATCAAAGAAATAAATGGTCCCGGTTGCTTAAAAAAGCCGGGACTTTTTATTTTACCAGCCAATATATACCAAAACAGAGGAGTAGACTAATGAATGCAACCAACGGAATTTGTAATCGATTCCATTGGGCTTCCCGTTTTTTTTCCTTCGTCGCTAATTCTATCTTTTTTATTTGATCCTGATTGGTAAAGCACTGTTTTAATATTTGTAAACACGGCACATAATCACGATAAGGTAGAAAGGACAAACAATAAAGCTGTCTAACTAAAATATCATCCTGGTCTTCTTTAGTAGCATTTTGGATAGCTAAGAGTACATGCGGCATGCCAAATGCATAATTGAATTTCCATTTGATTCTGTCGTAATTGAGAAATCGAATATCTGCTTTTTTCATTTCATTTTCGAAATCAAAAAAATAATGCATGATTTCAGGTACTTGTACCAAGGCAGGTGCTACTGCTGCATGATTTTTATGAAGTAAAACGCTACGATCGTATTGTAACTTTGTTGAAGTGTTGCCTAGTATTTCATAGGCTTTTTTTATTTGTTTAAATTGCTCTGAATACACCGGATTCTGGTTTTTGTCCGGATGATATTGATGCGCAAGTTTGCGAAAAGCTGTTTTAATTTCAACTGCTGTTGCATTGCCCTGTATTCCTAAAATGGCGTACCAATTGGGTTCTGTCATTCTAGGCTGTTTTAAGCAGGATTCTCTGGATGATTTTCAAAACTGATATCATCACTGTCTAATAATTCTCTTTCAATTTCTTCCATCTGAACAATATCCCATGCTTCAGATTCAGTAGGAGTAATATTCCAGACTTCCAGAACCCCTTGCTGGTCAAGCATCTCTTCCAGTGTATCTTCTATATTACAAACCACAAATGAAGCATTTTTTTCATAGAATACCTGTTGTATTTCAGTAAGGGCGTCTGCCACTTCAGCATCCATCTTTTTAACTCCTGATAAATCTAGTATCAGGTTTTTTGGAAGATTATTCAACCTATTTCTGCAATGCTCAAGCAGGGTTTCTGACATATTTGCAGTAATATGGTCTGTTTCAGGGTTTAACACCGTGAATTTTTCCTTGGTATCAATTTTGACATTTAGCATATATGCGGCATATTAACATTCTGTGTACAAATCCTGCACAACTTCACTCAAAAATATTCGTTATAATTGTATAAATCCAAATAAGATATGGATAATAATTTTTCAGCACAGGTAAAAGAGATCATTTCTTTCAGTAGGGAAGAGGCGCTCAGATTAGGAAATGACTTTATTGGAACCGAACATTTGTTACTGGGATTAATCAGGGACGGAGATAATACAGCCATTAAAGTATTAAAACAACTGAATGTTGATTTATATGAACTTCGAAAAGAAGTTGAATTGGCTGTTAAGGATAAAACGGGCAAGAATATTGCCAATATTAATAGTCTGCCCCTTACCAAACAGGCCGAGAAAGTAATCAGGGTGACTGTTTTGGAAGCCAAAGCATTGAAAAGTCCTTTGGTGGAAACAGAGCACCTCATGCTTAGTATTCTCAAAAACAAGGAAAATATTGCAACGCAAATTCTGAATCAATTCGAAATAGACTACGATATATTCCGCAACGAACTGGGTATGGTCGGCAGTTCTAATCCATCCCCCAGAAGTGAATTTCCGGAAGATGGAGATGATGAATACGATGAAGAAAAAAAGGGTGGTTTTCAGCCTTCAAAGTCTGGCAAACCAGCTGTTGGGGGAGCAAAGAGTAAAACACCGGTTTTAGACAATTTCGGAAGAGATATTACCAAACTGGCAGAAGCTGGTAACCTGGATCCCATTGTTGGGCGTGAGGCTGAAATAGAGAGAGTTAGTCAGATTCTTAGTCGTCGTAAGAAAAACAATCCCATTCTGATTGGGGAACCAGGGGTGGGTAAAACGGCTATCGTTGAAGGATTGGCCTTAAGAATTGTACAGCGAAAAGTGAGCAGGGTATTATTCGATAAAAGAGTTATTTCTCTAGATTTGGCAGCACTGGTTGCTGGTACTAAATATCGCGGACAGTTTGAAGAAAGAATGAAAGCTATCATGAATGAACTAGAGAAAAACAGAGATGTGATTCTTTTCATTGATGAAATTCATACCATTGTTGGGGCGGGTGGTGCCAGTGGTTCACTGGACGCTTCCAATATCTTTAAACCCGCTTTAGCAAGAGGAGAATTGCAATGCATTGGTGCTTCTACATTGGATGAATACAGAATGTACATTGAAAAAGATGGGGCTTTAGACAGACGTTTCCAGAAAGTCCTGATTGAGCCACCTAGTGTAGACGAAACTATTCAAATCCTTAACAATATCAAATCAAAATACGAGGATTTCCATAATGTACACTACGGCGATGATGCCATAGATGCCTGTGTAAAGTTGAGTGATCGGTACATGACAGATCGCTTGCTACCCGATAAAGCCATTGATGTAATGGATGAAGTTGGGGCTAGGGTTCATTTGAAGAACATCAATGTGCCTGAGACGATTGTGGCGCTTGAAAAGAAAATTGAAGAAGTAAAGCTAGAGAAGAATAAAGTAGTGAAAAGCCAGCGTTTTGAGGAAGCCGCTTCATTAAGAGATACAGAGAAAAAGCTGGGCGAGGAATTAGAAAGGGCCAAATTACAATGGGAGGAAGAAAGCAAGAATAAACGCTATCCAATTACGGAGGAGCATATTGCCGAAGTGATTTCTATGATGACGGGCATCCCTGTTAAACGAATGGTGGAGGCAGAAACCGAGAAATTGCGACGCATGAACGATGATATGCGAGGCATGGTAATTGGTCAGGACGAAGCCATTCAGAAAGTAGTTCGCGCCATACAGCGTAACAGAGTGGGTTTAAAAGATCCCAAAAAGCCGATTGGTACATTTATATTCCTTGGTCCTACCGGAGTAGGTAAAACCGAATTGGCCAGATCTTTGGCTCGCTACATGTTTGATTCTGAAGAATCACTGATCAGAATTGACATGAGTGAATACATGGAGAAATTTACGGTAAGCCGTTTAATTGGAGCGCCTCCCGGATACGTGGGATACGAAGAAGGTGGTCAGTTAACTGAGAAAGTTAGAAGAAAGCCTTACTCCGTTATTTTATTGGATGAAATAGAAAAAGCACATCCGGATATCTACAATATTCTTTTGCAGGTTTTAGACGATGGTCAATTGACAGATGGATTGGGAAGAAAAGTAGACTTTAAGAATACACTTATCATCATGACTTCTAATATTGGCGTTCGCCAGTTAAAAGAATTTGGCGATGGAGTTGGATTTGCAACTGCTACACGTATTCAGAATGCCGAAGAGAACAGCAAAGCCGTAATTGAAAAAGCATTAAAGAAAACTTTCTCTCCTGAATTCCTGAACAGAATTGATGATGTAGTGGTGTTTAATTCTTTAACCAAAGAAAATATTTTCAACATCATTGATATCCTGATGAAGGGAGTGTCTAAACGTCTTCAGAATTTAGGATTTGAACTGGAATTGACTACCGCTGCCAAAGAGTTTATTGCAGATAAGGGATATGATGTTCAATTTGGTGCAAGACCTTTGCATAGAGCCATTCAGAAATACCTGGAAGATCCTTTAGCAGAGGAGATTATGAAAATGTCTATTAAGCAGGGTGATGTATTGGTTGCTGATTTTAATACTGAAACCGCTTTACTGGAATTCACATTTAAATCGCGCCAACCTGAAGAAGCCAATACGAACTCATAGAAATTCTACAAGCTGATCTTACCAGTTCTAATAAATAAATAGCCCGATACGAAATAGTGTCGGGCTTTTTTATTTAAAAATTTTAGTAGTGATTCTTGATTATGAAAAGCAAGGCAGTCATACAAAAAATAATTATCTGGAGTTGCCCCAACGATAACTCTTTATGTTAAGGCCCGCCAAATCGAGCACCCTGTCTACCACAGTTGCGGCCACTTCTTCAATGGTTTGCGGCTTACTATAAAAAGAAGGAGTCGCCGGACAGATTATCCCCCCCGCAAGGGTAATGGTTTCCATATTTTTAATATGAATCAGGTTATATGGGGTTTCTCTAGCAACCAGAATTAATTTTCTTCTTTCTTTTAGGATAACATCTGCAGCACGCGTAATTAAATCGTCGCTGATGCCAGCAGCAATTCTACCCATGGTACCCATACTACAGGGAACAACAATCATGGTATTGAATTGCGCAGAACCGGATGCAAAAGGGGCATAGAAGTCATGCTTTCCATAAAAAGTAAAAGGATATTCGGCATAGGATTTGTCTCCAATTTCGGTTTCCCATACATCCTGAGCATTTTTACTCATAACAATACCTACAGCTTCATATTGGTCCGGATTGGCTGACAACTTATCCAAAATACCTTTGGCATAAATGGATCCACTGGCACCGGTAATGGCAATGACAATTTTATGCTTCATATACATTTAACAAAACTTCTCAGGAAAGGTTAAAAAAATACCCTCCTGTTTAGGAGGGCATCTAAAAAAGAGCAATTCTATTTATTTATACATGATTTCGTAGTATTCGTGCGCCATTCTGTTACTGTCGAACTGGAATCTCACATCGCGCATACCATTCTTCATAATTTGTCTCCAGGTATCATGGTCTTCATAATACAATGGAATTATCTGTTGTTCCAGAATTTCATACGCTTTATTCAAATCGTATTCATCCTGATCATGGGTAGTCATATTTTCATAGTCAGCTTTAGGAACCACAAAACCATTATTACCATGGTTCACAAATTCTGGTATCCATCCATCATCTGTTGAGAAGTTAACAGCACCATTCATGGCTGCCGTCATCCCACTTGTTCCAGAAGCTTCTCTGGGAACTCGTGGATTGTTCAACCAAACATCCGCTGCTTGTTTCAAACGCTTACTGAGCGCCAGTTCGTATCCAATAACCACCGCAACATTCTTGTAGTTCTTACTCAAATGCACTAGATTATTGAATTGAGAAATAGCCGGATAATCAACGGGATAAGGTTTACCCGCCCAGATAATTTGTACCGGATGCTTAGTATTGCTCAGCATTTTCTCAAAACGTTCCATATCGTAGGTAAGCATATCTGCACGCTTGTAGCCTGCAAATCTTCTGGCCCATACAATGGTTAGTACCTTAGGGTCAAATACCTTTCCAGTCTGATCTGCCACAATTTCAAATGCACGTTTTTTCAGGAAAGATTTACGATCATCATATACTTCATCATTCCCTTCTTCCATAGCACGATACATTTGTTTATCGGCCCAATAACGCCAGTTTTGTGCATTCGTAATAGAAGTAATAGGACAGATGCCTTCATAGTTCTTCCACATTTCACGACTTACTACACCATGCAAAGCAGAAACCCCATTTGCTTTTCTGGCGAAACGTAATGCAGCCAGAGAATGGTTAAATTGATCGTCATGGGTACCTGTTAACTTTCTTACTTCATCAATACTTAGTCCACAGAAATAACTCATTTTGTGGCATAGATATAAATCGTGCTTTTCATTGCCGGCTTCTTCTGGTGTATGGGTAGTAAATACCAAGTGTTCTTTTACTTTCTCAACGCTTTTGAATTTATTCAATAGGTAGAAAGCAGAAGAAATACCATGTGCTTCGTTGAGGTGATACACGTCAGGGTTGAAACCCAGCTCATCTATCAGTTTTGCTCCACCCACACCCAATAATATAAATTGCGCAACTTTAGTGGCCACATTGGCATCATATAATCTGTGTGTAATGGTTTGTGATACATAATCGTTTTCTGGTAAATCTGTACTTAACAAAAACAGAGGCGCACTGTTAAATGTCTCCGGATTTAAATAATAAGCTTTCACCCAAACTGGATGTTCATGAATCAGAATCTGAAACTTGATACCTGTATCTTCCAGAAAACTATAAATTTTTTCCATGAAAGTAACTTGTAAGGTCTGATCCTGGTTTCGGGCCTGATCATAATAGCCGTATTTCCATAAGATGCCCACTCCAATCATGTTCTGGCGCAATTCATATGCACTTCTTAAATGAGAACCAGCCAGATAGCCCAATCCACCACTGTATATTTTTAAAGGTTGATGTATGGCAAATTCCATAGAGAAATACGCAGCTTTCTTAGCGTATTGCTCATTAATTTGATAAGGTACATGATAACTTCTAAAGTTCATTGCTGCTTGTTTGGTTAAAAATTGATAGGCAATATAAGGCTAAAAAACGATAATGTAAATTTTACACTAACTAACGTTTATTCAGTTTTTTCTTTTTGGGTTCTTTTATTCTGGTATATCGGTCATCAAAATAGCATTTAATACCCCGATGATTTCCACAACTTCCCTGTTCTTTAATTCTAAGTTGATTGGAAGTGAATATAAAATCGATCAAACATGGATCTCCGTTTTTGGCATATAGGCCTTCCATGGGTTTAGCTAATTTAAATTCTCCTTTCAGCTCTCCTTTGCAGGCACCATTTGATTTCTCAAATAGAATGAAAAATAGATAATGATTTTCATCTTTACCATCTCTAACAGAAACATAATTGTTATTGTCTTTAATATAATCACCGCTTAGTTTATTTAATCTAGGCAAAGTATCTAAAGGATTAATGACAGCCGTTTTTGCAGGGTCTTCATTGGAATCATTGATAACCACCATAAAAAATCCTGCATCATTATATACCCAGCCGGCTCTTGAAAACAAGATCTCATTATTGTTCCCCATTTTTTCTCTGCTGATTAAAAAAGTAGGTTCTTTATTGATATTGAGTGATCGGTGATATCCTGACTCTTCTGTGTTATTTAATAACTCTTTACTCCCCAGAAATTTATTTTTATTGTCTGTAACTATTACTGCAAGCCTTTTCTTTTTTTTGTTCTCTTTAATTACAAATAGCAAATAATTTTCCTTTTCTTTTTCAATAATGCCTACAGGAGAAAGGGTATAAATTTTGGTTTTACCCATTATATTACTCAAAGCCGTATCAGGATAGAACTGTAAAAAAACTTCTTTTGCAATGGTTAGCGTATCTGCATTTTTATCCAGATTGGTATCTGAAACGTTATAAGGCAAGGAAAGGGGTTTAAACACACTCAGAAAATCCTTTTCCTCCACCGTTGTTTTGCCCGATAAATCAATAGGGGTATCTGAACAGGAGCCCAGCAAGAAAATGCAACAAAGTATGAATAATTGATAACGCCACTTCATCAGGGTATATTTTCATAAAAATAAGTGATTTAGGGCTTGCGAAAGAATGTTTGAAAGAAAAGGAAATAAATTTTAGATTTGTCTAAAATTTATTTTAGGCATGACCTTATCTTCTTCTGAGGAAAATTATATTAAAGCTATATTTCAACTTCAGGTGAAAGACGGGATGGTTAGCACCAATGAAGTTGCTGCCGTTTTACAAACATCCGCTGCTTCAGTTACAGATATGCTTAAGAAACTGAAGACAAAAAAGTTATTGGTGTATGAAAAATACAAAGGGTTTAAACTAAATAATGAGGGCAGAAAACTTGCCATCATGGTTATACGAAAACACAGGCTTTGGGAAACTTTTCTTGTAAATATTTTACATTTTAACTGGGATGAAGTACACGAAATAGCCGAGCAGTTGGAGCATATTCAAAGTCAGCAACTCATAGATCATCTGGATGATTTTTTGGGTAATCCTGCTTTTGATCCACATGGAGATCCTATCCCGGATGCTTCAGGTAAAATGCCTTATCAGTCTCAGCTGAATCTGAACCAATTTCCCTTACAAATTGCTGGAGAAGTTAGTGCAGTTGGTAGTCAGTCCCCGGATATTCTTTCTTTACTGGAACATAAGAAGATAACCATTGGGGCCAGATTAAAAATATTACAGCGTTTCAAGTTTGATAATTCATTTGAAATCTATATTGACGATAGAGAACTGGTACATATCAGTGCCCAGTTAGCAGAACAGATTTATGTTAAAAAATTATAGCATGAGAGTTAGTAAAGCAGAGCAATCGCTAAGCGAAGTTCATGAAACCGTGGACACAACTGTGCCAAGAAAAGGATGGAAACGGATACTTGCTTATATAGGTCCGGCTTATTTGGTTAGTGTTGGATATATGGATCCGGGAAACTGGGCCACTGATTTACAGGGTGGGGCTAAGTTTGGATATCAATTGATCTGGGTACTTTTAATGAGTAACCTAATGGCTTTGTTGCTTCAAAGTTTAAGTGCAAGATTGGGTATAGTAAGAAGAAGAGACCTGGCACAGGCCAATAGGGAAACCTATCCACCATTTGTTAATTTCTGTCTTTATGTATTGGCTGAATTGGCTATTGCAGCCTGTGATTTGGCTGAAGTGTTGGGTATGGCAATTGGTATTCATTTGCTCACAGGTTTACCCATTTTGTGGGGTACTATTATAACAGTTTTAGATACCTTTCTTTTTTTATTTCTTCAGCGTTGGGGAATCAGAAAACTGGAAGCATTTATCATTGCGTTGGTGGCTATAATTGGAGCATCCTTTCTTGTACAGATATTGATTGCCAAACCAGCTGTAGGAGATGTGGTAGGAGGATTGGTACCGGGTATGTTGCACGATGGCGCATTATATATTGCCGTAGGAATTATTGGAGCAACGGTAATGCCACATAATTTATACTTGCATTCAGCACTTGTTCAAACCCGAAAAATTAATCCGGATAAAAAAGGGATTAAAACCGCACTGAAATATAACCTGATTGACAGTACCATTGCCCTCAATGCCGCTTTTTTGGTGAATACAGCCATCCTGGTGCTTGCAGCCACTGTGTTTTACAAGACGGGTAACACAGAGGTTGCTAAAATTCAGGAAGCCCATCATTTATTGGAACCACTTTTAGGATCTTCCGTGGCACCAATTTTGTTTGCCGTTGCTTTAATTGCTGCTGGTCAAAGTTCAACCGTTACCGGAACCATGGCAGGTCAGATTGTAATGGAAGGATATTTACATTTAAGAATCAATCCCTGGCTTCGTAGATTATTGACAAGACTAATTGCCATTGTTCCTGCATTATTGGTTATTATGATTTACGGAGACGAAAAAGTGGATGATCTGCTCATTTTCAGCCAAGTAATTTTAAGTATTCAACTCGGGTTTGCCGTTATTCCATTAATCCATTTTGTGAGTGACAAATCCACAATGGGGGCATTCGTTATTGGAAAAAAGACCCAGTTCCTTGCATGGCTGGTAGCCTTAATTCTGGTATTCCTTAACGTGAATCTGGTAGTAGAGGAAGTAGCCGCCTTATTTCACAGTGGTGTTTCCTTATGGGTAAAAATGGGGGTAATATTGGCCATTCTTGGGTTTATCTGGTTGTTTTTAATGATGACATTCTATCCAATCGCTTCAAAAAAACGAAGACTGGCCAAAGATACTTTGTACGGAGATGCCATGCAATTGGATAATCTGGAAGTAAAGAAAATCCAAAAAATTGCCATTGCCCTTGACTTTACCAATGCAGATGAAAAACTCATTGCCCACGCCTTGTCTCAAGGCAACGAGATTGTATCGTACCAGCTGATTCATATTGTTGAAAGTGTGTCTGCAAGATATTCCAAAGACTCAAGTGACGACGCTGAAACCAGAAAGGACAAGGAAAGATTACAGAATTATGTTGACCAGCTAAGATCCAAAGGGCTGAATGCTAGCGGACATGTAGGATATACCCGTAGGGTAACTGAGATTGTTCGACTGGTGGAAGAATTGGGTTCAGATATGCTGGTTATGGGAGCTCATAGGCATAGCGGATTAAAAGACTATATATTTGGAGAGACTATTGAGGACGTAAGGCATAAACTGACCATTCCTGTTCTAATTGTGAATGTTTCTTAAAACCGGATTCCCCAATAAATAATATATTTGCCGACTGAATACATCAAAAAATAGAAACTATGGCCCAAAAAATTAAAGTTGCCAATCCGGTAGTAGAATTGGATGGAGATGAAATGACAAGAATTATTTGGAAGTTCATTAAAGACAAATTGATTTTACCCTATCTAGATTTAGATATTAAGTACTACGACTTAGGTATGGAATACCGCGATGAAACCAATGACCAGGTTACCATTGACGCGGCAAATGCAATTAAGCAATATGGCGTTGGAATTAAATGCGCTACCATTACACCAGACGAACAACGTGTAAAAGAATTCAATCTGAAACAAATGTGGAAGAGCCCTAACGGAACTATCCGAAATATTCTGGATGGTACCGTTTTCAGAGAACCCATCGTTTGTTCAAACGTACCCAGATTGGTACCTAACTGGACAGCCCCTATTTGTATTGGCCGTCATGCATTTGGAGACCAGTATCGTGCTACTGATTTTGTTACAAAAGGCAAAGGAAAACTAACTGTAAAATTTGAAGGAGAGGACGGAACTGTTCAGGAGTTTGAAGTGTATAATTTCAAAGGTGATGGCGTGGCTTTAGCTATGTACAATACCGATGAGAGTATCAAAGGGTTTGCGCGCGCTTGTTTTAATCAGGCTTTAATTAAGAAATGGCCTTTGTATTTATCTACAAAGAATACTATTTTAAAGAAATACGACGGTCGCTTCAAGGATATTTTTGAAGAGATTTATCAAAATGAGTTCAAACAATCATTCACTGAAGCCGGCATTACCTATGAACATCGTTTAATTGATGATATGGTTGCTTCTGCTTTAAAATGGAACGGCAATTTTGTTTGGGCATGTAAAAACTACGACGGAGACGTTCAAAGTGATACGGTTGCTCAGGGATTTGGCTCTTTAGGCTTAATGACTTCTACACTAGTTACTCCTGATGGAAAAGTAATGGAAGCAGAAGCAGCCCACGGAACCGTTACCAGACATTACAGAGAACACCAAAAAGGAAATCGCACTTCAACCAATCCAATCGCATCTATTTTTGCATGGACTCGTGGTTTGGAATTCAGAGGTAAGCTAGATAGCAATCAGGATTTAATTAACTTCTGCCAAACGCTTGAAAAAGTATGTGTGGATGTAGTTGAATCCGGAAAAATGACCAAAGACCTAGCGGTATGTATTTACGGTAATAAGGTAAATCATGGTGAACATTATTTGTATACAGAAGAATTCTTAGACGCAATTGATGCTGAATTAAGCAAGCGTTTAGCAAATTAATTCTTTATAAAACTAAAAAATCCCGGTAGTTCTAATTCTTACCGGGATTTTTTTATGCAACATTTACAAATTGATTGTTGTTCCTAAGAAACTTCCACCCAGGTATGATCGGCTAATAATTTTACGGAAGATACAAATTGCTTAAATGGTCCGCTAGCTCCCCATTCCTGAGGCGCTACTAAAGATAATATATGTGTACTATCCTTTTTTTCATATAAGTGATATACCTGACCAATTTGTGGTTTAAAATTAAGTTTGGCTTCGTAAATCATCATACTGAGTTCCTTGCGTTTTCTTATCTCCTGTGCTTGCCTTGCCAGTAATTCAATCTGCTGCCTTATTTGGTCTAATTGCATATTGGTCTGGTCTTCCATAGCACTCAATGCCTTATGTTTAATAACCCCTTCCTTGGTAGGCCGGATGGCAACCCCAGCTACAGAAGACGAATAGGGAAATACACTGAGTTGCTTATGATACACTTCCAGGTTTTTGTATTGCTTCCCATTCTCATCGGTTCCTGCCTGCGTAATACGCATATAACCGTTGGGTAGAATTTCATGCGTAACCTCTAAAACAGACAAGCTGTTTTTGTAAAAAACAACCGTTAAAGTAGAAGAATTTACAATAACCGCTTTTACTTCATCAGCAAGTTCATTGTCCTCCAGTTTTTGCATAGCATCATTGGGTACAACTTTGTACTGAGTATAGAATGCTTCATTATCCAGGCTTACCCAGTTTATACTGAAGCTTAATGCCTGACCATTATCAATACTCTCTATTTTGAAGTTGCCACTCTTGGGTGCAATACCTTTTTGGAAATTACATTTTTCGGGGAATAATTGCCAGCTGGACAGAAAATTATATGCTTGTACCATGATGCCTTATTCAACAGTAAAACCAAAGTTCAGGTTGCCCCAAAGAATTTGTACCATGCCGTTTTTTTCAATTGTGTAGATTAGTTTATCTGAGGTTTCAGCATTATTAGTCAGTTTTGCATCAACGCGCAAAGCGTCTTCCGTCTCTTTATATTGAAACGCACCCCATTGTTTCCAAACCTTATTAAAAATCACCGTTGCGCTGCTTTCATTTTGTAAAATAAAAAGTGAATATTTTCCAGCAGGCAACATTTTACCATTGATTTTAACATCCTTTGAAGTCTCAAATACGGTTGCATCATTGGCACCTGCACGCCATATTTTGTTTAGCATTGGTTCTACATCTTTTCCAGGTGTTCTTCCTTTTAAAGAGGGCTGACCATATTTAATGGAAATTTCTGTTCCGTTATTTAGGGTAGCTTTCACTTCTGTGGCTGGACTTGGCTTAGGATTGTTTTGGGCATAACCAAAAGCACTAATTAGTGCAAGACTTGCAGCAAATAATAATTTTTTCATAATAAATTGTTTAACAGTAATTAATATAAATGGTTCATTCTAATTTACAACAACAAAATCTGGTTTTTGAATTAGTGTAGTTTGATAGCGGAATCTCAGATTTGTTGAAAGACTAATATTCCAGGGACTCATTGATTCAACAACCTTGGGGAAAAAATAGGCTTTTAATTCAATGGTGCCAAATACAAGGTTTTCATTTCGAGTTCTTACGCCGCCACCGAAGGCACTGTACAATACTCCGTTTTCAGGGTCTGAAGCAGAAAGTTTTAAAAGAGATAGATTGGAAAATACGAATGGGGCAAAATTAAAACCAGCAAGTTTATACGTATTATAAAATACAGTTTCTGCATTAACTGTAATTCTTGCAGTACCATCTATACGGGTATTTCTTATTCGGGGAATGCCAAAAATACTGGATACCCTTAATGGATCATTTAACCGGATAAATTTCTGTACAGTTATACTCCCACTGATAAAATGCCGCATAAACCAATTTTTACCTTTCAATTGTTTTAAGGGGGTAATCAATTCCATGCTGGTGAGAGCAGACAGGTCCTCAGGCTTTTGCTGATTCATATACCCTCCGGCTTTAATGGTATAATTCAAAAACGCTTTTTTTGAGTTGAAATAACTCCGCTGATATTCAGCGCCAAAATACATTCTGGATATATCTTGCCTGTCTGCCCAGCCTCCGGTGAAAGTTAAGCTGAACCCTTCAGGCAAATCTTCATTTCTTCCAAATCCATAAATAAAATTGGTATGATAGAAATCCCTCTCAAATAGTGTATAGGAAAACAATACTCCCGTAATATCATTGTAGCGGCTATCGTAAATCAATTTCAGCGTGTCAGGTCGTTCTGTAAAATACCTGTGAATAATTCTGCCAGAAAGAATACTTCTTTTTCTTATACCTAAATTATCCAGCATCCTTTCCTTTGCTCCCAAACTATAGCCAAGCCATACATCTGCATTATAATAGCCGTATTTTAGCTGCTGCTCATAAATATTAGCAGGAGTATAAGTATTGCTTGTATTATTAACAGATAGTTCAAAGCCACCTGTATAAGGATGATAGGGGCTCACCAAAGGCAAGTCTCCTCTTATGAAATACGCATTTTCTTCTCTTCTTCCCGAATTAAAGGCAGGTCTTTCCGTCTGAAATCCGGCCGAGATATTTAGAAAACTTCCACCAATATTTCTTGCAAGATATTCAAAGCCATATCCATAACTAGGGCGTCTTCTTGTGTCAAAAAATTGTCGAATACGCATTCTGTTACCAGACCCAAAAACATTGTCATTATTTAATTCAACATCCAATAAGTTAGTATTGAACTCTGGTACACTGCCCCCAATTGGAAATACATCTTTTACTAAGACCATTACATCAACTTCATCAGGATTATTTTGAATTGGCATAATAACAATACTTGCATCCTGAATAATACTTAAGTCACGTAGGTACCTTATATTATCAGAAAACAAATCAGGATCTACTCTTTCTCCTGCTTTAAAGAACAAATTTTTTCGGACAACGGAATAACGAGTACTTGTATGTAATGAATTTCCCAACTTATCTAAAAAGTTATTCCGAGAAATAGAAGTATCAGAGAGTAGCTTGTTAAATCCAAGTTTGTTTACATAAACATATCGGATAAACTTCCCTTCGTACGGTTCAAAGTCAAGAGTATTTTTAGTTGCCTCCTGCGTAGGTAAACCTTTTACAGGAATTGAATTATTCACAGATATGGATTGTACTACTCTGTTAAATAATTTTCGGGTAGCCGTAATACTATCCTCAGACTGCTTATTTTTTTCTTGTGCATAGATGATATTGCACATACAAAACAAGCATGAAACAAGTGATATATATCCTTTTTTTAACATTCGCTACCCATCCATTAGTTCATCAATAGAATAATCAAACTGTTTCTTGTAGTGGTATTACTACAAATTACAAATAAGTACAAATAATTCGTCAGTAACGCTTATTTAATTTTAAATTGAGCGTACATAAATGAATTTATTAAATGAAAAGCAATATTCCATTTAAATTATATTCTGGATTAGGGATTTCAATCTTTCTGGTTTTGCTAGTTGGATATTTTTCTATTGATACACTCAATAATCAGGTAGAAAAAACAACGCATTTAATAAAAATTAAAAAATCAATCAGCGATGTTCAAGACCTGCAGTACAATATTTCTCAGATGCGATCTGCTCGTTTTAATTACTGGATAGACGGTAATGAAGGAGATATCACCAATTACGAACTAACTGCATCTGCCATTAAGCCCATTTTGGTAAAACTTCATTTGGAATTGCCCGATAATATCAACCTGAATAACAAGGTTAATTCACTGGATACAGCATTGACAGCTTTGAATTTATATTGGGGCAACAAAGGAAAAATTCTTTCTGGTCAATCCAGAAATACTTTACAGGAGATTGCAAATACAGAGGAAGCGGCAGTACAAAAAGTTTTGCTATTAATTGATCAGATAAAAAGGTCATTAATATTTGAACTAGATGCAACAGAAAATAGTATAAAATCATCATTCGCTGTTTCTACCAAAATAATCGTTGGAGGTGTAATTCTTTTGATTGCAATTGTATTAATACTGGTTAATGCGGTAGTGGCCACTTTAAAAAGCAGATTCAGATCGGAGAGAAGACTTAAAGAAACGGTTGCCAAAATGGAAGATATTAACCAGTTAGCTACCGAAAAAAATAAATTACTGGAGGGAGTAAGCTACATCAATGACCATATTCAAAAATCCAATTCTTTACTTACTTTATCTACCAATGTAATCAGATCGGTTGTTGGTTATTTAGAAGTTCCTGCAGGTGTTATTTATATTAAAAATGAAAAGTCTGATTATCTGGAAATGACAGCTGGGGTTGCTATTTCTTCAGATGCAAAAATTGGATTCAAGATAGGAGAGGGAATAATTGGTAATGCAGCATTGCAAAGAGAAGCAGTAAGCATTTCTGATGTTCCTGGTGATTATTGGCATGTGGAAACAGCCCTGGGTGATATGACTGGCAAAGGTGAAATATTATGTATGCCCCTTTGGTTGGATAATGAATTAAAAGGATTAATTGAATTAGGAATTTTTGGAAAATTCTCTGTACATCAGAAAAACTTACTAGAGAATATTGCACACAATGTTGCATCTGCCATACAGGCAGAACAAGCTAGGGCAAAAATTAATGATTTATTGGCAGAGGTTCAGGAGCACAAAGACAGCCTTGTTAAACAACAAGAAGAATTAAGACAGACAAATAATGAACTCAGCAGACAGGCTCATGAGTTACAGGAAACCAGTAAATACAAGTCTGAATTTCTGGCTAATATGTCACACGAACTTAGAACTCCTTTAAATAGTGTTTTAATACTGGCTAAATTACTAGCAGATAATAATCCTCGTAATCTTACAGAAAAGCAAATTGAATACGCCACTATTATTCACCGATCTGGTTCTGATTTATTAAAATTGATTAACGATATTCTTGACCTTTCTAAAATTGAAGCTGGGAAAGTTGATCTTAACATTGAAGAAACCAGTATTGATAGCATTATCAAGGACTTGCATCAATTATTTTCTGTAGTTGCTTCACAAAAGAATATTGAATTTGTTATTAACAAAAATCCTTATTTGCCGCATACTATAAAAACAGATGTCTTAAGACTTGAACAGATAATAAAGAATCTGTTATCCAATGCATTTAAGTTTACCCCGGAAAATGGAAAAGTAATCGTACAATTTAATGCACTAGAACATCCTGATGGCAAAAGAATCAGTATACAGGTAAAAGATTCAGGAATTGGCATTTCAGCTGAAAAACAAAAACTGATATTTGACGCTTTTCAGCAGGCAGATGGCTCAACAAGTCGAAAATATGGTGGAACCGGATTAGGTCTCTCTATTAGTAAGGAATTGGCCAGGCTACTAGGAGGAGAAATTATGGTTAACAGCACGGAAGGCAAGGGAAGTGAATTTACTGTGATTGTTCCCGTTGAAGCTTCTGGAGTTCAAAGTCAATTTATAGAGGAATTAAAAACCATAGCTGCTCCAGAATTGAATGATATTCAGGAACAAAACAAAGTGTCAGACGACAGAAATCAACTGATAGATAACGACGAAGTAATATTGATAATAGAAGATGATGAAAATTTCGCAACCATCGTAAGGGATTTCGCGAGGAATAAAAAGTTTAAAACTATTGTGGCTTTAAGTGGGGATGAGGGTTTATACTATTCTAGAAAATATAGGCCGAATGCAATTATACTAGATGTTCAATTACCCATACTAGATGGCTGGTCACTGCTAAAAATTCTGAAAGATGATCCTGAGACCAAACATATACCCGTACAT
>VFQM010001092.1_pt1 | contig 25446 bp, 21 predicted proteins | sample 3512391 | NCBI WGS metagenome assembly VFQM01 (sample SAMN10412369, study PRJNA504923) | tailings metagenome | isolation source: Replicate 1 from Balatoc abandoned mine | place: Philippines | reverse complement strand
CATCGAGCCGCACCAGCCACAGCCTGACGCCGTGCTTTTCCGCCGTCAGGCTGAGGCGGCGCGAGGCGGTGAAGGAGAGCGCCCCGGGATTGCCCGCGATCTCGCCGATGACACAGGCAAGGTCGCGGCACTTGAGGCCCTCCTCCAGCGCGAACAGCGCATCTTCCGGCGTGCCGGCAGCGACGTGGATCAGGCGATGGCGAAGATCGGGCGGAAGGCCTGCAAGGCACGGCCTGCCTGCCTGCCGGATCGCTGCCCGGTCCTGCACCCACAGGACCTGGCGGGGGTCATCGCTCTTCCCTGCCCCCGCTGCGCCCGAGAGCGCATCGCGTGCCAGCGCGAGCGCCAGCCCCGCCCCGCTCGCCTCGGTGGCAGGAGCGAAGATTTCCGAGTGGAAGGGCTGTGCTGCAAGCCCCGGCCGCCAGCGCGGCTCGGGCGCAGCGCGGGACAGGACGCGGGCAGGTGACGGCTTGGAGAACATGGGCGAACGACTCATTTGTTCGCATTATGTTCCAACATTGGCGCATTGGCAATGCAAAGGGCGCGGGAAGCGCAACCGCTCCCCGCGCCCTCATGCGCAACCCCGAAGGGTAGCGGGGTCAGTCCTCGACCACCGGCCCCGGGAACTCGCCCATGTCTGGCGCATCGTCCTGCGGATCGCCGTGCTGGAGGTTGGAGTTGCGGATGCCGTAGACGAAATACAGCGCCACCCCGCCGATCATGTAATAGACGAAGAACATTAGGACATTCAGCGGCACCGTGGTGATCAGGTAGACGCACGAGAGGATGCCGAGCACCGGCAGCACCGGATAGAGCGGCACCTTGAACCCGCGCGGCAGTTCCGGCGCGGCACGGCGCAGGTAGATCACCGAGAGGCACACGATCGCGAAGGCCGCAAGCGTGCCGACCGAAGTCATGTCGCCCAGCACGTTGATGTCGAAGAAGCCCGCCGCAACTGCCGTCACGACACCCACCACCATCGTATTGATCGCCGGAGTGTGGAAGCGCTTGTTCACCCGGGCAAACACCTTGGGCAGCAGACCGTCACGCGCCATGGTGTAGAAAATGCGGGTCTGTGCATACATCAGCACCAGCACCACCGAGGTCAGGCCGATAATCGCGCCGATCTTGATGATCTTGGCGAGCCATCCCCAGGTCGGGCCGAAATTGTCGACCACCACCGCGACCGGATCAGGCACGTTGAGCGTGTTGTAAGGCACCAGCAGAGTCATGATCGCGGCGACCAGCATGTAGATCACGGTGCAGACCACGAGGCTGCCGATGATGCCGAAAGGCATGTCCCTGGCCGGGTCCTTGGCCTCCTGCCCGGCGGTCGAGACAGCCTCGAAGCCGATATAGGCGAAGAACACGATCGAGGCAGCGCGCATGATCCCGTCGACGCCGAACTTCCCGTCACCCTGGTTCTCGGGGATGAACGGGACCCAGTTGGTCGCCACCAGCTCGGGCAGGTTCGACAGCACGATCAGCCCGCCGACAACGATGAAGGCGGTCAGCACGCTCACCTTGATGGCGACGATGATGTTGTTGACCTTGGCGCTCTCCGAGACACCCACAACCAGCAGAGCGGCCAGCGCCATGCAGATGAGGAAGGCCGGGAGGTTGAAGATCGTCGTAACGGTCTGGCCGTCGACCAGCACCGGCACGCCGTCACGCATCAGGGTGTAGCCCGCAGGCCCCGTCAGTTGCGGCGGTATCTGTAATCCGAAGTCCGCGAGCAGGCTGACGACATAGCCGCCCCAGCCCACCGCCACGACCGATGCGGCCAGCCCGTATTCGAGCAGCAGCAGCGCGCCCATGATCCACGCGACGAACTCGCCGAGCGTGGTGTAGCCGTAGGTATATGCGGAGCCCGAGACCGGCAGGGTCGAGGACAGCTCGGCATAGCACAGGCCCGCAAAGGCGCAGACGACACCGGCGACGACGAAGCTCAGCAGCACCGCCGGCCCGGCATGGAGCGCCGCAGCGCTCCCTGTCCGAACGAAGATGCCGGCCCCGATGATGCAGCCCACGCCCAGCAGCAGCAGGTTCCACTTGCCGAGCGAGCGCTTGAGCTCGCTGGTTGCGCTCTCGCGCTGGACCTGGGCGATCGATTTCCTTGCGAACATCCGCTCGCCGATGGAGCGGTTCGGTTTGGTGGCCATTAGCAGTTCCCCCAGCACGCCTGCGCGGCGCGCGGCTTTACCCGATCAAGAAACATCTGAGTTTGGTCTCCCATTGACCGCAGGCAGATCCCCCGCGCAGTCATCAGGGCGTAACGCTAGCGCAACAGGCTCGCAAAACAAGCCGCAAAGCGCGCTCTTTCCCCCGACGCGCGCAGGCGCTAGACGCCGTCCATGTCCACGACCTTCCAACTCGACACCAGCACGAGCAGAGCCAACCCCACGCCGCAGCCGATGCGCAGGCTCACCGTGCCCGCGATCCGGGCGCGCAAGACCAACGGCGTGACCGGCGAGCCGCTGGTGATGCTCACCGCCTACACGGCGCGCCAGGCGCAGCTGCTCGACACGCATTGCGACCTGCTGCTGGTGGGGGACTCGCTGGGTCAGGTGATCTATGGCCTGCCTTCGACCGTGCCGGTGACCCTTGAAATGATGGCGAACCACGGCGCGGCGGTGGTGCGCGGGTCCTATCATTCGGTGGTGGTGATCGACATGCCTTTCGGCAGCTACGAGGCCTCGCCCGAGCAGGCCTTCGAGAGCGCCGCCTACCTCCTCAAGCAGACCGGCGCGGCAGCCGTGAAGCTGGAAGGCGGCGCGGCGATGGCGCCGACCGTCGCGTTCCTCAACCAGCGCGGAATTCCGGTGATGGGCCATGTCGGCCTGACCCCGCAGGCCGTCAACGTGCTTGGCGGCTATGGCGCGCGGGGCCGCTCGGAGGCCGAGGCCGAAAAGATTGTCTCCGACGCGAAGGCGCTCGACGAGGCCGGAGCCTTTGCCATCGTCATCGAGGGGGTGGTCGAGACCATCGCCATTGCCGCGACCAGGGCTGTCACCTGCCCCACCATAGGCATCGGCGCCTCGGCGCAGTGCGACGGACAGGTGCTGGTCACCGAGGATATGCTCGGCATGTTCGAGCGCGTGCCCCGCTTCGTGAAGCGCTACGAGGATATCGCAGGCGTGATCGACCGGACGGTGGCGCGCTATGCCGAGGAAGTGCGCGCGCGCAGCTTTCCCACCGAAGACCAGACCTACCAGCCCAAGACCTAGCCCTGCACGCCGCGCGCCAGACGCATCGCCAGCGGAGCGGCAATCACCAGCTGCGCGAGGTGATAGAGCAGGAGCGGCGCGATCACGAAGCCGGCACTGGCGGCCGGGAACAGGATTGCGGCCAGCGGCGCCCCGATCGCGACGCTTTTTTGCGAGCCTGCAAACAGGAACGCGATCCGGTCGGGACGAGGCAGGTCGAGCAGGCCCGCGCTCGCCCAAGCCGCCCCGAGCGCCAGCGCCAGCATCGCAAGCACCAGCGCAACCAGCACCGCCCAGTCGAGCGGGGCGAACATCGTCGCAAGCCCCTGCTCGACTGCGCCCGAGAAAGCGACGTAGACGGCGATCCCGATCACGGCCCGGTCGAGCCATGCGGCGGTCGCCTTGTGCGCGATCAGCTTGTCGATGAAGCGGTCCTGCACCACCTGCCCGATGGCAAAAGGCAGCACGAGAACCAACACGATGCGGATGATCGCCTCGTTGCCGATCGATCCTGCTTCACCTCCGGCGACAATCGCGAAGAGCGGCGCGCTCACCACGACGCCCGCAATATTGATCAACGCCGCCCCCACCACAGCCAGCGCGACATTGCCCTCGGCGAGGCTGGTGTAGGAGGTCGCCGACTGCACGGTCGATGGCAGCACGCCGAGATAGACGAAGCCGAGCGCGACCAGCGGCGGCAGAACCGCGCCCGCCATAGCGCCAAAGCCGATGCCCAACACCGCCATGGCCCCGAACACGAAGACCATCAGCGGCCCGAAATAGCGCCAATTGGCAAGACCCCTCGCTATCTCGCTGCGGCGTATCCGCATGCCGTTGACGAAGAACAGCACGAATATCCCGGCATTGGAAACAGTTGTGGCCGTCGCCCGCGCCTCGCCTGCCGCGGGCAGCACCAGCGCGAGCGCGGTCGCGATCACCAGCACGGCGATCATCGGGTCCTTCAGGAAGGGGAGGCGGGACAGGAGCATCGACATCCGGCAAGGCCCCTGCCCTGTCGGAGCCGGATTGTCGAGCGTCCGCGCCTTACCGGCGCGCTGCCAGAGAGCGTGGACGAAGTTCGGCAAGCAGGGCCGCGAAGCGCTCCGCATCGTCTTTATTGCCCAGCCCGCGCGCGGCACGCAGGCGCAAATCGAGCAGCGCCGGATCGTGTCCCGCGCCCAGTGCCAGCGCATGATCGAGCAGAAGCGCCGTGCGCCGCCACTCACCGCGTGCCGCCTGCCGTGCGGCCAGATCGAGGACCGCGCTCGCGGTCTGGGGCTCGCCTGCGACCTGCCGTAGCAGAAGCGCCTCGGCGCTGCCCGTCTTACCATGCCGGGCAAAGGTCCACACCGCCTTGCGGGTAACGGGCCAGGGGCGCCGCGCCTCCGATGCGAGGGCAAAGGCCATCAGCGCCGCACGCGGATCGCCGCTGCCGAGCATGGCGTCTCCCGCGAGCACGGCAATATCGGCCGAGGCCGGAAGCCGTGCGCGCAGGGCCTTTGCCTGCGCGGCAGCGCCCGCACCATCGGTGGCCCACAGCGCACGTCGGACGCCCATTGTGGGTTCCGGCAACCCTTCCCTCGACGCCAGCAGCACCGGATCGGCCGGCACCGGCGCATAGGCGCGCGCCAGCAGCGGTGCAGCCGCCGCACGGTCGCCGAGCCGCTCGTGCGCCCGCGCAACCAGCATCACCAGATAGGACGAGGTCTCGGGCAGCGCTGCCTCGGGGCCGAAGCGCCGGACCAGTTCCTCCTCGCGTCCGGCCTCGAGCAGCGCCCGCGCGAGCAGTTCGCGCAGCCTCGGATTGGCAGGCTGACGCCGCGCGAGGGTATCGAGGATGTCCGCAGCGCTCTCCGCATTGCCCTCTTGGAGCTTGAGCACCGCGTCAAGCAGCAAGACGGCAGGCACACCCCGTGCCGCCATCGCGCTCTTAGTCAGGCGGCTACGGGCGATAGCGAACTGCCCGCCGCGTGCCGCAAGCACCGCCTGGAACCAGGCAATACGCGGATCATCAGGCGCGGCAGCGGCCAGCGCCCCAACCGCATCGAGCATGGCCCCTGCCTCGCCGCTGTCCCCGAGCGTTGCGGCATATTCGGCCAGAATATCGGGATTGCCGGGATCGGCTTGCCGCGCCGCGTCGAACCATAGCTTGGCAGCCGGTCCGCCATGCGCATCGCGCACCAACAAAGCGCGCAGGTGCAGGGCCGCGCCGTTGCCGGGATCGAGGGCGAGTGCCCGGTCATTGGCCTCGACTGCCGTCAGATGCTCTCCGCCGCGCAGGCGCAGCCGGGCGATCGCGAGCCACAGGGCAGAACTTTCCGGCGCAAGGCTACGCGCCTCGTCAAGCTTTTGCCCGGCTCCGGCCAGTGCGCCGCTTGCGATATCGCCCTCCGCCGCCGCGAGCAGCCGCGTGACCGCCGCATCATTCTCCCCGGACCCCGGGCGCGGCGTGTGCGCGGGGTCCTGTGAACAGGCAGCCACACCCCAGAACAGCAGCCCTGCCAGAACGGCGCGGGCGCTAGGTCTGGAGATCATACTGCTTGAGCAGATCGTAAAGCGTGGGACGGCTGATCCCCAGCAGCTTGGCCGTGCTCGAGATGTTGCCCTCGCTGCGGGCCAGAGCATGGCGGATCACGCGGCGGTCGGCCGCCTCGCGGGCAGACTTGAGATTAAGAACGTCGGCCTCGCCCTCTTCCGCCGCGTCCAGATCGAGATCGCCGGCATTGACCAGCTTGCCATCGGCCATGATCACCGCGCGCTTCACCCGGTTCTCCAGTTCGCGGACATTGCCCGGCCAGTCATGGGCATCGATCGCGGCCAGCGCGTCCGGGGCAAAGCCGGTGACGGCGGGGTTCATCTCGGCGGCAAACCGCTTGAGGAAGGCCTTCGCCAGCAGCACCGGATCGCCGTGCCGCTCGGCAAGGCCGGGAATGCGGACCACGATCTCGGCAAGGCGGTAGAACAGGTCCTCGCGGAAGCTGCCCTGCCGGATCATGCTTTCGAGATCCTGGTGGGTGGCGCAAACGATCCGCGTGTTGACCGGGATGGCCTTGCGGCCACCGACCCGCTCGATCGTGCGCTCCTGCAGGAAGCGCAGGAGCTTGACCTGGAGCGGCAGCGGAATGTCGCCGACCTCGTCGAGGAACAGCGTTCCGCCGTCGGCGCTCTCGATCTTGCCCTCGGTGGTCTTGACTGCGCCGGTGAAGGCACCTTTCTCGTGGCCGAACAGCTCGCTTTCCAGCAGGTTTTCGGGAATTGCCGCGCAGTTGATCGCGACGAATGGCCCGCCTGCACGGTCGCTGGCGTCGTGCAATCCCTTGGCGAGCAGTTCCTTGCCGGTGCCGCTCGCGCCCAGCAGCATGACCGAGACCGAGGTGCGGGCCACGCGCTCGATGGTGCGGGCGACCTTCACCATCTCCGGGGCTCCGGTGATCATCCTGCCCAGCACCGTCTTGTCGGCGCTGGAAGAGGCGACGAGGCGGCGGTTTTCCTCCTCGATGGCGCGCAGGTTGAAGGCGCGGCGCACAATCAGGCCGAGCGCCTCGATGTCGATCGGCTTCTGGTAGAAATCATAGGCGCCGCGGGCGATGGCTGCGAGGGCACTTTCCCGCGCGCCATGGCCGCTGGCGACAATCACCTTGGTATCGGGCTTCAGGGCCATGATCGCATCGAGCACGGCGAAACCTTCGGTGGTGCCGTCGGGATCGGGCGGCAAGCCGAGATCGAGCGTCACCACGCCCGGTGCCTCGGCGCGAAGGGCGGCGATCGCGCTGTCCCGATCACCGGCGATCACCACCTCGAAGTCGTCATAAGCCCATTTGAGCTGGGCCTGGAGGCCGGGATCGTCCTCGATGACCAGCAGCACGGGTTTCCTGTCACCCATCACGCAACCTCCTGGCTCGCGCCATCCTCGCCATCGTCCTCTACGGCACCCGTGCCCGCGCCCGACAAGAGCACCGCCTCCGCCAACGGGAGCGCGAGTGCGAAGCGGGTGCCGAGCCCCTCGCGGCTTTCGACAGTGATCCGGCCGCCCATCGCCCGGACCAGTTCGCGCGCCTCGAAGGCACCGATGCCGAACCCGCCGGGCTTGGAGGAGACAAAGGGCTTGTAAAGCCCGGTCCGCACGAATTCCGGACTCATGCCCTCGCCGGAATCGACCACCTCGATGATCCCCGACAGCCCCTCGGCAGTCACATCGAGGAACACCGGGCTCCCCTGCCCGCTCGCGTCGATGGCGTTCTGGACGATATGCAGCAGCGCTTGCTCCAGAGCCTCGCGGTTACCGATCACGCGCACGGGCGTGTCGCGCGTCAGCACCACCGGATGCACGCCGGACAGGCGCGCCGCGATGTCGCGGGCCAGCGCGACGAGTTCGATCTCGCTGCGTGCCGCAACCTGCCCCGAGCCATAGCGTCCGAGCCGCGCAAGCAGCGCGGAGAGCTTGTCGGCCGAATTTCGCAAGGTCACCAGCATGTCGGCGCGGAAGGCCGGGTTGTCGGCGTGTTTCTCGGCATTGGCGGCGAGCAGCGAGAGCTGGCTGACGAGGTTCTTGATGTCGTGCATCACGAAGGCCATGCGCCGGTTGAATTCGTCGAACCGGCTCGCGTCCATCAGGGCCTGCTGGCCGGCCTGCTCGGCCAGATAGCTTGCCAATTGCTGCCCGGCGACGCGCAGGAGGTCGAAGTCCTCCCAATCGAGCTCGCGGGGATTGCGCGGCCGGGCAAGAACGATAACGCCCACGAGGCGGTCAAAATGGATCAGCGGAACGAGCGCCCAGGCATCCTCCGCTTCCATCAGCCACGCCGGCACCCTGTCCGCCTCGCCGACATGATCGATCCCTGCGCGCGCCTCGTCGAGCGCGAGGATGAGGTTGTGCTGTTCGAGCAACTCCGGCAGCGCGAAGGGCGCCGCAACCGCAGGGACCGCAAGGGTTGGCCAGTTCCAGCGCGCGGTCAGTTCGAGGTTTGCCTGCTCGTCCGGCATCAACAGCAGCCCGGCCGGGCTCTCGGTGATGTCGGCGATCGCCTTGACGACGCGCTCCTCGAGGCTCGCCCCGCCCGCACCGCCATGGCCGATGGTGCGGGTGAAGCGCAGCCATTCCTGGCGATAGTCGTAGCGGTGCTGGAACAGGTGCTTGACGGCGGTGACGCGCAGCCACCCCCTCAGACGGGGCGACGGCAGGGCAACGGCCGCCCCCAGCAGCGCTACGGCCACGAAGACGGCCTGGGTCACCCGCGCAACGTCGCCGCCGATCAGCGCGAGCGACTTGGTGATCAGCGTCATGCCCGCCAGATAGCCGCCGATCAGCAGCAGCGAGAGGGTCCGGAAGGCCACCGCCCGCGAGGGACTGAACTGCACCCGCGGGCCGGCTGCGTTCATGCCGAGGGCAAAAAGCACCGCCATCGCGCCTGCAAACAGGCCGCGCAGATCGGCCAGCGCCGCCGGCATGGCCTTGCCGAAATAGCCGAGGGTGTGGAGATGGAAGTCGTAGGCGAAGATGCCGGTCATCGCCATGCCGGTCCAGCGCAGCACCGGGCGCAGCGAACTGGCCGCGCTGGCGTAAAGGTTGTGAAGCAGCATCAGCGCGCCAATCGCGACCAGCATGTCGATCAGTGCGCGTGCCTCGAAGATCGCGATGTCGCCGACACTGTCGGGGTCCCGCAGAACGCCGGCCACAAGCACCACGGGCTGGAGCAATTGCACCAGCACCAGTGCCACGAGCACCGGCCGCACGGGCTTTAGGCTGTCACTGCGGCCATCGGCGGCGAACAGGCAGAAGATCGTCGCCAGCAGCGCAAGGTTGCGGACCACCGCCGCCATGACGGCCGCGCCGTGCCCGCTGCCGAGATAGGCCGCAAGCAGGCACCACACGGCGCTCGCGCAGGCCGCGATCATCAGGCCGGTCCGGTCGGGCCGCCCGCGCTCGCCATGGCGCCAGATCCACAGCGCCGCCGCCGCACTCAGCAGCCCGCCAGCCAGCCATGCGAGCATCCCTGCCAGCGGTAGCAGCACCCCCGGCCCGATCACCGCGCGCCCTCCGGCCAGAGCACCACGCGAAGGGTCTGGAGCAGGATCACGAAATCGAGGAAGGGCGTGTAGTTCTTGGCGTAGTAAAGATCATACTCGAGTTTGCAGCGGCTGTCCTCGACCGAGGCACCATAGGGATAGTTGATCTGCGCCCAACCGGTGATGCCGGGTTTCACCATATGCCGCTCGGAATAAAAGGGGATGACCTCCTCGAGGCTCTCGACAAAGGCGGGAACCTCGGGCCGCGGGCCGACGAAGCTCATCTCGCCCTTGAGCACGCTCCAGGTCTGGGGCAGCTCGTCGATCCGGACCTTGCGGATGAAGCGCCCGAGCCGGGTGACGCGGGGATCGTTCTTCTCCGCCCACCTGGCCCCGTCCTTCTCGGCATCGGTGCGCATAGAACGCAGCTTGATGAGCGTGAAGGGCTCGCCATAGAGCCCCACCCGCTGCTGGCGGAAAAAGGCTGGACCCTTGCTGTCGAGCTTCACCAATGCGGCGAAAATGACGATCACCGGCAGGGTAAATGTCAGCAGGAGCAGGCTCGCGGCGATGTCGAAGAGCCGCTTGACCGCACTCGAGAACATCCGCGAGCTTGAAAAACCGTCGGAGAAGATCAGCCAGGAGGGATTGACCGTCTCGAGATCGACGCGCCCGGTCTCGCGCTCCATGAAGCTCGAGAAATCATTGACATGGACGCCCTTGGTCTTGATCCGCAGCAAGTCCTTGAGCGGCAGCGCGTTGCGCCGTTCCTGCAGCGCCAGCACCACTTCCGACACCCCGAGGTTCTCGACGAAGCGGCCGAGATCGTGGATCGCCGAGCGCGGGATCGCCTCTTCGACCACACGATTATTGTCGTTCATCGCGACGAAGGCGACGATCGCGAAGCCGGTCTCCGGCTTGTCGCCCAGTTCGCGCAGCCGCTCCGCGCGGTCACCTGCCCCAAGCACCATCACCCGCCGCCGGAATGCCGATGAGCCGAGGAAGGAATTGAGTAGCAGCCGGTCGGCGACCAGCACGAGGATCGCAAGGCCCATGGTGTAAAGCAGGCTCGAGCGCCAGAACATCTCGCTGGGCAGCAGGAAATCGACCATCGCAAGCGCAATGATCCCGAGGCTGGTCGCGACCAGAATGCGCGCACCGGCAAAGCGCAGGCTGCGCAGGGCGTAGGGGCCATAGACCCCGACCGCGATCATCGCCAGCCAGATGACCATGGCCGTCCCGAACAGCGCAAGGGCCCGATCGCCGATCGCGCCTGGAACCATCCCGGCCTGAGCCGCGCGCACTTGCCATGCGAACTCGCCGGCCAGCACCAGCAAGGCCAGATCAAGCAAGCCGAGCAGCAGCACGGCGTGCGGGATGTAGTGCTTGAACAGCCGGATCATTGCTAGGCGGGTCTCTGATGCATGCAGGCGCCGCTTCTAGGAGGGAGACATTAAGTGTCGGTAAATCTTACACCCGCGCGCCGCGTCGCAGAATTTCGCGCTGTGCGAGGGTTAAAGCGCCATTGATCCTCACGGCCGCGGGCGGGGAAGCGTGCTGGCGAGGCGCGCGGGGGCGGGCGTGAGGCATTCGGCCCTTCCGCACCGCCCGCAAGGGGTGCCGAGCGGGACCGCGTCGAGCCGGTCGAGCGACACGCCCCGCGCCTGTGCCAGTTCGCCGGCAAAGCGCGCCTCGATCCCGAGCACCACCGCGCGGCGTCCCGAACACATCACGCCGTCGCCATCGACTGTCCTTGTGATGGTGAACCAGTGCCGTGCCGCGCCTTCCCCCTCCCCGAAGGTCACAGCCTGGGTCAGCACGGTCCCGGGGCGCTCGAAGGCGGCATAGGGAACCCAGGCGGGCCAGCGTGCGCTCTCGAGCGGATAGACCGCGCCGCTGCCGCCGGCGGTGAAAGCCGTCATCCGACCAGCCCGGTCTATGACCGCACAGAAAAATGGCAGGCCCCGCTCGCCGACCCGGCCGAGGGTCGTCAGGCGCTGCGCGACCTGGTCGAAGCTTGCGGCAAAGCGGCGTTGCAGGATCGCAAGGTCATAGCCGGTCGCCTCGCAGGCCCGCAGGAACCGGCGGTAGGGCAGCAACAGCGCCCCCGCGAGATAGTCGGCGATATGCTCGCGCAGGGCATTGCGCGCGTCGGGACTGGCAAGGTTGGCGCCGGCGACCAGCGTCTCGATAGCCTCGCGCATCTCCAGCTCGCCCACCTGCCGGGCGATCTGGAAGCGCCGTGCGGCGCCGGGCAGCATCTCGGAGAGCTGGAGCTGGCGGGCGTGGAGATCGAGCCGGTGGACCTGACCGGGCATCACCTCGGCCGGAAGGATGCGGACCTGCAACTGGTGCTTCTCGCGCAGACGCTCGGTCAGCCCCGCGCTTATCTCCCCGCGCGACAGGCGCAGTTCGTCGGCGAGGCTTTCGGCGGCGTGGTCGAGATCGGCGAAGTGGTTCTGCCATCGCTCCGCAGCGCGCCGGGCGGCGGCGGCGGCATCCTCGGTGACGATGCGCTCGCCCCCGCCACTGTCGTAGAGCCGTGCGAAGGCGGCTGCGACCTGCGGCGCGGCGGCGAGGAATTCCTGCACCTCCTCGCGGTCGATCCCGAGGTCGGCGAAGCGCTTGTCGCCCATGCGGCGCACCAGCCCGTCAAGCCCGCCGATGGCATCATCCTCGCGCAGGGAGCGCGGATCGAAGTCGAAGCGTTCGATGACCTGAACCAGCACACGGGCCGAAAGCGGCCGCTGGTTGCGTTCGATGAGGTTGAGATACGATGGCGAGATACCGAGCAGGCTTGCCATGGTCGCCTGTGTCAGCCCCTCCCGCTTGCGTAGGCGGCGCAGGGCAGGTCCGGCGAGAAGAGTGGTGTCGGTCATGCGTTTTTGTAAACTTCTTTACGCCTTCACACAAGATCAATGGCAAATGTCGGCATAGCGACACGAATTTCTGTAAGTTTCCCTGTCATGCTGCGCCGCAACACGGCACAGCCTGTCCATCCAGCGGCGCGGGCCGGAAGGCTTCGAACCACTCCCCAGGATGGACAGGAGAAAGCTATGACCTACCAGAACACCATCAGCCGGATGCGCGACATCGTCACCGCGAACGGCCCGAGCTGGGCCGCGATCGATCCCGAAAGCGCCGCGCGCATGGCGATCCAGAACCGCTTCGCCACCGGCCTCGACATCGCCAAGTACACCGCCAAGATCATGCGCGCCGACATGGCCGCCTATGATGCCGACCCGGCGCAATACACCCAGTCGCTCGGCTGCTGGCACGGCTTCATCGCGCAGCAGAAGCTGATCGCGATCAAGAAGCACTTCGGCACCACCAAGCAGCGTTACCTCTACCTCTCGGGCTGGATGGTCGCCGCGCTGCGCAGCGAGTTCGGCCCCCTGCCCGACCAGTCGATGCACGAGAAGACCTCGGTTCCGGCGCTTATCGAGGAACTCTACACCTTCCTCAAGCAGGCCGACGCCCGCGAACTCGGGATGATGTTCCGCGCGCTCGACAAGGCCCGCGAAGCCGGTGACGCGGTCGAGGCCAAGCGCCTCGAGAACGCCATCGACAATTACGAGACCCACGTCGTGCCGATCATCGCCGACATCGATGCAGGCTTCGGCAATGCCGAGGCGACCTACCTGCTCGCCAAGAAGATGATCGAGGCCGGTGCCTGCGCGCTCCAGATCGAGAACCAGGTCTCGGACGAAAAGCAGTGCGGCCACCAGGACGGCAAGGTCACCGTGCCGCACGAGGACTTCCTCCAGAAGATCCGCGCCTGCCGCCACGCCTTCCTCGAAATGGGCGTGGACGACGGGATCATCGTCGCCCGCACCGACTCGCTGGGCGCCGGTCTCACCAAGCAGATCGCCTTCTCGAAGGAGCCGGGCGACCTCGGCGACCAGTACAACAGCTTCCTCGACGCCGAGGAAGTCGATCCGGCCAACATCACCAATGGTCAGGTCTTCATCAGCCGCGACGGCAAGCTGCTCTCGCCCAAGCGCCTGCCCTCGAACCTCTACCAGTTCCGCGCCGGCACCGGCGAGGACCGGGTTGTACTCGATTGCATCACCTCGCTCCAGAACGGCGCCGACCTGCTCTGGATCGAGACCGAGAAGCCCCACGTCGAACAGATCGCCGGCATGGTCGACCGCATCCGCGAAGTCGTGCCCAACGCCAAGCTGGTCTACAACAATTCGCCGAGCTTCAACTGGACGCTCAATTTCCGCCAGCAGGTGTTCGACGCCTGGGCTGCGGCGGGCAAGGATGTCTCGGCCTATGACCGCGACCGCCTCATGAGCGTGGACTATGACGGCACCGAACTGTCCGACGAGGCCGACGAGAAGATCCGCACCTTCCAGCGCGATGCCGCTGCGCGGGCCGGGATCTTCCACCACCTCATCACCCTGCCGACCTATCACACCGCGGCGCTGTCGACCGACAATCTCGCCAAGGAGTATTTCGGTGAGGCCGGGATGCTGGGCTACGTCAAGAACGTCCAGCGCGCCGAAATCCGTCAGGGCATCGCCTGCGTGAAGCACCAGAACATGTCGGGCAGCGACATCGGCGATGACCACAAGGAATACTTCGCCGGTGAAGCCGCTCTCAAAGCTGGCGGCGTCCACAACACGATGAACCAGTTCGAGGCGGCCTGATCGCAGCAATGGCCGGAGGGCTGCGCTTTTGCAGCCTTCCGGTCCGCCGCCGAAGCGCCTAGAGGCCTGAGGGGCACTGCCCCGAGGAGAGTGACATGACCGACACTGATACCGACACCCCGAAGACCGAGCCCGCCCGCGCCCGCGCGCTGCTCTCGACCGCCGACATGAAGCTGCTGCGCCGCGCGCTGGAAAGCCACGCCCGCAACACCGAGGACCGCGAGGAGCTGGCGAAGATCAACGCCCTTCACCACCGCCTCGGCACCTACGTCCCTTCGGGCGAGTAACCCCGTTTCACAGTTCTCCTGGGGAGGAGAAACGGCCGCTGGAACGCCCTGCCAAGGGTGCGCTCCGGCGGCCGAATTTTTTAGGGGACTTTTCGCCCTACCGCTTCGCCACTCGAGGGCGGAAACTACTTCTTGCTCATCAGCCTGAGCGTGGCCGCCGTCAGCGCCTCGGTCGCGGTGGCGATCACGACAGGCGCGTCGGGCGCCCAGAAGGGCGAGTGCAGCGACGGCAATTCGATCTCGCCTTTCTGCGCCCGCTCCCACTGCGCCTGCGGCACCCCGCCGACCCAGAAGATCAGGCTTTCGACATTGGCCTTGTCGGCGCGGTAGAACTGGCTGAAATCCTCGCCGCCCATCACTGCCGGCATCTCCGCAAGGCGGCCCTCGAACCGCGGCTTGAGGCCCGCCATCACCGTCTCGGTGAATTCGGGGGTGTTATAGGTGGCCGGGGTATAGGGGTCCTGCACCGTCACCTTGGGCATCTTGCCCTCCGGCAGACCGGCGGCGATCGCCTCGCCGCGGGCGATCCGGGCGATGCCGTCGAGCAGGTGCTTCCTCGTCTCGTCCGAATAGCTGCGGACAGTCAGTTGCAGCCGCGCCTCGTCGGGGATGATATTGTGCTTGGAGCCGGCCTGAAAGCTGCCGACCGTGACCACCGCAGAATCGGTCGGGTTCAGTTCTCGGCTCACCAGCGTCTGCAATCGCATGACGATGCTCGAGGCGATCACCACCGGGTCCTTGGTGGTGTGCGGATAGGCCCCGTGGCCGCCCACGCCCGGCACCACCACATCGACCGTGTCGACATTGGCGAGCGCAAAGCCCTTGGAGTAACCGATCTGCCCGGCCGGGAACTGCGCCGCATCATGGAAGGCGAGCACGTAGTCGGGCTTGGGAAAGCGGGAGTAGAGCCCGTCGTCGAGCATCGCCTTGGCACCCTGCCCGATTTCCTCGGCCGGCTGGAGGATCATCACCAGCGTGCCCGACCAATCGGCCTTGCGCGCCGCGAGGAGCTGCGCGGTGCCGATCCATGCGGCCATATGCGTATCATGGCCGCAGGCGTGCATCACCCCGGTCTCGGTCCCGTTCTGCGCCACAGCGCGCACCTTCGAGGCAAAAGGCAGTCCGGTCTGCTCGATCACGGGCAGCCCGTCCATGTCGGCACGCAGCATCACGGTGGGCCCCTCGCCGTTGCGCATGACTGCGACCACGCCCGTCTTGCCCACGCCCTCGGTCACCTGGAAGCCCATCGCACGGGCGCGGGCGGCGAGCTTCCTGGCGGTCTGCACTTCCTGGAACGAGAGTTCGGGACTCGCATGAAGATCGCGATAAAGCTCGACCAGACCCGGCAGATCCGCCGCCACCGCATCGCGCAAGGCGTCCGCCTGTGCCGGCACCGCGCCCAGAGCCAGCAGGCTCGCGCCCGCAGCCCAGCCCATCACCCTGTTCATCGCATCGTCTCCTCTCAAACCGCCTAAAGGCCATACCACAGGACCAGCAGCGCCGAGAGCACCGCCACCATGATCGCCGCCAGCGGTGCGCCTGCGCGCGCATAATCGCCGAAGTCATAGCCGCCTTCGGACATGATCAGCAAATTGGTCTGGTAGGCAATCGGGGTCGCAAAAGAGAGGTTACAGCCGAACAGCACGGCCAGCACCAGAGGCTCGGGCGGCAGGCCGAGCGCGCCGGCGATGCTGAAGCCGATCGGGGTCCCGATGGTCGCGGCGGTCGCATTGGAGGCAAAGTTGGTAAGCACCGTCACGAAGAGCATGATCGCCGCCAGCACCAGCGCGGGCGGGAGGTAGACCAGCCCGAGCGAGAGCGCCTGCCCCAGCCAGTGCGCCGCGCCGCTGTCGTCGATCACGCGGCCAATGGCGAGGCTTGCGGCGATCAGCACGATCACCTTGGCCGAGAGCGCGCGCCCGACCCGGTCGAACTTGACGCAGCCCGTCACGAACATCGCGATCGCACCCGCCAGCGCCGCGATCGCGATCGGCAGCCTGACCGGCGCGTAGCCCGCGGCATCGAACCACGGCAAGCCGAGCGAGGCGGTCGCAATGGCGCCGAGCATGATCGCGCTCGCCAGCAGTGCCTTGGAGTGGCGCGGCAATTCGCGGGCGCCCTCGAGCCGCAGCAGGCCGTCACTACGGGCGAAGGCATCGAGGTCGTCGCCGATGCCGATCACCAGCAGCACATCGCCCTCGCGGATCGCCGGTTCGCCCGCATACTCCTGATGCGGCTGCGCGGGCCGGTGGATGCCGAGAACTGCGACCCCGTAGAGATCGGCGATGCCCGAGGCGGCCAGCGTGCGGCCGACGAGGCGCGAATCCGCCGTCACCGTCATCTCGACCGCGACAATGTCCTCGCCGCGCACCTTGGAGTTCTGGCGGATGCGGTCGATGATCCAGCCAGGTGCAAGCTTGCCCCCGAGCAGGCGCGCCGCATCCTCGATCGCGGCGTGGGTGCCGGAGACCAGCAGCCCTTCGCCCTCTGCGAGCGGCCCGGCGAAGGGCTCGTGCAGCGTGATCCCCTCGGGCAATCTGGTGCCCGGGCGCAGAGGATTGCCCCCGGCCCCGATCCTCAGGCGGCTACGGAAAATCCGCGCGCCTGTGTCAGGGCCGGTGCTGTTGTCGCGCAGCATCCTCGGCATGACGAGCCACAGATAGGGCAGCGCAACGAGACCGGCGACCAGCACGATGGGGGTGAACTGGAACACGCCGATCGGAACCATCCCGAGATCGGCCGCGAGCGTGACGACGAGGATGTTGGTCGAGGTCCCGATCGTCGTTGCCATGCCGCCGAGCAGCACCGCGGTGTTGACCGGCATCAGGATTTTCGAGGACGGCATCAGTCCCTTGGCGGCAATCGCCACGATGATCGGGATCAGCAGCACCATCACCGGCGTGTCGTTGACGAACATCGACATGGTGAAGGCCAGCAGAAGTGCCGTAAGAAGCCCGAGCTGTGCGTTGATTCTGAACACTTTTTCAAGCCCGCGCGCAAACGGGTCGAGCGCGCCCGTCACCACCAGGCCGCGCCCCATGATCATCAGGGCGCAGATCGTGACGAGAGCGGAATGGCCGAAGCCGCCGAAGGCCAGCGCCAGCCCGTCGGTCGGGCGGGTTCCGGGCAGGGGCGCGAAATAGAGACCCACCGCGATCACCGCGATGGTCACCAGCGAGATGATCTCCTCGCGGTATCGCCCTCGGGCAAAGGCGATGAACATCGCGATGGTCACCGCCATCGCCGCCATCGCGTGATAGGAAGGGGGCTCCAGCATCACCGGCCCCGAGGCTAGAGCCTTGCCCGCAGGGGGCAACCGCTATCAGCCTAATCTGGGTTAGTGGTGCCCCTGGCCAGACTCGAACTGGCACTTCTTTCGAAAACCGATTTTGAGTCGGTCGCGTCTACCAATTCCACCACAGGGGCAACCCGAGCGGATGCGAGGGCTGTTAGCGAGCGGCATCGGCTCTGGCAATGTTTCACGTGAAACCTGCCGCCCAAGGCGCAAAAACGGCCCCTTGGAGGGGGTCAAGGCGGGTCTGGAGGGGGTCAGGCAGGGGTCAAGACCTGCCTGACCCTGCCCTGAAATCTCAGCGAAGCGCGCCTGCCAGCAGCTTGTGCAGCTTGGAGTGCAGCGCATCATTGGCGGCGAGCACCTGCGCCGAGTGGATCTGCTCGGAACGCCCGCGGAAGTCGGAGACGAAGCCGCCCGCCTCGCGCACCAGCAGACAGCCGGCAGCCGTGTCCCAATCGGAAAGACCGCTTTCCCAGAAGCCGTCGAACCGCCCCTGCGCGACATAGGCGAGATCGAGCGAAGCCGCGCCGAAGCGGCGAATCCCCGCCACCTCGGGACCGATCGCGCCGAAGATCCGGCTCCATTCGGCAAAGTCGCCGTGACCGAAGAACGGAACGCCCGTCGCCACCAGCGCATCGGACAGCCGCGAGCGGGCCGAGACCCGCAGGCGCGCATCATGGAGCCATGCCCCGCGCGACTTCTCGGCCCAGAAGGTCTGGTCGGTGATCGGCTGATAGACCACGCCCGCGACGACATCGCCCCAGCCCTTGCCGTCGGGTCGCGGCTCCTGCGCGGCGATGCTGATTGCAAAGTGCGGGATGCCGTGGAGGAAGTTGCTGGTGCCGTCCAAGGGATCGACGATCCAGCGCGGCATGCCGGGATCACCCTCGATCACGCCCGCCTCTTCCATCACGAAGCCCCAGCCCGGGCGGGCCGCGAGCAGCTCGTCATAGAGCGTGCGTTCGGACCGCATATCGGCCTTGCTGACGAAATCGGCCGGACCCTTGCGGGAGACCTGGAGATGCTCGACTTCGCCGAAGTCGCGCCGCAAACGCCCGCCCGCCTTGCGCGCGGCGCGCTCCATGACGCGGATGAGGCCGGAAATAGCTGCCATGATCGTTCCTCAGCCGGCCTTGCCGACGTAGGCCTGCTCGTAGACGTCGACGATGATGCGGGTGCCGCTGCCGATATGCGGCGGGACCATGATGCGAACGCCATTGTCGAGGATCGCGGGCTTGTAGCTGGAAGAGGCGGTCTGCCCCTTCACCACAGCGTCGGCCTCGACGATGGTGGCTTCGACCTGCGCGGGCAGTTCGACCGAGATCGGCTTTTCGTCCCACAGTTCGAGCGCGACCTGCATCCCGTCCTGCAGGAAGGGGCGCGCATCGCCGAGCAGGTCGCCGGGCAGCGTGATCTGTTCGTAGGTGTCGTTGTCCATGAACACCAGGTCATCGCCCTCGGCATAGAGGAACTGGAAGTCCTTGGTGTCGAGCCGCACGCGCTCCACCGTGTCGGCGCTGCGGAAGCGCACGTTGGTCTTGCGGCCGTCCTGCAGGTTCTTCATTTCGACCTGCATATAGGCCCCGCCCTTGCCGGGTTGGGTGTGCTGGATCTTGGCGACCTTCCAGATGCCGCCTTCATATTCCAGAATGTTGCCGGGGCGAATGTCGACGCCGCTGATCTTCATGGGCTTTGGGCCTTTATACGAGTTGGAAAGAGCGATGAGGCAGGCAGCCGGAAGGCGCCGCGCCCGAAATGATGCGCGCCCATAGCCGAGGCAGCCCCCATCGGCAAGCGGGGCCGCACACGCGCCCGAAACACTTGGCGCAAAGCCCTCGCGGCTGTTAGGGAACCTCGCCATGAAAACCCGTTACGTGTTCCTGCTGGTGATGAGCGCTGCCGCTACCGCCGCCCTGCTCCCCGGACAGGTGCGCGGGCAGGACCAGAGCAGCAACCGCAATGCCTCGCGCCCGCAGGCAAGCGCAGTCGCCTCGCCCGGCGGCGTGCTCGGCATCCTGCGTCACGGCGACTGGCAATGCGCCCTGCCCGGCGATGCGGGCGGCGCGGCCTTTCTCGAAGTCCCGGAGGAAGCCTTCCGCATCGGGACGGCTTCGAGCTATATCAGCCCGGCCGGCAACGGCATCTACCTGCTGCGCGGCACCGAGGTGGTCTTCACCCGCGGCCCCAAGAAGGACCAGCGCTTCCGGGTGCTGGGCGAGAACATGATCCGCAAGCTGGAGACCGACGGCAGCGACAGCAAGCTGATCTGCACGCGGATTTCGAGCGGGAACTGAGCGGGCCGGGAGCATCCGGCGATCCCCTAAGGGGCAGGCGCCCGCGTGGTTGCCCGCATGATTTTTTACGTTTAAATCCGGTATCATGCTGAAGAAAAGCATGGTTCTCGGTTTTGCGGCGCTGGTTCTGGCCGCGGTTGCGCTTGAATTCTTGCAGCGCGGCAATCTTGCCGATCCCATGCCGTTTGCTCTCACGCTGCTTGGCGCGCTGGGCGGCGCAGCACTCGGCTATTTCGCAGCCGCAATTTCGGCCAGCAGCGAAGCCAATGCCAACGTCAAGGGCTATCGCAAAGCCCTCGTCATTGCGACCTTGCCCCTGTTCGGCCTGTTCGCCGGCACCTTGGTGACGCGCTCACTCTTTTTGCAGGCGGCATTCGCGGGGCTTGAGACCAAACCGGAAATTACCTCGCTGAAGGTTGAGGAGGCCGACTGGCAGCGCAAGCGGAGGTTTTCCGACGTGACCTATCGCTACATCGTTTCCCTTCCGGACGGAGGACGCAGCTTCCGGGTTCTGGTCGATCAGGCACTTTACGAAAAAGTCGGCCGGCGAAAGCCCCCTGCGATGGTCCATTGCATCCGCCTGCCGGTCGAAACCGGGCGGTGGGGCATCAGGCGAGTAATCGCGCCGAACTATAATGACATGCCCTTGGGCGTCGAGATCTATCACCCTTGCAGCTCAGGACCGGCGACGTCCGGACAATGACGGCTTGCCCGAGCGATCGCTGACCGCGCCAAGGCACCTGTGCGTTGCGGCTCCCCGTGTCAGGCAGGGCGACCGAGATCAGGAAACGCTTAGCCCCGCATCACTTTGGCAAAGGCCTCGATCGCGGCGACCTCGTCGCCGCCCCAGACCGCGTGGGAGACCGCGAGGAAATCCGCGCCTGCCTCGATCAGCGGCTTGCAATTGTCGGGCGTGATCCCGCCGATGGCTACGCAGGGGATTTCGAAGAGGTGGGTCCACCATTCGATCAGCTCGGGCGTCGGACGCTCCGCATCCCCTTTGTCCTTGGTGCTGGAGGGGAAGAAGGCACCGAAGGCGACATAGTCTGCGCCCGCCTCGCCGGCTTCCATCGCCATGTGGCGGCTGGCGTGGCAGGTGACGCCGATCTGCGCCTCGCGGCCCAGTTCCGCCCGCGCGTCCCTGGGCGAGCCGTCGTCCTGTCCGAGATGCACCCCGTCAGCCTTGATGCGCTTGGCGAGCGCGACCGAATCATTGACGATAAAGGCGACATCATGCGCGGCGCAGATCGCTTGCAGGGGCGCGGCGAGGCGGGCGGCCTCGTGGCTCTCGATGCCCTTCACCCGGAACTGGAAGGCGGTGACGAGATCGCCATGCCGCCGCGCTCCGGCGGCAAGCGCGCGTTCGAGCCGGGCAGGGAAATCGCCGCCCACTTCAAGGGGCGAAATGAGATAGAGCTGGGTCTGGGTCTGGGTCTGGGTCATGGCCGCGTGTCGCTAATGCCTCACGCGGCTCATGTCACGCCTCAGACGCTGGCGCTGGCGATCTGGTCGATCGCCTTGCCGAGCACGGCGTCGAATTCGGCGTCGCTTTGCTGCTTGCGCAGGTCCTGGAGCAGACCGCGGCTGAAGCTCGCGATCATGCCGGGGTTCTGTGCAAGGCGCGCGCAGGCATCGTCGGTCGAGAAGCCGCCCGAGAGCGCCACGACGCGCAGTACTTTGGGGTGGTTGACCAGCGGGGTGTAGAGGCCGGGCGTCGCCGGGATCGAGAGCTTGAGCATCACCTGCCGGCCTTCCGGCAGCGCATCAAGGTGCTTGGTGATCTCGGCGAGGAGGATGTTCTCACCCTCGGCGCGGTCGGCGGCGGTGATGTCATATTCGGGCTCGATGATCGGCATCAGGCCAGCGGCGAGGATCTGCTGGCCGACCTCGAACTGCTGGGCGACCACGGCGGCGATACCGGCCGGGTTGGCGGCCTTGATCACCGAGCGCATCTTGGTGCCGAACATCCCCGCGGCGACCGACTTTTCGAGCAGCGCGGCGAGCTTTGCCATCGGCTTCATGAGCTGCACGCCGTCAGCCTCGTCGGCGAGCCCCTCGTCGACCTTGATGAAGGGCACGATCCCGCGGGCCTTGAGCGCATCGCCGGTGGTCTTGCCGTCCACATGGCCGTCCATCGTCCGCTCGAACAGGATCGCGCCGATGACCTTGCCGCTGGAGAAGCACGGGCTGGTGATGACGCGCGAGCGCATGGCGTGGATCTGAGCGAACATCTCCTCGTCGCCCGACCACTCGCTGTCCTCCACCCCGTAGCCCCGCAGCGCCTTGGGCGTGGAGCCGCCCGACTGGTCAAGCGCGGCGATGAACCCCTGTCCGGTGGCGATGCGGGTCGTCATTTCCTGGGTGTTCATGGCAAGCGTTCTCCATTGGCTGCGAGCGGTTCCTGCCCTCTGTGCATAGGTATGCAGAGCGGATCTGGCGCGGCCCTTAGCGAGGCTCCGGCGATGCTGCAACTGCCCGGGACAGCCTTTGCAGGATCAGCGTTTCGACAGGCGCCGGATGATGCCGGTGAAGCTCAGCGCCGGCTGCCCGTCGCCCGTCACCAGGCCGCGCACGAAGATCGTCTTGCCGCCCCCGCGCGTGACCTCGCCGCGTGCCTCGACCAGCGCGCCCGATTGCACCGCGCCGAGGAAATCGCCCGCCAGATTGAGCGTCACCGCATGATCGCCCGCCAGCGCATCGGTGGCGATCGCGAAGAGCGCGAAGTCGGCGAAGGTCATGAGGCAGCCGCCATGCATGAAGCCGCCGCCGTTCATGTGGCGCGCCTCGGCGCGGAAGGCGCTGGTGTAGGTGCCGTCATCCTCGCGGCGGTAATAGAACGGGCCGGAGCGGGTCTCGAAGGGATCGCCCTCCCAGAAGCGCCATCCGGCAAACTCGCCCTCCTCCATCACCTTGAGGGCACCATAGCTGGTCTGGACGGCTTCGCTCATGTTCACTTCCACAATTGCAGGCGGGCAAGCGCGGGGGCGAGCGTCTCGTCCCCGTCGAGCCGCGCGAGGCTTCTTTCAGCGAGCTTCCACCCCCCGATCGTGCCCTTGCGCCACAGGTCGGTGAGCAGGAACCCGCCCTGCCAGAGCTTCGGACCGAAGGCGAGTTCGAGCTCCGCTCCGGCGACGAACCACGCGGTCTTGCCGTGGGCGCGCACGATCACCTCGCGCAAGGAGAAGCGCGTGCAGGCAAAACCGCGCTCCATCGCGGCAAGGAAACTCGGGCGATCAAGCAGTTGCGGCGGAGTGCTGCCGGCCAGCATCATGAAGTCGCGCGCCAGCAGCTTCTTCATCGCCTTGGCATCGCCCGCCACCCAGGCGCGCATCATCGTCAGCGTGAGCGCCTCGATCTCGGCTTCGACCGCCGCCATGACTCAGCCTTCGAGCGCGGCGACGCCGGGCAGGACGCGGCCTTCCATCCATTCGAGGAAAGCGCCGCCAGCGGTTGAAATATAGGTGAAATCATCGGAGGCGCCCGCATGGGCGAGCGCTGCGACGGTGTCGCCCCCGCCGGCCACGCTGACCAGCGAGCCTTCGAGGCTGAGCGCCGCCGCCGTGCGCGCCAGAGCCACAGTCGCGGCATCGAAAGGCTCGGTCTCGAAGGCGCCCAGCGGCCCGTTCCACACCAGCGTGCGGCAGGTCTTGAGCACGTCGGCCAGGGCTTCAACTGCCTGCGGGCCAAGGTCGAGGATCATCTCGTCGGCGGCGACCTCGTGGACATTGCAGACCCGCAAGGAGGCCGGGTTGGCGGCGAATTCCTTCGCCACCACCACATCATAGGGCAGATGCACGGTGCAACCCGATTGCTCGGCCTCGTCCATGATCCGCGTGACGACCGGCGCAAGGTCATGCTCGCACAGGCTCTTGCCGACATTCACCCCGCGCGCGGCCAGGAAGGTATTGGCCATGCCGCCGCCGATAATGAGGTGCTGGACCTTGCCGACCAGATTTTCGAGCACGGCGAGCTTGGTCGAGACCTTGGCTCCGCCGACCACGGCCGCAACCGGCGTCTCGGGCGCGCCGAGCGCGGCATCGAGCGCCTTCAACTCGGCCTCCATCGAGCGGCCCGCATAGGCCGGCAGCAGGTGGGCGAGACCTTCGGTGGTCGCATGGGCGCGGTGCGCGGCGCTGAAGGCGTCGTTGACATAGAGCGTGCCGTGCGCGGCGATCGCCTGCGCCAGCGCCGGATCATTCGCCTCCTCGCCCGGCCAGAAGCGGGTATTGTCGAGCAGGGCAATGTCCCCTGCCCGCAGGATCGAGCCCACCGCCTGATCGACCACCGGACCTGCGATCTCGGGGACGAACATGATCTCCTTGCCGATCACCCGCTCGACATCGCCGATCACCATGCTGGTGGAAAGCTGCGAGGAACGCTGGCCGCCGGGCCGCCCGAAATGGGCGAGCAGCAGCACCTTGGCACCGCGGGCCGCAAGTTCGAGGATCGTCGGCTTGACCGCCTCGACGCGGGTCACGTCGGTGGCCGAGCCGTCCTTCATCGGAAGGTTGAGATCGACGCGCACCAGCGCGACTTCGCCGGTGAGATCGGCGGGCAGATCATCGAGGGTCTTGAACTTGGGCACAAGCAACTCCGTTCGCCCTGAGCCTGTCGAAGGGCCGTCCTTCCTTCGCGGCACAGTGCTGAAAGAAAATACGGTGCTTCGACAAGCTCAGCACGAACGGGTGCTGGGCGTGTTTGTCAGAGGAACTTCGCCACCACGCCGGCAGTGTCGATCATGCGGTTGGAGAAGCCCCACTCGTTGTCATACCAGCTGACGACGCGGGCGAGCTTGCCTTCCATCACGCTGGTTTCCAGCGAATCGACGGTAGAAGAGGCCGGGTAGTGGTTGAAATCGCTCGAGACCAGCGGCTGGTCGGTGTAGTCGAGCACGCCCTTCATCGCCCCTTCGGCAGCCGCCTTGAGCGCGGCGTTGATCTCCTCGGCGGTGGTGTCGCGCGAGGGCACGAAGACGAGGTCGACCATCGAGACGTTCGGTGTCGGCACGCGCACCGAGGAGCCGTCGAGCTTGCCCTTGAGTTCGGGCAGCACCAGACCGACCGCGCGAGCCGCGCCGGTGGTGGTCGGGATCATGTTCTGCGCGCCGGCACGGGCGCGGCGCAGATCGGAGTGGATCTGGTCGAGCATGCGCTGGTCGTTGGTGTAGGAGTGAATGGTGGTCATGAAGCCGCGCTCGATGCCGATCACGTCATTGAGCACCTTGGCGACCGGAGCGAGGCAGTTTGTGGTGCAGCTCGCATTGGAGATGATCACGTCCTCGGCGGTCAGCGTCTCGTGGTTGACGCCGTAGACGATGGTCTTGGACACGCCGGTGGCGGGCGCCGAGATGATCACGCGCTTGGCGCCTGCGGCAAGGTGCGGGCGGCTCGCTTCGTCGGACTGGAAGAAGCCGGTGCACTCGAGCACGATGTCCACGCCCATCGCGGCATGCGGCAGATTGGCGGGATCGCGCTCCTTGGTCACCGCGATGCGCTTGCCGTTGACGATGATTGCATCGCCATCGGCCTTCACTTCGCCGTTGAAGCGGCCATGGACCGAATCATGCGCGAACAGCAGGGCATTGGCCTTGGCATCGGCAAGGTCGTTGATCGCGACCAGATCGAGATCGTGGTCGGTGCGCTCGAGAATGGCGCGGGCGACGAGACGGCCGATGCGGCCGAAGCCGTTGATGGCAACTTTGGT
>VFQM010001090.1_pt1 | contig 25490 bp, 24 predicted proteins | sample 3512391 | NCBI WGS metagenome assembly VFQM01 (sample SAMN10412369, study PRJNA504923) | tailings metagenome | isolation source: Replicate 1 from Balatoc abandoned mine | place: Philippines | reverse complement strand
GAACGTGGCAAAGCGCCACCAGGGCCGGGCATCTGGATCAACGAGCACGTCGACATCTGCGCGCTCCAGCCACAGCTCGCGCAGCGGCTCCAGGCTCTGCCCGGAATGGATCGCCTGAGCCAGGAAGACGCCGTTGATTCCGCCGGCACTGGCCCCGGCAACAATGTCCGGCATCACCCGCAGTCGCAGCTGCCGTTCACGCTCAATGCTGCGCAGCAATTTGATATAGACTGCCTCGGTGCCCTGGGCAGCGTCTTCGCCGGCAATGTGCGCCCGACTGGCCCGGGCGAGCTTCCACAGCTCCTTGGTGACACCATGCATGTAGACCGCAAGACTGACCCCGCCATAACAGACGAGGGCGATACGGAGTTCCTTCTGGCGCATGCCGGTCATATAGGCAGAATTCGCGCTGCGACGAAACCTCGTTACAAAACAATCCGCGTGGCTTGCGTTCCCGCTTCGTTCCGGTTATCGCGCAGGCATGGCCAAGCCCAAACGCCGCTATGTCTGCCAGGCCTGTGGCAGTGTTTCCTTCCGCTGGCAGGGGCAGTGTGCCGACTGTGGTGAATGGAACACCTTGAGCGAAGAGGCGCCGGAAACGGTCTTTTCGGCCAAGCATGATCTCTCCGGCGGTGGCCGCAAGATTGCTTTTGAACCGCTCGACAAGCCGGGTGAAAAGCTGGTGCGGCGCAGCACCGGGATTGCGGAATTTGACCGGGCGCTGGGCGGCGGGCTGGTGCCGGGTTCGGCGGTGCTGATGGGCGGCGATCCGGGAATCGGCAAATCGACCCTGCTGATCCAGGCGGCCGCGCAGATGGCGCGGGCTGGCGGCGAGGTTGTCTACATCAGCGGGGAAGAAGCGGCCGGTCAGGTGCGGCTGCGCGCTGAGCGGCTCGGCCTGGCGGATGCCCCGATCCGGCTCGCCGCAGCCACATCGATCCGCGATATCCTGACCACGCTGGGCGGCATGGCCCCGCCGGCGCTGGTGGTGATCGATTCGATCCAGACCATGCATTCCGACCAGATCGAGGGCGCACCTGGGACGGTCAGCCAGGTCCGCGCCTCGGCCTTTGAGCTGATCCGCTTTGCCAAGGAGTGCGGCTGCGCGCTGGTGCTGGTCGGGCATGTCACCAAGGATGGGTCGATCGCCGGTCCGCGCGTGCTGGAACACATGGTCGACGTGGTGATGAGCTTCGAGGGGGAGCGCAGCCACCAGTACCGGATTCTGCGAAACCTCAAAAACCGGTTCGGCCCGGTCGATGAGATTGGCGTATTCGCCATGGCCGGCGCCGGCCTGGAAGAGGTTGGCAATCCCTCGATGCTGTTCCTCTCTGGCCGCGAAACGCCGGTTCCGGGCAGCGCCGTCTTCCCGGCGATGGAAGGAACGCGGCCTGTTCTGTTGGAGATTCAGGCGCTGATTGTGCGCCTGGCCAGCGGGGCGACGCCGCGCCGGGCGGTGGTGGGCTGGGACAATGGCCGCATGGCCATGCTGCTGGCCGTGCTGGAAGCACGCTGCGGGCTCAATTTCTCCTCGTGCGAGGTTTATCTCAACGTTGCCGGCGGATACCGCCTGGGCGATCCTGCGGCTGACCTGGCGGTGGCTGCGGCCCTGATTTCTGCGCTGGCTGACCGGCCTTTGCCGAACGATGCGGTGTGGTTCGGGGAAGTGTCGCTGGCCGGTGAAGTCCGTCCGGTCGCGCATGGCGGGCTGCGTTTGAAGGAAGCTGCCAAACTCGGGTTTACCAAGGCATTCGGCCCGGGCGATGGCTCGGGCATGGCAAAGGGCCACCGCGAGGTAACCTTACTCCGGAATCTCGTTGACCAGGTGATGGGCGAGTCATAGATTCGAAACCATGACGGGTTTTGATATTGCAGTGCTGGTCCTTGTCGGGCTGGGTGCGATTACAGGCTTCATGCGCGGCTTCGTGCAGGAAATCCTGGCGCTCTCGGCCTGGGTCATCGCGTTGTTCACGATCCACAACATGCACACGCCGCTGTCGGCGGCGCTGGTGCCCTATGTTGGCAACGAATCCGGCGCGACGGTCCTGGCCTTCGCGCTGCTGCTGCTGGTGCCCTATGCCATCGTCAAGCTGGTCGCCAACCGTATGGGTGAGGCCAGCCGCGAATCCGTACTTGGTCCGATCGACCGGCTGCTTGGCTTCGGCTTCGGCGCGGTCAAGGGCATGGTGATCACGGTTCTCGCCTTCTCGGTGCTGGTACTGGGCTATGACACCGTCTGGGGGATCGGCGGCCGGCCGGACTGGATCACCCAGGCGCGCAGCTATCCCTTCGTCAACGCCAGCAGCGAGGCCCTGGTCAAGATGATTGCGGAACGCCGCAGGGATGCGGCCGAGGCCGAAGCCAAGCGGCTTGGCAAGGAAGCCGCCTGATCCCTTGGCCACCAGTGCAACCTTGTACACGCGCGAAGTGCTCGCGCTGGCAACCAGCCTCAGCCAGTGGCCCCACGATCCTGACTTGCCGCTGAGCGGTACCGCGCGCTCTGCAACCTGCGGGAGCACCGTCAGCCTCTCACTTGCGACTGATCCTGCCGGGGCGATTGCCCGGGTGGGTTTGAAAGCCCAGGCCTGCGCGATTGGCCAGGCTAGCGCTGCCCTGTTTGCCGCATCTGCCGCTGGCCGCGATGCGGACAACCTGGCCGCAGCGCTGGAAGCAATCCGGCACTGGCTGAAAGAAGGGGCGGAGCTGCCGGACTGGCCAGGCTTTGCCACCATCGCCCCGGCGCGTGACTATCCGGCGCGGCACGGGGCGATCCTGCTGGCCTGGCAAGCCGCACTAGAGGCGCTTTCCAGCCAGCCAAACCCCCGCTAGAGGGCGATTAACGAGATAAACTACAGGGGAAGCCATGGCCACGCAGACTGCCCACCACGAACCTTCCGCCGCTGACATGCGCCTGGTGATTGGCGCGTCATCGGCCGGCACCGTGTTCGAATGGTATGACTTCTTCATCTACGGTGCGCTTGGCGCGATCCTGTCGAAGACCTTCTTCCCGACCGGGAACGCCACGCTCGAAATGCTGCTGTTCTGGCTGGTTTTCGCCGTGGGTTTCGGTTTCCGCCCGCTGGGTGCGATCCTGTTCGGCTATCTGGGTGACAAGCTCGGTCGCAAGTACACCTTCCTGGTAACGGTGACCCTGATGGGGATTGCCACGGCCGGGGTCGGCCTGATCCCCTCGGCGGCAGAAATCGGCCTGTGGGCGCCGGCCATCGTCATTCTGCTGCGGATACTGCAGGGCCTGGCGCTGGGCGGCGAATATGGCGGCGCGGCGATCTATGTCGCGGAGCATTCGCCGTTCCATCGGCGGGGTTATTTCACCAGCTATATCCAGGCCAGCGTGGTTGGCGGCTTTGTGCTCAGCCTCGTCGTGGTGCTTGGCTGCAAAGCGGCGATGAGCGATGCGACGTGGAACGAATGGGGCTGGCGCGTGCCCTTCCTGCTCAGCATCCTGCTACTCGCGATTTCGCTGTGGATGCGCGTGAAGCTCTCGGAAAGCCCGGTATTCCAGGCAATGAAGGAAGCGGGCGAAACGGCCGGCAATCCCTTCGTGGAAAGCTTTACCTATCCGGGTAACAAGAAGCGGATCTTCATCGCACTGTTCGGCATTGCCGCGGGCCTGACGGTGATCTGGTACACCGCGATGTTCTCGGGTCTCTCGTTCCTCCAGAACGCGATGCATGTCGAAACCACGACGGCGGAAATCATCGTCGGGATTGCCGCGCTGATCGGGATGGGTTTCTACATCTATTTCGGCAAACTGTCGGACCGGATCGGGCGCAAGAAGCCAATCGTGATCGGCTATGTGCTGACCCTGCTGCTGTTGTTCCCGACCTTTTGGTTCATCGGTTCGGTGGCCAAGAACCCGGCGCAGCATGCGTCGATCGAATGGACCATCCGCGGCAGCGATTGCGCCTATGACCCGTTCTCGACCAAGCAGAAGACCCAGTGCGGCAAGCTGATGGGTGACTTCGCCGGGGCGGGCGTTGCCTATACGCTTGAGCAGGGGGACAAGCTGGAACTGGTAATGGGCGGCGGCCAGATCGTGGCGCTCGACGGGCTCAACTGGGATGACGCCAAGGCCCGCAAGGCCGAGATTGAAGCCCGCGCCGGCAAGACCGTGTTCAACTTCGAAAAGCACAAGCCGAGCCTGACCCAGTCGGCGCTGATCATCGCGGCACTGCTGGTGCTGATGGCGCTGTCAGCGGCAACCTATGGCCCGGTCGCAGCGCTGCTGGCTGAGATGTTCCCGCCCAAGGTCCGCTACAGCTCGATGTCGATCCCTTACCATATCGGAACCGGCTATTTCGGCGGCTTCCTGCCGTTCATTGCCGGCTACATCGTCGCCCGGACCGGCGATCCCTATTCGGGGCTGTGGTACACCTGGGGCGTCGTGCTGATGGCATTGATCGTCGCCTGGTGGGGGCTGCCGGACGGCATGCCGCGCGACTTCGCTGACGATGCCAGCTGAGCTGCCACCAGCCACGCTGCGCCTCTCGATCGACCGTGAAGCGCTCGCCGCGAACTGGCGGGCGCTTGACCGGCTGTCGGGGCAGGCAGCGGCTGGCGCGGCGGTAAAGGCCGATGCCTATGGGATCGGCGTGGCGGTTGCGGCACCTGTGCTGCGCGATGCCGGTTGCCGCGACTTTTTCGTGGCGCACTGGCAGGAAGTCCCGCCGTTGCTTGATCATGTGCCGGCCAGCTCTTTAGCGGTGCTGCACGGTCCGGTAACTTCGGCCGACGCAACCTTTGCCAAGGCCAGCGGCGTTCGCCCGGTCATCAATTCGCTCCACCAGGCACGGCTCTGGCTGGAGGCAGGCGGCGGCGTCTGCGATGTCATGGTCGATACCGGGATCAACCGGATCGGTCTTGGCATGGCGGATCTTGCGGACCCTGTGCTTGGCCGGTTGCAGATCGATGTGCTGCACTCGCACCTCGCTTCGGCCGACGAAGATTCCGCACTCAATGCTGCGCAGCAAAATCGCTGGAATGCTGCACGCGGCATGGTGCAGCATAACCGCGCCAGTCTTGCGAACAGCGCCGGGATCGCGCTTGGCGCCGCCTATCACGGCGATCTGACCCGGCCTGGTCTGGCGCTCTATGGCGGGGTGCCTTGCGCTGCGCTGGCCAGCGAAATCCGACAGGTTGCCGCGCCGGAAGCAGCGCTGGTCCAGGTGCGCGACATCGCCGCTGGCGAGAGCGTGGGTTACAACGCAACCTTTGTTGCACAGCAGGCGATGCGGATTGGCGTTGTGAGCCTGGGCTATGCCGATGGCTATCTGCGGGCGTGGTCGGGCAAGGGCATGCTGCGCAGCATGGGGCGACCGGTGCCGGTGCTTGGCCGCGTCTCGATGGACATGACCGTGGTCGATCTTACTGCTGCACCGGACCTGCGCGAAGGCGATTGGCTAACGGCAGATTACAGCCTTCCCGAGGCGGCAGCGGCAACCGGCCTGTCGCAGTATGAACTGCTCACCGTGCTGGGCCTGCGCTTCGCCCGCTAGGCCCTGTTGCTGCGCAGCATGACTCATGTTGCAATGCCGTTGTTGCGGGTGCTAACACTGCTGCAACTGCACAGGTAAGGGGAACCCCATGGCCCAGGCCAAAGGCGATACCGTGATCATCAAGAAGTACGCCAACCGGCGGCTCTACAACACCCAGTCATCGAGCTACATCACGCTCGAGCACCTGGCGAAGATGACCCGCGACGGGGTGGAGTTCAAGGTGCTCGACGCCAAGACCGGGGCCGACATCACCCATCAGATCCTGACCCAGATCATCATGGAAGAGGAAAGCTCGACCGGTGAGCAGATGCTACCGGTAAACTTCCTGCGCCAACTGATCGGAATGTACGGCAATTCGATGCAGAGCCTGGTGCCGCATTATCTGGAAGCCTCGATGGAGAACTTCCGCTCCAACCAGGCCAAGCTGCGCGAGGCGTTCGAGAGTAGCCTGGGCAACAATCCGCTCGCCAAGCTGGCCCAGCGCAACCTTGAGATGTTCAAGGCGGCAGCATCGGCCTTCGTTCCAGGCCTGGCAGACAGCAAGCCCGCCAGCGGCGAAAACAAGGACGACGAGATCGCCCAGCTCCGCGCCCAGATGGCGGCCATGCAGAAGAAGCTCGACGAACTCAGCAAGTAACAGGGGCCAAGTCACACCGCTTGCCGGGGCGAAGGCGCTCGGCTATCGCGCGGCCCCATGAAACACGCCCTTTCCGTGACCCGCGCCGACGATTTCGCCCAATGGTATCAGGAAGTCATCTCTGAAGCAGAGATGGCTGAGGAAAGCGGCGTGCGCGGCTGCATGGTGATTAAGCCATGGGGCTATGGCATTTGGGAGCGGATCCAGCATTTGATGGACGCGCGGATCAAGGCCGCCGGCGTCCAGAACTGCTATTTCCCGCTGTTCATCCCGCTGTCCTACTTCGCCAAGGAAGCCGAACACGTTGACGGCTTTGCCAAGGAAATGGCGGTCGTCACCCATCACCGCCTGATCCAGGACGGCAAGGGCGGGCTCGTACCCGATCCGGAAGCCAAGCTGGAAGAGCCGCTGATCGTCCGCCCGACCTCCGAAACGGTGATCGGCCAGGCGATGAGCCGCTGGATCCAGTCGTGGCGCGATCTGCCGCTGCTGACCAACCAATGGGCCAACGTGGTGCGCTGGGAGATGCGCACCCGCATGTTCCTGCGCACCAGCGAATTCCTCTGGCAGGAAGGGCACACCGCTCACGCCGATCGCGACGATGCGATGAAGGAAACGCTGCGCGCCCTCGAAATGTATCGCGCCCATGCCGAAGACGATCTCGCCATGCCGGTGATCGCGGGTGAGAAGCCTGAGAACGAGCGCTTCCCCGGCGCCGTCGCGACCTATTCGATCGAAGCCATGATGCAGGATGGCAAGGCACTCCAGGCCGGCACCTCGCACTATCTCGGCACCGGTTTCGCCGAAGCGGCCAACATCCGCTACCAGGACAAGGAAGGTGGCCAGCAGCTCTGCCACACGACCTCGTGGGGTGTTTCCACCCGCCTGATCGGCGGCGTGATCATGACCCACGGCGATGACGACGGCCTGCGGGTGCCGCCGCGGATCGCCCCGCACCAGATTGTGATCCTGCCGATGCTACGTGATGACGATGGCGATGAAGCCCTGCTCGCCTATTGCGAAGAACTCCGCGCTGCACTGGCCAGCCAGTGGGCACTGGGCGAACCGGTCCGCGTCCTGCTCGACAAGCGTGCCGGCAAGGCGACTGCCAAGCGTTGGGGTTGGGTCAAGAAGGGCGTGCCGCTGATCCTGGAAATCGGCGGTCGCGATGCCGCCGGCGGGCAGGTTTCGGCCGTCCGCCGCGACCGGCTCTACCGCGAGGATGGCAAGGTTAACTTCGTCGGCCAGTCGCGCGAGGATTTCCTCGCCGCCGCCGCCGGTGAACTCGAAGACATCCAGCGCTCGCTCCATGCCGAAGCGACCGCGCGTCGCGATGCCCAGATCCATCGCGGGGTGACCGATATCGCCGGTCTGGAAGCGTTCTTCAGCGCCGATCAGCGTTATCCGGGCTGGGTCGAAGTGCTGTGGTCGCGCCCCACTGGCGCTGCGTTGGAAGCCGTCGTGGCCAAGCTCAAGGCGCTCAAGCTGACCATCCGCAATACCCCGATGAACGGGGAGCCGGTCAGCGGTACCTGCCTGTTCACCGGCGAACCGGCGGTGGAACGCATCTACGTCGCCCGGGCTTATTAAGTTGGTGAAACGCACCAAGCCTCAACCCGGCCTGCCGAGCCGCCAGCAGATCCTGGATTTCATCGCCAATAGCGAAGAGCCTGCCGGCAAGCGGGAGATTGCGCGCGCCTTCGGCCTGAAGGGGCAGGAGAAGATCCAGCTCAAGGCCCTGCTCAAGGACATGGCCGAGGAAGGCCTGATCGACGGTAACCGGACCGCCTTCCACCGCATGGGCGGGGTGCCCAAGGTGACCGTGCTGCGTGTGGTCGGAACCGAGGATGGCGAAGCCCTGGCTGTGCCCGATACCTGGCAGCCGGAAGAAAACGTCCCGCCGCTGCGCCTGCGCCTGATCGAGCAGCGCAAGCAGCAGGCGTTGCGCGTGGGTGACCGCGTGCTCGCTCGCACCGAGGAAACCGCCACGGGCTGGATTGCCTACCCGATGAAGAAGCTGCCGGCCCGGACCGAGCAGATCATGGGCGTGGTGGAGATCGACGGCGCCGGGAAAGGCTGGCTCGCCCCGGTCGACAAGCGCGAACGCCATTCGCAGCCGATTGCCGACCTGGGCGGGGCGGAAGCCGGGCAACTGGTCCTTGCCGAGCCGGCCGGCCGCAGCCCGCGCTCGGGCGTGAGGGTTACCGATGTGCTCGGCGATCCGCTGGCGCCGAAGGCCTTCAACCTGATCGCGATCCACAAGCATGGCATCCCTTACGCCTTCTCATCCGAAGCGATTGAGGAAGCCCAGCGCGCCGCGAAACTGCCGCTCAGCCAGGACCACCGCGAGGACCTGCGCCACCTGCCGATCGTGGCAATCGATCCCAGCGATGCCCGCGACCATGACGACGCGATCTGGGCCGAGCCGGACGGGGAAGGGAGCTTTCGCGCCCTCGTCGCCATTGCTGACGTCAGCTTCTATGTCCGGCCCGGCGGCGCACTGGATCGCTCGGCGCGAGAACGGGGCAATTCGGTCTATTTCCCGGACCGCGTCGTGCCGATGCTGCCCGAGGTGCTGAGCGCTGACGTTTGCTCGCTGCGCGCCGGTGAGGATCGTGCAGCCATGGCCTGCCACCTGACCATTGGCGCCAATGGCAAGGTCACCGACTGGCGTTTTACCCGCGCGCTCGTGCGGATCGATGAAGTCATCGCCTATGAAGAAGCGCAGCGCCGGATCGACGAGGGGGATGCTGCACCGCACCTCGTCAACCTGTGGGATGCCTGGCGTGCCTTGGAGCGTGCCCGGACCGACCGCGATCCGCTTGAGCTGGAACTGCCCGAACGGCGGGTCAAGCTCGACGAAGCGGGCCGCATCACTGAGATCGCCTTGCGCGAACGGCTTGATGCGCACCGCGTAGTCGAGGATTTCATGATCGCGGCCAATGTCGCTGCGGCCAAGGCGCTGGAAAGCAAAGTTGCGCCGATCGTCTACCGCATCCATGAACCGCCGAACCGCGAAAAGCTGATGTCGCTGAAGGACTATCTCGCCACCTTCGACCGCAAGCTGGCGCTCGGCCAGGTCATCACGCCGGGCCTGTTCAACCGCCTGCTCAAGGACGTGGCGGACGAGGCCGAGAAGGCGCTCATCATGGAAGCCGTGCTGCGCAGCCAGACCCAGGCCTATTACGGCCCGCGCAATGCCGGGCACTTTGGCCTGGCGCTGGGGTCCTACGCGCACTTCACTTCGCCGATCCGCCGCTATGCCGACCTGCTGGTCCACCGCGCGCTGGTTGACGGGTTCGCGTTGGAGCAACCCCAGCCGAAGGGCGATCTGCCCCCGCGCTCGGGCCTGTCGGATCGCGACCGCAGCGACCTATCGCGCATCAGCGACGCGATCAGCGGGGCTGAGCGCCGCGCGATGGAGGCTGAGCGCGAGACGATTGATCGCTATGTCGCGGCCTGGCTCTCCGCGCGGGTGGGTGAGGTGTTCGAATGCCGGATAACCGGCGTGCAGAAGTTCGGTCTCTTCGCCACGATCATCAGCCTGGGCGGCGATGGCCTGGTGCCGGTTTCAACGCTGGGTGACGAACGCTTCCATTTCGACGAGCGCGCCAAGGTGCTGGTGGGCGAGAGCGGCCATACCAGCTTTGCCATGGGTGACCGCCTGCGCCTCCGCCTGGCGGAAGCAAACCCGTTGACCGGGGCGCTCAAGTTTGAACCGGAAGACCACGTCGGAGCGCCAATCGAACCGCGCGGGCGGCCAATGCAACTGCCGCTCAAGAAGCGCGGGAATCATCTGGTTGGCCAGCGTGGCCGTCCGGGGAATATCCGGCATCAGGGCCGGGGCAAGAAGCGCTAGGACTTAGCCCAGTCGCTCGAGATCAGCATCGCTGATGCTGCCGGGGATGACGTAAACCGGGCAAGGGAGTTGCCCGGCGATCCCGACGAAGTGGTTGACCAGCGGACCCGGCCCGCCGCTTGCCGCGGCGCCCAGCACGAGCGCCGAGACTTCCGGGTGTTCGGCCAGGTAATCACGGATCACCGCCACGCCTTCGCCTTGCCGGACCGAGATCGTTGGCGGACTGGCGCTGTCGCCCATCACCGCGCCGGCGGCGCTGGTTACCAATGCTTCGGCCCGGACCCGGGCTTCTTCCTCGATGGTGGCCTGAATGCCCCCGAAAGCAACGAAAGGCTGGCGCGGGATCAGGGCGAGCAGGTGCAGGGCACCGCCAGTCCGCGCAGCACGACGGGCTGCGAAACGCAGGGCGACGCTGGCCTCGTCGGTCTCATCCATGATCACCAGATAGACACGCATCGACGGGCCCCTTCACGGGCTATCATATCCGCTACAATCGTATTCCGCGCAAGAACCTTGCCCTAGCGCGCAGTTTTGGCCAGAGACGTAACGGCAATTCACTCCCCAGCAGGACTTACCCGACCGATGCCGATCGAGATCAAGATGCCCGCCCTCTCGCCCACGATGGAAGAGGGCACCCTCGCCAAATGGCTGGTGAAGGTTGGCGACAAGGTTTCATCCGGTGACATCTTGGCCGAGATCGAGACCGACAAGGCGACGATGGAATTCGAAGCCGTGGATGAAGGCACGATCGTCGCCATTTCCGTTCCGGAAGGTTCCGAAGGCGTGAAGGTTGGCGCAGTGATCGCCACGCTTGCGACCGAAGACGAGGACGCCGCCCCGGCCGCGCCCAAGGTTGCCGCACCGGCCCCCAAGGCAGAGGCTGCTCCCGCGCCGGCTCCAGTCGCGGCAGCACCGGCTCCTACTCCAGCTCCTGTCGCCGCCGCGCCCAAGGCTTCGGACGACGATCGCGTGATTGCTTCTCCGCTCGCCAAGCGACTAGCTGCAGAGCTTGGCGTTGACCTCTCCAAGGTGACTGGCACTGGCCCCAACGGTCGGATCGTCAAGGCTGACATCGAGGCGGCCGCTGGTGGCGCCGTTGCGCCATCCGCGCCGGCTCCGGCCGCTGCGCCTACTGCGGCTGCTGCGCCAGCGCCCGCTGCGGTTCCGGACTTCGGCATCCCTTACGAAGCCGAAAAGCTCAACAACGTCCGCAAGACGATCGCTCGCCGCCTGACCGAGGCCAAGCAGACCATTCCGCACATCTACCTCACGGTCGATGTCCGGCTCGATGCCCTGCTCAAGCTGCGCGGTGAGCTGAACAAGGCGCTTGAGCCGCAGGGCGTGAAGCTCTCGGTCAATGACCTGATGATCAAGGCGCTGGCCAAGGCGCTGGAGATCGTTCCGAAGTGCAACGTCAGCTTTGCCGGGGATGAGCTGCGCAAGTACTCGCGCTCGGACATTTCGGTCGCTGTCGCCGCGCCGTCAGGCCTGATCACGCCGATCATCGTCGATGCCGGCGCCAAGTCGGTCTCGCAGATCTCCAAGGAAATGACCGCGCTCGCCGGCAAGGCCCGCGAGGGCAAGCTGCAACCGCATGAATACCAGGGCGGCACCGCCAGCCTCTCCAACCTCGGCATGTTCGGGATCAAGCAGTTCGATGCCGTGATCAACCCGCCCCAGGCGATGATCCTGGCCGTGGGTGCAGGCGAACAGCGGCCCTATGTGGTCGATGGCGCGCTGTCGGTCGCCACGGTCATGTCGGCCACCGGCAGCTTCGATCACCGCGCTATCGATGGAGCTGATGGCGCCGCACTGATGCAGGCCTTCAAACAGCTAGTGGAACAGCCCCTCGGGCTGCTTGCATAAGCCAGACCAAGACAGATTTCCGGAGAGTTCGATGTCTGAACAGTACGACGTCATTGTCCTTGGTTCGGGTCCCGGCGGCTATGTCGCCGCGATCCGCTGCGCGCAGCTGGGCCTCAAGACCGCCATTGTGGAGCGCGAGAACCTGGGCGGGATCTGCCTCAACTGGGGCTGCATCCCCACCAAGGCGCTGTTGCGTTCGGCCGAGGTGCTGCACAACATGAAGCACGCCGCCGCCTATGGCCTGGCGGCTGACAATATCCGTGCCGACCTGGAAGCGGTGGTCAAGCGCAGCCGCGGTGTGGCCAAGCAGCTCAACCAGGGCGTCACGCACCTGATGAAGAAGAACAAGATCACCGTGCACATGGGCACCGGGGTCCTGAAGGGGGCGGGCAAGCTGGAAGTGACGGGCGGCGCTACTGGCTCTGGGGCAACCGAGACTCTCACCGCCAAGCACATCATCGTCGCCACCGGCGCCCGCGCCCGCGACTTGCCCTTCGCTCCGGCCGACGGCAAGCGCGTCTGGACCTATCGCCACGCGATGGTCCCGCAGGAACTGCCGAGCAAGCTGCTGGTGATCGGATCGGGCGCGATCGGCATCGAGTTTGCCAGCTTCTACAACGACATGGGCAGCGAAGTTACCGTTGTCGAGATGATGGACCGGATCGTGCCGGTTGAGGATGCCGACGTGTCGGCCTTCCTTGAAAAGGCGCTGGTCAAGCAGGGCATGACGATCATGACCGGGGCCGGGGTCGAGAAGCTCGACGTCACCGCGTCGGGCGTGAAGGCGGCGATCAAAGGCAAGGACGGCAAGGTCGTCACCAGCGATTTCAGCCACGTGATCGTCGCCGTTGGCATCGTCCCCAGCACCGAGAACATCGGGCTGGAAGCGCTGGGCGTGAAGGCCGAACGCGGGATCATCGCGATCGACGATTACGGCCGCACCAATGTGAAGGGCCTCTGGGCGATAGGCGACGTGACTCCGGGTCCGTGGCTGGCGCACAAGGCGAGCCACGAAGGCGTGATCGCGGCGGAAAGCATCGCCAGGGAACTGGGCAACAAGGATGTCCATCCGCACGCAATGGACCGCCGCAACATCCCAGGCTGCACCTATTGCCACCCGCAGGTCGCCTCGGTTGGCTTGACCGAAGCCAAGGCCAGGGAAGCCGGGCACGAGGTGAAGGCCGGAACCTTCCCCTTCATCGGTAACGGCAAGGCGATCGCACTGGGTGAGCCAGAAGGTTTCATCAAGACCGTGTTCGACGCCAAGACCGGTGAATTGCTCGGCGCCCACATGGTCGGCGCCGAAGTGACCGAATTGATCCAGGGCTATGTCGTCGGCAAGACGCTGGAGACAACCGAGGCCGAACTGATGGCGACGGTCTTCCCGCACCCGACGCTCAGCGAGATGATGCACGAAAGCGTCCTCGCCGCATACGGGCGCGCGCTGCACATCTAAACGGCGATGCACGTCACGCATTCGCCAGACGATCCCGCGGCCGATCCGATCACCTTCGAGGACTTCCTCAAGGTCGATATCCGGGTCGGCCGGATCCTCGCGGTGGAGGCGTTCCCCGAGGCACGCAAGCCGGCCTACAAGCTGACGATCGATTTCGGTCCGGTGATCGGCACAAAGCGCTCTTCGGCCCAGGTCACAGAGAACTATGCGCTGGAGGACCTGCCCGGCCGCCTTGTCGCCGCAGTCGTCAACTTCCCGCCGCGCCAGATCGGCAAGTTCATGTCCGAAGTGCTGACGCTGGGCTTCCCGGATGAGCACGGCGCTGTTGTGCTGTTCGCGCCGGATGAGGATGTCCCGCTGGGTGGGCGTTTGTTCTGACCCGGCGGTTCGCGCGGCCTCGGCCGACGTCAAGTTCTATTGCATTGCCGGGGCGTTTGGATCGGGACTCGGCGCTCCGCTTCGCATGCTTATGGCGATGGTTCTACCAAACTAAGGTCCCATAAAGCGAAACGCCGCCTATCTCGCGATCAGCGGCATCTCGAATACCTTTCGCTTTGGAAAAACCTAAGCGAAGCTGACCTTCACGTTCCGACGACGATAGCGCATTGCTGCACCGATCGCGCCAATCCCGAAGAGCATCATCACCCAGGTTCCGGGCTCTGGCACCGCCGATGAGATCGAGATAGTATAGCCTTCTCTCGTCTCGAACTTGCCAAGTTTGAAGGTTGGAGCAGCGACCGTCCCCGTAAAGAGCTGCGGACCAGTCGTGATAAATGACGAACCGACAGAAGGAGCGAGGAAGCCGAAGTTCCAAGGATAGCTGGTCGTACCAAAACCAAGATTGAACGTTGAATTTGCGCCATTAACCTTTCCGGTCACGCCATCGACCCGGAAAAACAATCCGGGCGATGTCACGGTAGGCGTTGGCGAAGAGTTCAACTTAAAGAATATCGACTGCGGCCCGTTGATATTGAACAGGTAAGTCGCAGCGGATGCCGAAGTCGAAGTAAACAACGCCGCCGCCGAAGCAGTCGCCGTGAGAAGTACATTTCGAATACGCATTAAAGGCCCTCTTAGCTTCTCAATGAGTCGAACGACCGCTTATTGAGAAGCGTAAACCAATGGTTAGTGTGACACAATGCCTTTCGGCAGTGCCATTTTGGGACGGGGAGCGGATGAGCCGCAAAGTCAGCCGTTGTCCACTTGCCAAAAACTCCAATCGCGAACGAGCAAGACCGCCAACCGATAGTGGGTCGCGGATTCTCGGATCGAAAGATGTGGCCTGTCAAACAGGCGGACTGGCGGACAGGGTGGGATTCGAACCCACGGTGAGCTTGCACCCACGGCGGTTTTCAAGACCGCTGCCTTAAACCACTCGGCCACCTGTCCTAACCAGAGAAACGCCCGCTAGCGCCAAAGCGCCGGATTGTCACGCCCGTTGGATTTTCCGAATCGTCCCGGCTGTGCCAAGGTCGCGCAGATGAGCTTGCTGCGCCGAATCTGGGTTACTTTTCCGCTTGGTGCGGCAGCGGCAGCGTTTTCGATGCCTTCGGCGCCGCAGGCCGGGCCAGAGCCGGACGTATCGATTCCCGTGGTTCAGGCCGTGCCGGCTTCGCCCGCCCCTGACACCGGCTTTCAGTCCTACCTGCAACTCGTCGCCGCCAAGGCGCTGGGGCAGGGGGTAAGTCAACAGGCGATCGACAGCGTGCTGGACGGACTGACCTACAACCCGCGTGTCGTCGCGCTCGACCGGGCGCAGCCGGGGTCCAATCCGGGTGCGCCGCCGCCGTTCAGCAGTTATTACGAGCGGCATATCGGTGCGGCCCGCATCAATGGCGGCCGCACTGCGCTGGCAGAGAATTTCGATCTGGTTCGTCAGATGGAGGCCCAATACGGCGTTCCGGCCAAGATGATCATCGCGATTTGGGGCAAGGAAACCTTCTATGGCCGGATCAAGGGCGATTTTGACCTGGCCCGGTCGCTCGCCACGCTGGCTTACGAAGGGCGCCGCCGCGAACTGTTCGAGGGCGAGCTGATCGCCCTGATGAAGATGATCGATCGAGGCGTGCCGCGTTCGCGGATGCTCGGAAGTTGGGCCGGGGCATTCGGCAATCCGCAGTTCCTCCCCTCGGTCTTTCTGCGGATCGCGCGTGATGGCGATGGCGACGGCGATGCCGATATCTGGAATGACCGCGCCGACACCTTTGCCTCGATCGCCAACTACTTCCGCGATGCCGGGTGGCGGCCGGGTGAACCCTGGGGCGTAAGGGCCTCGGCGCCCTCGAACCTCGATCGCAGCCAGCTTGGCACGCAATTGCAGTCGCCGGCTTGCCCGCGGGTTCATGCCCGGCATTCGGCATGGAAGACGGTGGCCGAATGGCGCGCCCTGGGGGTCGTGCCGCTGGGCGGGATCACCGATTCCACCATGGCAACCCTGTTTGAACCCGATGGTGCGGGCAACGGGGCCTTCCTCTTAACCGGTAATTATCGGGTTATCCTGCATTATAACTGCTCGAACTACTACGCACTGTCCGTGGGGTTGCTTGCAGATGAGATTGCCCGTTAACCGAAACCTGCCGCTTGCGGCATTGACCCTGTTGCTCGCCGTCGGCGCTCCGGCCTGGTCAAAGGACCGGCCTGCGCCGCTGCCTGCCAATGGCCCGCAGGCCGACTATCCAATGGTCTTGGGCCAGCCCTTCACGGTTGATGGGGTGACCTATACCCCGGTCGATTCAATGAATTACGATGTGGTCGGCCACGCGGCGACTTCGGCCGAAGGCGGCGATGCCATCACTGCCAGCCACCGCACCCTGCCGCTGCCGAGCTATGTCGAGATCACGGCGCTCGATACCGGCCGGACAATCCTTGTCCGGCTTGAGCGGCGCGGGCCGATGACCGGCAACCTCCTAACCGAACTTTCGCCCGGTGCGGCGGCCCAGCTCGGCATTGCCGGGCAGGCCCGCGCGCCGGTGCGGGTGCGCCGGGTCAATCCGCCCGAGCCTGAGCGTTCGGCGCTGCGCTCCGGGCGGGCCGCTCCGGCCCTGATGGATACGCCGCCGTCCTTGCGCGCGGTGCTGATGCGCCGGCTTGAGCAGCAAGGGCCAGGCGTTCAGGTTTCGCGCCCGGGACCGATGCCCACGCCGGACAAGTTGCCGCCCGTGCCGCATGCCGTGCCCGGCTCGCGCGCTGAGGTGCCGACTCCGGTGGCAGTGATGCCGCCTGCTGTAAAGCCAGCGGCCAAGCCAGCCGCGACGCCAGTGGCCTCAGGCTCCAAGCCGGCTCCGGCGCAGGTGGCCCCGGCTGCCAAGCCCGCACCGAAGGTTGAACCCGCCAAGCCCGCGAAAGGCAACTGGCTGGTCCAGGTCGGTGCCTTCTCGAGCCAGGCCCGGGCCGAGGCGGCGGCCAAGTCGCTCGGGGCCCAGGTGGCCCCGGTCGGCAAGCTGTGGCGCGTGCGGATCACCAACCTTGCCTCGACGGCAGCAGCCGATGCGGCGCTGGCGAAGGCCAAGGCGGCAGGCTATAGCGACGCGAGGATTCAGCGCGCCGACTGATCTGGTTCTGCGGCGCCGATTGCGCCGGGGAACGATTGCCTAAACAGCTGGCACTATTCGTGATTGTCGCCAGCCTGCTGGCCCTGCCGGGCCGTGCGGCGGGCCCGGCCGCCGTGCCCGTGCCGGCCAGCGTCAATTCCGCACCCATTGCCCTGCTGGTTGATCTTTCGGCCGGGCAGACACTCTATGCGCGTCAGGCTGACCGGCGCTTTCGTCCCGCCTCGATGGCCAAGGTAATGAGCGCGCTGGTGGCGTTCGATCTGATCAAGATCGGCAGGCTGGACGAGACTGCGCTGGTAACTGTCGATCCCGGCCTGGCCGCGCAATGGGCCGGCAAAGGCACCACGCTATCCTTGCGTGCGGGCGAGAAGGTTCCGGTCAAACGGCTGATCGAAGGGATGATAACGGCTTCGGCCAATGATGCGACCGAGGTGCTGGCACGCCACGCCGCAGGGAGCAGAGGCCGTTGGTTGGCGATGATGAACGCCCGGGCCAGGTCGATTGGCATGAGGGACAGCACCTTTGCCAGTCCCAGCGGCTGGCCTGATGGCGGCAGAACGCTGGTCACTGCGCGCGATATGGTGCGCCTCGCCCGCGCCCTGATCGAGGAGCATCCGGAGCTCTACCGCCGGTATTTCGGTCATTCCGCAATGACCTGGCGCGGCGCGCAGCTCGCCAGCCGCAACCCCTTTGCCGGCAAGTTTTCCGGCGCGGACGGGATCAAGACCGGCCACACCAAGGAGGTTGGCTACAATTTCCTGGGCGCGGCGGTGCGCGATGGCCGCCGCCTGGTCCTGTTGATCGGGGGTGCGCCCAGCGAAGCCGCCCGGGCTGAGGCGGCGCGGGGCCTTGCGGAATGGGGCTATACCGCCTGGGAAAGTCGGCCACTCGTCAGGAAGGGACAGGTCGTGGGGCAGGCGCTGGTGCAGGATGGGTCTGCCCGGGCAGTTGACCTGGTGCCATTGCGCGACTGGCGCCTGGCGGTGCCGCACGGCAGCAACACGCAGGTTACGACCCGGATTGTTTACCGCGGCCCGCTGCGCGCGCCGATCGAAGCGGGGCAGGTGGTTGCCGGATTGGAGGTAACCGTGGTGGGATTGCCGCCGCATGACATTCCGCTGGCAACACGGCAGCGGGTAACGCGCGCCGGACCGTTCGACAGGGTGGTCAATGGCCTGCTAGGGCTGGTGCCATGATGCGGGGAAAGTTCATTGCCTTTGAAGGCGGCGAAGGGGCGGGCAAGAGTACCCAGGCCCGGTTGCTGGCGGAGGCGCTCAGCGCACGCGGCCTGACCTGTGTGATCACCCGCGAACCCGGCGGCACAGCCGGAGCCGAAGCGATCCGCGCCTTGCTGCTCGGCACCGAAGGGGAGGGGTGGCATCCCCGCGCCGAGGCATTGCTCTTTGCCGCCGCCCGTTCCGATCATGTCGAGCGGTTGATTGTTCCGGCGCTGGAGCGCGGCGAATGGGTGATTTGTGACCGTTTCGTCGATTCAAGCCGGGCCTATCAGGGCGGTGGAAGCGGCTTGTCCGATGCCGAAGTGCTCGATCTGCACCGCATCGGCAGCGGCGGGTTGCTGCCAGACCTGACCTTGCTGATCGAAGTTTCTGCGCCGGTTGTCGCGGCGCGACTGGCAGCGCGCGATGGTGATCAGGCTGATCGCATTGGCGGGCGTGATTCGGCCTATCACGCTGCCGTGGCTGCTGCATTCCGCCGCTTCGCCGATGCCGAGCCAGCCCGGTTTGCCCGGATTGATGGCGATGGCACAGCCGATGCCGTCCGTTCCGCCGTGCTGGCCGCGCTGGAGCCGCTGCTGCCATGAATCTGCGCGGGCATGACGCAGCCTGGGCCGAATGGCGCGCGGCGCTGGGATCGGAGCGGATGCACCATGCCTGGATCCTGGCCGGCCCGCGCGGGCTGGGCAAAGGGCTGTTTGCCAGAGCCGCCGCCGCCGAGCTGGTGGCCGAGCCGGGCGTGCCGCAGCCGCCAAATGATCGGCACCCCGATATCCTGATCCCGGAGCATCCGCCCGAAAACAAGGAAGAGGAAAAGAAGCGCGCCGACGGACAGGAAGATGTCCGCCGCAAGCGCTCGATCCCGATCGACGAGATCCGCACGATCCAGCATCGCCTGACGACAAGGCCAACCCTCGGTTCGCGCCGGGTGGTGATCATCGATCCGGCCGATGACCTGGAGAAGGGCGCAGTCAACGCCCTGCTCAAGAGCCTGGAGGAGCCGCCTGCAGGGACCTATTTCCTGCTGGTCGCGCACCGGCCCGGACGGCTGCTGCCGACGATCCGTTCGCGCTGCCGGATGCTCCGGTTCGCGCCGCTTGCCGACCGGGACGTCGAGGCCGTGTTGCGTGAGGTGTCGCCCGAAGCCGATCCCGCTGCGCGCGAAGCAGCGGTGGCCGCGGCGCAAGGCTCACCCGGCGTTGCATTGGAGTTTCTTGATCAGAACCTGGGCGCCACTCTGAAGGCCATGCAGGCGATCCTGGCGCGCGGCGATGACGATTTTGCCCTGCGCGGGGTACTGGCGGCCGAGATTGGCGCCCGCCCTGACCGGGACCGGATGCAGGCCGTGGCCGAGCTGGCCCGTGCGGTTGTGGCGGCCGATCTGGCAAGCGCGCCCCGAACTCGCCAGGCCCGGATCATCGCCGCCCATGCCGAGCTGGTCCGGCTGGCCGGGCAGCTGCCGACCTACAACTTCGATCCCGGCCTCGCTGCCATGGAAATTGGCGGGTTGCTGGCCTCCGCCGCGATGCCTAGAGAGGCCGCGTAACTCAGCCAGAAAGACTGTAACCGGCCATGGCCGAACCATTCTACATTACCACCGCGATCGCCTATCCCAATGGTCGCCCGCACATCGGCCATGCCTATGAGGCGATTGCCGCCGACGCCATCGCGCGCTTCCACCGTGCCATGGGCCGCGATGTGCGCCTGGTCACCGGTACGGACGAACACGGCCTGAAAATGGACCAGACGGCGCGCAAGCTGGGGCGTGATACGCTCGAATTTGCGACAGAAATGTCCAATTATTTCCGTGAAATGTGTGCTGCTCTTAATATCAGTTATGATGCCTTTCGGCGCACCACGGAAGACCAGCACAAGGCCGCCTCGATCGCGATCTGGCAGGCAATGGAAGCGGCGGGTGATCTTTACCTTGATCGCTACGAGGGCTGGTATTCGGTCCGCGACGAGGCGTTTTATGACGAGAGCGAGCTGCAGGACGGGGAAGGGGGGCAACGCCTCTCACCGCAGGGCACGCCGGTCGAGTGGACGGTTGAGGAAAGCTGGTTCTTCCGCCTGTCGAAATACCGCGACTATCTGATCGAGCTAAACGAAACTCCCGGTTTCCTTGAGCCGGAGAGCCGCCGCAACGAAGTGCTGGCGTTCCTCAAGGGCAACGAGCTGCGCGATCTGTCGGTCTCGCGGACCAGTTTTGACTGGGGCGTGCCGGTGCCGGGCAGCCCGGGCCACGTCATGTATGTCTGGGTCGATGCGCTGACGACCTATCTGACCGGGATCGGCTTTCCGGACCGCGAGGGCGATTTCGCGCGATTCTGGCCGGCCGACCTGCACCTGATCGGCAAGGATATCGTCCGGTTCCACACGGTCTACTGGCCAGCCTTCCTGAAAAGTGCGGGTCTCCCGGCGCCCAAGGCCGTGTTCGGACATGGTTTCCTGCTGCATCGCGGGGAGAAGATGTCGAAGTCGCTCGGCAACGTGGTTGATCCGCTGGAGCTGGCCGAACGCTTCGGGGTCGATCAGCTGCGCTACTTCCTGCTGCGCGAGGTCAGCTTTGGCCAGGACGGGTCCTATTCGGCCGAGGCCATTGTCACGCGCTGCAACGCTGAACTGGCCAACAGTTTCGGCAACCTGGCGCAGCGTTCGCTGTCGATGATATTCAAGAACCTTGAAGGCAAGCTTTCGGCTTTTGAACCAACCGAAGCCGACAAGGCGTTGCTCGATGCAGTTCACGCCGCCTGTGCGGTAGAGTTTCCGGCCGCTTTCGGCGCGCTTGACCTGTCGGGCGCGATCGAGGGTTGGATGAAGGCTGTCTTCGCCTGCAACCAATATGTCGACGAACAGGCGCCTTGGGCGCTGCGCAAGACCGATCCTGAACGGATGCGCGTGGTGCTGATGACCCTGTTCAGCGCGGTGCGCAATCTGGCCATCGCGATCCGCCCGGTGGTGCCGACCTCAGCCGATCGTCTCCTGGATCAGATGGGCATTGCTGCTGAGGCGCGCGACTATACTGCGCTCGGCACCGCAGACTGGTTGAGCGAACTCGTCGGCGCCGGCTTCGTGCTGGAACAGCCGGTGGGCGTCTTCCCGCGGCTTGAGCTGCCGGAAGGCGAGGCAGCGGACTGATGCTGATCGATTCGCACTGCCACCTTGAATACAAGGGCCTGGTCGAGGACCAGGCTGGCGTGCTGGATCGCGCGCGGCAAGCCGGGGTGGGCGGTTTCCTCTCGATCTCGACCCGCCAGCGCGAGTGGGGCCAGGTCATCGCTACGGCTGAACGCGAAGCCGATGTCTGGGCCAGCGTCGGTATCCACCCGCACGAGGCCGATGGTCACGCTGACCTTGGTGAAGCGGCGTTGCTGGCGGCGGCGGAGCACCCCCGGGTGATCGCAATCGGCGAGACGGGGCTTGATTACTACTACGACCATTCCGACCGACAGGTGCAGCAGGCGCTGTTTCGGCGCCATATCGCGGTGAGCCGCGCAACTGGCCTTCCGATCATCATCCATACCCGTGATGCCGAAGATGATACTGCTGCGATCCTGCGGGACGAAATGGAGCAGGGGGCCTTTCCGGCGCTGATCCATTGCTTCACGGCTTCGGCCGATTTCGCCCGGATCGTGCTGGATCTGGGCCTGACGATTTCGCTGTCAGGTATCGTGACCTTCAAGAATGCCAAAGACTTGCAGGATATTGCTGCAGCAATTCCGCAAGATCGACTGCTGGTCGAAACCGATGCTCCGTTCCTGGCCCCGGTGCCCAATCGCGGCAAGGTCTGTGAACCAGCATTTGTTGCCGATACCGCCCGCTTTGTCGCGGCGTTGCGCGGTACTTCGCCTGAAGCCCTGGCGGAGAGCACTACCGCGAATTTCGGGCGCCTGTTCAGCAAGGCGGCGCTGTGAAGCTGCTGATGTTGGGTTCTGGCACCTCGACCGGGGTGCCGCGGATCGGCAACGATTGGGGCCTGTGCGATCCGGCCGAACCGAAGAACCGGCGCACCAGAGCCTCGATCATTGTCGAGAACAATGCCGGACAACGCATACTCGTCGACACTTCGACCGATCTGCGGGCGCAGTTTCTGGCCAACGGGATCGACCGCATCGACGCGGTGTTCTGGACGCATGACCATGCCGATCACGTGCACGGCATCGATGACCTGCGGCCGCTCCGTTATGGTCGTGGCGGTCCGATCCCAGGCTATGCAATCGGCGAAACGGTCCGGCGGCTGCGTCAGCGGTTCGATTACGTGTTCGCTGGCCAGCATGGCTACTATACCATTGTCGAACTCGATACGCTTGACCGCCTGCGGATCTGTGCCGGGTTCGGGATTGCCCATTGCCAGATGCCGCACGGGCCCGCGCAGTCAACCGCGATGCGGTTTGATTGTGACGGCAAGACAATCGGTTATGTAACAGACTTCAGTGCCATTACGCGAGAGATGGTTGATCTGTTTACTGGTGTCGATCTGCTGGTTGTGGATTGCCTGCGGCGTGAGCCGCATCCCACGCATGCTTGCCTGGGTCTGGCGCTGGAACTGATCGAGGCGAGCCGCGCGCATCAGGCCGTGCTGACGCATCTCGACAAGTCGATGGATTATGCGACCTTGTCAGCCGAGGTACCGCCGCATGTCGCGGTTGGCTATGACGGCCTGGAGATTGTTCTGTGAGCACGACTGCGCAGATCGTCGCAATCATCACCGTGCTCGGCAGCTTGTTCCTGGTGACCCGAAACTATTCCAGTCTTGGTCTGTCGATGAGTCAGACCGTAAAGATGGCGCTGATCTGGGCCGTGATCATCCTGGTAGGGACGTTGCTAATCAGCCATCTCGCTGGATAGGTCCGTCTTTCCATTTAACATAATATATATTATCATTCTTAAATGACTGAGCCAACCGTGCCCCCTATCAACCGCCTCCTCGCCATCATGGCCCGTCTCCGCGATCCGCAGCATGGCTGTGAATGGGATCTTGCACAGAACTTCGCCACGATCGCGCCGTACACGCTCGAAGAAGCCTACGAAGTCGCCGACGCGATCGAGCGTGACGATCTGCCGGCCCTCAAGGAAGAACTGGGTGACCTGCTGCTCCAGGTGGTGTTCCACGCACGAATGGCCGAGGAAGCCGGACACTTCGATTTTCATGCCGTGGCCGAAGCAATCAGCGCCAAGATGGAAACGCGCCACCCGCATATCTTTGGCGATGCCGACGATGAAGGCCAATCCCGCGAGGAACGCTGGGAAAGCCTCAAGGCGGAAGAACGCGAAGCCAAGGGTGCAACCAGCGCGCTGGATGGCGTCGCCCTGGCGCTGCCGGCCTTGCTGCGGGCTGAGAAGCTGCAAAAACGCGCGGCGCGGCAGGGGTTCGATTGGACCGATCTGGAAGGTCCGATGGACAAGCTGCGGGAGGAAATGGACGAACTCGCTGCGGCCGGAACAGAACAGGATCGCATCGAAGAGGCTGGCGACCTACTCTTCGCCGCAGTCAATGTCGCCCGCGCCTATGGCGTTGCCCCGGAAGACGCCTTGCGCGCGGCCAACCGCAAGTTCGAGCGCCGCTTTCGTGGGATGGAAGAGCTGGCCTGCGCGCGCGGTGTAAACTTTGCCGGACTGACTATCGATCAGCAGGAAGCACTGTGGACTGACGTCAAGGCGTCAGAGGCGAACAAAGCGCCCTAGCTCGCGCGGTTCAAGCCGCACCGTGAGGCGCCGCAGCGGCCCCCGCTCATCATCGCCCCCATCTTCATCGGCTACCACTTCCCCATGGGCATGGAGCCAGGCAAGTCGCTGCCCGTCACTGACCGGGACGATAAATTCGTGTGGCTGCGCCCCGGAGGTCAGCAGTCGCGAGACGGCCGCCAGCAGTTCCTCGCAACCTTCCCCGGTAAGCGCCGAAAGCGGCACGATCACTTCATCTGGATGGGCCGCAATCTGCTCGGCAAGCTCAGCAGCGCGGTCGGGGGGCAGCAGGTCCCATTTGTTCCAGGCCTCGACGATCGGGATCGTGGGTGCCGCCCCTTCCCCCTCGATCAGCCCGAGTTCTTCGAGCACGTCGAGAACCTGCCGCTTCTGGGCCAGACTGTCGGGATTGGCGATATCGCGGACATGGACGATGACATCCGCCGCTGTGACTTCTTCCAGCGTCGCGCGGAATGCGGCAACGAGCTGGGTCGGCAGATCCGAGATGAAACCCACCGTGTCGGACAGGATCGCCTTGTCCACCCCCGGCAGGCGAATTCGGCGCATGGTCGGGTCGAGCGTCGCGAACAGCAGATCCTCTGCCATCACTCCGGCGCCCGTCAACCGGTTGAACAGGGTCGATTTGCCGGCGTTGGTATAGCCCACCAGGGCGATGACCGGCCAGGGCGCCTTTTCGCGCCGGCTGCGATGCAGGCCGCGGGTGCGGCGGACCTGTTCCAGCTCGCGCCGCCGCCGCGCCATCCGGTCGCGGATCATCCGGCGGTCAGCCTCGATCTGGGTTTCGCCCGGACCGCCCAGGAAGCCGAAGCCGCCGCGCTGCCGTTCAAGGTGGGTCCAGGACCGGACCAGGCGCCCGGCCTGGTAATCGAGGTGCGCCAGCTCAACCTGCAACCGCCCTTCGGCCGTCGCGGCGCGCTCACCGAAGATTTCGAGGATCAACCCGGTCCGGTCGATGACCTTGCGCTTGAACTTGTCTTCCAGGTTGCGCTGCTGGATCGCAGTCAGCGCGCCATCGACGATCACCAGTTCGGCCTGCTCCATCTCGCAGGTAGCGGCGATATTCTGGATCTGGCCTTCACCGAACAGCGTCCCGGCCCGCGCTTCGCGAATCGGGACAGTCATGGCCTCGACCACGACCAGGCCAATCGCCAGGGCTAGACCCTTCGCTTCCTCCAGCCGGGCCTCAGGATCGGCCCCACCACCCCGCGCGCGGAACGTTGGGCAAACGACCACGGCCCGTGCGCCGCGGGCTACGTCTTCGCGGTTATCGTCGAGAAAGCTCAGGCGTCGTCGTCCTCTTCGCCATCCCACTCACCGGTCAGGTCGACCGGGGTGACAGGCTGAATGGTCGACACCGCATGCTTGTATGCCAGCTGCACATAGCCTTCGCGTTCCAGCAGCATGCAGAACAGGTCATAGGCAGCCACACGGCCCTGCAGCATGACGCCGTTGACCAGGAACATGGTCACCTGGACCGCTTCCTTGCGCAGGCTGGAGAGGAACACGTCCTGGAGCAGGCGGGTCTTCTTGCCGCCCTCCCCGGCGCTGCCGAACTGGCCGGCATCGATCGGCTGGCTGGGCATGATTGTCGAAATGGCGTGCTTGTAGACCAGCTGCGACTGGCCATCGCGGCGCAGCAGGATCGAGAAATTGTCGAACCAGGT
>VFQM010001088.1_pt1 | contig 25515 bp, 25 predicted proteins | sample 3512391 | NCBI WGS metagenome assembly VFQM01 (sample SAMN10412369, study PRJNA504923) | tailings metagenome | isolation source: Replicate 1 from Balatoc abandoned mine | place: Philippines | reverse complement strand
AACAACCGTCAGCAGGAAGAGGGGCGACAGACCCCTGAGCCTGCTCAAGACTTTGAGAAACATCGGCCTTACAGGCTCCTGACTTCAACGAGACCTAGCCTCGAAACAGAGCCAGCCTAATGGCCTGTGCGGGCATCCTTTGCAACCGCAAAGGTCGGTCATGAAGCCCGCAGGAAATGCTCGATCAATCTCGCGGCGTTGGCGAAGTCAGCGCGTAGCAGGCATCGGGCGGCCATGGTCCGACAATCGCGGCGGTTGATCAGCCCAGCGGGTATCTCTGCCAGCAACGCCGCGAGCTCGCCTCTGGTGAACAGGTAGGGCAAGTTGAATGCGCCGTGGAAGCCAAGCTCATCGCCGCGGCGCCGTGTGCGCTCGAAAGCAAAGCTGGAGGCAGTTTTCCGATCGGCGAAGCGCATGCCTAGCCGTTCGAGATCTGGCCGAAGCACTCGTCCGATCACAAGGTCTTCGGCAAGATCTGCCGGCACGGTAAACTGCCCCAGCGCAGTCAGCAGGCGTCGCGAGCGCAACGAGAATCCGCCATTGCCAACGACCATATTGTCATCAAACTGCGGCCAAGGCGCGCCGACATAGTCGAATTCCAGAAATTGATCTGACCATCGCACCCCATCTACGACGAAGCCGTCCCACTGCGTGACCATGACATGTGACGTTTCGATCGAGCGGGCCAGATCATGCAATATGAATCGCGAATAGGCTTCGCGCGATGTCAGCGGGGCAATGGTGACCACTTCGATCTGCGATCCCTCGAGACCCGGCACGGGTCGATCTGTGAACAGTTTCACTGCGCCGAACTCGAGTTGCTGCATAGAGCGCCGTAGCGCTCCCACCGTGGCTGAAACCGCCACACTTGTTGCAGCCACCAGCGTGACCTCGCCGAGTTTGGGTAGAGTCGCGATCATAGTTGCAGAACGAAGTCCTCGCTTGATCGTCCGATCAACGGGCTGTGCCAGGGATCAGTTGCCTGTGCGCTACCCCAACGATTCTGCAGTGCGGCTAGCTCGCGGCGATACCGGGCGTGATTGCTGGCGTGCATGTCGCTCCCGCGCGACTTCGATTCGTGATGAATCAGACAGGCTTCGGCAACGTAAATATTGCGTAGTCCCGCCCGATCGAGGCGGAGGCAAAAGTCGACATCGTTGAATGCGACAGCAAACGATTCTTCATCCAGTCCGCCAATGTCCAGGTAAAGGTCGCGGCGGACCACCAGGCAGGCTGCTGTCACGATCGAAACTCGGCGGGTCGTGCGGTGCAGCGCGCCATTGCCGAAACTGGCCGGATCGATACTGCGATAGATATGTCCCGCAGCGCCACCGATCCCTAGCGCAACTCCCGCATGCTGTATTGATCCATCCGGGTAGAGCAGCATTGCCCCGACAGCACCAACCTCGGGGCGCAGCGCGTGACGCACCATGGCTTCCAGCCATACACCATCGAGCGGTTCGACGTCATTGTTGAGCAGACACACCAGCGCTCCGGTGGCAGCGCGAACGGCGCGGTTATTGATGGCGGAGAAGTTGAATTCTCCAGCGCAGTCGACAACCATGCCGCCGCGCAGCACAAAGTCGGCAAGAAACTGGCGGGTTTCGGCCTCGGTACTGCCGTTATCGGCGATGATGATCTCGAATTGGCCGGGATATGCAAGCCGCTCGAGCCCTGACAGACAGCTGCGGAGTAATTCGACCCGGTCGCGCGTTGGGATCACGATTGAGACAGCTGGCCATTCAGTTGCCGGCCAAGTTGCATGCAGGATATCGTCACCAGTTCCAGATGGCGCCAATGGCGGGCACTCGGGCCATACGCGCGCCAATCGTTCCGCCCTGGCAGCCAATTGCGTGGAGGGGCAGCGAGTGGCCCGGTGGGTCAAGATCAACGGTAGATGGCTAATGGCCATCGCGCGCGCTGCGCCGGCAAGCTGTTGCAGCATCAAATCGGTGGAGTCCAGCGCTCCGGTCGGATGTGGGCCGCTACCCAATTTGAAGGCTGCCGCACCGATAATCCCATCGCGAGCCAAAAAGACTAGCTCGTCCCAGGCGCCTTTTGCCCATGGCGCAGTTCGCCTTGTTGCCGACAGACGGTCTTCATCCCAGAAGACAACTTCCGCCTCCGGATGGCGTGCAGCCGCTGCAGCCAGAACTCTACCAAGCGCCGGACTGACCAGATCGCCCGCAACCACCGGGAAGAACCAGCCACTAGATCCGATCGGCCCAACAATCCGGTCCTGCGGATCCAATTCCAGTTGGACCAACGCCGGACCTAAGGCCTCGCGCAATGCTCCTAGCGTTTGCGTGGCGCCTGCCGAATCGGCTGCGGCATTCAGGATGGCAACATGCACGGCCGGGAGCGGCATTCCTCCGTGCCCAGCTACGAATTCCTCGAGCAATTGAGGCTCGGCGACGCGTATCCACAGTTGATAGTAATCGGGATTGGCTGCCGCTGCCGACTTGAGCAGGTTGGTTCCCCGCAGCCGCTTGCCGCGGCAAAACCAGTAGAGTCCGCGTAGGGCGCGGGAGGGGTCGGCACAAAGACCCCACCAGAAGATCTGTATCAGTCTGAGCATGGATATCCTGCGCCTGTTCCTTGCATCAGCCTGACCATGCCGGCGATCCCGCTTTGCAGGATCGAGCAGGTCGCAGGTGCCACACGCCAAACAGGTTGGCTAGTCGATCAGCGACCGCTTCTTCTCGCGTAAAAAACTGTCTCAACTCAGCGCAATATCCGGCGCGTCTTCCTGCTTCATGCCGACCACGTGGTAGCCGGCATCGACATGGTGCGTTTCCCCGGTCACCCCACTCGACAGGTTCGAGAGCAGATAGAGACCGGCCCCGCCAACGTCCTCGATTGTCACGTTGCGGCGCAGCGGCGAATTGTACTCGTTCCACTTCAGGATGTAGCGGAAATCACCGATGCCGCTGGCGGCGAGCGTCTTGATCGGGCCGGCCGAAATCGCGTTGACCCGGATGTTCACCGGGCCAAGGTCGTTGGCGAGGTACTTGACGCTGGTTTCGAGCGCCGCCTTGGCCACACCCATCACGTTATAGTGCGGCACGACCTTTTCGGCGCCGTAATAGCTCAGCGTCAGGATCGCGCCGCCATCCGGCATCATCGCCGCCGCGCGCCGGGTTACGGCAACCAGGCTGTAGGCCGAGATGTTCATCGTCATCAGGAAGTTGTCGAGGCTGGTATCGACGTACTTGCCGCGCAGCTCGTTCTTGTCGGAAAAGCCGATTGCATGGACCACGAAATCGATCGTCGGCCAGCGCGCCGCGAGTTTCACAAACGCTGCATCGAGCGCATCCATGCTGGACACATCGCAATCGATCAGGAAATCGCTGCCGAGCGACGCGGCGAGCGGACGGACGCGCTTTTCAAGCGCTTCCCCCTGGTAGGAGAAAGCCAGTTCAGCCCCCGCCTCATGCAGCTTTTGCGCGATCCCCCAGGCCAGCGACTTGTCGTTGGCGAGCCCCATGATCAGCCCGCGCTTGCCCTTCATCAATCCCGTCATGCGTTACGATCCACCATCCATGCGCCGCGCGCTTTCCGCTACGGCCTCGCCGATCATTTCGCCTTCTTCGGGCGTGACGGCAAGGGCGGCGTTAAGCTCGGCTCCCACCACCATCCCTAGGCCAACCAGCCAGAAAAAGAAAAGCGCGATCATCACGCCGGCGAGGCTTCCGTAAGTGAGATCGTATGTGAAGAACCGCGCCAGCACCCAGGGCAAGGCGATGGTCACGGCTGCCCACCACACGGTCACCAGCAGCGCGCCGGGCCACTTCGGATAGCGGCGCGAGCGATAGGCGGTGGGGGTCAGGGTGAAGAACAGCGCATGGAGCGAGAAGAACAGCACCACCGCCGGGATCAGGCGCGAGGTGGCGAGCGTGCTGGCCCAGTCGGCCAGGCGCGGGAACCAGGCGTCGATCACCTGCTCGGCCGTGCCGATCGCAACCTGGGCGAACAGCGAGGCCAGGAGGCCGATCACGGCCGCCACGATCACCCCGGTCGAGATCAGCCGGTGCCGCCAGAAGGCTGCCGTCGGCGCGGTGCCATAGGCCCGGCGCAGGATATCGCGGATTGTCTCGATCAGGCTGCCGACGGTCCACAGCCCGACGATCCCGCCGACCCACAAGAGCCAGCCCGACCGCGCCTGGACCACATCCTGGGCCACCGGTTCAAGGACCTGGCGGACCATCGGCGGCACGGCCAGCATGAACGAACTGACCGAGGCAGCCCGCTGCGATTCCTCACCGACCAGCGCGAAAACCGCTGCCACGGTGATGAAGAAGGGAAAGATGGCCAGGATCGCCATATAGGCCAGGTTGCCGGCATGGATGAAGCCATCGTTCCAGGCGCCGGTCCAAACCCGTTGCAGCACGCGGCCGAACCGGACAACGCGCCGCCGAGCCGCCGGGCTGACCTGTTCCTCGAGCCCCGCCTGCCAGCGCAAGGCGCGCTTGCGGCGAGCCTCGGGCGACAGGTCGGGCGCAAGATGGGCCTCGGCCCGCGCCTGTTCGAGCGGGATCTCCTCCACGCCGCGGCCTTGCTCAGACGCCCAGTCGCGCGCGCAGGTTGCGCTGGTCGCTCCAACCCTCAAGCCGCTTGGCGAGGTCTGCATCGCCTTCGGGCAGCTGGATCTCAAGCGTCACCAGCTGATCGCCGCGGCTGCCGTCCTTGCGGCTGAAGCCCTTGCCCGGGATGCGCAGGGTCTTGCCCGAACTGGACCCGGGGGCAACGGTCAGCATCACCGCACCCTCGGCCGTCGGCACCTTGACCTTGGCCCCGTTCAGCGCCTCGTCGAGCGTGATCGGCAGGTCGAGCCGCAGGTTGTCGCCATCGCGGCGGAAGAAGGCGTGCGGCTGGATCCGGATCGTGACGATCGCATCGCCCGCGCCGCCGGGACCCGGCTCGCCCTTGCCGGCGAGGCGCATCTGGGTGCCGTCCTCTACCCCGGCGGGCAGTTTCAGGTCGATCGTCTTGCCGTCGGCCAGGGTAATCCGCTGGGTAGCCCGCGCTGCCGCATCGGGCAGTGAAACGCCGAGCTGATAAGACACATTGGCACCCTTGGGCGCCGGGCGCGAACGTCCGGGGCCAGCGCCGCCAAACCCGCCGCGCCCGCCGAACAGGCCTTCGAAGATATCGCCCAGGTCGATCCCGGCATCGCCGCCGCCGAAACCCTCGAAACCGTCGGCGCGGAAACCGCGCTGGCCGCCCGCCCCGCCGAAACCGCCGCCGCCACCCGGCCCGCCAAAGCCATAGCCGGTTGGGTTGCCGTCGATATCGATCTCACCCCGGTCAAACCGGGCGCGCTTGTCCTTGTCGGACAAGAGGTCATAGGCGCGCGTCACCTCGGAGAAGCGCTCCGCCGCCTTGGGGTTGTCCTGATTGCGGTCGGGGTGCAGCTCTTTCGCCAGCTTGCGATAGGCAGACTTGATGTCCTTCTCGCCCGCGCCGCGCGCTACCCCCAGGATCGAATACGGATCGGCCATTGGTCCTAGCTAGGAGCGGCAAGGCCATACGGCAAGGCGTTCCCGTGCCAGCGGCTTTCGCTTGCGGCCGCTTGGGGCTATGCCGCGCGGCATGGACGAACAGCAATCCGCCGACGCGATCCCGGTCGCCCCGCCGCTCAAGCTCTTTGCCGAATGGTTTGCCCTGGCGAAGGAGAGCGAGCCGAACGATCCCGATGCGGTTGCCCTGGCCACGGCAACGCCTGATGCCGCGCCATCGGTGCGGATGGTGCTGCTGAAGGATTTCGGCCCCGAAGGCTTCGTGTTCTACACCAATGCGCAGAGCCGCAAGGGCGGTGAACTGCTGGCCAATCCGCAGGCCGCGATGCTGTTTCACTGGAAAAGCCTGCGCCGCCAGATCAGGATCGAAGGGCGGATCGAGGAAGTCGATCCCGCCACGGCCGATGCCTATTTCGCCAGCCGTAGCCGCGATTCCCAGCTCGGCGCGCTGGCCTCGGACCAGTCGCGGCCGCTGGGTTCACGCGCTGAATTCCTCGGCCGGATTGCCAAGGTTACCGCCCAGCACCTGGTCGGCCGGGTGCCGCGCCCGCCGCATTGGACCGGCTTCCGGCTGGAGCCGCATGCCTTCGAATTCTGGATGGACCGCCCGTTCCGCCTGCACGAACGCCGCCGGTTCGAACGGGATGAGGGCGGTAACTGGTCCTCGGGCCTGCTTTACCCCTGAAGCCCGCGGCCTTCGCCGGCGAGGAAGGCGGCATAGGCATCGGCGATCCCTTCGCGCAGGCCGATCCGGGGCTGCCACCCCATTGCGGTAAGACGCGAATTGTCCATCAGCTTGCGCGGGGTGCCGTCGGGCTTGCTGGGGTCAGTGATGAGTTCGCCGTCGTGGCCCAGCACAGTCATGATCAGGCGTGCGGCATCGCGGATCGAAATCTCGCTGCCGACACCGATGTTCACGTGCTCTGCCCCCGAATAGGTCTTCATCAGGAAAACGCAGGCATCGGCGCAGTCGTCGACATGCATGAATTCACGCAAGGGGCTGCCAGTGCCCCACAGGGTGACCGGCGCGCCAGTCGCCTTGGCCTCATGCACCTTGCGGATCAGCGCAGGCAGGACGTGGCTGGCCTGCGGATCGAAGTTGTCACCCGGGCCATAGAGGTTGGTCGGCATGGCGCTGATGAAATCGCAGCCATGCTGCTGGCGATAGGCCTGGGTCAGCATGATCCCGGCGATCTTGGCGATCGCATACCACTGGTTGGTCGGCTCAAGCGGCCCGGTCAGCAGCGCGTCCTCGCGGATTGGTTGCGGTGCAAGCTTGGGGTAGATGCAGGACGAACCGAGGAAGAGCAGCTTGCCGACGCCGGCGGCGTGGGCCGCGTCGATCACCGCCGTTTCGATCAGCAGGTTGTCGCGCAGGAAATCGACCGGGTAGGTCGAATTGGCCATGATCCCGCCGACCCGAGCGGCCGCCAGGAATACGGCATCGGGCCGCTCACGCTGCATCCAGTCATGCACCGCGCGCTGATCGGTCAGATCGAGCGTAGCGCGGTCGACGGTCAAGACCTCGCAGGCCTCGCTCGCCAGGCGGCGCACGATGGCGCTGCCGACCATGCCCTTGTGGCCCGCCACCCATACCCGCTTGCCCGTGAGGTCGAAAGCCATCGCCTTGCTCAGCCTCGCCCGATCCGGGCCAGCTTCATGGTTTCAAGGTCGGCAGTCACCATCTCGCGCACCAGTTCGCGCACGGGCGTTTCGTGCTTCCAGCCCAGCTTCTGGTGCGCTTTGCCGGGATCGCCGATCAGCAGGTCAACTTCGGTCGGGCGGAAATAGCGCGGGTCGACCGCGACCCGTAGTGCGCCGGTCTGGGTGCAGAAGCCCTGCTCCTCGACGCCCGCGCCGCGCCATTCGAGGGTGATACCGGCATCGGCAAAGGCCCATTCGGCAAACTGGCGGACGCTGGTGGTTTCGCCGGTGGCCAGGACATAATCGTCCGGCTCGTCCTGCTGGACCATCATCCACATGCCGCGAACATATTCGGCGGCATGGCCCCAGTCACGCCGGGCATCGAGGTTGCCGAGATAGAGCACCTCCTGCCGGCCCAGTGCGATGGCGGCGGCCGCGCGGGTGATCTTGCGCGTCACGAAAGTTTCGCCGCGCAGCGGGCTTTCGTGGTTGAACAGGATGCCGTTGGAGGCATGGATGCCATAGGCCTCGCGGTAATTGACCGTGATCCAATAGGCATAGAGTTTGGCCACGGCATAGGGACTGCGCGGATAGAACGGCGTGGTCTCGCGCTGCGGCACTTCCTGGACCAGACCGTAAAGCTCGCTGGTTGAAGCCTGGTAGAACCGGGTCTTGTTCTCCAGCTTCAGGATGCGAATTGCTTCGAGCAGCCGCAGCGTGCCGACCGCGTCGGCATTGGCGGTGTATTCGGGCGTTTCGAAGCTGACCTGGACGTGGCTTTGGGCGGCGAGGTTATAGATCTCGTCCGGCTGGGTTTCCTGGACGATGCGGATCAGGTTGGTCGCATCGGTCAGGTCACCATAGTGCAAGGTCAGGTGCGGATCGGGGACGTGCGGATCCTCGTAGATCTCGTCGATCCGGTCGGTGTTGAACGAGGACGAGCGCCGCTTGATGCCATGGACCCGGTAACCCTTCGCCAGCAGCAGCCGTGCGAGATAGGCGCCGTCCTGCCCGGTCACCCCGGTAATCAATGCGGTCTTGCCGGTCACTGTGTTGCCTTTCGCGGAAAGAGTGCGGCGATCTTGCCGATCGCCTGGCGGACCGGCTCATGCTCACCGTCCAGCGTCCGGCCCAGGCGGACGACTGTCAGCCCCTGATCCGGCGAAATCAGCACGAACTGGCCAAGGTGACCGTTCATCGAGAAGGCCGAACGCAGCGCACCGGGGAAGGGTGGAGCCGTGTCACCCGGTTGCGCGCGGTTGAGCCACGTCTGCGCGCCATAGCCCGGGTTGCGCGGGTTGGCCGTGGTCATGAACTCGATCCAGCCGGCCGGGACCAGCTGGGCACCAGCGACGCTGCCCTGGTTGCGCAGGAATTCGCCAAACTTGGCCCAGTCGCGCGCGGTGGCGTGCATCAGGCTGCCACCGATCAGGGTGCCGGCGGCATCGTATTCGGGAACGATCGATTTCATCCCCAGCGGCTCGAACAGGCGGCTGCGCAGGTAATCGCCGACCACGCGGCGGCGCTCGGCTGGGTCGTTGCTGGGGGTCAAGGCGCGCGCGGCAAGGTCGGCCAGGATGACCGTCGTATTGCTCGAATACTCCCACTTTCGGCCGGGCTCGGCCTCCAGTGGCTGGGCTTCGGCATGGGCGGCCATGCTGTCGCGCCCGTCGAGGAACAGCATCCGCACTTCGTCGGATTCGTAAACCGGGGCCCCGGCCTCGGTATGGCGCAGGCCTGCACGCATCTGCAGCAGCTGGCGCAGCGTGATCTCGCCGCGCGGATCGCCGGGACGCTGCCAGGCGGGCACCGGCGCGCTTTCATCCAGCCGCAGCCGGCCATCGGCCACCAGCAGCCCGATCAGCACGCCGGTGACGGTCTTGGCCATCGACCAGCTGACGAAGCGGGTGTTCTCGTGATAGCCCGGGGCATAGCGCTCGGCGACGATCCGCCCGTCATGCAGCACGATCACGGCGCGGGTCTCGGCCGTTTCGGGCGCGCTGAACAGCTGGTCGACCGCGCGGGCCAATGCCTCGCGCTTGACGCCCGGGCTTTTGACAACGGCATTAAGCGCCGCTGCAGGCAAGGGCGGGGGCGGCGCCTGCGCCGGCTGCTGGGGCCCGCATGCGATCAGGCTTGGCAGGGCCAGCAAGGGCAGGATAAGGGGCAGGCGGCGCGTCGGCATGGCGCGCATCCCTTGCGCAAAGGCTGGCCGATGGCAACCGCAAACCCCGCTCCGTCAACGCGTTCGCCGCGCCGCCGCTGGCCGTGGATCCTGTTGCTGGGGCTGGCGGGGCTGCTCGCCTGGTTCTGGGCCCCGCTCAATGGCTTCGCGATAACTGGCGCATCCTATGGCGCGCGGGTGGCCTGCTCGTGCCACTATCTCGGCGGGCGCAGCCTGCAGGATTGCCGCAAGGATTTTGAGCCCGGCATGGAGCTGGTCCTGCTCAGCGCCGATGAAGATGCCAAAAGCGTCACCGCGCGTTTCCCACTGCTCGCCAGTCAGACTGCAACTTTCTACGAGGGGCAGGGTTGTAGGCTAGAGCCGTGGAACCGTTAGAACTGCGGGCAATGGCTTGCTAAAGCTTTCGTGTTACAGATCGAGATTATGTCTTCCCCACCCATCCATCCGGTGATCCTGTGCGGCGGCAGCGGCACGCGCCTGTGGCCGCGCAGCCGCGTAGCCAAGCCCAAGCCGTTCCTGCCGCTGCTGGGTGAGACCACGCTGTTCGAGGCGACTCTCGCGCGCACTGCACCGGAACACGGTTTTGCTGCGCCGCTGGTGGTCACCGGTGCCGCCCATGTCGCGCATGTCGAGGCCCAGCTTGGCCCGGCCGAGGCAACCATCGTGGTGGAGCCGGCAGCCCGCAACACGGCGGCGGCGATCGCCCTGGCAGCGCTGCGGCTGGACCCCGATGCGATCATGCTGATCTGCCCCAGCGATCACCACATCGCCGATGGCGCGGCGTTTCGCGCTGCGGCGCTTCGGGCGGCCGCCCTGGCAGCGGCCGGCTACCTGGTCTGCTTCGGGATCGAGGCCAAAAGCCCGGAGACCGGGTTCGGTTATCTTGAGCGCGGCGAAGCGCTCGATCACGGGGGCTTCCGCGTCGCCCGCTTTGTCGAAAAGCCGGACCGCAAGCGGGCCGAGGCCTTTATTGCCGCCGGCACCCATGCCTGGAATGGCGGAATCTTTGCGTTCCGGGTCGGCACGTTCCTGGACGAGCTGTTCCTGCATCGCCCGGCGATCTTTGCCGCCGCCCGCGCCGCCGTGTCTGCGGAGCATAGTGAAGGGCGCCAGTTCCACCCAGGCATGGCCGGGTTTGATGACTTCATGCCGGAATCGGTCGACTATGCGGTGATGGAGCACACCACGCGGGCAGCGATGGTGCCGGTCGACATGGGCTGGTCGGACATCGGCAGCTGGGATGCCCTGCACATGGCGCTTGAACGCGACGCGCAGGGCAACAGTATCCAGGGCACGGCGGAACTTGTCGATTGCCGGAACGTTCTGGTCACCAGTGACGGGCCGAGGGTTTCCGTCATTGGTCTGGAGGATGTCGTGATCGTGGTTGATGGTGACGATATCCTGATTACCACCCATGCTGGCACTCAGCTGGTCGGCAAGCTGCACGGCGCGGCCAACCAGTGACCTTGCTACCGACGAGAGCGGTGGCGAAGCCGTGGGGCCGGGATGACCTGCCGACCGTCTTCGGCATGCCGGCCGGCGAGAAGATCGGCGAAATCTGGTTCGAACCCCCGGCCGAGCTCGATCGTCTGCTGATCAAGTACATCTTCACCAGCGAGCAGCTTTCCGTTCAGTGCCATCCGTCCGATGCCCAGACCGAGGCAATGGGCCTGGGCCGGCAGGGCAAGGAAGAATGCTGGCTGCTGCTCCACGCCGAACCGGGCGCGCGGCTGGGGATCGGTTTCGATCACGCAATTGATGCGAGCACACTGCGCGCGGCGATCGACGATGGCTCGATCGAGCAGCTGTTGACCTGGCACCCGGTAAGCGCCGGGGATTTCTTCTACATTCCGGCCAATACGGTCCACGTGATCGGTGCCGGCATCACGCTGGTCGAAGTCCAGCAGAATTCGGATATCACCTACCGGCTCTACGACTATGGCCGCCCGCGTGCGTTGCATGTCGAGGAAGGAAGCGCCGTGGCGCTGCGAGGGCCCTATCCCGCTGATAACCACCGCCACCTTTCGGCGCGCGGTCCGGCGCGGCTGGTCGATGGTCCCTATTTCCGGCTCGATCGCCTCGACGGTGCACCCGATCAGGCCACCGCGGGTCGCTATGCCGGACCGCTGCTGGTCGCGCCGCTCGATTGCGCGGTAACTGTTGGCGGAACTTCCGTTGCCGCTGGGCAGTGCGCCATGGCCAGATCGATCGAGGCGATTGCCTTCCCCGCCGCCGGGCTCAGCCTGATCGCCCAGCTGGTCTAGACCTATCCCTCGCCAATCGTGCGGCGGACGTATTCAGCATAGGCCGACTTGCCGAGCCGGTCAGCCAGCGCCTCGACCTGGGCCTGGTCGATGAAACCCTTGCGCCAGGCAATCTCTTCCGGACAGGCGATCTTGAAGCCCTGGCGCTTTTCCAGCGTACGGACGAATTCTGCCGCGTCGATCAGGCTGTCGGGCGTGCCGGTGTCAAGCCAGGCATAGCCGCGCCCCATCAGCTCGACCGAGAGCTGGCCGCGCTCCAGATAGGTCCGGTTGACGTCGGTGATCTCTAGCTCACCGCGCGCCGAAGGCTTCAGGTTGGCCGCGATGTCGACCACCTGCTCGTCATAGAAGTAAAGCCCGGTCACGGCCCAGTTGGAGCGCGGCTGGGCTGGCTTTTCCTCGATCGAAATGGCCTGCATGGCGTTGTCGAATTCGACCACGCCGTACCGCTGCGGGTCGGTCACATGATAGGCAAAGACCGTCGCGCCCTCGGTCCGGGCAATCGCATTCTCGAACAGGCCGGTGATACCGTGGCCATAGAAGATGTTATCGCCCAGGATCAGCGCCGATGGACCGCCAGCGACGAAATCGGCGCCGATGATATAGGCCTGAGCGAGGCCTTCAGGCTCAGGCTGGACGGCATAGTCGATCGCCATGCCCCACTGCGAACCATCGCCCAGCAGGTCGCGGAAGCTGGGCGTGTCGCGCGGGGTGGAAATGACCAGGACTTCGCGGATCCCGGCCAGCATCAGTGTCGACAGCGGATAGTAGATCATCGGCTTGTCGTAGATCGGCATCAGCTGCTTCGAGGTGACCAGGGTCATGGGATGGAGCCGCGTGCCGGAGCCTCCGGCCAGAATGATGCCCTTCATGCTGAGGTCCTTGCTTGCTGCTGCGCCACAACTTCGCCGACGATCTCATCCACGACCGTCTGCCAGGGGCGCGGCGTAATGCCGAAATCGCGGGCAAGGAGGCTCGTGTCCAGCCGTGAATTGGCCGGGCGCCGGGCCTTTTGCGGAAATTCGCTCGATCCGATCGGGATGACCGGGACATTCGGGCCGCCGTGAGCCGCGCTGGTAGCCATGATCGTCTTGGCCAGGCCGTGCCAGGTCGTGCTGCCGGCATTGACGAAGTGATAGGTCCCGCACGGCGCGCCGGCATCGGCCAGGTGCGCCAAGGCGATCGTCCGCAGCACTTCGGCGATATCGCCGGCGGCGGTCGGGCAGCCGTGTTGATCGGCGACGACGCGCAGCTCGGGCCGCTCGCTCGCCAGTCGCAGCATGGTCTTCAGGAAGTTGTTGCGCTGGGCACTGATCACCCAGGCGGTGCGCAGGATCACATGGCGCGGTGCCCCGCCGCGAATGGCCAGCTCGCCCGCCAGCTTGCTGGCGCCATAGACGCCGAGCGGCGCGACCGGATCATCTTCGCGATAGGGCCGGTCCAGTGCGCCATCAAAGACATAGTCGGTTGAAACGTGCAGTAGCGGGATGTTGCGTTCACGCGCGATGTCAGCCAGCCAGGCCGGGCCCTGCGCATTGGCCAGGAAGGCCGCGCCCACATTGTCCTCGGCAAGGTCAACCGCAGTATAGGCGGCCGGATTGATGATGCAGTCAACCGTGTGGCCGGCAAACCAGGCAGCGATGCTTTCGCGCGATGCCAGGTCCAGCGCATCCCGGCCCGGCGCCAGCACGGTGACCTCGGCGGGCCAGGGCTGGCGCAGCAGCTCCAGCCCGACCTGTCCGGTCCCGCCGGTCACCAGAATGGTGTGCCCTGCCATGCCGTTCAGCTCTTCAGCCCGAGCCGCTCGGTCGCATAGCGGCGCTGCAGGATCGGCTCCCACCAGTCCCCTCGCGCCAGATACCAGTCAACTGTCTGGGCAATGCCGTCTTCGAAGCGGACCTGCGGCTCCCAGCCAAGCTCGCGCGCGATCTTGGCCGCGTCGATGGCATAGCGCTGGTCATGGCCGGGGCGATCGGCCACGAAGGTGATCTGCTCGGCATAGGATTTGCCGTCGTCGCGCGGGCGGCGGGCATCGAGCGCGGCGCAGATCGCGCGGACCACCTCGATATTGCGGCGCTCCGAATTGCCGCCGATGTTATAGGTTTCACCCGGGACGCCAGCCTCGAATACCCGGCGTAGCGCGCGAGCGTGATCCTCGACAAACAGCCAGTCGCGCACGTTCGAGCCATCGCCGTAGACGGGCAGTGGCTCACCCGCCAGCGCGCGGATGATGATCAGCGGGATCAGCTTTTCGGGGAAGTGGTAGGGCCCGTAATTGTTCGAGCAATTGGTTACCAGCACCGGCAGGCCATAGGTATGGCCCCAGGCGCGGACGAGGTGATCCGAGGCGGCCTTGGAGGCCGAATAGGGCGAGCGTGGATCATAGGCCGTGGTTTCGGTGAACAGGCCTTCCTCGCCCAGCGAGCCATAGACCTCGTCGGTCGAGATGTGGTGGAAGCGGAAACCGGCCTGACGGTCGGCGGGAAGCGATTGCCAGTAGCCCAGCCCTTGCTGGAGCATGGTGAAGGTCCCGACCACGTTGGTCTGGATGAACTCGCCCGGGCCATCGATCGAACGGTCAACATGGCTTTCAGCGGCGAGGTGCGCGATAACATCGGGCTGGAACTCCGCCAGCAGCCGGGCCACCAGATCGGCATCACAGATGTCACCCTGGACAAAGCGATAGCGCGGGTTCTGTTCGACGTCGGCAAGCGAGGTCAGGACCCCGGCATAGGTCAGTTTGTCGAGGTTCAACACCTCGTGCTCGCTCGCGCCGATCAAGTGTCGCACCAGGGCCGAGCCGATGAAGCCAGCGCCGCCGGTAACCAGGATCCTCATTGCCAAAACCTCAAAATGCCACGCCGCTTTCCGGCGCTGCTTACACTGCAATTTCCTGCAACGGCCCTAACGGCTGGCCATCATAAGGAAAATCGATCGTCAGCATTGCCAGGGGCGGGAGCGCCCGGTCCTTGTCTGACAGCACAGGTTTGCCATGCAATGGCCAGTCGATCCCCACCGCCGGATCGTCCCAGGCAAAGCCGCCGTCACTTGCAGCCGAATAGGGCGCATCGACTTTGTAAGCGATCTCGCAGTCGGGCTCGAGCGTCTGGAAGCCGTGCGCATAGCCGGCCGGGATCAGCAATTGCTTGCCGTTCTCGGCCGAAAGTTCGATCCCCAGCCACTGCCCAAAGGTGGGCGAAGCGCGACGAACATCGACGACGACATCAAAGATTCGCCCGCGCAAGCAGCGCACCAGCTTGGTCTGGGCAAAGGGAGGAGTCTGGAAATGCATCCCCCGCAGGGTGCCGACCGGGCGCGAGAGCGAATGGTTGTCCTGGCAGAAGTCGAGCCTGATCCCGGCGGCTTCCAGCTTGGTGCGGTTCCAGCTCTCGCTGAACCAGCCGCGCTCGTCCTCGAACCGGCGGGGAATCAGCACTTTCAGGGTCATCGTTGGGTCCCGCACTGTCCATGAAACCCACCAAGTAGTAGGTTCGTTCCGACTTAGCCGATTGGCCCTTGCGGTCAATTGCCGCTGTTTCAGGCCTCGGTCGCGGCAATCCAGCCACCGCCGACCACCCGCTCGCCGGCGTACAGCACGGCGGCCTGGCCGGGTGCGACGCCATATTCCGGATTGGCGAAGCGGATCGTGGTGTTGGCGCCATCGCCCAGCGGGCCGTCCAGGGTAACCGGCACGGGCTTGGCCAGCGACCGGACCTTGGCCAGCAGCGGCGCATCGGGCAGCGGGCCGATCCGGTTGGTTTCGACGATCCGTGCGCTGCTGACCGCCAGCAAGCGGCGCGGGCCGACGCGGACCTCGGCCGCCGCGGCATCGATCGCCACGACATAGAGCGGTTCCGGCTGACCGCCGATCTCCAGCCCGCGGCGCTGACCGACCGTGAAGTGGATCACGCCTTCGTGCCGGCCCAGCACGGCACCGGTCTCGGCATGAACGATGCTGCCGGGGCGCACGCCTTCAGGGCGGACCGCCTTGACGATCCGGGCATAGTCGCCGTCGGGCACGAAACAGATGTCCTGGCTGTCGGGCTTGGTCGCGGTGCGCAGCCCGGCCACTTCGGCCAGCGCGCGGACCTGCGGCTTGGGCAGGCCGCCCAGCGGGAAGCGCAGGTAATCAAGCTGGGCTTCGGTCGTCGCATAGAGGAAGTAGGACTGATCGCGGGCCGGATCGAGCGCGCGGTGCAGTTCCGGTCCGGCCGGGCCGATCACCCGGCGGACATAGTGCCCGGTCGCCAGACAGTCGGCGCCGAATTCGCGCGCCATGCGGAACAGGTCGGTGAATTTGGGCCCCATGTTGCAGCGGATGCAGGGGATCGGGGTGCGCCCGGCCAGGTATTCGTCGGCAAACTGTTCGACCACTTCCTCACGGAAGGCGGATTCATGATCGATCACATAGTGCTGGATGCCCAACCGGTCGGCCACCGCGCGGGCATCGCGGATATCGTCGCCGGCGCAGCAGGCGCCCTTGCGCGCCGCTACCCCGCCCGAATCGTAAAGCTGCAGGGTCACGCCAATGACCTCGGCCCCGCTCTGCGCGGCCAGCGCGGCGACGACCGAGCTATCGACCCCGCCCGACATGGCAACGACGATCCGCTTGCGCGCAGCCGGTCCATCCAGCTGGAACAGCGCGGCAGGATCAATTGCGGGAAGGGCGGCCAGGTCCATGGCGGCGCGCCTTACACGCATCACGCGCGGCTGGCAAAAGCCGGGAGGGCGGCGTGCGCATTTCGGTAAGGTCAGTGACCAGACTGTGAATCCGGCTTTTACGCGCTGTTGACCTTATTGGGCTAGAACGGCCCTATGGAATTCGGCAAGGACCTTATCGCAAGCCTGCGTGAGCGGGTGCTGCCCGGCAGCGAAGCCGCGGCTGCGGGGCAGTGCGACTGGCACGCGCTCAGCGCCCGGTTGCAGGCGTCCCATGCCGCGCGGGTCGAACTGATTCGTTCGGAAATTGCCGAATTGCGCGCACTGGGCGGATCGTTCGGGTCACGCTCGGCCCTGGTGGCAGCGGGCGGCAATCTTGCCTCACGCGAAATTAACCCAAGTGATTTAGCAGATGGCAAAGCCCCAGCGGGCAATGCTGTCTCTGCCGTGACCGACAGGCTGGGCGACGGCTGAGGATGAACATGATCGAGAACCAGAAAATCCGACCTGCAATGGTGATTGGCCCGCTCGGCGAGCCGCTGACCATCGATTCGCTGCCGCCGCCGAGCACCACCCGCTGGGTCGTGCGCCGCAAGGCTGAAGTCGTGGCGGCGGTCAATGGCGGTCTGCTGACCATCGATGAGGTCTGCGAGCGCTACAACCTGACCCTTGAAGAGTTTGCCTCGTGGCAGCGCGCGGTTGACCGGTCGGGCATGCAGGGCCTGCGCGTGACGCGCATCCAGCATTACCGCGATCTCTACGAGCGCCAGCTCAAGTATTGATCTGTCAGCAGTTTAGGCGCGACAGACCGCTGTCGCTGCGATAAACTTCCCGCCCCGGGCCAGCCAGACTGGTTCCGGGGCGGCTGCTTTGCGGGGCCGGCGCCGCCGGCCCGACGCGCCTCATGGGCAGCTGCGCAAGAAGGAGCTGGTTATGGGCTGGATTGTTGCTCTGATCGTAGGCGGCGTAGCCGGGTGGCTCGCCAGCAAGCTGATGAACCGCGATGCCTCGATGGGCGTCCTGGCCAACATCATCGTTGGCTGTGTCGGATCGGTCGTCGGCAATTTCGTGATCGGGCCGCTGGTCGGAATCCGCGGATCGGTGCGCGAATTCTCGTTGCCGGGCCTGGCAATTGCCATCCTGGGCGCGGTGATCCTGCTGGGCGCGATCAACCTGATCCAACGCGGCAAGGTGCGTTAACCGCGTCACCTCGCGCATTTCGCCGAACGGCGTAGGCCGTTTGCCGACCATTGCGTTGCGTTGCAGCAAGCCGAAGCCTATGGCTCGGCCCGGTAAATAGAGCCGCTTCGTCAGGCCTGCCGCGCTGCGGACTTGCCCGAAGTGATATAGCAGAGTAATACAGCGCAGCGCGGCCGGTGCAGTCACCCTGACTGCGGCGGCGCGGCAGCGATGCAAGATGGGGCAGGTCCGGCCATGAATTACGATACGCGGATTGCAGCAGAAGACCTGGCGGAGACCGATTCCGCCGCGGTGCTGATGGGCGACGCCGATGAAGATCGGCAATCGCGGCGCAAGCTGTGGATCATCGGTCTGGCTGTGCTCGCCGGCCTGGTCGGGATCTGGTTCCTGACTCATAGCGGTGACGGCGCGGCTACCGGCGACAAGAAATCGCAGGCCGCCGTGGTCTCGGTGATTGCCCCCGGGCGGGGCACGATCGAAGGCGCGATCAACGTGACCGGCACCCTGGCGGCGCGGCGCGAACTGCCAGTTGGCGTTCCCGGTGAAGGCGGTCAGGTCGTCTCGGTCCTGGTTGAACCCGGCCAGTGGGTCGGGGCCGGCCAGGTGCTGGCGGTGATCGATCGCTCGGTTCAGGTCCAGCAGCGTGCCAGCCAGGCGGCCCAGATCGATGTCGCCCGCGCCAATGCGCAGCTGGCCCAGGCCAATCTTGATCGCGCGCTCAAGCTGGTCGAACGCGGCTTTGTTTCCAAGGCCGATATCGACCGGCTGACCGCCCAGCGCGATTCGGCCGTGGCCCAGGTCCGTGTCGCCGGGGCCCAGCTTGGCGTGCTCAATGCCCAGCTGAACCGCCTCAATGTGGTCGCCCCGGCTGCCGGTCTGGTGCTTGAGCGCCGGGTTGAGCCTGGCCAGGTTGTCAGCGCCGGCTCGGGCGTCCTCTTCCGCCTGGCCAAGGGCGGCGAGATGGAACTGCGCGCGCTGGTTGGCGAAACCGAACTGGCCCAGGTTTCGAACGGCATCCGCGCCGAAGTAACCCCGGTCGGCGGGGCCAAGACCTTCGTTGGCGAAGTCTGGCAGACCGCTCCGGTCATCGATCCGCAGAGCCGCCAGGGCATTGCCCGGGTTGCGCTGCCCTATGCGCCGGAACTGCGCCCGGGCGGTTTTGCGACGGCAGTGATCAAGGCCGGGACGGTGGTGGCGCCGATGCTGCCCGAATCCGCGATCCTCTCCGATAACGAAGGCAGCTATGTCTACATCATCGGCAAGGACAACAAGGCCGAACGCCGCAACGTGAAGACCGGTCTGGTCACGGCCGATGGCATTGCTGTCGTCGAAGGGCTGAGCGGTAGCGAAAAGGTCGTGCTGCGGGCCGGCGGCTTCCTGTCGCCGGGCGAGACGGTCAATCCCAAGGTAGTGACGAAGTAACGCAGCCGCTGGCTGAAGACAGGATCTGGCGATGAATTTCCGCAACATCTCGGCCTGGTCGATCCGCAACCCGGTGGTGCCGATCGTGCTCTTCATCGGCCTGATGCTGGCCGGGATCATGAGCTTCGCCCAAATGGAAGTTCAGAACGACCCGGACGTCGAGTTCCCGATGGTGATCGTCTCGATCGCCCAGCCGGGCGCCGCGCCGACCGAAATCGAGACCCAGATCACGCAGCGCGTCGAATCTGCGGTGCGGACCATTGCCGGGGTCCAGTCGATCAGCTCGACCGCATCCGAAGGCCGCAGCCAGACGATGATCGAATTCAAGATCGGCGAGGACGTCAACGAGGCGGTCAACGAGGTCAAGAACGCGGTCGACCAGGCCCGGGGCGAACTGCCCGACGGGATCCTCGAGCCGCAGGTGGTCAAGGCCCAGACCTCGTCCGATCCCTTCGCCTATTTCGCGGTCCAGGCCGACGACATGACGATCGAGCAGCTGTCGTGGTTCATCGACGATACGGTGACCAAGCGGCTGCTCAACATTCCCGGCATGGCCACGGTCAATCGTGGCGGCGGGGTGAATCGCGAGATTCTGGTGACCCTCGATCCGGCGCGGATGCAGTCGCTCGGGATCACCGCCAGCCAGGTCAATGCCCAGCTGCGCCAGCTCAACATCAACGCTGCCGGCGGCCGCGCTGAAATCGCCGGATCGCGCCAGTCGGTCCGCGTGCTCGGCAATGCCGATACGGCTTACGAGCTGTCGCAGACTGATATTCCGCTGGGCAATGGCCGCACGGTCAAGTTGAGCGACTTTGCCCGGGTCCAGGACAGCTATGGTGAAATCACCAGCATGGGCAAGGCCGATGGCAAGCCGGTGGTGACCTTCGGAATCGCCCGCGCCCGCGGCGCCTCGGACGTGTCGGTCTATGATGCGGCCTTTGCCGAGATCAAGAAGATCGAAAAGGAGAACCCGGGGGTCAAGTTCATCCGCCAGTTCACCTCGGTCGACTATACCAAGGCGCAGTACGAAAGCTCGATCTCGGCCATGGTCGAAGGGGCGATCCTGGCGGTTATCGTGGTGTTCTTCTTCCTGCGTGACTGGCGCGCCACGGTCATTTCGGCGCTGGCCATCCCGCTATCGGCGATCCCGACCTTCTGGTTCATGGACCTGATGGGCTTCACCCTCAACACGCTCTCGTTGCTGGCTCTCGGCCTGGTCGCGGGCGTGCTGGTCGACGATGCGATCGTGGAGATCGAGAATATCGTGCGCCACATGCGCATGGGCAAGAGCGCCTACCAGGCCTCGATCGACGCGGCTGACGAAATCGGCCTGGCGGTGGTCGCGACCACCTTCTCGATCGTCGCGGTGTTCCTGCCGGTTGGCCTGATGCCGGGCGTTTCGGGCCAGTTCTTCAAGAACTTCGGCCTTACCGTGGTGGTCTCGGTGCTGATGTCTCTGGCCGTCGCGCGCATGATCACGCCGATGGTTGCGGCCTACTTCCTCAAGGCCCACGGCCAGGAAGAACACGGCGGCGGGCCGTGGATGGACAAGTACATCAACATCCTGCGCTGGTCGATTGACCAGCGTGAGGCCAAGGCGCTGCGCGCGGCCCTGCCCAAGGTAGCCTCGCGCTGGTGGTACTACCTCGTCTGGATCATCGCGACACTGGTGGTCCTTGCTGCATTTGGTGCCGGGGCGATGATCCCCTCGCAGGTGGCCGGCCAGGTCGAAGCGCTGCGCGATGTGGTCCCGGGCTGGGTCACCGCTTTCCTGGGTGTAGGTGTCGGGCTGGGCCTCGCCTGGCTGGTTTATCGCCTGCTGCTGCTGGCCAGCGATTTCGCGCCGCGCGGCTTTGCCGACTGGTACCGCTTCATGCATCTGCGCTGGGCGGCGCGGCGGCGCGATCACCGCGTCTGGATGCTCGGCATCGGCCTTGGCGCATTGGGCCTGACCGGCATACTCTTCGCCAATATCCCGACCCAGTTCTTCCCGACCGCCGATGGCGATTTCATCCAGGTCCGCGTTGAAATGGTCCCGGGAACCACGCTCAAGCAGACCGAGGCGGTGATCGACCAGGTGGTCAAGATCGCCAGGGACCGGCCCGAAACCAATACCGTGCTGGCCCGCTTCAGCGAGGGCAATGGCCGCGTCTTCATCACGCTCAAGGAAGAGCGCGAGAAGAAGAGTATGGTGATCGAGCGTGAGTTGACGCCGGTCTTGCAGCAGATCGCCGATGCGCGGGTGACGATCCAGGCGTTCGGCCCTGGGCCGGGCGGCGGCACGGGCCGGCCGGTCTCGGTCATGCTGTCGGGTTCGGATTCCAAGCTGCTCGAAGCGACCGCGGCCAAGCTGGTCGAAGAGATGAAGGGCGTGAAGGAACTGGTCGCGCCGCGCATCGCCGCCGACATGCGCCGCCCCGAAGTGGTGATCAAGCCGCGGCTTGATCTGGCCGCCAGCATGGGGGTGACCACCTCGGCGCTCAGCCAGACGATCCGCATCGCCACGATCGGCGATATTGACCAGAACGCCGCCAAGTTCTCGCTGACCGACCGTCAGGTGCCGATCCGGGTGCGGCTGCCGGTCGAGGCGCGCCAGGACCTGTCGACGATCCAGAACCTGCCGGTGCCGACCACTACGGGCGGCTCGGTCCCGCTGTCGCGTGTGGCTGAAATCGGCTTTGGCTCGGGTCCGGTCTCGATCCAGCGTTACAACCAGAACCGCCGTATCTTCGTCGGTGCCGACCTGGCCCCTGGCGTGGTCAAGGGCACGGCGATGGAAAAGGTCAACAACCTGCCGGTCATGAAGAACCTGCCGCTGGGCGTTTCCAATGCCCCGTTTGGTGAGGACGAATGGCAGGCGGAAATGACCCGCAACTTCGGCATTGCGCTGGTTTCGGGCATCCTGCTGGTCTTCGCCGTGCTGGTCCTGCTCTATCACCGCTTCGTCTCGCCGCTGGTCAACATGAGCTCGCTGTTCCTGGCCCCACTCGGCGGATTGTTGGCGCTGCTGCTGGTCGGTCAGCCGATGTCGATGCCGGTGTTCATCGGGATCCTGATGTTGTTCGGGATCGTGGCGAAGAACTCGATCCTTCTGGTCGATTTCGCGATCGAGGAAATGCAGCGCGGGGTCGACAAGGCGACCGCGATCATCGAGGCCGGGCACAAGCGCGCCCAGCCGATCATCATGACCACGGTGGCAATGACTGCGGGCATGGTGCCGACCGCGATTTCGGGCATGATCGGCTCGGGCGACGGGGCCTGGCGCGCGCCGATGGGTACAGTGGTGATCGGGGGCCTGATCCTTTCGACGCTGCTGACCCTCGTCATCGTGCCGGCCGGGTTCAGTCTGGCTGACGGGTTCGAGAAGCGCGCCGGTCCGTGGCTGCGCAAGCGGCTGCTGAGTTACGAGCCGGGCGACGAGGACGGCGCCCGCGACGGCCTCCATGGCGGGGCCCTGCCCGCCGAGTGAGTGAACTGCCCTCTTCCCTGACATCTGCGCGCGGCGGCCCCCCGGTCGACCGCGCGCAGCGCATGCGGCGCACGGCCACCGGGCTGCTGGTCGTCATGGCCGGGCTCTATCTCGTGGCCCGGCAATACCAAGGGCTGCACCCGGCGATGGGCTACCTCCTGGCCTTCGCCGAAGCGGCCATGGTCGGCGGCCTGGCTGACTGGTTCGCGGTGACCGCGCTTTTCCGCCGCCCGCTTGGCCTACCGATCCCGCACACCGCGATCGTCCCTGAAAACAAGGACCGCATCGCCGATACGATGGCGGCCTTCCTGCGCACCAATTTCCTCACCCCCCAGGTGGTCGCGCGGCGAATGCGCAGCATGAACCTAGCGGCGGCAGTGGGGAACTGGCTGGCCGATCCGCAGACCGGCGGCTCCAGCCGCCTGCGCGCCGGGGCGGCCGAGATGCTCGCTCACGTGCTCGAATCGCTCGATCCGGACCGGCTTGGCAATCAGGTCAGGGGCGGCCTGTTCAAGCAGATCGACAAGCTCGAGGTTTCGCCGCTGCTGGGCCAGATGCTCGGCACGGCAATCGTCGACAAGCGGCACATGCCGGTGATCGAATCGCTGGTCCGCTGGGCCGGCCTTACGCTCGAAGACAACGAGCCGCTGGTGCGCGAGCTGATCCACACCCGCGCCAACGCGATTCTGCGCTGGACCGGCCTCGACGAACGCCTCGCCAATTCGGTGCTCGATGGGCTCTACAAGCTGCTCGCCGAAGTGATCGTCGATCCCGATCACCCGCTGCGCGGCAAGATCGAGGAAGGCCTCGCCAAGCTGGCCGATGACCTGCAGAACGATCCGGAACTGCGCACCAAGATTGAGCGGATGAAGGGCGATCTGATCGCCAACCCGGCGGTTTCGACCTGGTGGCAGGGCGTGTGGGAACGGCTCCGCCTCAAGATGCTTGACCGCCTGCGCCAGCCCGAAGGGCAGATCGGCAGCCAGGCCGCCGAAGCCCTGGCCGAGCTTGGCCGGCATTTGCGGGATGATCCCGCGCTCCAGGCCCAGATCAACCGCTTTGCCCGCCGCACCCTGGTCGGCGCGTCGGTACGCTATGGCGATCAGATCGTCCGGCTGGTTTCGGAAACGGTCAAGCGCTGGGATGCCCGGACGGTGACGGACCGGATCGAAGGCGCAGTCGGCCGTGACCTGCAGTTCATCCGCATCAACGGCACGATGGTCGGCGGACTGGTCGGGGTGATCATCCACGCGGTGGACCAGCTGCTGTGAGCGGGCCGGTCCTGACATCGGCGCGCTACGAACTGTGGCAGCCGCAAGTTGGTGACCTCAACGACCTGTTCGAACTGACCCGCGAAGATGAGACCCGGCGCTTCCTCGGCAGCTTTACCCCGACCGAGATGGACAGCTTCGCCCGCCTGACCCGCAACGCCGGATCGTGGGCGCTGTGGGGCTATGGTACCTTCATGGTCCGGGCGAAGGGCGAGGGGCGCATCGTCGCCAACTGCGGCGTCTTCCGCAGCCACCGCGGCTTTGGCGCAGGCCAAGGCCTCGACAATGTCCCCGAAGCCGGCTGGATCGTCCACCGCGACGCCTGGGGCCAGGGCCTCGCCAGCGAAGTCATGACCGCTGCGCTCGCCTGGTTCGACGCCACCCACGGCCGCCAGCGCGTGGCCTGCATGATCGAGGAAGGCCACGCGGCCAGCGAGGCGATTGCGGCGAAGCTGGGCTTCGTGCGCTATGGCTCGCACCAACCGGAGAGTGGTGCCGCACTGGGCCTCTGGGAGCGGCTGTGAACATTGGGCTTGCGGGAATGCCAGCGGCCACAATAGGATAGTCCTTCAAGATTGCTCTGTGAGGACCCGATGCGCCTTGAACTAGCCGCCGCAGTTTTGATCCTGTCGGCCAGCGCTCAGGCACAAGTGGCATCTCCGATTCCGCTTCCACCTATTGGACCATGGAAATTAGACTACGCGCCAGATGAATGTCGTTTGGTGCGATCATTTGGCTCCGGGGACAAGCAGATCGTCTTCCGCCTGGCGCGGGGTTCTGGACTGCAACAGTTTGATGTCATCCTCGCAAGCAAGGACATCCCCAAGCTTCCTTCCAAAATCCCGATGACGCTCAAGCTGGAAGGGACTGACACTCCGGCGCAACTGTTTGACGGCGTCTCCGCCCAAGTGCCCGGCAGGTCAGAACGTTATGTGCGCTGGTATGACGGCGATTCGAACCTGCTCAAGGATTTTGGGCAGAATCAAGTGATCACTGTGGGGGCTGGCAAGTCGTATTCGGCCACACTTAACCTAGTGGCTGCTCGCCCCGCGCTGGCCGCGCTAGATAAGTGCCACGAGGATTTATTGCAGGGCTGGGGCCTGGACCTTGCCAAACTCAAGGAAGCAAAGAGCCCTCCGATACCGACGGGCAATCCTGCGAATTGGGTGACAACAAACGACTATCCCAGCAAAGCCCTCTTGGCGGGGGTCAGCGGCACTGTGCGATTCATGGCAATCGTCGGGACTGAAGGCAGGCCAACGCAGTGCAAGATTGCCCTGTCTAGCGGAGAGCCCGAACTTGACACCGTGACCTGCCAACTTGTCATGCGGCGCGCGCAGTTCAAACCTGCGGCAAATGCAAAAGGCGAACCGGTCGCAGGTTACTACATCAATCGAGTCCGCTGGATAATTCCATCCGATTGAGGTGTGACCCAAAAAGAAAAGGCCCCGCTTGCGCAGGGCCTTTCCGTATTCCACGAGTGGTGCGGCTGATCAGAGCTTGCTGGTCAGTTCCGGCACGATCGTGAAGAGATCGCCAACCAGGCCGATGTCGGCGACCTGGAAGATCGGGGCGTCCTCGTCCTTGTTGATGGCGATGATGGTCTTGGAATCCTTCATGCCCGCAAGGTGCTGGATCGCGCCGGAGATGCCGACCGCGATGTAGACTTCCGGAGCGACGATCTTGCCGGTCTGGCCAACCTGGTAGTCGTTCGGGACATAGCCCGCATCGACCGCCGCGCGGCTGGCGCCGACGCCGGCGTTCAGCTTGTCGGCCAGCGGGAAGATGGTGGCCTTGAAGGTGTCCGCATCCTTGAGCGCGCGGCCACCCGAGACGATGATCTTGGCGCTGGTCAGTTCCGGACGCTCGCTCTTGGCGATTT
>VFQM010001086.1_pt1 | contig 25524 bp, 24 predicted proteins | sample 3512391 | NCBI WGS metagenome assembly VFQM01 (sample SAMN10412369, study PRJNA504923) | tailings metagenome | isolation source: Replicate 1 from Balatoc abandoned mine | place: Philippines | reverse complement strand
AGCGTACTCGGCGTCGGCGAAGGTCATCTGCTTCATCGGAAAACTCGGCGGGTGGGATCCGGGGATTTTGCCAAAATCAGGAAGTCTTTTTCAGAGTTTCCTTAACGGCTGCCTGCATGGCCTGGCTGTCTGGCGCCGGAGGCGAGCATCTGTGGGTAGACCTGCTGGCCATGCTGGCGGGGTTTGTTCTCACCTGGAAAAGCAGCTATGCCATGTATTTGCTGGCGCGTTATGCGCTGAGCGAGTCGGAGGACTGGGCGCTGAGCATTCGCTGGCAGCCGCAAGGGCGGATGCTGCGTGACATTGTCCTGAGCATCGCGGTTATTTGGCCGTGCAAGGTAGCCCTCATTGCCCTTGTGGGGTTTTTCTAGCGTGCTGGGCGGCTTGGCGCGGGGCGACGGCGCATGCTGGCGCGACTCACCGGGGGCAGCCGGGTATTGGGCGGTTTTCCAGTTATACGCTTTGCCCGGTCACGCGCAGCCATGCCGCGCTTGGGCGCTGCTGGGGACGTCGGGCAGGTCTTGCAGGAGGGAGCAATATGAGCAGCACACTTGATTATCCGGCCATGTTGCAGGTGGCGCTGGATGAGGCGCGCCAGGGGCTTGCGGAAGGTGGCATTCCGATTGGCGCGGCACTGTTCAACCGTGATGGCGTGCTGCTTGGCGCTGGCCACAATCGGCGTGTGCAGGAAGGTGATCCGTCCGTGCATGCGGAAACGGATGCCTTCAGGAAGGCGGGTCGGCAGCGTAGCTACAAAGACACGATCATGGTGACCACGCTGGCGCCCTGCTGGTATTGCAGCGGCTTGATTCGCCAGTTCGGCATTGGTGCTGTGGTGGTGGGGGAGTCGGCGACCTTCTCCGGGGGGATCGACTGGTTGCGCGAGTGCGGCGTTGAGGTGATTGACATGAACTCTGCCGATTGCGCCCGACTGCTGACCGATTACATTCACCGCCATCCCGAGGTCTGGCACGAGGATATCGGCGAGGACTGATCGTCGCCGTGTGCTTTGCGGAGTGGGCTCGGCGCAGTGCGGTGTGCGGGCGGGTAATACGGCTGTTAGCTGCTGGATAGGCGCGAACGTGTCGGTAATACGCGGTAAAACTCGATAGGTCTGCTGGCCGTGCCAAGGGTTGACGCGGCGCTGTGCAGCACTCATGGCGATGCGGCATCATGCGTGCTATTCACTCTTGCTGAGGGGCTGCTGACGCTGACCCCTGCTATCGCCTTGACCAGGATGTATCCGCACCATGCAGCAGGACCGCCAGCGCCTCATCCGTGAGCTGTTTGACGAGTACATCGAGATGTACGCCGCCCGTGATGAGCGGCTGACCCGGCGTTTTAGCCAGAACTTCACCGGCTACGCCGGCAGTGGGCAGAATCTGGTGCGTGACCATGATGAGTGGGTGCGTATCACCCGCCAGGATTTTGCCCAGGTGCCGGGGCGCATTGGTATCGAGATGCTCGACCTGGCTCTGCAAGACCTGGCGGATGACCTGGTGCTGGCGCTCGGCTTTTTCCATATCCATCTGCCCGAGGATGGCCAGCAGTTGTCGCAGGAGGTGGCGCGGCTGGTGTTGGTCTTTCGCCTGGAAGGCACGGCATGGATGATCGCCCACAGCAGTATTTCCATCCCGTATCGCAGTGTGCAGCACAGTGAGGTCTATCCGCTGCAAAGCCTCAGGGAGCAGAACAATGCCTTGCAGGCGCTGGTGGTGGAGCGTACCCGCGCGTTGCATGAGAGCCAGGCGTTTTACCGCATGCTCACCGAGGATGCCGAGGATGTGCACTGGCGCATGGACAGCCATTTCATCATGACCTACATCAGCCCGGCCGATGAGCGGCTGCGCGGTTTCCCGGCTGACGAGGTGATCGGTCGGCCGGTGTTTGAGCTGCTGACCGACGAAGCCAGTGCGCGTGTCCGCGCGGTGTTGAATGCCTCGTTGCTGGATGAGTCGGGCGCAGGTTCCACGCTGTTTCGTACGTTCGAGATACAGCAGCGCTGCAAGGATGGCCGGCTGGTGTGGGGCGAGGTGCTGGCCAAGGTTGATCGTAACGAACAGGGCGTGATTGTCGGTTATCACGGGATTACCCGGAATATCACCGAGCGCAAGCGCCTGGAGACGCAGATCCGCCAGTTGGCCTTCCATGACACGCTGACCCAGTTGGCCAACCGGCGCTTGTTGCTGGAGCATCTCGACCAGGCAATGGGGGCCAGCAAGCGCAGCGGTCACTTTGGCGCATTGCTGTATCTGGACCTGGATAACTTCAAGCCCCTCAACGATACCCATGGGCATGGCGCCGGTGACCTGTTGCTGATGGAGGTGGCGGCGCGCCTGAAGGGCTGTGTGCGCGAAGCCGATACGGTGGCACGCATGGGTGGTGACGAATTCGTGGTGTTGCTGCGTGCGCTGGATACACACGCGGGGTGCGCGGCACAGCAGGCGATGGGCGTGGCGGAGAAGATTCGTCTGCGTCTGGCTGAGTGCTATGTGCTGCAGGCTGCGGCGGGGGTGGCGCCGATCGAGCACTGTTGCACGGCGAGTATCGGTGTGGCGCTGTTTCAGGGGCATGCCGAGAGCCAGGACAGCCTGATGAGTCGGGCCGACCAGGCGATGTACCTGGCCAAGGAGCAAGGGCGCAACCGGGTGCGTCTTGTGGAGGCTGCCCTGGCCGATGCGTTGACTGGCCGACGTTAAGTACAGCGATTACCGTGCGGGCTGTGCGGCGTCGTTCAGGCGACCGAGAAGAGCTTGCCGGTGCTGGAGAGCAGCCAGTAGAACAGGTACAGGCGCGGAATGCGGAAGAGCAGGGAGGCGGCCAGGACGACGCTCCAGCGCAGGTTGAGTACGCCGGCTGTCCAGCAGGTGACGGAGTAGGGCAGGGGCGTTACCGCACCAATGACGATGGCCCAGAAGCCATATTTGCGAATGAACGCATGGTGTTCTTCCTTGAAGCGTCCGAACAGGCGCTGCGCCCAGGCAAAATGTCCGAGCCAGCGGCCAATGCCGTAGCCGGTCATCCCGGCCAGTACGGAAATCCCGCCCAGAATGCCCACATAGACAGGCCAGTGCTCCGCCAGCGGGCTGTTGGCGATCACCACCAGGAGGATGTCTGGCGGAAACGGCGTAACCAGGGTGTCGGTAACCATGAGGATCGCCGCCAGCCCGGCAAAGCCGATGCGTTCGACAATCCAGGTGGTGATGACCACCAGCTCTTCTTCCAGCGCCATACCCAGCAGGCCCATGGCGACGATAAACAGCATGAGTCCAATGAGGGTTTTGATCAGGTTTTGCTTAATCATGCGGGGGGCTTCTGTTGCAAAAGGCTATGCAGCTTGCGCGGGGCTGAACGGACGCTGTCGCGTTGCGGGGCGGCTGCCCTGTGGCGAGTGCCGGCCAGCATGCCACAGTGCGCACGGATTATGAGTCTGGTTTTGTTGCAATAATCGTCTGGCCGATTGCCGTGGAGGCTGGCCGCATGCGCTCCGGCGAGGGCGCCGTCTGGCAATGCCCGGTGGGCTGGTGTGGAGGAAGATGGCTGCTATGGAGAAGCGCTATGCGCAGGATAGGTGGGATGCTCAGGCTGATGGGACTGGTAGCGCTATTGAACGGTTGTGCGGCGACCCTTACCACCGCGTCGGGTGTCGCGCCCGATGGGCACCTGATGTATGCCGGTACGCGGCTCAACAGCAGCATTATCAGTCAGGCGTCCTGTGAGTCAGGGGTTCCTGACAATCATGGTTGTGCCTACGACAAGGCATTGGCGCCCCTGAGCGTGGTGGATTTCCTGCCCAGCCTGCTGCTCGACACGTTGCTGCTGCCGTTCACGGCGCTGCATGCGCTGCTGCAGGCGGATGGCTAGTGCGGGCTGTTGTGTGCTGTTTCACAGGCTGCTCGGGCTGGCTCGACCGTTTGCCGGCACTCGGGTATATATCCGCGCCGCTGGCGAAATGCCCACTACCCTGGGGCGCAGCCCTGGCAGGAGAAACGCATGACGCTGGCGAGTGCCGAGGATGTGTATGTACGGCTGCTGGGGCTGCCCAGCGAGCAATGGCGTATCGTCGCGGCGCAGCGTCTGGGCGATGACCACTACCTGTTGCTGGGTGAGGTGCCGGCCGGCGAGCGTTGGGAGTTTCAGCCCGGTGAGCGGGTGTGGGTAGAGGAGTGTGTGTTGACGCTGGGAGGTTATGGCCTGTTGGCGGTGGCGCGCATGGATACGCCGGAAGTGCCGGCATAAGCGGCTTATTCAACCAAGGAAAAGGCCATGCAAGAACTGAAACACTCGGGATTGGGTATCGCGTCGTTTGCCAGCAGTATCGCTGCGGCTGTGCTGATCTTCATCCTGGTCATGGCGGCGGGCTTCATGGAACTGTCCACGCCGGGCGGTATTGATGAGGAGTCGGCCGAGGCACTGCTGATCGGCCTGCTGCTGTTTACCTTCATGGGGCTGACCCTGGTGGCTTTGGGATTGGGAGTGGGCGGGCTGTTCCAGGCGCAGCGCAAGAAGGTATTCGCGGTCCTCGGTACGGTATTTTCCGTGCTGGTACTACTGGGGACCGGCCTGCTCCTGCTGATGGGCATGGCTATGGACTGAACCTGGCCCTGCCTCGTGGGATGACTGAGGGAGCGGGCGTCCGATGAAGCGAGGATCAACAGCCAGGCCCTGGCTGAGTGTGACAGGTGGCGTTGCAGGGCTAGTGGGTGTGGCACTGCTTGCGCTGGTGCTCGGCTACCTGCTGCCACTGCTGCGTGGCGTGGGCGTGCTGGAGGGGGCGTCGCTGCCCAGCCAGCCACTCGGTCGGCTGCTGTTTGCCGAGCAGATGGCCCGCGAGTTCGACTGTCAGGGGGTACAGCATACGCGGCACGGCACCTGGTTGGTGGCTAGCCAGAATGATGCGGGCTATGCGGTCGATTTGCCGCATGACGAAGCGCCGCCGTTGGCGCTGGAGAGCCTGCTGCCGCAGCCTGCGCAGAACACGGCTGCCTTTGCCGAGCGTCGCGCGCGCAGCTTTGTCTCCCGCCTGGATGAGCAGGGGGTATTCCGTCTGTTGGCCAGTGTGTCGGCCACGGCGTGCCTGCTGGCCAGCACGGCGGATGACACCTTGTGGCTGCTGACTGACCTGCCGCGTCCGGCGAACAGCTCTGTTGATCAGACGCTGATCTTCCGCTCGGTTGACCAGGGGCGTACCTGGCATTGGCTGGAGCCTGGGCTGTTTCCCGGTGTGAGCGCATTTGCCCTGGACCTGGCACCGCAGCAGGTTGGCCAGGCGCTCTGGCAGTGGGGCGATGCCCTGTCGATGAGCATGCGCCACGCCACGGCCGAGCTGATGGCCGAGATGGGCGGCGAGCAACCGGAAGCCTTCAGGGTGCCGCTGTATTACTCGCCGGATGCGGGGGAAACGGTGGAGCAGCTGGCCTTGCCGGACGAATTGTTCGTTGACGAGGCATACGCGCGCAGCCGTTTGCCTGCCGGAGCGCAGCTGGCTAGCGCCGGCTATGACGATATCCGTCTGTACACGGTGCCCTTGGCTAGCGATCGTGCCGTGGCCTGGGTGAGCCAGCGCTTTCCCTACAGCTATCCCGACGAGCCATACATCCGGGGGGTGGTGGCGCTGAGCAGTGCACTGCCTGTGCAGCGCCAGGATGGTCGTTGGCAGGTACAGGCGCTGCGCCGTTATGAGGGGGTGTTCATCGAGCGTCTGGCACAGGCTGAGGGCCGTCGTCTGGCGATTCTCGGGGAAAGCAGCCTGATGGGCGAAGCGCAACTGGTCGAGTTGACGGCCAGTGGCCTGGATTGGCGCACCTTGAGTGCGTTGCCGCGGCCCTTTGCCGACTTGCCGGCACACAATGGGGTGGCTTCGCTGCAGGTGGGCAAACGGGCCATCGTGCTCGGCATGCGTGCCTCCCATCAGGTGCCGCGCTGGCTGCAGCCCTGGCGGCGTCAGGCAGCGAGTATTTCCGGTGGTGGCGACTACCTGTCGCTGGATGGCGGGATGAGCTGGACGCGTGTGGCGCTGCCCTATGTGCTGGGGCATGTGGCAAACAGCGATCAGTTGGTGGCCAGCGATGCGCCCTGGTTCAGTTCGCGTGATCTGACCCTGCGGCAGATTACCCTGGCCCCTGAGCAGTAGAGGCCCATGCCCATGGCGCGTCGTAGACAGGTTGTGTGGCGTGCGGCGGCCGGCTTGTTGTGTCTGCTGGCCGGGGTGCTGGTGGGGTTGGCCTGCCTGTTGCTGCTGAGCGGGCTGTACCTGTGGGGCCTGGGCTGGCTGGGCGAGCAGTGGCGGCTGGATACGGCCAATGGCTATTACCTGATGTATCTGGCGGTGCCGCTGGGCCTGGCCTTGCTGGCGCTGTGCGTGGCCTTTTTGGCGGCGGCGCTGGGCAGCGGCCTGGGTACGGGGCGTTGGCTGTGGCGGCGCTTGTCGCGGCTATTGCCGCTTGCTTAGGGCAGCGGCAGGGCGCGTCCCTGGCTGATGCGCGTGAGGTAGACGGTGCTGGAAGCCTGGTGGCTGTCTGCTGCGAAGCTCACGGTAAAACCGCCAAAGTCCTTATGTAGCGTGCTGAGTTCGCGGATGAAACGCTGGCGCTGCAGCTGCGGGCCACTGCGGCGCAGGGCTTCTACCAGCACCTGGGCGGCCAGGTAGCCTTCCAGCGACGCATAGCCTGGGGCGCTGTCGCCCATGTCGCGCTGGTAACGGCGCACCAGCGGCAGGCGAGTATCGTAGGGCGAGGGCATCACCTGGCTGATATACACCCCTTCGGCCAGCGCCCCGGCGTGTTCGATGAACGGTTCGGTACCCACGAAGGACACCGTCAGGAAGGGAGCTTGCAGGCGCTGCGCACGCGCACTGGCGATTGCCTTGGCCAGCTGTCGGTAGGTGCCGATGAAGACGATGGCGTCCGGCTGTCCCTGGGCCAGTTGCGTGATGGCCGGTTCGATACCGTCCAGCGCATTGCGGCGAATACGCGCTTCCACGGCAAGGCCCTGTTGCTGCCCTTGCAGTGCGGCGACCAGGCCGCTTTTCACGGTTTCACCAAAGGAGTCGTCCTGCATCAGCAGGCCGATGCGTTGTGCCTGCAGGGCTTGCTGTAGGTGTTTGGCGAGTGCCGCTGTTTCGTCAAAGTAGGCTGCGCGCAGGTTGAATACGCCAGGACGTAGCGGGGTGCGCAGGAACTGTGCGCCACTGAATGGGAACAGGTAGGGCACCTGGTGGGCTTCGGCGATGGGCACGGCGGCCCGCGAGGTGGGGGTGCCGACGTAGCCGAACAGGGCAAACACCTGTGCCTGTTCGATCAGCTCGCGGGTGTGTTGCGCGGTGCGTACCGGCTCATAGCCGTCGTCGCGGCTCAATAGCAGCAGCTGGCGGCCATGTATGCCTCCGGCGGCATTGATGCGCCGCAGGTAGGCTTCGGCACCCTGGCGCATGCCCAGGCCGATCTCGGCGGCGTTGCCGCTCTGCGCGTTGACCATACCCAGCTTGATCAGTTGCGCGCTGACGTCCTGTTCGGCCTGCAGGGGAGCGGCCAGCAGGAGCAGGCCCAGGCTGCCGAGCAGGCTGTGCCAGAGACGCCGTGCCAGGCGTTGCGGGACGTGGAGTGGGGTTGCCTGCATAACAATCGGCCTCTGCAATTACGGCAGGTTCAGTGTGGCCTGGGGCGCACTGTATTTGCCTTGGTCCATGTCATCGAAATAGCGTTGATAACGCCCGCTGTCGCGGTATTGCTGCAGACGCTGGTCGAAGCGCTGCCGCAACAGGTCACTGCCGGGCAGGCTTTTCGGAAACAGCAGGTAGCTCTGGTTGACCAGCAGGGGGCGCGGGTGGTGGGTGATCTGCGCTGCAGCGCCTGGCAGGTTGCGCAAGGCGGCCAGCCCGACGTTGCGTTCCTGGGGGTAGAGCTGGATGCGCCCCTTGAGGAGTTTCTCGAAATTCTGCTGGTCGCTGGAAACGCGCTCCATAGGCACCTCGCCGCGTTCGAGAAAGGCATCGAATGCCGGGCCGTAGCTGTATTCCAGGCCACCGCCGAGGGTCAAGCCGCGTAAGTCTGAGAACGTTTGCCAGTCAAAGCGCACCTCGCGCAGGTGGAAGAATACGAATTGCTCATCGAGTACCGGGTCGCTGTAGAGGAAGTCCTGCTCGCGCTCGCTTTTGTGCATCCACACCGCCGTGGCGGCAAAGCGTCCGGCGGCGGCCGCCGCATAGGCGCGTGGCCAGGGCAGGAAGCGAAACTCCACCTGATAGCCTTCGTCGGCCAGGACGTCACGCAGCAGATGCGCCATTACGCCTTGCTGCGGCAACTGGCTGGACAGGTAAGGCGGCCATTCGCCGGCGCTGATGTGCAGCGTCTGGCGGGTTTCCTGGGCTGGCAGGGTCAGGCTGCAAGTCAGCAGCAGACAGAAGAGGAAACGACGTGGCATGCAACTCCCAGGCAACTACGGATGAACCTGTGTGAAGGTGTAGCAGGCCGCACGCTGCTTCGCCTGTCACTTACACGCGGCGCCAGGCGGCCTGCTGATCGTTGTCGAGAAAGCTCCAGGCGAGGAAGCGGCTTTGCTTCTGCCCCTGTGCCATATCGACCTGGCGAATCTGCCGTGCGCCGACCTGGCGCAGGCGCGCGTGCAGCAGCGGCAGGTTGCCGGCCTTGGAAACCAGGCAACTGAACCACAGTACCTGCGCGGCATGCTCACGGCTTTCTTCGATCATCTGCTGGATGAAGGCCAGCTCGCCGCCGGGGCACCAGAGTTCGTTATGTTGTCCGCCGAAGTTGAGGGCGGGCAGCTGCCGGCTGGGGTCGAGCTTGCCAAGGTTGCGCCATTTGCGCCGGCTGCCGCTGTGCGCTTCGCTGGCACTGGCATGGAAGGGGGGGTTGCACAGGGTCAGGTGGAAACGCTCATCGGCACGCAGCAGCCCCCGGAAGATCTGGGTGCGCTGGCTTTGCAGACGCAGCTCGATGGCCTGGTCGAGGCCGTTGGCCACCAGGTTGCGTTGGGCGGCTGCCAGCGCCTGGGGGTCGATATCGCTGCCGACGAACTGCCAGCCATAGTCGATATGCCCGAGCAGTGGGTAGATGCAGTTGGCCCCGGTGCCGATGTCCAGCACCCGGACCTGCTCGCCGCGCGGGATGATGCCGGCGTTGCTGGTTGCGAGTACGTCGGCCAGGCCATGCAGGTAGTCGGCACGCCCTGGTACTGGCGGGCACAGGTAGCCGTCGGGAATGTCCCAGTGGTGCAGGCCGTAGAGCTGGGCGAGCAGGGCGCGGTTGAAGGTACGCACGGCGGCCGGGTCGGCGAAGTCGATGCTTGGCTTGCCATAGGGGTTGCGGATGACGAAACGGGCCAGCGCAGGATGGGCCTGCAGCAGGGCGGGGAAGTCGTAGCGGCCCTGGTGGCGGTTGCGGGGGTGCAGCTGCCCTTTGCCCTCGGGAGAGCGGCGGGAAGGCGGCGGGCTGGGCGGTTGACGAGGGGGCATACGCGGCGAGTATCCGGAATTTCAGGCGGGGGATTTTCCCATAGCTGGGCCTGGCTGGCGCGTTTTCTTGTTCAGAAGGGCAGCAGCCAGGGCACCAGCAGTACGCAGAGCAGCATGACCAGCAGGGTGAAAGGTACGCCCAGGCGTACGAAGTCGGCGAAGCGGTACTGCCCGGGCCCCAGTACCAGGGTGTTGACCGGCGAGGAAATGGGCGTCATGAAGGCCGCCGAGGCAGCCAGGCACACGGTCATCGCGAAGGGCAGCGGCGAGGCCTGCAGGGCCTGGGCACAGGCAATGGCCACCGGGGCCATGAGCACGGCGGTGGCGGTGTTGGAAATGAACAGGCCAATTGTCGCGGTGAGCAGGAACAGGCAGGCGAGGATCAGCGGCGGGCTGGCACTGCCGAACAGGCCGACCAGCGCCTGTACGGCGAGGTCGATGCCGCCGGTCTGTTGCAGGGCCTGGGCGAAGGGCAGCATGCCGATGATCAGGATCAGCGTCGGCCAGTGAATGGCCCGGTAGGCGCTGTCCAGGTCAATGCAGCGAAAAGCGCCCATCAGCAGGCAGCCGATCAGTGCGGCGAGCACGTTGGGCACCAGGCCGCTGACCATCAGGGCCACCATCACCGCCAGGCTGAGCAGGGCGTAAGGTGCCTTGCGCGCCGCCGGTGCCACCTCGTCGACTTCTGCCGGCAGGCTGAGCACCAGGAAATCGCGGCTCTGTTGTTGCAGGCGATGAATAGCCTTCCAGCTACCGGTGACCAGCAGGGTGTCGCTGGGCTTGAGGCGTTCATCGACCAGCACGCCCTGCAGCGGCTGGCCGTGGCGGCGCAGCCCGACCACGTTGAGCTGGTGGCGCGAGCGGAAGCCCAGCTCCTGGATGGTTTTGCCGGGTAGTTGCGACTCCGGCGGCAAGGCGACTTCAGCCAGGCCCAGCTCATGGGCATGCAGGCTGTAGTAGGCGTGTTCCAGTGGCAGTGGCTGCAGGCCCAGCTGGGCATAGCTGTCGAGCAGGCCGATGGCCGGGCTGGCGATGTCCACCAGCAGTACGTCGCCGGGTTCCAGCAGGGTGTTGCCATGGGCGACCAGTAGCAGGGTGCGAAAACGCTGCTGGCGTTCCACGGCGATCACGTTGATACCGTAGTGCTGGCGTAGTTCCAGTTCGTTGAGTGCCTGGCGCACCAGCGGCGAGTCGGCACGTACCTGCAGGCGCCGCTCGCGCTGGTCGAGCAGGTAGCGACGGGCCAGCGCGCTGTGTGTCAGGCGGCCTTCCGGCTGGCGTTGCGCGGGGTTGCCCGCGGCGAGGAAACGGCGGCATAGCAGCATGTAGGCAATGCCCAGGGCCAGCACGGCCAGACCCAGCGGCGTGATGCTGAAGAAGCCGAAACCTTCCAGTCCGGCGCGGCGCAGTTCGCCCTGCACCACCAGGTTGACCGGGGTGGCGACCAGGCTGAGCATGCCGCTGATCAGGCCGGCAAAGGCCAGCGGCATCATCAGCCGGGCTGGGGCAATCTGTAGGCGGTTGGCCACGCCCAGTACCACGGGAATGAAAATGGCCACCACGCCGGTCGAACTCATCACCGAGCCGAGGCCCGCCACCGCCAGCATCAGCAAGACCAGCAGGCGTACCTCGCTGTTGCCGGCGCGGGCCACCAGCCAGTCGCCGAGGCGATAGGCAATACCGGTGCGCACCAGGCCATCGCCGATAACGAACAGCGCGGCAATCAGCAAGACGTTGGGGTCGCTGAAGCCGGCCAGGGTGCTGGGCAGGTCGAGCAGGCCGCTGAGTGGCAATACCAGCAGCACCAGCAGGGCGACGGCGTCCATGCGCGGTTTGTTGCGGATAAACAGTATGACGGTGATCAGCAGCAGGCCGAGTACGGCCAGCAGTGGGCTGTTACCCGTCATCAGGGATAGCCCAAGGTGGCCTTGATGCTGGCCAGGTGCTCGGCCACCCAGCGCGGATTGATCGGGCCCCAGTCGTGGATGCGGTAATCACCGCTGTTGTTGCGGGCACCGTCGGCCTGAGCGAAACGGCAGTCGATATCCAGTTCGGCAAGGGCCGCCAGGGTGTCCTGGGCGGTGCGGCGGGGCATGCCCGTGACGGCCATCAGTGCGGGAATGCTGGTGGCCTGGCCGCTGTCGATCAGCCAGGCGAGGTACAGGCGGCGCAAAAAACTGCTGCGGGTCTTGCTGGTCTGCATGGATGCTCCCTAAATGACACAGCCCGGCGAACCGGGCTGTGTGAGTGGCGTGAGCCGGGTGGGGCAGGTTATAGCGCGAACATGGCTATATAGGTAGCCGCACCGGCCAGGTAGCCGAGTAGAGCCAGGCCGCTGATGCGCTTGAGGTACCAGATGAAGTTGATCTTCTCCATGCCCATGGCCGCTACACCGGCGGCCGAGCCGATGATCAGGCAGCTACCGCCAGTACCGGCAGAGTAGGCCAACAGCTCCCAGAACTGGCCATTGACCACGAAGTGCTGCAGCCACTCGGTGTCGCTGGCGGCTGCCAGGGCTTCGGGGGTGACCAGCGGATACATTTTCATGGCGCCGGCAACCAGCGGTACGTTATCGACCACCGAGGACAGCAGGCCGATGGCGATATTGATGGCGTAGATGTTACCGAAGGCGTCCTTCAGCGCGGTGGCCACCTGGGTCAGGTGGCCGGCGGTAGCCAGGCTGGAGACCGCCAGCAGGATGCCGAGGAAGAACAGCACGCTGGGGGTGTCTACGCGGGTCAGCACGCCGACTACGGACAGCGGATGCTTGTCTTCATCATTTTTGCTGCCGTGCATGATTTCGGTGACTACCCAGAGCACCCCGAGGCCAAGGAAGATGCCCATGTAGGGGGGCAGGCCAGTGAGGGTCTTGAATACCGGTACAAACAGCAGGGCGCTGATGCCGAGGATAAACACCAGGTTGCGTTCGAACGGCGTGGTCGGGTCCTGGTGCTCTTCGTCGTGGCCGTTGTCCGGACGCTCGAATTCGCCCTTGAGGGTGAAGCTCAGCACCAGCAGCGGCACCAGCAGGCAAACGATGCTGGGGATGATCAGCTGCACGATGATGCTCGAGGCGGTGATCTGATGGCCGATCCACAGCATGGTGGTGGTCACGTCACCGATCGGCGACCAGGCACCGCCCGCGTTGGCGGCGATGACCACGATGCCGGCATAGAACCAGCGCTCGTGCTGGTCCTTGATCAGTTTGCGCAGCAGGGAAACCATGACGATGGTGGTGGTCAGGTTGTCCAGGGCGGCCGACAGGAAGAAGGTGATGAAGCCGACCATCCACAGCAGTTGCACGCGCTTGCTGGTGCGAATGCGGTCGGTGATTACCTTGAAGCCTTCATGGGCATCGATCAGTTCGACGATGGTCATCGCGCCGAGCAGGAAGAACAGGATTTCCGAAACTTCGCCCAGGTGATGGCGCAGTTCGCTAGAAATACCGTGGCTACCGCTACTGGCCAGCTCCGGCAGGATGCTGTCGGCACCCAGCACCAGTACGGTCCAGCACAGCACCGCGGTCAGGATGGCCGAGGCGGCCTTGTCGATCTTGAGGGGATGCTCAAGGGCTATGCACAGGTATCCGATGATGAATACCGTTGCCATCAGGGCATAGGCAAACATAGGCAGGTTGCTCCAAAGGTTGGTTATCGAAACGTTTTGAAAAGAATTCGTTGAGGATGTCCCATGGCCGCGCAGGATGCAAAAAGGATTGACGACTTGCCTTGATCACAGACGGTTTTTTCAGGAAAGAGGCCAGAAAGTCGCAGGGGCAGCCAACCCTCAGGGGACGTGCAGGAACTGCCCGCCCCGCCTATTGGGCGGAGCGGGCAGGGCCTTACAAATTGGCGATCTTGTCGCGCTGCTCGACCAGCTTGGCCAGCGCCTGTTCGGCCTCGGTCAGCTTGGCGCGCTCTTTGTCGAGCACCTCGGCCGGGGCCTTGGCGACGAAGCCCTCGTTGGCCAGCTTGCCGCCGACCCGCTGCACTTCGCCCTGCAGGCGCTGGATTTCCTTGTCCAGGCGCGCCAGTTCGGCGTTCTTGTCGATCAGCCCGGCCATCGGCACCAGTACCTGCATCTCGCCGACCAGGGCGGTGGCGGACATCGGCGCTTCCTCGCCTGCCGCCAGCACGCGTACCGACTCCAGCTTGGCCAGCTTGTTCAGCAGCGGCTCGAAGTCGACCAGGCGGCGCAGGTCTTCGGCATTGGCGTTCTGCACGATGATGTCGATGCGCTTGGCCATGGAGATCTTCATCTCGCCACGGATCTGCCGTACGCCGAGCATCAGCTGCTTGACCCACTCGATGTCGCCTTCGGCGCTCGCGTCGATGCGGCTCTCGTTGGCCACCGGCCAGGCCTGCAGCATGATGGTGGCTCCGTCCTTGCCGGCCTGGGCCTTGATGCGCTGCCAGATTTCTTCGGTGATGAAGGGCATGAACGGGTGGGCCAGACGCAGGATCACTTCCAGCACGCGCACCAGGGTGCGGCGGGTACCGCGCTGGCGCGCTAGTTTGTTTGCGTTCTCGGCCGCTTCCGGCGTCCTGCCTTCAGCGGCACTCGTACCTCCCTGTACAGCGTCCCACAGCACCGGCTTGACCAGTTCCAGGTACCAGGCGCAGTACTCGTCCCAGATAAACTCGTACAGGGCTTGGGCGGCCAGGTCGAAGCGGAAGGCGTCGAGGTGGCGGGTCACATCCTGCTCGCAGCGCTGCAGGGCGGAGATGATCCAGCGGTCGACCGGCGACAGGTCCACGGCTTCGCCATTGATGCCGGTGTCCTGGTTGTCGGTGTTCTCGATGACGAAGTTGGCGGCGTTCCACAGCTTGTTGCAGAAGTTGCGGTAGCCCTCGACGCGGCCCATGTCGAACTTGATGTCACGACCGGTGGAAGCCAGCGCCAGGTTGGTGAAGCGCAGGGCGTCGGTGCCGTAGGCGGCGATGCCTTCGGGGAACTCGGCGCGGGTCTGCTTGGCGATCTTCTCGGCCAGCTTGGGCTGCATCATGCCGCTGGTGCGCTTGGCCACCAGGGCTTCGAGGTCGATGCCATCGACGATGTCCAGCGGGTCGAGCACGTTGCCCTTGGACTTGGACATCTTCTGGCCCTGGCCGTCGCGTACCAGACCGTGCACGTACACGGTCTTGAACGGGATCTGCCCGGTCAGGTGGGTGGACAGCATGATCATCCGGGCGACCCAGAAGAAGATGATATCGAAGCCGGTGACCAGCACGTCGGTCGGGTGGAAGGTCTTGAGGAAGTCGGTCTGCTGCGGCCAGCCGAGGGTGGAGAAGGTCCACAGGCCGGAGCTGAACCAGGTGTCCAGCACGTCTTCGTCCTGGCGCAGGGCGATGTCACCCAGGTTGTGCTGGGCGCGCACTTCCGCCTCGTCGCGGCCGACGTAGACGTTGCCGGCCTCGTCGTACCAGGCCGGGATGCGGTGGCCCCACCACAGCTGGCGGCTGATGCACCAGTCCTGGATGTCGCGCATCCAGCTGAAGTACATGTTCTCGTACTGCTTGGGCACGAACTGGATCTCGCCGCTCTCGACCACGGCGATGGCTTTTTCTGCCAGCGGCTTGGTGGAGACGTACCACTGGTCGGTCAGCCACGGCTCGATGACGGTGCCGGAACGGTCACCCTTCGGGACTTTCAGCGCGTGGTCTTCGATCTTCTCCAGCAGGCCGGCGGCCTCGAAGGCGGCGACGATCTGCTTGCGCGCGACGAAACGGTCGAGGCCGGCGTATTCGGCCGGCAGGCTGCCGTCGATCTCGCTGTTGACGCTGCCGTCGATGTTGAACACCTGGGCCTTGGCGAGCACCTGGGCGTCCTTGTCGAAGATGTTGATCAGCGGCAGGTTGTGGCGCTTGCCGACTTCATAGTCGTTGAAGTCGTGGGCCGGGGTGATCTTCACGCAGCCGGTGCCGAACTCGGGGTCGCAGTAGTCGTCGGCGATGATCGGGATACGCCGGCCCACCAGCGGCAGTTCGATGTAGCTGCCGATCAGCGCCTTGTAGCGCTCGTCTTCCGGGTGCACGGCCACGGCGCTGTCGCCGAGCATGGTTTCCGGGCGGGTGGTGGCGACGATCAGGTAGCTCTTGCCATCGGCGGTGGTCTTGCCGTCGGCGAGCGGGTAGCGCAGGTTCCACAGCGAGCCTTTCTCGTCGTGGTTCTCCACTTCCAGGTCGGAGATGGCGGTGTGGAATTTGGTGTCCCAGTTGACCAGGCGCTTGCCGCGGTAGATCAGGCCATCCTGGTGCAGGCGCACGAAGGCCTCTTTAACCGCCTCGGACAGGCCCTCGTCCATGGTGAAGCGCTCGCGCGACCAGTCCACCGAGGAACCCAGGCGGCGAATCTGCCGGGTGATGGTGCCGCCGGACTGCTCCTTCCACTCCCAGACCTTTTCCAGGAACTTCTCGCGGCCCAGATCGTGACGGCCGATACCGTCGGCGGCCAGCTGGCGCTCGACCACCATCTGCGTGGCGATGCCCGCGTGGTCGGTGCCCGGCTGCCACAGGGTGTTGCGGCCCTGCATGCGGCGGAAGCGCACCAGGCAGTCCATGATCGAGTTGTTGAAGCCGTGGCCCATGTGCAGGCTGCCGGTGACGTTCGGCGGCGGGATCATGATGGTGTAGGGCTCGCCGGAACCTTGCGGGGCGAAGTAGTTGTTCGCTTCCCAGTTCTGGTACAGGGCGGTTTCGATGGCGTGGGGCTGGTAGGTCTTGTCCATGCGCGGCGGGACCCTTAGGGACGGCTAATGGGAAAGCCGGCAAGTATAACGGCAGGGGCTGATGCCCGGCCAGCCACGCGCAGCTTAGCGCTGCTGTTCGCGCAGCAGGCGCTCCAGGCGCGCCTGCAGGCGACGACGCAGTTCCGCTTCGATCTGTGGAGCAAAGTCGTCCAGCACGTCCTGCAGGATCAGTTGGGCGGCGGCCCGCAGCTCGCTATCCAGGTCAATGCGTGGCGCGGCAGGCGGTACGGGCACGGGCGGTGGCGCCACGATTTCAGAGAGCAACGGAATGCTGTCCAGCGTGATGCTTTCGGTGAGCAGCGGTGGCTCGGCATCGGCCTGGGGTTCGTCGAGCAGGGCTCGGATCGATTCCAGATCGTGGAGCAGTTGGCTGGGGGCAGGGGCGGGTTTGAGGGTGTCCATGGCGCAGGTCAGAGTTCGACTCGGCGCGGATCATAGCCTTTCTGCCGGTAAAGACGGAAATTCTCCCGGCAGGCGGCCAGTTGTTGTGGCTCCTGGCTGACGATCTCGATGATCCGGCTGAAGCCTTGCAGGTGCTGGCAGAGCTGGCTGTGCAGGTTGATCAGCAGGCCCTGGCGGGCTTCCGGTGTTTCTTCAAGTCCCAGCACTACTGGAGCCGTCGGATTGTCGGCGTGGCGGTTGTGCGGAATGAAGGCTTCACCGCGAAAATGCCAGAGCAGTTCATCGAGGCTGGTCAGTTGCGCGTCATCCGTGCAGCGAATGAATACCGGCAGGCCGGCGCGCCAGCCCTTGCCCGCCAGTTGGCAGGCCGCGCGCAGGCGATCCTGCGCAGCAGCACTGCCCAGCACGTAGAACTCGACGCGCGGTGGCGTCAGCTGCGCGGAGCTGTCCATCAGGCTTTGCAGCGTTCCAGCAGGTACTGGGTGAGCAGGGGTACCGGGCGACCTGTCGCGCCCTTGTCCTTGCCGCCGCTGATCCAGGCTGTGCCGGCGATATCCAGATGCGCCCAGTGGAAGTTCTTGGCAAAGCGCGAGAGGAAGCAGCCGGCAGTGATGGTGCCGGCTTTCGGCCCGCCGATGTTGGCAATGTCGGCGAACGGGCTGTCCAGTTGCTCCTGGTATTCGTCGAGCAGCGGTAGCTGCCAGGCGCGGTCATCGGCGGCTTCGCCGGCCTTGAGCAGTTGCTTGATCAGTGTGTCGTTGTTGCCCATCAGGCCGGAAACCTGGCTGCCTAGGGCGACGATACAGGCACCGGTGAGGGTGGCGATGTCGATCACTGCCTGCGGCTTGAAGCGCTCGGCGTAGGTCAGGGTGTCGCACAGCACCAGACGGCCTTCGGCGTCGGTGTTGAGGATTTCCACGGTCTGTCCGCTCAGCGTAGTGACGATGTCACCGGGGCGCGTGGCATGGCCGCTGGGCATGTTTTCGGCGCAGGCCAGCAGGCACACCAGGTTGATCGGCAGTTGCAGTTCCAGTACAGCCTTGAGGGTGCCGAGCACGCTGGCGGCGCCGCACATGTCGTACTTCATCTCATCCATGCCCAGGCCGGGCTTGAGGCTGATGCCACCGGTATCGAAGGTGATGCCTTTGCCGACCAAGGCGTAGGGGCGCTCATCCTTGCTCCCACCCTGGTAGTGCAGGGCGATCAGCCGCGGCGGTTGGGCGCTGCCCTGGCCTACGGCGAGGAAAGCGCCGGCGCCGAGCTTTTTCAGGTCTTTTTCGTCGAGTATCTCGACTTTTAGCTGCTTGTGAGTCTTGCCGAGGGCCTTGGCTTGTTCGGCCAGATAGCTGGGGTGGCAGACGTTGGGGGGCAGGTTGCCGAGGTCGCGGGTATAGGCCATGCCCTGGGCAATCGCCTGGGCATGCTGCAGGGCACGCTGGCTGTCGGCGAGGTGTTCGGCACTGCTCAGCAGGGTCAGTTTCTTGAGTTTGCTGGCGGCGGCCTTTTCGCTCTTGAACTGTTCGAAGAGATAACGGCCATCCAGCAGGCTTTCCGCGAGCAGACGAACCTTGCCGTAGACCTGGCGTCCCTTGACCTTGATGTCGTCGAACGCCAGCGTGGCATCACTGCCAGCCAGGCTTTTCAGTGTGCCGAGGGTGGTGCTGGCCAGCTTGCGCCATTGCCGGTCGGACAGTTCGCCCTTGCCGCTGCCAACCAGCAAAACACGCTCGGCCTTGCAGCCTGGCAGGTCGTGCAGCAGCAGGGTCTGCCCCGGCTTGCCAGCAAGATCGCCGCGCTTGAGCAGGCGGCTCAGTGCGCCAGCGCTGGCCTGGTCGACGCTGGCGGCCAGGCTGTCCAGTTTGCCGCCCTCGGCAATGCTGAGCACCAGTGTGGCGGTCTTCACGGTTTCCGGGCGGGCATGTTTGGCAAGCAGTTGCATGATGAGGAGTCCCCAAGACAAACGGTCGGGATTGCAGGATAATGCCGGTCTTTTTCGCGCTGCCCTGTATGGGCTATGGCGCTGCGGCTGCGCTGATGCGGCTGTGCTGTCCCCCGGCAGGAAGGTGCTGGCCTGGAAGGCTGGCGCCTGTCGTGTAGGGCAGTGCGAGCCTAGTTTGAGCGCAGCGGCCCGAGCCTGACAACCCTGGAGTGTCACCGCGTTGATCGTCTTTCGTTACCTTGCCCGTGAAGTGCTCTTGACCCTGGCTGCCGTCTCGGCGGTGCTGTTGGTGATCATCATGAGTGGGCGCTTCATCAAGTACCTGGCCCAGGCTGCTCAGGGATTGCTCGATCCCGGTGTGCTGCTGCTCATCATGGCCTACCGGATTCCCGGTTTTTTGCAGCTCATTTTGCCGCTGGGGCTGTTTCTCGGCATTCTGCTGGCCTACGGTCGCCTCTATCTGGATAGCGAAATGACCGTATTGTCGGCGACCGGCATGAGCCAGCAGCGCTTGCTCGGCTACAGCCTGGCGCCGGCATTGCTGGTCGCGCTACTGGCCGGCTGGTTGAGCATGGGGCTGGCGCCGCAGGGCGTGGCAAGCGTGGCGCGTATCCTCAACGAGCAGGAGGCCATGACCGAGTTCGATACCCTGGTGCCAGGGCGATTCCAGGCGATGAAAAATGCTACGCGGGTAACCTATAGCGAATCGCTTAGCGAGGATCGGCAACTGCTCAATGATGTGTTCATCTCGGAGAAGCGTCTGCAGAGTGACGGCAAGGATGGCGGGATTGCCGTGCTGGTTGCCGAGCAGGGTTACCAGGAGGTGCGCGGCGATGGTCAGCGCTACCTGATCCTGCAAAATGGCTATCGCTATGATGGGCAGCCCGGGCAGGCGGACTACCGGGTGATTCGCTATGACACCTACGGTGTATTGCTGCCCAAGCCCGAGGTGGCAGGTGAGTTGAGTGAGCGCGAAGCCCTGCCGACCCGTGCGCTGTTGCAGAGCGACAACCTGCGTGAGCAGGCCGAACTGCAGTGGCGCTTGTCCATGCCGCTGCTGGTGTTTGTCGTGACGTTGCTGGCGGTCCCGCTGTCGCGGGTCAATCCGCGGCAGGGACGATTCCTCAAGTTATTGCCGGCCATTCTGCTGTACATGGCCTACCTGGCTTTGTTGATTGCCGCGCGCGGTCAGCTGGACAAGGGCAAGCTGCCGTTGGCGCTGGGCCTGTGGTGGGTTCATGGCCTGTTCCTCATGGTGGGTTTGCTGCTGTTGTACTGGGAGCCGCTGCGCCTGAAGTGGGCGGAGCTTCGCGCGCGTCGGGAGGTGGCTCGTGGTTAAGCTGGATCGCTATATCGGTACGCAGGTGTTTTTCAGCATCCTCGCGGTGCTGGGCATTATTCTCGGCCTGGCGCTGCTGTTTGCCTTCATCGATGAGCTGGGGGATGTGCAAGGAAAGTATGGCCTTGGTGAGGCGCTCAGCTATGTCATGCTGACGGCACCGCGGCGTGCCTATGAAATGCTGCCGATGGCCGCGTTGATTGGCTGCCTGATCGGCCTGGGTAGCCTGGCCAGCAACAGTGAACTAACCATCATGCGTGCGGCCGGGGTGTCCATCGGGCGTATTGTCTGGGCCGTGATGAAGCCTTTGTTGGTGTTGATGTTGGCGGGCATCCTGCTGGGCGAGTACCTGGCGCCGTGGAGTGAGAATATCGCCCAGTCGCAGCGTTCGATGGCCCAGGGTGGTGGTGATGCACAAAGTGCCAAGCGCGGGCTGTGGCATCGTCAGGGCGATGAATTCGTGCATATCAATGCCGTGCAGCCCAATGGCGTGTTGTATGGCGTGACACGTTATCAATTCGATGACGCGCGGCGCATGCAGTTTTCCAGCTTTGCCCGGCGAGCTACTTTCCAGGGTGATCACTGGCTGCTGGAGGATGTGCAGAGCACCTTCTTCCGTGAGGGGCGTACCGAGGTGGTGACGGATATCACCTTGCCCTGGGCGGTGCAGCTCAAGCCTGAGCTGTTGTCGACGGTGATCATGGAGCCGGAAAGCCTGTCGATCACAGGGCTGTGGCAATACACCCACTACCTGGCAGAGCAGGGGCTGAATAACGGTCGCTACTGGCTGGCGTTCTGGGTCAAAGTGCTGCAGCCGCTGGTGACTGCCGCGCTGGTGTTGATGGCTATTTCCTTCATCTTTGGCCCGTTGCGCTCGGTGACGCTCGGTCAGCGGGTGTTCACCGGGGTGGTGATCGGCTTCGTGGTGCGAATCAGCCAGGATCTGCTGGGGCCGGCCAGTCTGGTGTTCGGTTTCTCGCCGCTGCTGGCGGTGTTGATTCCGGCAGGGGCTTGCGCCCTGGCTGGCTTCTGGTTGTTGCGGCGCGCCGGCTAGCGCGCCGGATTACTTCTTGTGGGCATCCTTGGGGAGCTGTACCACGATGCTCTCCGAGTAGGCGTCATGCCATGTGCGCCCCTGCTTGTCCCAAAGCATCCAGAGGAAGCCCAGGCCGGCAAATAGCCATGAGCCGATCGCAACAATGAAGCGCAGCAGTGCCTGCCACAAATCAATAGCTGTGCCGTCGGTATTCTGGATGCGCAAACCCCAGGCCTGCATGCCCAGAGTCTGGCCATTGTGTGTCCAGAATTTGGCGTAGAAGGCGAAGAGTCCGAGTAACACCAGGCTGGCCAGCAGGGGATCGCGATCCAGGGCGCCGGCTTGTGACATGGCCAATAGTTGTTCGCTGCCATAAACCAAGCGTAAAACGGCCTGCTGGTAGACAAGGGTAATCACCATCATCAGTGCCACGCTGAGCAGGAAGTCATAGAAACAGGCGGCCAGGCGGCGAGCCAGGCTGGCGCGGGGGTATTGCCCGGGAGGGCGGAGCATATGCTTGGGCATGAGAAGGGTCGCTGGGGTTGCTGGTGCGCGGATTGTAAAAGGCAGCGGGCATAAAAAAACCCCTGATGTCGCCATCAGGGGTTTTTCAGACAGCGGCTTAGCCCAGGATCTGGACCTTGTCAGCCTGCATGCCTTTCTGACCTTGTACGGCTTCGAAGGAAACCTTCTGGCCTTCTTTCAGGCTCTTGAAGCCGTTACCTTCGATAGCGCGGAAGTGTACGAACAGATCCGGGCCGCTCTCGGGAGTGATGAAACCAAAGCCCTTCTCGTCGTTGAACCACTTGACGGTACCGGTTTGACGATTCGACATGTCTTATTTCCTTGAAACTAGAGTTGATGACAGCCCTCTCCGGGGATATGCGGAAAGGCTGGGACTGGTTGCAGAGAGTAAGAGAAGTCGAGCGGGATGTAGCGGATCGGGAGGATCTACTGCACCAGGTCACGATTCAACAGCGACCCATGCAAACACAGTGAGGTCACTGTACGCCAAGTGCGGAAATAAAAACAAGCCCTGCGGGCACGACAAAACCTGCCTCGCCATTCGCCGCAGGCGCACTCGGGCCAGCGGGGCTGATGAAGCAGAAATCAGGTACATAACTGTAGGCAACGCGAAACCACCGAGAAGTAGTGGTCTCGTCCGACAGGAGCGCCGGACGCCTGAATTGCGTTGCCGCACATCGTATTGCTAGGGCAAACATGAAGCTGGCTTTTAGCCAAGGGCGCGCATGTTACAGAAAAGTGCTGGCATTTGCCAGTGATCCATGCGTAGCCGACGAGTGGCATGCGGCCTTGTGAACTGTGTCGTGCAGCTGGGTTTGTGGTTTTGCATGCAGTAAAACGCGTCGTTGTAAAGTCTTGAAAGTCACCATATGCAGGCATAGGATGCCCGCCATCTCACAATATCTAGTATTTTGCCGTTCAGCGCTCAATGCCGCGCGATACGCGGCTTTTAGCCCTGTTGCGCGCTGCTCGGTAGTGAACAACAAACACAATGGTCGCATCGATCAGGAGAGAAAGATGACTCAGTCAGCCAAGGTGCAGCGCTTGCGCGAAGGTGTCTGCGAAATTCCGATGCAGTCTGCATCCGAGGATATCTGGGACAAGAAATACCGCCTGAAAACCAAGGATGGCCAGCCGATCGACAGTACGGTCGATGCGACCTATCAGCGTGTAGCGCGTGCCCTGGCCGAGGTTGAGGACAAGAAGGTTCGTCAGCACTGGTATGAGCAGTTCCTCTGGGCGTTGCGCCATGGTGCCATTCCCGCCGGGCGTATTACCTCCAACGCCGGTGCGCTGGAACACAAGCCTGCCACCTCGACCATCAACTGTACGGTGTCGGCGACCATCGGCGACTCCATGGACGATATCCTGGCCAAATTGCACGAGGCGGGCCTGACCCTCAAGGCTGGTTGTGGTATCGGCTATGAGTTCTCCACCCTGCGTCCGCGTGGTGCCTACGTGTCTGGTGCCGGTGCCTATACCTCCGGTCCGCTGTCGTTCATGGATATCTACGACAAGATGTGCTTTACCGTCTCTTCGGCCGGTGGGCGACGCGGCGCTCAGATGGCGACCTTCGATGTCGGTCATCCGGATGTCATGGACTTCATCCGCGCCAAGCGTGAAGGCGGTCGTCTGCGCCAGTTCAACCTGTCGTTGCTGATCACCGAAGGCTTCATGCAGGCGGTCGAGGATGATGCCGATTGGCCGTTGGCCTTCCCGCTGACGCCCGAAGAGGCACAGGTCGACGGTATTGATGTCAATGATCCCAGTCAGGTGATCTGGCGTGAGTGGTCGACCCGCGAGCGTTATATCAGCCGCGGCGATGGCCTGGTGGCCTGTCGCATCTTCCGTACCCTGAAGGCACGGCGTATCTGGGACATGATCATGTCCTCGACCTATGACTTTGCCGAGCCGGGCTTCATTCTCATCGATCGTGTCAATGAGATGAACAACAACTGGTTCTGCGAGGAAATTCGCGCCACCAATCCCTGTGGCGAGCAGCCGTTGCCGCCGCATGGTGCCTGTCTGCTGGGTTCGGTGAACCTGACCCTGTTCGTACGCGATCCGTTTACCGACAAGGCACGTTTCGATTGGGACGAGTACCGCAAGGTCGTGGATATCTTTACCCGCATGCTCGACAACGTGGTGGAGATCAACGGTCTGCCGCTGCCTGAGCAGCGTGAGGAGATTTACCGCAAGCGCCGTCACGGCATGGGCTTCCTGGGGCTTGGCTCAGCCATGACCATGCTGCGTATGAAGTACGGCGATGCGGCGTCGCTGGAGTTCACCGAGCAGGTTTCGCGTGAAATGGCCTTGCAGGGCTGGCGTAGCGCGTTGCAGTTGGCTGAAGAAAAAGGCCCGGCACCGATCATGGATGAGGACTTCACGGTGACCGAGGCGATGCTGGCGCGTCGCCCGGAAATGGCCGCGGATGGCTACCAGGCCGGCGATACGATCAAGGGGCGCCTGCTGTGGGCACGCTATAGCCGCTACATGCAGCAGGTGGCGGCGGTGGAGCCGGAGCTGGCTCAGGCGCTGGCCGAGAAGGGGGGGCGCTTTACCCATCACAGCTCGATCGCGCCGACCGGGACCATTTCCCTGTCGCTGGCCAACAATGCCTCCAACGGCATCGAGCCGAGCTTTGCTCACCATTACTTCCGCAATGTGATTCGCGAAGGCAAGAAGTCCAAGGAAAAGGTCGATGTGTTCAGCTTCGAGCTGCTGGCCTATCGGCAGCTGATCAATGCCGATGCACTGCCGAGCATGGATGAAGCTACGCGCAACCTGCCGGACTATTTCATCGCTGCGGATGACGTGAGCCCTATGCAGCACGTTGACGTGCAGGCCGCTGCCCAGAAGTGGGTGGATTCTTCCATCTCGAAGACTGCCAACGTGCCGACCGATTATCCCTATGAGGATTTCAAGGACATCTACCGTTATGCCTGGCGCAAGGGGCTCAAGGGCTGCACTACCTTCCGTTTCAATCCGGAGGCCTTCCAGGGCGTACTGGTCAAGGAGCAGGACCTGGCCAACACCACTTACCGTTTCAAGCTGGAGGATGGCTCGGTGATCGAGGCCAAAGGCGGCGACGAAATCGAATATGACGGTGAAACCCATACCGCCGCCAACCTTTATGACGCCTTGAAAGAAGGCTACTACGGGAAATTCTGACCTGCTGGGCAGCCAGGCCATGACCGGCTGCCCGCGGCATGACGAACGATCAGGACAATAATATGGCTATCAAAATAACCAGCAAAATCGTCGACTACGAAGTGGCCAAGCCGGATGCGCAGCCGCAGCCGCCGCAGGAATTGCAGGCGGCGACGCCGCTGGAGGAAATGCACGAAAAACTCAAGCGCCCGGAAAACCTTGAGGGTGCCACTTACAAGATCAAGACACCGCACTCCGAGCATGCGCTCTATGTAACCATCAATGATGTGGTGCTCAATCCGGGGAGCGATCACGAGAGCCGGCGTCCCTTCGAGATCTTCATCAACTCGAAGAACATGGAACACTACCAGTGGATTTCGGCGCTGACCCTGATTATCTCCGCGGTATTCCGCAAGGGCGGCGATTGCACCTTCCTGGTCGAAGAGCTGCGCAGTGTGTTTGACCCCAAGGGCGGCTACATGAAACGCGGCGGGCGCTGGATGCCGTCGCTGGTGGCCGAGATCGGCGATGTGCTGGAATTGCACATGAAGAAAATCGGCCTGCTCAAGGATGAAATCGATGAGCACCAGAAGGCTTATCTGGAGCAGAAGCGTGCCGAGTTCGTGCAGGCAACCCAGCCGCCGAAAGCGGTGGATGCCGAGTGTGACGACAGCAATGCGGCTTATCCGGAAGGTGCGCAGATGTGCGGCAAGTGCCACACCAAGGCGATGATCCAGATGGATGGCTGCCTGACCTGCCTGAATTGCGGCGACAGCAAGTGCGGCTGAGCCGTTGATTGACCTTAGCAGCCGGCCCATGTGGCCGGTTTTGCTTTCTGCAGACATGAAAAAACCGGCTCATGGCCGGCTTTCATGTTCAGCCTGTATAGGCTGGGTGTGGCTGTATGGTGCCC
>VFQM010001084.1_pt1 | contig 25546 bp, 24 predicted proteins | sample 3512391 | NCBI WGS metagenome assembly VFQM01 (sample SAMN10412369, study PRJNA504923) | tailings metagenome | isolation source: Replicate 1 from Balatoc abandoned mine | place: Philippines | reverse complement strand
GTCGGCCAAATTTCTGCAAATCGCGCAGAGCACCTTCGACAGCCTTCTCCAGACCATCGGCAGGTGACCATGACGTTTCGCATCTCCACCGCCAACCAGTTCGATCGCACCATCCAGCAGCTCGGTGTTCGTCAGACCGACCTGGCCAACCAGCAGGAGCGCCTGGCCACCGGCAAGCGCGTGCTCAAGGCCAGCGACGACCCGGTGGCCGCGTCGCTCAACGAAGCCTCGCGCAACCGCTCGGCCCGCATCGAGGCCGACCTGCGCGCGCTCGATGCGTCGCGCACCAGCCTGCAGCAGGCCGAAGCCGGCCTCGCCGAATCGGGCGAGCTCATGACCAAGGTCAAGGAGCTGCTGGTCTCGGCGGGCAACGGCGCTTACTCCGATGCGGAGCGGGCGGACATCGCGCGCCAGATTGAAGGCCTGCGTGAGCAGCTCATCGCCGTGGCCAACCGCACCGACAGCAATGGCCGCACGCTCTTTGGCGGTCTGGGCGGCGCATCCGTGCCCTTTGTGGACGTCTACACGCCCAGCGGCACCGGTGTGGTTTTCCAGGGGCTGCGTGGACAGCCCGCACCGGGCGACAGCTCACTGCCGCAGACGCTTGATGGCGACGCCATCTGGATGCGCGTGCCGCCTGGCAACGGCAGTTTCACGCTGAGCGTACCCACCACCAACACCGGCGGCGTGCACACCAACGCCGGCGAGGTGATCGACGCGAGCGCCGTCACCGGCAACAACTACCGCATCGACTTCGCCCAGGTGGCAGGCACCATGCAGTACACGGTGACCAACACCACCACAGGCGTAGCCGTGCCCGGGCATTCGAACGTGCCCTACCAGAGCGGCACCGCGCTGACCTTCGATGGCCTGAGCTTCACCCTCAATGGCAACCCGGCCAACGGCGACGTGGTGAACCTCACCCAGAACAATGCGCCCACCGACGTTTTCAGCGTGCTGCAGGGTGCCATCGACGCGTTGCGTCACGACGGTGTGGGCGAGGCGGGTTACCGCGCGCAGGAACTCGGCCGTGCGATCGCCGAGATGGACACCGCGCACGACCGCGTGCTGCTGGCACGTGGGCGTGCCGGCGAATGGCTCAACCGGGCCGACTCCCAGGAATTCCTGATGAAGGATCGCGTGGTCGATCTCGAGAGCGAGCAATCGCGCCTGACCGACCTCGACATGGTCAAGGGCATCTCCGACTTCCAGAAACAACAACTGGCGCTGGAGGCGGCGATCAAGTCCTACGCCCAGGTGCAGCGCCTCTCGCTCTTCAACCAGATCTGACGCCGCATGCTGCACGCCCACACCGTTCTAGACAGCGTGGCCATGGCCTATGTGCCGCTGTGGAGCCGCGCCCGCGAACTGGCGGGCGTGCGTTTGTGCGTGCGCGCCATCCACCCCGAGGGCGTGGACGCCAGCCACCTGCTGCAGGCCGTCGGCGAAGACTGGCCCGAAGGTGCGCCGCCCTTGCTGCTGTCATTGCAGACGCCGCGCTTGCTGCAACAGGCGCTGTCCTGCGCGCCGATCCGCAACACGGCGCTGGAAGTGCCGGCGTCCCTGTTCAATGGCCAGGAAACGCTCTCGCGCCTGTCCATGGCGCAACGGCGCGGCCACCATCTCGTGCGCCGCGGCGACTTCGCTGCCTTGCGCGGCCTGCCCACGCCAGGCGTGAGCCACCGCAACCTGCTGCGCCTTGAGGCCGACGACCGCTTCGACAGCCTGCCCGGCCAGATGATCGAGGGCTTGGACACCCAGGCACGTGTGCAGCACGCGCTCGACAAGGCCGAGGCGTCCGCCGTCCTCGGCTGGCCGGTGGCCGACGTGCTGCAAGCGCACCGCCACGCCCCGCTGCAATACGACCGGCGCGTGGTGCGACAGGTGCTCGACGTCATCGACGATGAAGAATGCTCGATCGAGTATCTGGAGCGCCTGGTGCGCCAGGATCCGGTGCTCGTGTATCGCGTGCTCATGCTGGTGAACTCGGCCGCCTACGGCGCGCACCGCGAGATCGGCTCGTTGCGACACGCGCTCATGATGCTGGGCTTTCGCGAGCTGGGTCGCTGGTTGGTGGAACAACTGCCCGAACTCGAGCCCGACGTCGACCTGCAACCCGTTCGATACAGCATGGTGATGCGCGCACGGCTGGCGCACCACCTGCTCGCCAGCGGCTCCGACGACACCTTGCGCGCGGAGGTCTACACCACCGCCGTGCTGTCGCGCCTGGACCTGCTGCTGCACCAACCCCTGGCCGACCTGCTGCACCACCTGCCGCTGGCCGCGCGCATGACGGATGCCATGTTGCGGCGCAGCGGCCCGTATTTCGCGCTGCTCGACGTGGCGCAGGCCCTGGGTGAGCCCGAGCGCATCGAGCGCATGGAAACCCTGTGCCGCCGCCACGAGATCACGCTCGACCAGGCCAACCGCGCCCTGCTGCGCATGCTGGCCACCAGCCGCGACCACGCCGGCAAGCGCTCAGAGCGGCTGATGCACTGAGCGGCCGGGCGCGGGGGCCGCGGCAGGCCTTAGCATCGTGCCCATGCCTGACCCTACCCGCCACACCCGTGCCCTGGTCCTGTTCTCGGGCGGGCAGGACTCCACCACCTGCCTCGCACACGCGTTGGCCCGTTTCGAGCAGGTCGAGACCATCGGTTTCGACTACGGCCAGCGCCACCGCGTTGAACTCGAAGCCCGGCTGACGGTGCTTCGCGAACTGCGCGCACAGTTTCCCGCTTGGGCGGCGAAGCTGGGCGAGGACCACGTGCTCGATCTCGCCGTGTTGGGCGCCGTCTCTGAAACCTCGCTCACACGCGACATGGCCTTCCGCATGGAGGCCAGCGGCCTGCCCAACACCTTCGTGCCCGGGCGCAACCTGCTGTTCCTCACGCTGGCCGCGGCGCTGGCCTACCGACGTGGTCTTACCGTCCTCGTCACCGGCGTGTGCGAAACCGATTTTTCCGGCTATCCGGACTGCCGCGACGACACCATGAAGGCCATGCAGCTCGCGCTATCGCTCGGCATGGATCAGCGCTTCCTGATCGACACGCCACTGATGTGGATCGACAAGGCCGACACCTGGCGGCTGGCTCACGAACTCGGCGGCGATAGGCTGGAGGCGCTGATCGTGGAGCACACCCACACCTGCTACCTGGGCGATCGCGAACACCGGCACGCATGGGGATGGGGCTGCGGTGATTGCCCCGCCTGCCAGCTGCGCGCGCGTGGCTGGGCTGGCTACCGCGCTGCCCCGGGCAGCAATGCCGTTCGACCCGGCCACTGAGGACACCCATGCGCGACACCCGCTCACAATTCATCGCCTTCGGCCTGCTGCCGGCGCTCAACGCGCTGGCGCTGTTCATCCACAGCATCTTCATCGTCACCGGCACCACCGGCGGGGCGGGCGCCGCGCTGGTGGTCACCTTGCTGGCCGTGCTCGTGATGGTGATCGCAGTGGTGCTGGCCGGCTTGCGTCGCGCACGTGACCTCGGTTGGACAGGCACCACCACCACGGTGGTGTTCGCCCTGGCCATCCTGCTGGTGATGCCGATCCCACTGCTGTTGGCCTGGCTGAGCTTTGCGCCGGGCAAGGCAGTGGAGCCGCCAGCACCCACACCCGTGGCGCGCGTGCTCACCCTGGTGCTGCTGCTGGCGATGCCATGGATGCTGATCCTGGTGGCGCGCGCGGTGGGCTGACCGGTACGGCAATCGTCGGGCATTGCGGGGACCGAACGCGGTAGGGCTGTTGCCCCTCAGCCCTGGCCCGCACCCTGCGTTGCTGCAAGTCGGCTCGGGCGCAGGCGTTTGCCGAAGCGGCCTGCCCCTCGTCCGTTGGCGCGCCGGACCTGTACCCCATTGACGAAAACGGCCTCGAATCCCGTGGCGCTTCGCGTGGGGTGCTCGTACGTGGCGTTGTCGCGCACCGTCAAGGGGTCGAACAGCACGAGATCGGCCGCCTTGCCCGGCGCGATCAGCCCGCGATCCGCGAGCCCGAACCGACGCGCGGGCAAGCCCGTCATCTTGTGCACCGTGGCTTCGAGCGACATCAGCCCGCGTTCGCGGGCGTGATGGCCCAGCAGGCGGGCGAACGTGCCCCACAACCGGGGATGCGGATGCGCCTGATGCGGTAGCCCGTCGGAGCCGAACATCGCGAGCGGGTGGCGCAGCACGCGGTCCACATCCGATGGGTCCATGCCGAAGTAGATGGCGCCGCCCGGCGACAGCCGTTGCGCGGCCTCAAGGGTCGAGAGGCCCCACGCGCGCGCGATGTCGCAGAGCCAGCGTCCGCCCTGCTCTGGGTGGGCCCCGGACCAGGTGATCATCACGCGGGATGTGCGTGCCGCCTTTTGCGGCTCAAGCATGGTGGACGATGCCTCGTAGGGGTAGCAGTCCAGACCCACCGATTGCCGCTCACTCGCCTCGTCAATGAGGGCCAGCGTTTCTCGCGTACGACCATGATTGCGCTCGCCCACCACCTTGTGGTGCGAGACGACCAAGCGGGCACCGCACGCGCCCGACAGCGCCAGCGCCTCGCGCAGCGCCACATCCACATGGTCGCCCTCGTCGCGCAGATGCATGGCCAGCACCGCCTGCTGACCCCTGAGTGCCGCGCAGACACCTCCCAGCTCTTCGGTGCTGGCGGCGGCCGCGGGTGGGTAATAGACGCCCGTCGACAGGCCGAAGGCGCCCGCTGCCAACGCGCGCTCCACATCGCCGCGCATCGCCGCGATCTCTTCGGCCGTTGCGGTGCGATCCAGCGCCGCCACATGCCGCACGCGCAGGCTGATATGGCCGATCAGTGGCGCCACATTGAGCACCGGCCTGCGTGCGTCGAGCGCCGCCAGGTAGTGGCCAAAGTCGGCAAAGCGATCCGATGCCGTGCCCAGGATGTCCAGGGGTGCCGGCAGGCGGCCACCCGGGTCGCTCGGAGCAAGGCTGATGCCGCAGTTGCCCGTCACCACCGTCGTCACGCCCTGGCTCAGCTTGGGATGGGGCCACACGTCTTGAAGCACCAGCAGATCGTCGTGGCTGTGGGTGTCGATGAAGCCCGGGCTCAACACCAGGCCGTGGGCATCGATCACGCGATCCGCTTCCATGGTCCCGGGCGGATGCAGACCAGCGATGTGTTCACCGCGCAGCGTGACGTCGGCCGCGAAGCGCGGCGCCCCGCTGCCATCGATGACGTCGGCTCCGCGGATCAGGGTCAGCGGCTCGATCGCGGTCATTCGATCTTTGCGCCCGAACGCCGGATCACCTCGGCCCAGCGTGGCGCTTCATCCCGGGCCATCGCCATGAGTCGATCGGGGGGCGATGTCACGGTCTCGAAGGCCATCTGGGCGTACCGGGACCTCACGGCGGGCATGCCCAGCACCTCATTGATGGCTGCGTTCAAGCGGCTCACCACACTGGCGGCGAGCCCTGCCGGACCCACGATGCCGCCCCACGCCGTGGTCTCGTACCCGGCCACGCCCGCCTCCTTGATGGTGGGCAATTCGGGAAAGAGCGCCGAGCGCTGCGGTCCGCTCACGCCCAGGGCGCGCACGCGGCCTGCCTGGATGTGCGGGCCGATGGAGGACAGGTTGTCGAACATCAGGTCGGTCTGCCCGGCCATCAGGTCCGTGATGGCCTGGGGGCTGCCGCGGTAGGGCACGTGGACCATGAAGGTGCCGGAGAGCGACTTGAAGAGCTCTCCGCCCAGATGCCCGGTGGTGCCGTTGCCGGCCGAACCCATGGTCAGGCGGCCGGGGCGGGCCCGGGCGTAGGCGATCAGTTCGCTCACCGAGGTCACGGGCAGCTCGTTGCGGACCACCAGCGCGTTGTGCACCGAGCCCAGCATCGCCACACCGCTGAGCGCGTCCGGGTCGTAGGGCAGCCGGCTGTACAGGGAGCGATTGATGGCCAGGGTGACCACGTTGCCGTAACCCAGGGTATGCCCGTCGGGTGCGGCGCGAGACACCTCGCTCATGCCGATGCCGCCACCCGCACCGGGCTTGTTCTCGATGACCACCGGTTGTCCCAGCAGGGGTGCCAGTTCGGAGGCCAGCAAGCGGCAGATGATGTCTGGCGCACCGCCCGCAGCCGAGGGAACCACCAGACGGATCGGTCTGGATGGCCAGGCGCCCTGCGAACGCGCCGCCAGTGGCAGCGACAGAACCGAAACAAGCAGATCGCGTCGCCGCAGCAGGGGTTTCACATTCACGTGGCTCATCCTGATCTCCGGGAATGTTGATGACGGGGCGCAATTTATGAGGTGAGAATGCCTTGGGCAAACGAAACGTTCTCGTTATGACATGAAAGGAACTCATGCATGAGCGTGCTTCCATCCTTGAGCGCACTGCGCTGTTTCGACGCCAGTGCACGCCACGGCAGCTTCACGTTGGCGGCACAGGAAGTCCATCTCACGCAGAGCGCGGTGAGCCACCAGATCCTCGGGCTGGAGGCGCAACTGGGGTTGCCGCTCTTCGTGCGGTCGCGCGGCGGGCTGAGGCTCACCGAGGCGGGACGGGCCTATTGGTCGGAGGTTGCGGTGGCGCTGCGCCAGCTCGAGCGTGCCACCCAGAATCTGTTGATGCACCAGGGCGCTGGCGGCACGCTCAACCTGTGCGTGGCGTCCAGCTTTGCGACGTACTGGCTGGTGCCGCGGCTTGCCGGCTTCGTGGCCGCGCACCCCGAGGTGACGCTCAACCTCTCGACCCACATCGGCCCGGTGGACCTCACGACGGCCGGGCACGATGCCGCCATCGAATATGGCGCTGCGTCGCAGCACGTCGCCGGCCACCAGGCGGTGACGTCCGAGCCCGTTCTTGCGTTGACGCTGCAACCCTACGCAGCGCGCCAGTGGTGGTCGCGTTCACGACTGCCCGGCCCCGCCGCGCTCAAGGCCTTGCTGGCCCGCGCGCCGATGATTCAGCACACCACCGTACCGGAGGCCTGGCCGAGCTGGATGGCCCAGGCGGGGCTGACGATGGACGCTGGCACCCAGCAGGGCCCTCGGTACGATCTGATGTCGATGGCGCTGAACGCTGCCATCGCGGGCCTGGGCGTGGCCTTGTTGCCCGACTACCTGACCGGGACGGCACTGGCGCGTGGTCAACTGGTCCGGCTGTCCGACCGCGCGTGGACCTCGTCCAAGGGCTACCACCTGCGTTATCCCTCCTGGAAGGCCGATCTGGTGCCCTTGCGGCGTTTCCGCGATTGGCTGCTCGCCGTGAGCACCCAGGGTGGCATCTGTGCGGATTGAGTCGGTGCGCCCGATGCCGCTCGCGTCGGTGCGGGCGATGATCCGGACGTCTGGTGCTCAGCTTGGGGTCAGCACGTGGCGCGGTCCGCCCTCGCCACCGGGGGTCAGCACCCATTGCCTGGCGTGGTGATTGGCCACCGCGGGTCGGTGCGCGATCGATACCAGGGCACCGTTCTGCTCGCGCACGCGCTCGCGCAGTCGCTCGTACAACGTGGCTTCCGCGGCTTCATCGAGCGCGCTGGTGGCTTCGTCGGCGAACAGCCAGCGCGGTTTCTTGAGCAAGGCGCGCGCGATGGCCAGGCGTTGCTGCTCGCCGCCCGATAGTTTCTGGCCCCAGGCATCTTGTTCGTCGAGTCGCGGCACCAGGTCGGGCAGCAGCGCGTCGCGCAGCGCCTGTTGCAGCTCGGCATCGCTGTGTTGGTCGGCGGGCTCGGGGTAGGCCAGTGCATCGCGCAGGCGGCCATTGGGGAAGTAGGGCCGCTGCGGCAGGAACATGGCGCGGGTGGCGAAATCGGCAGGCAGCCGCAGCGCACGCTGCGCCCAGGGCCAGATGCCGGCCAGGCCGCGAAACAGCGTGGACTTGCCGCTGCCCGATGGACCTTTGACAAGCACGGTGTCGCCCGGTGCCAGCCGCAGGCCGTGGGCAGCCAGCAGTGGCACGCCACCGGGAAGGGCGAGCTGCAGATCGTCGATGGCGAGCGCGTCGTCGCCGCCGGCCTGCTCGCCGTCGTGCTGGGTTGTGCCCAGGTTGGCGAAGCTCTCTTCGAAGCTGGTGATGCGGTCGGTGGTGGCTCGCCACGCGGCGAGGTTGCTGTAGTTGTCGACGAACCAGGAGAGCGAGTCCTGAACACGGCCAAAGGCAGAGGCAATCTGCATCAGCTCACCGAGCTGAATGGCACCGCTGAAGAAGCGCGGCGCGGCCACGATGAAGGGGAACACCACGGCCGCCTGGCCGAAGCCGGCGGTGAACCAGGTCAGGCGCTTCTGCGCGTTGATGAGCTTGAGGTAGTTGCCCAGCACATCGGAAAAACGAAGGCCAAGCAGGTGACGCTCCACCGGCTCGCCCTTGTCGAGCGCGATCGACTCGCTGTACTCGCGCACGCGCACCAGGTGGTGGCGAAAGTCGGCCTCGTAGCGCTGCTGCTGGAAGTTCAGTGCGATCTGCGGGCGACCGATGTAGTGCGTGGCCACGCTGCCCAGCAGGCAGTAGATGACGGCCATCCACACCATGAAGCCCGGGATGTCGTAGGCCGTGCCCTGGAAGGTGAAACCGAAGCTGCCCGAGAGCGACCACAGGATGCCGACGAAACTCACCAGCGTGACCACCGCGTTGAGCAGGCCCATGGACAGGCCCACGGTGTAGCTGGTGAAGAGGTTCATGTCCTCGGCCAGGCGCTGGTCGGGGTTGTCGGGCGGCGCGCTCTCGCCCTTGGCGTAGCGCGCGAGTTCCATCTGGTAGAAGCGCTGACTGCTCAGCCAGCGGTCCAGGTAATGTCGCGTCATCCACGAACGCCAGCGCATCTCGAGCAACTGCGTCAGGTAGAAGCGGTAGACCGCAATCACGATGAAGCCGAACGCCAGGTAGGTGAAGCGCCCGAGTTCGCGCCAGAAAACAGCAGCGTCCTTGTTCTGTAGCGCGTCGTAGAACACGCGGTTCCACTCGTTGATCAACACCAGCATGTAGACCGCGCCCAGGTTGAGCGCCACGATGGCCGCGAGCAGGGCGCGCGCTTTCCATTTCTCGTCGGACGAGAAATAGGGGGTCGAGAGTCGCCAGGCCTTGCCGGCGAATTCGCGGAAGGCCCTGAACTTGTCGCTGAAGGTCATGGATGCCCCTTGGGCTGATTGGCAATGCCGCTGGCCACGTGCCCGGCCGGCACGTGCTGCGCGGCCGATTCGATGTGGCCGGTCTGGTCGTCGAAGAAGAAATCGGGCTCGAACTCACGCAGGAACTCGCCCTTGGGCAGGCCACCGAGGAACATGGCCTCGTCGACCTCGATGTTCCAGTTCATGAGCGTGCGGATGGCGCGCTCGTGCGCCGGCGCGCTGCGGGCGGTGACGAGCGCGGTGCGCACGCGCATCATGGGCGTGCCCTCGCTCTGCAGCCGGTGCAGTGCTTCGAGCAAGGGCTTGAACGGGCCGCCTTCCAGCGGCGTGGACGCCTTGCTGGCCTCGTGCGACTGGAACGCCGAGAGTCCCTGCGCCTGGTACACGCGCTCGGCCTCGTCGGAGAAAAGCACCGCATCGCCGTCGAAGGCGATGCGCACCTCGTGCGGGTGGGCATCGCTCGCGCGCACCGAGGTGGGGTAGACCTGGGCCGCGGGCACGCCGGCGTCCAGCGCGGCGCGCACGTCGGCCAGGTGGGCCGAGAGGAAGAGGTTGGCGCGCAACGGGCGCAGGTAACGCCAGGGCGGCTGACCGCGCGTGAAGCTGCCGCGCTGAATTGGCAGGCCATAGTGCTGGGCCGAGCGGAACACGCGCATGCCCGAGACCGGGTCGTTGCGCGAGAGGATCACCACCTCCACGCGCTGGGCGTGCGCGTCGTTGAAGGCGAGCAGCTTGTGCACCAGCGAGAACGCCACGCCGGGTGCGGCAGGCGTGTCCAGCCTGTCCAGCTGCAGGCGCATGTAGGCCTTGTCGTCGCCTTGTTCGAAAAGGTGGTTCTCTTCCTCGAAATCAAACAGAGCGCGCGAGGAGATCGCGACAACGAGTTTGCCGTCGAGCGTGACTGCCATGGATTCAGGTGACGAGTGTGTTGAGCTGGATGATCGGCAGCAGCACCGCCAGCACGATGAGCATCACGACCAGACCCATGCCGACGATGAGCAGCGGCTCCAGCACGGTGGCCAGCGACATGGCGCGGCGCTGCACTTCGGCGCCGAGCTGGTCGGCTGCGCGCTGCAGCATCGGCGGCAATTGGCCGGTCTGCTCGCCCAGGCGCGCGAACATGCTCAGCAGCGGCGGAAAGCGTTTCTTGGCCGCCAGGGCTGAAGCCAGCGGTGCGCCTTCGCGCACGCGCACCAGGGCGTCCAACGCGTCCTCGCGCAGGGCGCGATTGTTGAGGGTCTCTGCCGCGGTCTGCAGCGCGCGCAGTATGGGCACGCCCGCGCCCGCGAGCATGGCCAGCGTACCGGCGAAGCGCGCCGCGTTGAAGCCGCGCGCCAGCCGCCCGATCACGGGCAGGCGCAGCACGGCTTCGTCCATGCGCAGGCGCACGCCCTCGCGCTTGCGCGCGAGCCACAACCCCACGAAGCCGAGCACCAGAAGCACCAGCACCAGCCAGCCCCACTGCCGCACGAAGCCGCTCAAGGCGAGCATCACCAATGTGAGCGTGGGCAGCGCGCGCTTGCTGCCCTCGAACACACCAGCCACCTGCGGCACCACGTAGCTCACGAGAAACACCACGATCGCGATCGCCACCAGCGTCACGATCGCCGGGTACAGCGCCGCGGCGATGAGCTTGTTGCGCAGCGCCTCGCGCGCCTCCAGGTCGTCGGCCAGGCGTTCGAGCACGGTGCCGAGCTGGCCGCTCTGTTCGCCCGCGGCCACCACGGCGCAGTAGCTGGCCGAGAACTCGCGCGGAAACTGCGACAGCGCACGCGCGAAGGCAGAGCCGGCGTTGACTTCCCCGCGCAGCGTGGCCACCAGGTTGCGCACCTTGTCGTTCTCGGCCTCGTCGGTGAGGGCCGTGAGCGCACGTTCCAGCGGCATGCCGGCAGCCACCAGGCCGGCGAGCTGGCGCGTCCACACGCCCAAAGCGGTGGTGTTGAACACCCGGCCACCCCAGAGCGTGACGTTCAGTCCCTTGCCACCGCCGTCGTTGACGCCCGCGCTGGCGGGCTCCACCGCCAATGGCACCAGCGCGCGTGCACGCAACTGGCTGCGCGCGGCGCGCGCCGTGTCGGCGTCAATCAGGCCCTTGTGCGTCTGCCCGTCGGCGTCCAGCGCTTCGAAGGTGTAGGCAGGCATGGAGAGACTATTCGCGCGTGACGGACAGCACTTCCTCGACCGAGGTGATGCCCGCGTCGATCAGCCGCTGCCCGTCGACACGCATGGTGCGCATGCCCGCCTTCTCGGCTTGCACGAACAGCTTGCTTTCGGCCGCGCGGTTGTGCACCAGGGTTCGGATGGCGTCGTCGGCCACCATCAGCTCATAGATACCGGTGCGGCCCTTGTAGCCGCTGTGGTTGCATTGCGCACAACCCACCGGGTGCCAGCGGCCTTGTGCGTCCTGCTTGCGGCAGTGCACGCAGAGCTTGCGCACCAGGCGCTGCGCGAGCACACCCAGCAGCGAGCTGCTCAGCAGGAAGGGCTCCACGCCCATGTCGGTCAGGCGCGTGATGGCGCTGGGCGCGTCGTTGGTGTGCAGCGTGGCCAGCACCAGGTGTCCGGTGAGCGAGGCCTGGATCGCGATCTGCGCGGTCTCGTGATCGCGGATCTCGCCGATCATGATGACGTCCGGGTCCTGGCGCAGGATGGCGCGCAGCGCCTTGGCGAAGGTGAGCTCGATGCGCGGATTGACCTGCGTCTGGCCGATGCCGGGCAACTCGTACTCGATCGGGTCCTCGACCGTCATGATGTTCTGCGTGCCGGCGTCCAGCCGCTGCAGCGCGGCGTAGAGCGTGGTCGTCTTGCCCGAACCCGTGGGGCCGGTGACCAGGATGATGCCGTGTGGCTGGGTGATCAGGCGTTCGAAGCGCGCGAGCACGTCGCCCTGCATGCCCACCGATTCGAGGTTGAGCTTGCTCTCGGTCTTGTCGAGCAGGCGCAGCACCGCGCGCTCGCCATGTGCGCTGGGCAGCGTGGAGACGCGCACGTCCACCGCACGGGTGCCAATGCGCAGGCTGATGCGCCCGTCCTGCGGCAGTCGTTTCTCGGAGATGTCGAGCTCGGCCATGATCTTCAGGCGCGAGATCAGGGCCGCGTGCAGCGCGCGGTTGGGCTGCACCACCTCGCGCAGCGTCCCGTCGACGCGAAAGCGCACGCTGGAGTGCCGCTCGAAGGGCTCGATGTGGATGTCGCTCGCACCATCGCGTGCGGCCTGCGTGAGCAGGGCGTTGAGCATGCGGATGATGGGGGCGTCGTCGGCGGTCTCGAGCAGGTCCTCGATCGCCGGCAACTCCTGCATCATGCGGCTGAGGTCGGCGTCGCTCTGCACCTCGCTCACCACCGCAGCCGCGCTGGATTCGCCCTGCGAATAGGCGGCGCTGATACGCTGGCGCAGGCCCTCAGCGTCTTCCCAGCGCATGTCCGCCACCGGGTGGATGCGCAGGATCTCGGACAGTGCGGACAAGCGTCGTGTCTGGGCTTCGGCATCGGCCGCCGCGGCGCGACTGCCGATCAGCGTGAGCGCACCAGCGTCTTCCTCGAGCAACCACTGGTGCTCGCGTGCGAAGGCGTAGGGCAGCGGGTACTTCACGGTGTTTCCGGATTCACCGTGTGGGGGCGGGTGTGGGCGCAGGCGTGGGCGCCGCCGGTGCGGGCACCGCGCCGGGCGAGCCCTGCGGCGCGCCCAGTGGCGGTGCCGGCGACGGCAGCTGGCGGTCGTAGGGCAGGGGCTGCTCACCCAGCACCGGGCTCTGGTTGATCTGCAGCACACCGCTTTGCGTGGGTTGTATCTCGCGTTGCACGGCGCGCATCTGCTCGTACCGGTCCAGCGCGAGGTTGGCGGTGTCGCGCGCGTCGCGCAGCACCACCGGGCGCAGGAACACCATCAGGTTGGTCTTGCGGCGGCTGCGGCTTTCGCTGCGGAACAGGCCGCCGAGCACGGGCACGTCGCCCAGGCCGGGCACCTTGTCCTGGTTGCTCGCGAACTCGTCCTGCAGCAAGCCACCCAGCACCACGATCTTGCCGTCATCGACGAGCACCGTGCTTTCGATGCTGCGCTTGTTGGTGATGAGGCCGGTGCTGGAGTTCACCGACGCCGGCGCCACGCTGCTGACCTCCTGGTAGATGGTCATCTTGATGGTGCCGTTCTCGCTGATCTGCGGCTTCACGCGCAGCGTGAGGCCCACGTCCTTGCGCTCGATGGTCTGGAACGGATTGACCGAGCCGTTGTTGCTGCCGGTGTTGGTGAACTGGCCGGTCACGAACGGCACGTTCTGGCCGATGACGATCTTGGCTTCTTCGTTGTCGAGCGTGAGCAGGTTGGGCGTGGACAGGATGTTGCCCGCGCCGTTCTCCTGCAGGAAGCGCGCGAGAAAGCCGAGCACGTAGACGCCGTTGGTGCGCCGGGCCAGCCCGATGTTCAGGCCCGGGTTGGGCGCGGTCTCGCCCTGCGCGAGGTTGAAGATGTTGCTGCCACCGGTGCCGAAATTGGTGCCCAGCAGGCCGATCACGCGGTCGCCCGAGTTGCCCGCGGCGCCTTGCCACTGGATGCCGAATTCGGCCGCCTTGTCGTCGTTGACCTCGGCGATCAGGCTTTCCACATAGACCTGCGCGCGGCGCGAGTCGAGCTGGTCGATCACGGCGCGCAGCTGGCGGTACACCGGTTCGGCCGCGGTGATGATGAGCGAGTTGGTGGCCGGATCGGCCTGTATCTGCCCGCCGGTGGACGGCTGCGCGCTGGGGGCCACCGGCGTGGTGGCCACGCTGGCGCCGGCGGCACCGCCTGCCAGATTGATGCCGGGGCTGCGTGCGGCTGCGGCGCTGCCGCCGAACGCACCCGTGGCGCCGCCACCGCCGCCACCCGATTCGGCCGCCGCCAGCGCGGCGCGCAGCGTCGTGGCCAGGGCCACGGCGTCGGCATTCTTCAGGTAGACGACATGGATGTTGCCGCTCACCGCGGCGGCCGAAGGCTGGTCGAGCCGCACGACGAGCGACTTCACGAGGGCCAGGCGTGCCGGGTTGGCCGCGCGCAGCACCAGGCTGTTGCTGCGCGCATCGGCCAGGATGGTGGTGCGAAAACTCGCGTCGCCCGCGCCGCCCGCGGCACCGCCGGCCGCGCCGGGGTCGATCAGGCGCTGGATGAGCGGCACCAGATCGGCTGCCACTGCATGCTGCAGCGGCACGATCTCGATGTCGCTCGCGCCGGGCACGTCCAGCGCGGCCACGATGCGGGCGATACGCTGCAGGTTCTCCGCGTAGTCGGTGATGATGAGCGAGTTGTTGCCCGGGTTGACGTTGATCGTGTTGTTGGGCGGGATCAGCGGGCGCAGCACCGGCACCAGGTTGTTCGCGTTCTCGTGGTTGAGCTTGAAGATCTGCGTGACCACCTGGTTGGACGCCGGCAGCGCACGCGGCGAACCGGCGTTGACCACGTTGCCCTGCAGCTTGGCGTCGGCCTCGGGCACGATCTTGTAGAGCCCGCCGGTGTCCACCAGTGCAAAACCCTGCAGCCGCAGCGCGGCCGCGAACTGGTTGAGCGCCGCGTTGGGGGGCACCGGCCGGTCGGTCGAGAGGTTGACGGTGCCGCGCACGCGCGGATCCACGACGACGCTGCGCCCCGTGATGGTGGCCATGGTGCGCGCCACCGCCTCGATCTCCGCATTGACGAAGTTCAGCGTCACCGGCTCGGCGTTGCGGGCCGCTTGCGCCAGTGCCGGGGGCGTGCCCGGCAGGCTCAGCACCAGCGCACAGGCCAGCGCGAGAACGCTGTGGCGGCTGGTCAGGGAAGTGAGGGCAAACATGGCGCGATCCTATATCGAGGGTGTCAACCGATGGTGATCACCGAACGTGGTCCGTCGCGACGGCCCACGATGTTGAGCAGGTTGGTGAGCGCAAGTTCGCTGCCCGGCGCGGCCTGGGCGTCGCCCGCGAAGCGCAGTTGCCCGCCCACCCACTGGCCACGGCCCTGCAGCAGCAGCGCACCGCCCAGCGTCGTGAGTTCGAGTTGCGCCGTGTCGCCATCGGCACCGGCGCGCAATTGGGCGCGATAGCTGCCCAACGGGCGGATGCTTGCCAGCCGCGAGGCGAGGTCGATGGCGTCGATGTCGAGCCCACCGTGCAGGCGGGTGCGGCCGCTGGCCAGGGTGATGCCCAGGCCCTGGCTGCGCAGCGCAAGACTGCCGTCCAGCCGCAGCGTGTTCCAGGGCGTGCCCAGGCCGGTGAGCACGTTGGCTGGCCAGCGGCTGTCGAAGGCCGCCACGTCGAGCGCGGTTTCGCTCAGTCCCGGGCGCAGCTGCAGTTGCACGGGTTGTGGCGTGCAGCAAGGCGCGCGCAGGGCCAGCGCCAGGGCGGGGCCGCCCTGCCAGGCCGGGCGCAGTTGCCACGCCAGGCCCTCGGGCAGGGCGCTGGCACTGCGGCTGCCTTCACCGCCGGTGAGCAGCAGGTCGGCCTGCCCGTTCCACACCGTGCCGCGCGCGTTCACCAGTTGCACCCGGCCACCGCTGGCACTGCCGATGCCGTCGGCCAGCCAGCGCGCAGGCGCAAACAAGGCGAAAGCGAGCAGTGCGCCGAGCACGGCGGCGGCGATGGCAAGGCGCTGGATGGCGGGGGCGTTCATGGGGTGGCCTCACGCCGGGCCGACCCGAGGGAGGCCGGCAGGGAGTGCGCGCGCTGATGAGCGTGGGGGCCCATGGCTGACCTCAGTTGCCGCCGGTCAGTGGCGGGCCGGCCACCACCAGGGTGCCGGTCCAGCCGCCGGACGCGGCGTCGCGCGTGAGCTGCGATTCCACGGGCAGCAGCCGCGCGTTGCTGCGCACCTGTTGCAGCCATTGGGCCAGCGCAGCTGGATCGGTCTGGCGCAGCGCCAGCGTTGCGCGCTCACCGATGACGTTGACCTGGGCATTGCCGCCCAGGCTGGCGGTGGCCGCTTCGAGCGCGCGCAGGGCGTCGTCGCGGCCCGGGGAGGCGGCGCTCGACTGCGCACGCAGGGCCTCGGCTTGCTGCGCCAGTTGCTGCATGCGCGCGAGTTGTGCGTCCAGCGTGGCATGGCGCGCCGGCGCTGCGCGCAGCGTCTGCCAGGCCGGCGCAATGGCCACCCACCACAACAGGCCCAGGGCGACCACCGCGGCCGCCACCAGCACCATGCGCCGCTCCCGGGCGGACAGTCCGGCCAGCCAGGCCGAGACCACGGCCGCGCCGCGCATCGGGGAAGTGGAGGTTGACGTGGTGGCCATGGTCAGGGCTGCGGGGCTTGCAGGATGAGTTCGTTGCCGTCGAAGCGCGCGCGCCAGCCGGCCGCTTGCAGCGACTGCTGCAGTGCGCGCACCTGCTCTTCACCGGCACGCCAGCCCGACAGGCGCAGGCCGCTGGCGTCGTAGGCGATGCGTGTCGGCGTGACGGGCTCCGTGCCGGCGGCACGGTCGATCGCCCCGAGCAAGGTTTCCAGGTCGCCCGACGAGAGCTGGCCGCTGGCCTGCTGCAGCCGCGCCACTTCGCGCTGCATCTGCACCGGTGCGTCGATCACCAGCGTGACTTGAGGGAACGTCTGCGTGAGCGTGTCGCGCACCGCGGCCTGCTTGGCCTGCAGGGCGCTGCTTTCCTGCCACGCCGCCACGTTCAGACCGAACAGCTGAGCCACGACCAGGGCCGCCAGGCCCCAGCGGGCGGGCCGCCATGCCGGCGCGCCCCGGAACTCCCGCCACGCGCGGCGCAAGCGCTGGCTGCGCCGCGCGTTCGACGACAGGCTGAGGTCGAACTGCGCAAGGTTCCAGTCGGTCTGGCCCGCGCGCAGCAGCCACTGTTCGGGCGCCACCGGGTCGAAATGGCGTTGCAGCACGCGCTCGGCGAGTTCGTTCACGAGCGGGTCGGCCAGCCAGACGTCGAGGTTGCGCAGGTTCTCCGGGCTCTCGTTGGCGCCCGGGATCAGCGCTGCCAGCGGCGGCGCGCCCGCGCCCTCCACGAGCGGCAGGCAGCTCACGCCCAGCGGGCTGGCACTGGCCAGCCAGGCCTCCTGGCCGTCGATGTGGGCCCAGTGCAGCAGGCTGGGTGCGTCCATGGTGAAGCTGCGCGTGGCGCCCGCAGCCGACGGTGCGGCGGCCGACACCATGGGCCACATCAGCGGGGCGATGCGCGCCACGGGCCGCCCGGACACCTCGAGCGCGCGCACCCAGGCGCGCAATTGCTCCTTGTGGGTGCTCGCCACCCACACCGGCTGGCCGGCACGCCCACCGGGCTCCAGCGCGTGATGCAGTTCGCCCACGTCGCACAGCACCCGGTCTTCCAGCAGACCGTCCAGCGCGGCCCGCAGGCGCGGGCCGCTCACCCGCGGCAGCGCGATGCGGTGCCAGGACACCGCGCGCGGTGAGAGCGCCAGCACGAGCTCGTCGTCGCGCGGCAGCAGGCCGATGGCGCACTCACCATGGTCGTCCACCCGCTGGCCATCGACACTGCGCACCCACCGCAGCAGCGTGGAGGCGGCGGTGGGGCTGGCCAGGCGATCGGCGGGCGTGACAATGAGCACGGCGGAATTTTCAGAGGATGGAATCGACCATTCTAGGGACGCCGGGCGACAAAACCCCCTCAACCGCCCCGGCGGCGTTGCGCGGCGGCTTCAACGGCGCGTGAACCGCTCGCGCCAGACGATGCGCACGTCCAGGTTGCGCCGCACCACCAGCGAGCGTTCCTCGATGATCGTGTCGTCCAGCCGCAGCCGTCCGCGCACCTCGAAGTGCTCGCTGCGCACGCCGTGGAACTGGTCGCTCAGCGGGGGTGTGTCGCTGGTGCCGAGCACGCGCGCGGCCTCGCCCAGGGAGCGGAACGGGGTGCGCTCGCGCGCGCTGATCAGCCGCCGCGCGCGTGCCAGATCGAGCGCAGGCGAGGTGGCGGCGATGGCCTCGGCGCTGGCGGTGTTGATGTTGAGTGTGGTGCGCTGGGGCAGCACGGTGAGGTGGGGCTCCAGCCGCGCCAGGCTCTCGCGCGAGACGCCGAGCCAGGCCAGCTGCGAGAACTTGGCCGGCAGCAGGGCGGTGCGCGACGGCTGCGGGTCGGTGAGCGCAAGCCGCGTGCTGGCCAGCAACTCGTTGGCCGCGGCGCGCAGTTCCGTCACGGGCAGGCCCAGGCCCTCGTAGAGCCGTTGCAGGCTCTCCAGATCGGGCTCGGAGAGCTGGATGCCCTGCGGGTCGCTGCCCTGGCCTTCGCGGCGGATCACGTTGTTGAAGTTCAGGCGCGACTGCAGGTCGGTCATCTCGCCCGAGAGAAAGGCCTGCAGCACGCTTTCCGCACTGTTGTCGCGGTCGGCGGCCAGGAAGCTGGCCAAGCGGGCTTCCTCCAGTGGCAGGGCCCAGGGCTCGCCGAGGTGGTCGGGGTTGCCGCTGGTCTGGTTGCCGCGCGCGTCCTCGCGCAGGATCAGGCGTGCCCAGTCCAGGGCGCCGGCCAGGATCCAGGCCGCCTGGGCCCGTTGGCGTTCGGCGCGTTCGATCTCGATCGCGCGCCACTGTTGCCAGGCCGCGCTGGCCGCGAGCGCGGCCACCAGCGTGACGGTGAGCATGGCCAGCAGCAGGGCCGCACCCCGCTGGGGACGTGGCGCGGCCTTCGGACCGACCGCCGGGCCGCGCACGGGCACGTTCATGGTGCCGCCTCCAGCGTGGGGCGCACCCAGTCGCGAAACAGCGTGCCTTGCAGCGGCAGGCCTTCGCCCAGCGTGAGTTGCAGGCGCACGCCGTTGGGCAGGTTGGCGTTGGGGATGAAGCCCTCCCCGCCGGCGGCGCCGGTACCCGGTGGGCCAGCGGGCGCATCGGCGGCGGATTGCGGGTTGGTCCAGGTCTCGCCGCGGTGGTAGTAGAGCTGCCAGCCGTTGGCGCGCACCAGCGCGATGCTGCTGTCGGCGGTGGGCGAGGTCAGTGCGTCACCGTCCGCGGTGGGCGGGTTGACCCGGCCGGCCGCCCACTCGCTGGCGCGCTGCCAGGCGCGGGCCAGTTCGTCGCGCTGTCGCAGCGGCCCGGACTGCCAGCGCGACCAACGCTGGCCCTCGGGGCCCGGCAGTAGCGCCCAGGCCACGACCCGGATGCCTCGGCTGTCCAACCCGGTTTCCATCGGGTCGCGCCGGGTCAGCCGCAGCACCTGGCCGTTGAAGTCGATCGGCGTGACCTCGCGCGTGTCGATCAGCGCGTCAAGGTCGGCGTTCCACTGGCCCAGCGCGGACTGCAGCCGCAGCAGGTCATCGGCACGCGCCCGGGTGATGTCCTGCGTGCGGCCCATCCCGTCGATGGCGCGCCAGCTCAGGATGGCGATGGCCGAGAGGATGACCAGCGCCACCAGCAGCTCGACCAGCGTGAAGCCTCGGCTCGGTCTCATGTCAATAGCGACCCTGCACGGTGGAGAGGGTGAGCAGGCGGGTGGCATCGTCGCCGCCCCCCTGCAGCACCGTGGCATCCACGCGCCGGAAGTTGGGGTTCGGCGTGGGCGACACCGACAACCGCACCCGTAGCGTGCGCCCGGCCTGCTCGCAGGTCACCTCGCTGTCACCCGTGCCGGGCAACTGGCGTTGCAGTCGCAGGGCCGTCAGCGCGTTTTCGGCGCAAAGCTGCGCCAGCCACTGCTCGGTCTGGCGCTCGGCATTGCGCGTGAGCGCGCCGCTGGCCTGCAGCCCGGCGGTGAGGGTGAGCGCCACCACGCCCAGCGCGACGAGCACTTCGATCAGGGTGAAGCCGCGCGGGCGCTGCATGGCGCGGCTCAGGGCTCGGTGACCACGGTGAACGGGCCCAGGCCGTCCGTGCCCAGCACCAGCCGCCGATCGCCCAGGCCAATGACCACGCGCTGCGCCGGCACCAGCGGCTCGGGACCGAGCATCAGGCTGTCGGCGCCGGGCGGCTGCAGCACCCGCGCCGAGGTGTCCGGGTTCAGCCAGCGCTGGGGGCCGTCGCTCACACCCGCCGGGCGGCTGCCTTCGCGCGGCCTCGGCAGGCCGATGAACTCGAAGCCGTCGGGCCGCACGCGCCACACCACGGGCAAGCCGCTGGTGCGCGATTGCGCGCGCGCCGATTCGATCAGCGCCGACAGACGCAGCGCCTCTCGCTCAAGGCGGGTACCGCTGTCGTCGCGCAGCGCCAGGGTGACGCTGGCCGTGGCCAGGGCCACGATGGCCACCACCACCATGATCTCCAGCAGGGTGAAGCCTCGGTGGTGATGGCGCTGCATCAGGGGTGTCGGCGGGCCGTCAGCGGGCCGGCCGAGATCGTGGACACGCGCTCACTGCCAACTGCCGATGTCGGCGTTGGCGCCTTCACCGCCGGCCTGGCCGTCGGCGCCGAGCGAGAGCACGTCGACCTCGCCGTGCACGCCGGGGTTGAGGTACTGGTAGGGCCGGCCCCAGGGGTCGTTGGGCAGCTTGTCGAGGTAGCGGCGCCAGTTCGGCGGTGCAGGCGCTGCGCTCGGCCTGGCCACCAGCGCGGCCAGCCCTTGTTCGTTGCTCGGATAGCGCTGGTTGTCGAGCCGGTAGAGCTTGAGCGCCTGCATCAGGTTGTTGACGTCGGTGCGCGCGGCGGTCATGCGGGCGTCGTCGGTGCGATCGAGCACATTGGGCACGATGAGCGCGGCCAGCACGCCGATGATGACCAACACCACCATGAGCTCGATCAGGGTGAAGCCGCGGCCCGGTGCATGCCGTGCGGCCCGCCGGGCGGTGAGGAAGGGTCGGATCAAGCGCTTCTCCGGTGCTGCCGAAAGGGGTCGGTCGATGATAATGCGCCGACATGGCAACAGATCGCGGCTTCGGTCACTCGGTGTTTCTCGGCGAGGGCGCTGCCAGTGGCGCCGCGCCGCGGCGTGCACCCGCGGTGCTGGCCGTGTTGTTGTGGCTCGCTGCGGGGCTGAGCGTGGGGTACTGGGTGTTGCAGGCATTGGGCCGCTCGCCGCTCACGCCGTTGGCCGCCACCGCCGCCCTGCCGGAGGCGCCCGAGGCGGCTGCCCTGGCCCGGGTGCTGGGCGCCACGCCCCAGGCCGCTGCGGTGGTTGCCGGCCCCGTGGCCGCACCGCCACTGTCGTCGCGCTACCAGCTCAACGGTGTGGTGGCCGATCGCGCCGACGGCGGCGCCGCGCTCATCGCCATCGACGGCCAGCCTCCCCGGCCCTATCGCGTGGGTGCCGCGCTCGAAGGCGGGGTGGTGCTGCAGGCGGTGCAGCGGCGCTCGGTCCGTCTGGCGCCATCGGGCAACGGGCAGGTCTTCGAACTCAGCCTGCCCGAGCCAGCGCCCGCGTCCTGAACCGCACATGGCGCAGCGCGGCGAGGCCACCACCCCAGGCACTTCGGCCGCCGTCCAGGCAGGCGCCGCAACGGATGCGCTGCGCCCCTCGGGCAGCCTGTTGGCCAACCTGAGCGCCGAACTGCAGCGACATCCGCCGTTCAACGAGATGGACCCGGCGCATGTGTCGGCCTTCGTGGCGGCCTCGCGCCAGGCCTACTACGCGCCGGGTGAAGTGGTGGTGGCGCCCGAGCACGGCCCGGTGCGCGAGCTGTATTTCATCCGCCGCGGGGCCGTCACGGGCAAGCGCGGCCTGTCCGAGGTCTCGGGTGGCGCCTTCCAGTACGAGGCCGGCGACCTGTTCCCGATCAGCGCGGTGCTGGCGCAGCGCGCACCCACCACCGAATACCACGCCACCGAAGACACCTTCGTGCTGGTGATCGCCGCTGACGACATGCGCGCGCTGGCGCAGCAAAGCCCGGTGTTCGGCGATTTTCTCAACCGGCGCATCCTGCGCTTTCTCGAACTCTCGCGCTCGGCGCTGCAGGTGGCCTATTCGTCGCAGGCGCTGGCCGAGCAATCGCTGGAGACGCCACTGGGTGAGCTGGGCCACAAGGCGCCCGTGACCTGCGGGCCCGAGGCACCCTTGCGCGAGGTGCTGGGCACGATGCAGGAGCGGCGCATCGGCTCCATGCTGGTGGTAGACGCGCAGGGCTCGCCGCGCGGCATCCTCACCCGATCGGACGTTCTTGGCCGCGTGGCCTTGCCCCAGGTTCCGCTGGAGACGCCGGTGTCGCAGGTGATGGTCTCGCCCGTGCACAGCCTGCCGCACGACGCAACGGCGCAGGACGCGGCGCTGCTCATGTCCACCCACGGCATCCAGCACGTGCCGGTCACGCGCGACGGACGTCTGGTCGGCATCGTTTCCGAGCGCGACCTGTTCGCGCTGCAGCGCCTGAGCCTCAAGCAGGTGAGCTCGAGCATCCGCAACGCCGCCAGCGTGGACGCGCTGCGGGTCGTGGCACACGACATCCGGCGTTTCGCGCGCACGTTGCTCGGGCAGGGGGTGAAAGCGCGCCAGCTCACCGCACTCATCAGCCACCTCAACGATGCGCTGACGCAGCGCCTGCTGGAGCTGGTGGCGCAACGCCATGGCATCGACCTGCGCCAGTGCTGCTGGCTGGCGCTGGGCTCGGAGGGTCGCAGCGAGCAGACGATCGCGACCGACCAGGACAATGCCCTCATCCGCCCCGAAGGCAGCGAGGCGGCGCCTTACCTGGCGTTCGCGCGCGAGGTGAACGAAGCGCTGGACGACTGCGGCTACCCGCTGTGCAAGGGCAACGTGATGGCCGGCAACCCCGCGTGCAACCTCACGCCCCAGCAGTGGCGCGAGCGCTTCGACCAGTGGATCGAACACGGCTCACCGCAGGACCTGCTCAATGCCAGCATCTTCTTCGACTTCCGTGCACTCGCCGGCAACGACGCGCTGGCGCACGAGCTGCGTGCCTTCGTCACGCGCCGTGCGCGCATCACGCCGCGCTTCCTGCACCAGCTCGCGCTCAACAGCCTGCAGCGCGCCGCGCCGCTCAACTGGCTGGGCAACATCGACACGCTCGCAGCGGAAGGCCACGACACGCTGGACATCAAGCTGCAGGGCACGGCCATCTTTGTCGACGTGGCGCGCCTGTATGCGCTGGCGCACGGCGTGACGCGCACCAACACGCGCGAAAGGCTGGAGGCGGTGGGCCCGTTGCTCGGCGCGCCCGCACACGAGGCCGAGGCCTGGCTGGGCGGGTTCGACTACCTGCAACTGCTGCGCCTGCACGCGCAACTCGACGGCACCACCGTGGGTGACAACCCGAACCGCATCGCCGTGGACACCCTCAACGACATCGACCGGCGCATCCTCAAGGAGACGCTGCGCGTGTTGCGCGCGCTGCAGCAGCGCCTCAAGCTGGACTACGAGCGGTGATTGGCGGCTGGCGCGCCTGGTTCGGCGGTGCGCGCACGGCCTCGCGCGCGGACAGCGAGCGCTGGGTGGCACTCGACGTGGAAACCAGCGGCCTGGATGTGCGGCGCGACCGCCTGCTCGCCATCGCCGCCATCGGCCTGCAGGTGGACTGGCCGCGCCAGCGGCTGCAGGTGCGACTGGGCGACAGCTTCGAGGTGGTGCTGCGGCAGCAGGAGGCCTCCAGCCGCGACAACATCCTCCTGCATGGCATTGGCGTGCAGAGCCAGCGCAATGGCATCGAACCGGTGGCCGCGCTCGAGGCCTTCGAGGCTTACGTGGCGCAGGCGCCGCTGCTGGCGTTCCACAGCGCCTTTGACGAGGCGCTGATCGGCCGTCACCTCAAGCAGCACCTGGGCCGGCGCCTGGCCAACCCCTGGGTGGATATCGAGCACTTGTGCGCGGCCACGCACCCGCAGGTGCGGGCACGTTCGCTGGACGAATGGATGGCGCACTTCGGCATTGTCTGCCCGCAACGCCACCAGGCCGCCGCCGACACGCTGGCCGAGTGCGAATTGCTGCAACGGGTGTGGCCGCGCGTGGCGGCCGAATGCCGCGACTGGCGCGCGGTGCAGCGCCTGGCTGCGCAGCGGCGCTGGCTGCCGCAGTCCTGAGGGCGTGCTGCCGGCGTTGCCGACGGCGCGGTCGCCCGAGTTGCCTCAAGCGGCTCAGGCAACTCAGGCGCCGGCGTCGAGCAGTGTCTGCGCGGCCAGCAAGAGCGGCCAGGCGAGCAGCGCGCCGGTGCCCTGGTTGAGGTTGAGCTCGAGATCGAGCAGTGGGTGGCTGCGCAGGTGGATCAGCATCAGGCGGTGCGGTGCGGCGGCCGACCGTTGTGCGAACACCAGGTAGTCGGCGACCGCGGGGCTCAGGCCGCGCGCCACCAGCGCGGCCGCGCCGGCCACGAAGCCGTCGATCAACACCACGCGGCGTTCGCTGGCCGCCTGCAACATGGCACCCACCAGCATCGCGGTCTCGAAGCCGCCGAATGCACACAACGCGTGCACTGGCGACATGGCCAGCGCGTGGCGCTGCAGCGCGGCTTGCAGCTTGTCCAGCCGCTGCCAGTGCCGGGTGTCGTCCAGCGAGGACGCGCCCATGTCTTCCCGGGGAAAGGCATCGGGCACCGGCACGCCGCACAGGCGCGACAGCAGCAGCGACGCACTGGCCACGCCGCCGACGCCGATGTCGCCGAGCGCGATCACCGTGCCTGGCAAGTGGCGCACCACGTCCATGCCGGCGTGCATGGCCGACACCGCCTGGGCCTGTGACATCGCCGGCCCGAGCAGGCAGTTGCGCGTGCCGTAGCCGATCTTGCGCGGCTGCAGTTGGGCCGCGGGCCGGCTGCGCGCGGGCAAGGTGATCGGCGTGGCCACGCCGGCGTCGACCACCGTGACGTCAAAGCCGTGCTGCCGCGCCAGCAGGCTGGCCGGGGCCGTACCGGCCAGCATCTGCTCCACGTGTTCGTGGGTGGTGGCGGCAGGCCAGTCGCTCAGGCCCTCGTCGGCCAGCCCGTGGTCGCCAGCGAACAGCACCAGTTGCGGCGCATCGAACACCAGCAGGTCGAAGGGCAGGGGGCTGCCGTTCTGGATGCGCGCAAGCTGCAGCGCCAGCGCCTGCATGCGGCCCAGGGCCAGTGCATCGCGCGTGGGCGACTGCAGGCGTTGCGCCAGTGCGTGGTCGAGCATGGCGTCTGCCGTGGGCGCGATGGTGGGCACACGCAACCCCGGCACCGGCGCGTGCCGCCGGGCGTTCATCGGGGTCATCGCGGCGTCGCGGGCCATGCTCGGCCTCAGCGGCGCAGGAACAGCCGGTAGGCGGGGTTGTCGGTCTCTTCCACGAACGGGTAGCCCAGCGCGTCGAGAAACTTCGCAAACGCCTTGTCGTCCTTGGCCGGTACCTGCATGCCCACCAGGATGCGGCCGTAGTCCGCGCCCTGATTGCGGTAGTGAAACAGGCTGATGTTCCAGCCCGGGCGCATCAGGCTCAGGAACTTCAGCAGGGCGCCGGGCCGCTCGGGGAACACGAACCGCAACAGGCGTTCGTCGTGCACCAGCGGGGACTGGCCGCCCACCAGGTGGCGCAGGTGTTCCTTGGCCAGCTCGTCGTTGGTGAGGTCCAGTGTCTCGAAGCCGTGGCGGATGAGCTGGTGGGCAATCTTCGCGGACTCACCCTTGCCCGAGGTCGTGAGGCCCACGAACACATGCGCCTGCGCGCTGTCGTGCATGCGGTAGTTGA
>VFQM010001079.1_pt1 | contig 25667 bp, 30 predicted proteins | sample 3512391 | NCBI WGS metagenome assembly VFQM01 (sample SAMN10412369, study PRJNA504923) | tailings metagenome | isolation source: Replicate 1 from Balatoc abandoned mine | place: Philippines | reverse complement strand
AACGTCGTGAGACAGTTTGGTCCCTATCTGCCGTGGGCGTTGGATATTTGAGGGGGGCTGCTCCTAGTACGAGAGGACCGGAGTGGACGTGCCTCTGGTGTACCGGTTATGACGCCAGTCGTATCGCCGGGTAGCTAAGCACGGAAGAGATAAACGCTGAAAGCATCTAAGCGTGAAACTTGCCTCAAGATGAGATATCCCTTGTGACTTGATCACAGTGAAGGGTCGTTCGAGACCAGGACGTTGATAGGTCGGGTGTGGAAGCGCAGTAATGCGTTAAGCTAACCGATACTAATTGCCCGTCAGGCTTGATCCTATAATTTTGAGTGGCGCGTGCGACAAGCACGCAATTGAAAGCAACTCAGCAGTTCGGTAACAACCAACCCAACCTTCTTCCAACAGTTAAAGCCACAGACTTAACCCATTGCGTCAGTGGCTGGACAACAGGCAAATGCCTCCCCAGCCCCTGATCACCGTTACGTCTGACGACCATAGCAAGGTGGCACCACGCCTTCCCATCCCGAACAGGACCGTGAAACGCCTTCGCGCCAATGATAGTGAGCACTGCGCTTGCGAAAGTAGGTCATCGTCAGACATCTACACCAAAAAGCCCTCCTGATGGAGGGCTTTTTTATTGGCAATAATGCCAATCGACATGCCATGAAAATCCGCTAGCAGTGATAAAACAAGTGGCAGACAAACGACCGGCATCACATGCTTGACGCATTCTGGAAAGCAACGAGCTCGGGCAGTTGTCGCGCCGGTCGAAGCGGTGCGGTGTTGCTGGAGCCAATTCTGGCAGTCAGCTGGCCAGTTGCCATGCCGAGGCAGATGCAGTGGACAAGAACCGCGTGGTCTGCAGGGGCTTAGCTTGTATACTTATGCACTACATGAAATCGTCAGATTCTTCCCGCTCCATCGCGCTGGCTCGACAGGTCCTGACTATCGAGGCGGAGGCGGTGCGCAATCTTGCCGAGCGTCTTGACGAACAGTTCCACCAGGCATTGACCATCGTCCTGAACTGCAAGGGCAGGGTGGTGGTGACGGGCATGGGCAAGTCCGGCCACATTGCCCGCAAGATCGCCGCGACGCTTGCGAGCACCGGTACGCCGGCCTTCTTCCTGCACCCCGGGGAGGCCAGCCATGGCGATCTGGGCATGATCACACAGGAGGATGCGGTGATCGCGCTGTCCAACTCCGGCGAGAGCGCGGAGGTCATCTCGATCCTGCCGCTGATCAAGCGCAGGGGGGCCAAGCTGATCGGCATGAGCGGCAATCCGGCTTCGACCCTGGCGCGCGAATCCGACGCGCACCTGAATGCGGCAGTGGACAAAGAAGCCTGTCCGCACAACCTGGCGCCGACCGCCAGCACAACCGCGGCGCTGGCAATGGGCGATGCGCTGGCAGTTGCGCTGCTGGACGCACGAGGGTTCACGCCCGAGGATTTTGCCCGCACTCACCCCGGCGGCAGCCTGGGACGGCGGTTGCTGGTGCGCGTGCGTGACGTGATGCATGACGGGGAGAAACTGCCGATCGTCGGCGAGTCGGCTTCCCTCAAGGACGCTTTGCTGGAGATGACGCGCAAGGGACTGGGCATGACGGCAGTTGTCGACGGCGATGGCCGGCTGGCCGGAATCTTTACCGATGGTGACTTGCGGCGCACCCTGGAAAAGTCCGTCGATGTGCACGTGGCGAAGATTGCCGACCTGATGACGCGCAACCCCAAGAACATCGGCCCCGACCAGCTGGCAGTGGAGGCGGTGGAAAGAATGCAGCAATTGAAAATCAACGGACTGCTTGTCGTCGATGCCGATCGGAAACTGGTCGGCGCCCTGAACATGCATGACCTTCTGAAAGCTGGAGTGGTATGACACAGGATGCAATCGAGCGCGCACGCGACGTCAAGCTCATCATTTTCGACGTGGACGGCGTCATGACCGACGGCACGCTGTTCCTTGCCGATGACGGCCAGGAATACAAGGGTTTCAACTCGCTCGACGGGCATGGCCTGAAGATGCTTAAAAGCACGGGCGTCGAACTCGCCATCATTACCGGCCGCGATTCCCGACTGGTTGCCCATCGAGCGCGCAATCTCGGCATCACGCATTTGCATCAGGGTGCGCATGACAAGCTCATGGTTTACCGTCAGCTGCTGGACGATCTCAGCCTCGATGCCGAGCAGACTGCATTCATGGGCGATGACGTGGTCGACTTGCCGGTGATGCGGCGTGCCCGGCTGGCCGTTGCGGTGCCGGCTGCCCCCGACCTTGTGAAGGCGCATTCGCACTACATTACCCGGCGCGAGGGCGGTCGCGGCGCCGTGCGCGAGGCGTGTGAGTTCATCATGCGCGCGCAGGGCACGTTCGACGCGCAAATGGCGCTGTACCTGGCATGAGGGATCGTTTTTCCCTCTGGCTGCCGATGGCGCTGCTGGTCATGCTGGCCTTGCTCACGTTCTGGATCGACCAGAGCGTCAAGGAGGCCGCCATCCGCAATGGCGCCAATCTCGACGAGCCCGACTCGATCGTCGAGAGCTTTCTTGCCGTCAGCACCGACGTGGCCGGCGTGCCGCGATATCGTTTGACGGCCAGGAAGCTCAGTCATTACTCCGGCAACAAACTCACCGTGCTCGATACGCCGACCTTGACGCATTTCCACGAAAAACAGGGCGAAATGCAGATTTCCTCGAACAGCGCCAGCGTTACCCCGGACGGTGAAAAAGTGATGTTCACTGGCGAGGTGAACATCCAGCGCCCGGCCACAGGCGGAATGGAGGGCATGTCGATGCAGACTTCCTACCTCGAAATCCAGACGGAGAAGAACGAGGCATTTACCAGCCAGCCCGTCATCATTCGCCAGCCGGGTTTGCAGATTACCGCCAGCGGCCTGCACTTGTATGCCGACACGCGGGTGCTTAAACTCAAGGGCCGTGTGAAGGCCCAATACCAGAATGCCAACCGTGCTTAAACTGCTGCTCGTTCCGCTGCTTGCCATGCTGTCGCTGCCGGCCATGGCCGAAAAGGCGGATCGGGAAAAACCCGTTCACCTCGAGGCCGACAATGTCACGCTGGACGACATCAGGAAGGTCAGTGTCTTCGAAGGCAATGTCCTGCTGGTCCAGGGCACGCTCATGCTGCGTGCCGATCGCGTAGAGGCGAAACAGAACGGCGAGGGGCTGCAGAGCGTCACGGCCCGGGGCAAGCCGGTCAGCTTTCGCCAGAAGCGCGATGGCGTGGATGAATACATTGAAGGCTTTTCCAGCCAGATGGAATACGACAACGTGCAGAGCATCCTGCGCCTGATCGGCGATGCCCGCCTGCGCAAGGGGGGGGATGAGATCCGCGGCAACCAGATTACCTATGATGCCCGGACCGAGTTCTACAAGGTCGTCGGCCAGGAGGGGGCGGTGGGGCCGAGCAGCAGGGTGAGGGTCATCATACGGCCGAAGCCGAAAACCAGCCAGGAACAGAACACAAAACAATGAAGCAACTGGCCGCAGAGCATCTGCAGAAGAGATACAAGAAGCGGACGGTCGTGCACGACGTGTCGCTGCAGGTTGGCAGCGGCGAGATCGTCGGCCTGCTGGGGCCCAACGGCGCTGGCAAGACGACCTGCTTCTACATGATCGTGGGCCTGGTCATCGCGGACGGCGGCGACATTCACCTGGACGGGCATGACATAACACACATGCCGATCTACAAGCGTGCGCAGTTGGGGCTGTCCTACCTGCCGCAGGAGCCCTCGATCTTCCGCAAAATGACGGTGGCGGACAACGTGCGCGCCGTGCTGCAGCTCAAGGGGTACGAGGAATCGGAGCTTGAGCTGCATCTGAACAATCTGCTTGAAGACCTGCATGTGGGCCATTTGCGCGACGCGCCCGCGATGAGTCTTTCCGGCGGCGAACGCCGGCGAGTCGAGATCGCACGTGCACTCGCCATGAACCCCCGCTTCATTCTGCTGGACGAGCCCTTCGCCGGCATTGACCCGATCGCGGTACTGGATATCCAGAAGCTGATTCGCTTCCTTACCGGACGCGGCATCGGTGTGCTGATCACCGATCACAACGTGCGTGAAACCCTTGGTATCTGCGATCGCGCCTACATCATCAACGACGGCAGGGTGCTGGCTTCCGGCCACCCGGACGAAATCATCCGCGATGAAACCGTCCGCAAGGTCTATCTGGGCGAGCACTTCAGGCTGTAGGCAGGCTACCGGTTATATTGTCTCCTTTCCCGCTGGACGCACATGAAATATTGAAAGGCGCCCGGCTACAGGCTTATCGCGAATTTTCCGAATGAAACCCCGTCTCCAGCTCAAATTCGGCCAGCACCTGACGCTGACCCCGCAGCTGCAGCAGTCCATCCGCCTGCTGCAGCTGTCCACGCTGGAGCTTAACCAGGAAATCGAGCAGATACTGCAGGAAAACCCCTTGCTCGAACGCGAGGCTGACAGCGACGACGAAGAGGCCGGGCCGCAATCCAGCGGTGCGGAAATCCCCGCCGAAGCGGGCGCTGGCGTCAAGGCGACGGCAGAGCCTGCGGATGTCCAGTTCGAGACGGACGGGCTGGACTGGAACGATTACGCTGCGGCAGGCGGCGGCGACGACGAGGATGACTTCGGCCTGCAGGCGCCGGCGGCTTCCGCCACCCTGCGCGAGCACCTGCTGGGCCAGGTCGCGCTGCTGCCCCTGTCCGTTCGCGACCGTGCGCTGGTGAGCACCCTGGTCGAGGCGCTCAACGAAGATGGCTACCTGGAGCAGTCGCCGCAAGAGATCGCTGCAGGTCTCGAAGCCGAGCCGCCGATCGAACCGGAAGAAATGGATGTTGCCCTGCGCCACTTGCAGAACCTGGAGCCGGCCGGGGTTGGCGCCCGGGGCCTTGGCGAGTGCCTGGGCTTGCAGCTGCGCGCATTGCCCGAATCGACGCCGGCGCGCGCCACCGCGCTGAGGATCGTCGATGGCCTGCTCGACCTCCTGGCGGCGCGCGACGTGGGCAAGCTGAAGAAGGTGCTGCACATCGATGACACGGAACTGCGCGCGGCCAGGCAGCTCATCCTCAGGCTCGATCCAAAGCCGGGTTCCCAGTTCGGCGCGGGCGGCACGCAGTATGTCATCCCCGACGTTCATGTCAGGAGGCACGGGGAGGACTGGGTCGTCAGCCTCAATCCCGATGCCATGCCGAAACTGCGGATCAACCGCGTTTACGCGGATATCCTGAACCGCCATCGTGACAATGCCGGCCAGCTCGCCAGCCAGTTGCAGGAGGCGAAATGGCTGATCAAGAACGTGCAGCAGCGGTTTGACACCATCCTGCGGGTGTCGCAGGCGATCGTCGAACGGCAGAGAAGCTTCTTCGAGCACGGCGAGGTCGCCATGCGCCCGCTGGTGCTGAGGGAAATCGCCGAGGCGGTCGACCTGCACGAATCGACCATTTCGCGCGTCACCACGCAAAAGTACATGATGACGCCGCGGGGGCTTTACGAGCTGAAATATTTCTTCGGCAGCCATGTCGCGACCGAGGCGGGCGGGGTATGCTCTTCGACGGCGATACGTGCCCTGATCAGGCAGTTGATCGGCGCGGAAAACCCGAAATCACCGCTGTCCGACGGACAAATAGCAGAAGTCCTGGCCGGCCAGGGCATTGTGGTGGCGCGCCGCACGGTCGCCAAATATCGCGAATCCCTGCACATCCCGACTGCCAGCATGCGCAAGTCGGGCTGAAAGCCCTACTCGCCATGCGCTTGAAAATACGGCAAAATTCACATACCTTCAGGGCGTGGGTTTCCTTGTCTGATTCCATGTCCGGCTTAAATTTTTCCCGTCCTCGCGAAGGGCGGTTTTTTCACGGTTTTACTGGAGACACCATGAACCTCAACATTTCCGGCCACCATCTCGAAGTCACACCGGCCATTCGCGACTATGTCGCCGAGAAGCTCGAGCGCGTGAAGCGCCACTTCGATCAGGTGATTGACGCCAAAGTGATCATGCAGGTGGAGAAGCTCGTGCACAAGGTGGAAGTCACCCTGCACGTCAGCGGACGCGATTTCCATGCTCATGCCGAAGACGGCAACATGTATGCCGCGATCGACATCATGGCCGACAAGCTTGACCGCCAGATCCTGAAGCACAAGGAAAAGAATGCTGACCATCATCCCGAGAGCGCCGCGAAGCGCCAGGTTTCGGAGGCATAGCAAAATCGAACGGGCCGGATTACCGGCCCGGACCTTTTTATGAATCTGTTTGCGCCACTCATCAGCCAGGATGGCATCGTTGCCGACGAGGCCTTTTCCAGCAAGAAGAAACTGCTCGAGCATGCAGCGGAGCTGTTCGAGCGCCTGATCGGCCTCAGGCGCCAGGAGGTTTTCGACAGCCTGTTCGAACGCGAGCGTCTTGGCTCGACGGCGCTGGGCTATGGTGTGGCCATTCCCCATGGGCGCATCAAAAGCCTCACGGAAGCGGTCGGCGCCTTCTATCGCATCAAGCCGCCGCTGGAGTTCGATTCGCCGGATGGCCTGCCCATCAATCTGTGTTTCATCCTGCTGGTGCCGCAGAATGCCAACGAACTGCACCTGCAGATTCTGGGTGAACTCGCCCAGATGCTGGGCGATGCCGCCATGCGCGAACGGCTGCTTGCGGCAGAGCCGGCCGAACTGCAAAGGCTGTTGACCACATGGACAGCCTGAGCATTGTCACGGTAGACAAGCTGTTCCGTGAAAATGTCGATGCGCTGGATCTGGTCTGGATCACCGGACAGGACGGCGGCAGGCGCTCGCTGACCTCGGAAGCGCTGCACATCACCAGCCTCGCGCCGATCGGCCACCTGAACCTCGTCCACCCCAACCGCGTGCAGGTGCTCGGGGGCGCCGAAATGGACTATCTGCGCAAGCTCAGCGAGGATGCGCTGGAAGAGGCGCTGCACCATCTTTTTTCCGAAGAGCTTGCCGCAGTTGTGGTGGCGGAAGGCGAGGAACCGCCCAAGGTGCTGCTGGAAACCGCCAGCAGGACTGATACGCCCCTGTTCATCTCCTCTCACCCCAGTCCTGCCGTCGTTTCCCATCTGGGGCATTACCTGATGCAGAACCTGGCGGAAACCACGGTCGTGCACGGCGTGTTCATGGAGGTCAACGGCGTCGGTGTTCTGATCCAGGGCGAAGCGGCGGTCGGCAAGAGCGAACTGGCGCTGGAACTGGTGACGCGCGGTCATCGCCTGATTGCCGACGACGCTGTCGAGCTTCGCCACGTCGCACCGGATACGCTGGAAGGCAACTGTCCGCCGATGCTGCGCGACTTCCTCGAAGTGCGCGGCCTCGGTATCCTCAATATCCGTTCGCTGTTCGGTGAAACAGCGGTCAAGTTCAAGAAAAACCTCAAGCTCATCGTCCAGCTGGTGAAACCCGGGTCCGGCGGCGAACCCCTGAACCGCCTGGACATGGAGGCATCGAATACCACCATTCTGGGGCTGGATGTCCTGACGGTGCGCATCCCCGTGGCGGCAGGCCGCAACCTGGCGGTGCTGGTTGAGGTTGCGGTGCGCAATCACATTCTCAAGAGTCGTGGCATCGACCCGACTGCCGAGCTGGTTGCGCGCCAGCACGCATTCATGCAAGAGGAATCATGATGCAGCTCGTGCTGGTATCCGGGCTGTCGGGCTCGGGCAAGAGCATTGCCAGCGCCGTGCTCGAAGACGCCGGCTATTACTGCATCGACAACCTGCCGCTGTCGCTGGTCGAGCAGGTGGTGCTGCACTTGTCGCAGGCCGGGCAAAAGAAAATCGGCATCGCCGTGGATGCGCGCGGCGGCGAGGACTTCGCCGGTTTCCCGGCCCTGGTCGACCGGCTCAGGGCGGCGGGCTTCGACGTGCGCGTGATCTTCCTGGAAGCGAAAACGCCCACCCTGGTCAAGCGCTTTTCCGAGACCCGGCGCAAGCACCCGCTGTCCTCTGACAAGGTTTCGCTTTCCGAAGCCATCGACCTGGAGCGGGAAAGGCTGGTCCAGGTCATGCGCCGCGCGCACCGCATCGACACCAGCGACCTCGCACCGAGCGCGCTGTGCCTGTGGATCAAGGACCTGGTCATGCAGGACCGCTCGCGCATCACCCTGCTGTTTCAGTCCTTCGGCTACAAGCACGGCATTCCGCTCGATGCCGACATCGTATTCGACGTGCGCTGCCTGCCCAATCCGCATTACGTGCCGGAGCTGCGGCCGCTGACCGGAAGGGACGAGGCCGTGCGCGCCTATATCGAGGCCAGCCCGGACGCCATGAAAATGCTGGATGACATCCGCAGCTTCGTCGAAAGCTGGCTGCCCTGCTTCATTCGCGACAATCGTGCCTACCTGACGGTGGCCGTCGGCTGTACCGGCGGGCAGCATCGTTCGGTGTATTTCGTCGAGTCGCTCGGCCGCTCGTTCCGCGAAACCGAACAGGTGCTGGTGCGCCACCGTGAGCTCACTTAAGCGGCTGCTCAAGCCCGGCGATCTGCTGGTGCTGTTCCTTGGCGGTCTTCTGACCGCAGCTTCCTTTTCCCATGCCTGGTCCAGGCCGGCCGGCGACACCGTGCTGGTGCGGGCCCAGGGCAAGCTCATGGTGCGGGCGGCGCTCAGCCAGGATGCCGACTATGCGGTGCCCGGCACGCTCGGCGTCAGCAGAGTCGAGGTGCGGCAAGGCCGCGCGCGCGTGGCTGCCGATCCGGGGCCGCGGCAGGTTTGCGTCAAACAGGGCTGGGTCAGCCGATCCGGCGAAGCGGCGCTGTGCCTGGCCAACCAGGTCAGTCTCGAAGTCGGCGGCGCCGACAGGCCGTTCGATACGGTGAGCTATTGATGGCAACGCGTGAAATCCGTCTTGCCGTTACCGCGGAGGACCGCCAGGTAGCGGGGCTGGCGGCCTTGGCCGTCGGCCTCTCGCTGGCCGAGGCGGCCCTGCCCACGCCGATTCCCGGGGTCAAGCCGGGGCTCGCCAACATCGTCATCCTGTTTGTCATGCTGCGCCATGGCTTCGCCACCGCCGCCTGGGTCATGGCCATCCGCCTGCTGGCGGCCAGCCTCCTGCTGGGGAGCTTCCTGGCGCCGGGTTTCTGGCTGGCGGCCGCGGGTGCCGCAGCAAGCATGGGCGTGCTTTACTTCGTTCGCTATTTGCCGCGTGCGCTGTTCGGGCCGGTGGCATTTTCGCTGCTGATGGCATTCGCGCATGTCGGCGGGCAGCTTGTGCTCGCCAAGCTGTGGCTTTTCACGACGGCCGATATCGGCATGCTGGTGCCGGTGTTCGCGCTGGCGGCGCTGGTCTTCGGCGCGGTGAACGGCCTGATCGTCGCCCGGCTGATTGCAGACGACAGCATCACGGGCGCACAATCGTCCCATGCTTGAAAAAACCATCACCCTCGCGCTGACTGGCGCCTCCGGACTCGCCTACGGCCTGCGCCTGCTCGAATGCCTGCTTGCACAGGGTACGCACGTTCGCCTGCTGGTGTCGCAGGCGGCGCACGTCGTCGCGGCCCAGGAACTGGGGCAGACCCTGCCGTCGCGTCCGGCAGAACTGGAGCGCTGGCTGCTTGAACGTCATCCGGGGCATGCCGGGAACCTGCGCGTGTTCGGGCGCGAAGACTGGTTCGCGCCGGTCGCGTCGGGCAGCGGCGTCAGCGAGGCGATGGTGGTGTGTCCCTGTTCCATGGGTACCCTGGCTGCGATCGCGCAGGGGCTGTCGGACAATCTCATCGAGCGCGCCGCTGACGTGACGATCAAGGAAGGCCGCAAGCTCATCCTGGTGCCGCGCGAAACGCCGTTTTCCCCCCTGCATCTGGAAAACATGCTCAAGCTTTCCCGGCTCGGCGCCGTTATTCTTGCTGCCAATCCGGGCTTTTACCATCACCCCCAGCGCATCGAAGACCTGATCGATTTCATCGTCGCGCGCATCCTCGACCAACTGGGCATGCAGAACGAGCTGGTTCCTCGTTGGGGCGAAGCACGATAACGACCTGAATGTTTGAAAAACTGAGCAATCTGTTTACGCCGGCGGCGCGGACACTGCCGCTGTTTCCGCTTTCCACGGTCCTGTTCCCGGGCGGGCGCATGCCGCTGAAGATTTTCGAGCAGCGTTATCTGGACCTCGCCAAGGCCTGCATCAAGGACGACAGCACCTTCGGCGTGTGCGGCATTCGCGAAGGCGGCGAGGTGGGCGAACCGGCAGTGCCCTACGAGGTCGGCACCGAGGCGCGCATTGTCGAGTGGGACATGCCGCAGCCGGGGATATTCCATGTCATCGTCGAAGGCTTGCAGCGCTATATCGCACGCAGCTGGGAAGTTCAGCCTGGCGGCCTGCTGGTTGCCGAAACCGAGACCGTCAGTGCGGAAAAACCCCGTGCGATCCCGGGTGAGCTCAGGCTCTGCGCCGAGGTGCTGAAGCATCTGCTGACGGACAATCGGATCGAACCGGCGCAAACGCATTACGACGACGCGGTCTGGGTCGGCTACCGGCTGTCGGAACTGCTCCCGTTCAAGCTCAAGGTCAGGCAGGACCTGCTGGAAATGAACGACAGCGTCACGCGCTTGCGCATCATCGACCAGTTCCTGCGCCAGAACGCCAGATAGCGGCCCCTTTCTTCCTCTAACGTTTCCCCGCAATATTGCCGGCACAAGAACCACGCGGCGCGGAAGCGGTCGGATGTCCATGATCCATGGTCAGGATCACAATCGAATCGAACAGCCAGCAATGAGCAAAGCCTTTACCAGGGAAAACGACGCAGCACCGGAAGACGATGAGGCAGAAAGCGTCAACGCCCTGCCGGCAGGCGTCAAGAATTACATGACGCCTGTCGGCTATGCACGCATGAAAGCCGAGTTCGATCAGTTGTGGAAGCAGGAGCGCCCGAAGCTGGTGGAAACCATTGCCTGGGCGGCGAGCAACGGCGATCGCTCGGAGAACGGCGACTACATCTACGGCAAGAAGCGTTTGCGTGAAATCGACCGCCGCCTGCGTTATCTCGGCAAGCGGCTGGAGAATGCAGAGGTGGTCGATCCGGCGGTGCGCGAGGAAACCGATCAGGTATTCTTCGGCGCCACCGTTACCGTACTCGACGATCTGGGTGAGGAAGCAACATATTCCATTGTCGGCATCGACGAGGCGGAGCCGTCGAAAAACCGCATCTCCTGGGTTTCGCCGATGGCGCGCACGCTCCTGAAGGCGCGCGAGGGCGACACGGTCACGCTGATGACGCCGGCCGGCAAGCGCGAACTGGAAATCCTGGAAGTGCGCTACAGCGCGATCGACTAGGCGACCCCGATCAAGGCGCTTGCCACGCAACAAGCAAGGCGGCGTGCCGAGGAGTCTGCAGAGGGCGCGGAGTGGTTTCTTGCATTCCTTGGCGCGCGTGGCGCACTCTGCGGTTGATTCTGTTTTTGCTCTTTGTGCTGGGGCCGTGCGGCTTTCAGGCCGACAAGGTTTTTTCGAACAGCAGGTCCCATACCCCGTGGCCGAGCTTGAGTCCGCGCTGCTCGAACTTGGTGGCCGGGCGCCATTGCGGGCGCGGCGCGAAACCGTCGGCGGTGTTCTTCAGGCCGGTCTCGGCGTTCAGCACTTCCAGCATCTGCAGGGCATAGTCTTCCCAGTCGGTGGCGCAGTGCAGATAGCCGCCGGGCGCAAGCTTTTGCGCCAGATGGGCGACGAGTTCGGGCTGGATCAGGCGCCGCTTGTGGTGGCGTTTCTTGGGCCAGGGATCGGGGAAGTAGATGTGGATGCCGGCCAGCGTGCCGTCGGCAAGCATGTGCATCAGCACTTCCACGGCATCGTGCTGGATGAGGCGGATGTTGTCCAGTCCGCGCGTCTGGATTTCCTTCAGCAGGCTGCCCACACCGGGCGTATGCACTTCCACGCCGAGGTAATTGTTCTGCGGATGCGCTGCGGCGATTTCCGCGGTGGTGCGGCCCATGCCGAAGCCGATTTCCAGGATGGTCGGCGCGTTGCGGCCAAAAGCCGCGGCAAGATCGAGCGGCGCGGGCGCATAGGCGATGCCCCAGTGCGCGAGGGCGTCCTCGTAGGCGCGGCGCTGGGCTTCGGACATCCTGCCCTGGCGCAGTACATAGCTGCGGATGCGGCGCGGGCGCGCGTCCTGTTCGGGCGTTTCCAAGATCAGGAGCCGATCAGGCCGGAAGTGGGGCTGCTGGGGCTGGCAGTGTAGATTTTCTTCGGCATGCGCCCGGCCAGGAAGGCCTCGCGTCCGGCCTCCACCGCTTTTTTCATGGCCTGCGCCATCAGCACCGGATTCTGCGCGCCGGCGATGGCGGTGTTCATCAGCACCGCATCGCAGCCGAGTTCCATGGCGATGGCGGCGTCCGATGCCGTGCCGACGCCGGCGTCGACCACTACCGGCACCTTGATGCGGTCGATGATGATCTGCAGGTTCCAGGGATTGAGGATGCCCATGCCGGAACCGATGAGCGAGGCCAGCGGCATGATGGCGACGCAGCCGATGTCTTCCAGCTGCCTGGCGATGATGGGGTCGTCGGAGGTGTAGACCATGACCTGAAAGCCGTCCTTGACCAGGATTTCCGCTGCCTTGAGGGTTTCCACCACATTGGGGTAGAGGCTTTGCGGGTCGCCCAGCACTTCCAGCTTGACCAGGCTGTGGCCGTCGAGCAGTTCGCGTGCTAGGCGCAGGGTGCGGATGGCGTCATCCGCCGTGTAGCAGCCGGCCGTGTTGGGCAGGTAGGTGTATCGGGATGGCGGCAGGGCGTCGAGCAGCGAGGGCTGGCTGGCATCCTGGCCGATGTTGGTGCGGCGGATGGCGACGGTGACGATTTCGGCGCCGCTGGCTTCCACCGCGCGCCGGGTTTCGTCGAAATCCTTGTACTTGCCGGTTCCCACCAGCAAGCGCGAGGAATAGGGTTTGCCTGCAATAACCAGTTGATCCATAAATGTGTCCAGTTCAGCCGCCGCCGACGGCAACGACGATTTCCAGCCGGTCGCCGTGTTCGAGCACGACCTCGCCATGGCGGCTGCGCGGCACGATCTCGCCATTGCGCTCGATGGCCACGCGCTTGCCGGCGTAGCCCAGAGACTCGATCAGCCCGCTGACCGAAAGCGGGGCGGGAAAAGTGCGGCTTTCGCCATTAATAACTAGGGAAAATGCTTCCATGTGGCAGGAACTTAGCATTAAAATGCGAGTTCGCTCCGAGCAAAACGTGAAGAGCCGAATTTTACCACGCGGGCGTCGTATAACGGCATTACCTCAGCTTCCCAAGCTGATGAAGAGGGTTCGACTCCCTTCGCCCGCTCCAGTTTAAATGGTCCGTTACAGCGGACCATTTAAACTGGATTTCAGGGTGGAGGAGAACCCTGGGAGTTCGCGGGGCAAGCATTGCTTGCGACGGGCGGCGCGCCGGGCCCGCAGGGCCGAGGCTTGGCGGAGGCAACGCCACCCTTCGCCTGCTCCAATTCGAGTTTTGCCGGCAGGGCAGCCATGTCCCGGTCACGACGGTCCGCTTCAGGTCGAAATGGACGGGTGAAATCGTGCGGGCCGTCAGGCGGGCAGGTGTCGGAAAAACTCAAGTTTTTTGCGCACAACCCGTAATTGCAGTATCGGGGAATGGGCTGTTCAGCCTCCCGGAAGCATCTGACAAGGGCAAACCCGTCGCGAGGCGGGGACGCAAAATCTCCGGTCTGGAATGTGCCAGATAGCGGGATGACCGGATGACGGCAGACGTGACAGGATTCCCGCCAGCATCTTGTGCTCTTGATTCTTGGCTTTCCGGGGCTCTGCAACCCAAGGAGTAGGCCAAGGAGAATAAAATGTCGGACAGTGGCATTGTCAATTTGAGCGATTACAGCAAAAGCCGACGCAATTCGATCAGCGTCGAGCATCTCAAGCTTCTGCATGAAAGCAGGGACATGCTGGCAACCGGCGTGATTCGGGAACTGTCCGGCCAGACCGAGGCCATGGAAAGCAGCCTGCTGAGCCTGGCCGACCATGCGCCGCTGGCGGAGACGCGCGACTATTACTTCCAGGCACTGAATCTGCTCACCCGTCAGGGTACGGAACTCTTCCAGGCCTGCAAGCAGACTTTGCTGCAGGCGATCAGCGCGGACTGGGGCGAAGGTCAGGGCCAGGGCCAACAGCCGACACTGGCCGAACTCTCCCTGATGGACGACACTGATTACGAGGCCACGCTGGCCGTCAACAAGTCCAGTTCGCGCCTGCGTTTCAATTGCGCGGAAGAACTGGTCGGGCTGGATGCGCGAACGGGTGTTCTGCTCGGACGTCCGCAACTGGCCGCCGACGACAATCCCTTTGGCCCCAAGCTGCTGTGCGAGGCACTGCTCGATGGCATGGGGCGAATCAAGATCGAACAGAAGGTCCAGTTGGTCCTGCTGAATCAGTTCGACCTCGTGCTGTATCCGGAACTGCCCGTCATCTATCAGGAAATGAACCGGTTCCTGCTGGGCAAGGGCATTCTCCCCGATTTCAAGGCCGGCATACGTAGCCGGCCCGACCAGAGCGGGCGCGTGAAATCGCGCCAGCCAGAGCAGACAGAATTGCTGGGATTGTTCGAAAAGATGGTTGCCGGTCAGGGCGCCGGCGGTGCCGGCATGGGCGGTGCTCAGCCAGGCGGGCAGGGGGCGGGTGCGGCACTCTTGGGCATCAGCATGCTCGAAGCGCTCAACCGGCTACAGGTCGGCGCGCTCAACCTGCCCGGTGGCGTGACGATCGATCTGCGCAGTTCGCTTGCCGGCGGCGGCGGCTTCCCCAACGTGGTGCGCGAGCTGCAGCAAAGCCCGGCCATGCTGTCGGCGAGCCAGATCGAAACCGTGATGATCGACGCGGTGGCCATGCTGTTCGACTACCTGTTCGAGGATCAGGCCATCCCCGAGCACCTCAAGCAGATGATCGCCAAGCTGCAGGTGCCCGTGCTCAAGGTGGCCATCCTGGATCGCGGCTTCTTCACCCAGCGCGACCACCCCGCCCGCCGCGTGCTGGACATGATCGCCTCGCTCGCGGTGCAGCCGGCCGGCAAGGAAGGCAAGCTCGACCCCCTGCAGGAGGAAGTCGAAGCCGTCATCGAGAAAATCATCGATGAGTTCGATCAGGATGCCGGCGTGTTCGAACAGGCCTGCAGCACCCTGGCTGAAATCCAGGCCAGGCGCGAGCAGGAGCTCGAGACTGGCATGGCCGGGAGCGTTGCCGAGATGCAGCGCGCCGAGCGTAGCGAAATGGCCGAAACCGTGGTGCGCGACCATATCCGCCGCGCGCTCGCCGAACAGCCCGCGCCTGAAACCATCGCCCTGTTCCTGCGTGACCATTGGGCGCCTTTGCTGATTCGCGAGTACATCGACGAAGGCGAGACCTCGCCGCATCTTTCCGCGCATATCGAAACCATGCGCGAGTTGCTGTGGAGCGTGCAGGGCAAGCCGGACATGGACAGCCGACTGATGATGGTGCGGATCCTTCCCGGCCTGCTCAAGCGCCTGCGCGAGGGGGTGGACAAGGTCAGCATGCCGGCGGATGCGGTGGAAAAATTCTTCGCCGGCCTGGTCACGCTGCACGCCAATGCGGTGCGTCCCAGTTCGCTCACCGTGCCGCTGCCCGAGGCCGAGGCGCTGCTGGACGATTTGCCCATGGAGGAAGGGGAGATCGACCACGCCGCCATCAACGATCCGCGCTATACGGAGCCGCTGCCCGAGATCGAGGACGAGTTCAGCCTCTGCGCGCAATCGCTGCAAAAGGGCGACCGGCTGCAATTCCATCATGACGACGGCAGCAGCAACTGGGTGAACGTGGTCTGGGTGAGCGGGCTCAAGGGCAACTACCTGTTTGCCGACATGAACGGCCACAACATGTTTTCCATCAGCCCGCAGCGGCTCGCCGACAAGATGCGCTCAGGCCGGGCGGTGCTGATGGGCCGCGAGTCGGTGACCGAGTCTGCATTCAGCAAGCTGATCGCCTTCTTCAGGCAGCGTGTCATGGGGGCCTAGGCGCTTCGCGCCGATCGAGAAAGCGGGCCGGCATGGCCCGTTTTTTTGGCCATTTCGCCGGAATTCGCCGAACACGCTGTTTGCGGCTACGGCATTTGGTAGCATCGCGACATGGATTTTTCTACGAAGCTGAGCGAATGGCAGCGCAGCCATGGCCGCCATCATTTGCCCTGGCAGGGCGGACGCGATCCTTATCGCATCTGGGTTTCGGAAATCATGCTGCAGCAGACGCAGGTCGGCACGGTGATTCCCTATTTCGAGCGTTTCATGGCGCGTTTCCCGGACATCACCAGCCTCGCGGCCGCCAGCGAAGAAGAGGTGCTCACGCACTGGGCGGGACTTGGCTACTATGCGCGCGGGCGCAACCTGCATCGAGCAGCGCGGCAGATCATGGAGCGGCATGACGGGATTTTCCCGCGAGCGTTCGACGACATCATGGCCTTGCCAGGCATTGGTCGCTCGACCGCTGCGGCCATCAGCGCCTTCGCCTTCGGGGCGCGGCGTGCGATTCTGGACGGGAACGTGAAGCGGGTGCTGACGCGCGTGTTCGGCATCGACGGCTGGCCGGGCGACAGGAAGGTTGAAACCCGCTTGTGGCAGTTGAGCGAAAGCCTGTTGCCGGAAACCGGCATCGAAACCCATACCCAGGCGCTGATGGATCTGGGCGCCACGATCTGTACGCGCAGCAGGCCGTACTGCGCGCAATGCCCGCTGGCAGAAGATTGTGCCGCCTTCAGGCAGGGCCGCACCGCCAGCCTGCCCGCGCCGCGCCCAAAAAAGGCGCTGCCCGAACGCAGCGCCACGCTGATGGTGATTCGCCATGGGCGCGATGTCCTGCTGGTCAAGCGTCCCGCCTCAGGCATCTGGGGCGGCCTTTGGAGCCTGCCTGAAGCCGAGGGCGACAGCATGGCCGCTTGCCTGCGGCTGACCGGCCAGGCGCCGGTGAGGGTTGAAGAACTGCAGGGGTTCACCCACACATTCACGCATTTCCGTCTCGCCATCCTGCCGCTCGTGCTGGCGCTCGATGCGCGCCCCACGGTCGCAGCCGAGCCAGGCACGATCTGGATGGACCATGCCGAGGCCATCGGGGCCGCCATCCCCAAGCCGGTGAAATCCATCCTCGAAAAACTCGCGGCATAATCACGGGATGCTGATCGACACGCATTGCCACCTCGATGCCGCGGAATACGATGCCGACCGCGATGCCGTCGTCGCCCGCGCGCAGCAGGCCGGCGTAGGCGGCATCGTCGTGCCGGCGGTGGCTGCGTTCAATTTTCAGGCCACGGCCGAATGCCGGCGCTACGGCGGCGTGGAGATCGCGCTGGGCATGCATCCGATGTACGTGCAGCTGCATCGCGAAGCCCATCTGGCGCTGCTGGACGAAGCGATCCGGCGCGAGCGTCCGGTCGCGATCGGGGAAATCGGCCTCGACCGCTTCCAGTCGCGCATCGACCAGCCCGGCGTGCATGACGAAGACCTCGAACGCCAGGAATTCTTTTTCGTCGAGCAACTGAAGCTGGCGGCAAGATACGATCTGCCGGTGTTGTTGCACATCCGCCGCGCCAACGACCAGATACTCAAGCAGCTCCGCCGCATCAGGGTGCCGGGTGGCATCGCGCATGCGTTCAACGGTTCCATGCAGCAGGCGCAGGAATATCTCAAGCTCGGTTTCAAGCTGGGTTTCGGCGGCGCGATGACCTATACGCGCGCCACCAGCCTGCGCAGGCTGGCGGTCGAATTGCCGCTCTCCGCCATCGTGCTGGAAACCGACGGCCCGGACATTCCGCCGGAGTGGATCGCGAAACGGCGCAACGAACCGGCGGAACTGCCGAGAATCGCCCGGGTGCTGGCCGAACTGCGCGGCGTGAGCGCCGAAGAAGTGGCTTGCCGCACTACCGAGAACGCAAAAGAGATACTGGGACTCAAAGCCAGCGCCTGACGCGCCGGCAATATTCTGCGTAGGCTCCGCCGAACCTGGCCGCGAGATGGGCTTCCTCGTTGCGGATCACGCCGTAGCGCATGGCCGCCCACACGACCGGGTAGAGCAGCAGCGGCCACAGACTGCCCCAGATCAGCATGACGCCGAAATAGACCAGGCTGTCGGCGAGGTAGATCGGGTTGCGCGAAAAGGCGAACGGGCCGCTTTGCACCAGATGCTCGACGCCCTTGTAGGGGTTGACCGTGGTGCGATGGCGGAACATGGTCCAGGCTGCCCACAGCATCAGCACGCCGCCGAGCCCGACCAGCAGCCAGCCGATGCCGGGCAGTTTCGGGAAGCCGAGGCCCGACAGCTTGTGCAGTTCCCAGGCTGCCCACAATGCCGCCACATAGACCAGGGGCGGCGGCAGCAGGGTGGCAGGGCGCCTGCGGTTGTCGCGGGTCATTTCACGCCGGGCATGTTGGCGATTCTCAAATCCGTGCACCCTGGATGGCGCGCAGGAATTCGTTGCGCAACTGGTCGCTGCTCTCGAAGCAGCCGGAGAAAGCCTGGGTCACGACACGTTCGTCGCCGCGGCGGTCCTCGCCCAGCAGCAGGCACAATTGTTCGGCCTCGATGATGCAGGCGGCGCCTGACGCCTTGCCATGTTCCATCATGGCCTCGGCGATGTCGCGGGTCATCCATTCCTGATAGGTGAAGCGGTGGCCGATGGCGTCGACCAGCCGGGCGATGCGGCCGAAGCCGTGCAGGCGGCCGCCCGGAATGTAGGCGACATGCGCCACGCCGCGAAACGGCACCAGATGGTGCGGGCACACGCCGTGAATGGCGATGCCGCGCACCACCACCATGTCGCGGCGGCTGTCCTCGAAACCCTCGCCCAGCGCTTCGCCGGGGTCGAGCGCATAGCCGCCCAGCAGCCGCTTTTGCCAAAGCTCGCGCACACGCTGGGCGGTGCGCCCGGTATGCGCGGTGTCGGAAGGTACGCCGCAGGCGGCGAGCAGGTCCTTGACGGCGCGTTCGAAAGCTTCGGCATCGAAGCTGCCAGTCTGCGCGATGCCGTACCCGGTGGGTTTGGCACCGCCGTGGTGGTCATCATCGCAGCCGCAGGCAGGGTTGTCGGCCATTACTTGAGCACCGATTTGAGGAAGTCCAGGGTATGCGCCCAGGAACTGTGGTCGGCGTGCGCGTCGTATTTCAGCGGCAGGTTGAATTTCGCTGCGTACACGTCGGCTTCTGGATTGGTGAAGGTGTGCTTTACGCCGGGATAGGACACCAGTTGCCAGTCGGCCCTGGCATTGCTCATCTCGGTCTTGAAGGCTTCGATGTGCTCGGGCGGCACCATGGGGTCGGCCTCGCCGGTGAAGACGCGCACCTTGGCCTTGATGTCGCCGGGCTTCACCGAAACGTCGGTGGCGAGGATGCCGTGGTAGCTGACCACGCCCTTCAGCGGCTCGCCGGCGCGCGCCATGTTGAGCACGACAGCGCCGCCGAAGCAGTAGCCCAGGGCGGCGATCTGGCCGCGCTTGACCATGGGCTGCACGTTGAGGAATTTCTGCGCGGCGGCGAAGCGGGTGCGCGCGAGCGGCGGATTCTTGTTCACCGAGCCGGCCAGCTCGCCGGCGTTCTTGGGGTGGTCGGCGGTCTTGCCGTCGCCGTACATGTCCACTGCCAGGGCCACGTAGCCGGCTTCGGCCAGCATGTTGGCGCGCTTCCTGGCGTAGTCGTTGAGCCCCCACCATTCGTGCACCACCAGCACGCCGGGGCGCTTGCCCTTGATGGCGTCGTCGTAGGCCATGTAGCCCTTCATCTTCACGCCGTCGGCGACATATTCGACGGTCTTGCCGACCACGGCGGCGTAGGCCGCAAAGGGCAGCAGCAGGAACACGGACAATAGCCACTTCATCGATTTTCTCCTCATGCGCTTGGGTTATGAAAGATAGCACCAGTCGGCGAGGCTTGCCTATCTCACAGAAACAGCATCAGCAGCTCGTTCAGGAAGCGCCGGCCCTTGCCGGTGGGGCGCAGCGTCTCCAGGTCGCGTTCGATCAATCCTTTCGCTTCCGCCGCTTGCAGGCCGGCGAGGCAGGCCGTCAGCGGCAGGCCGGTGTGCCGGGCGAACAGCGGAGTCGGAAAGCCTTCGTTGAGACGCAGTGCATTCATCATGAACTCGAAGGGGAGTTCACTGGGCGAGATCGTCCGCGTTTCGGCGATGTGTTCGCCGCGCTCGGCGCCCTGCATGTATTGCATCGGATGCTTCACCCGCATCTGGCGCACGATGCGGTCGTGGAACGAGAGCTTGGAGTGGGCGCCGGCGCCGATGCCGAGGTAATCGCCGAAACTCCAGTAATTGAGATTGTGGCGGCAGCGGTGGCCCGGCCTGGCGAAGGCGGAGGTCTCGTAGTGTTCAAGGCCGGCAGTGCCGAGGCGCTCCTCGAGCCATTCCTGCATGGCGGCAGCGGTGTCGTCGTCCGGCAGCCGGGGCGGCGGGCTGTGGCCGAAGGCGGTGTTGGGCTCGAGCGTGAGGTGGTAGCAGGACAGGTGCGGCGGCGCGAACGCCAGCGCGGTTTCAATGTCGGCCTGCAGCATGCCGAGGTTCTGTCCGGGCAGCGCGTACATCAGATCGAGGTTGAAGGTGTCGAAGGTCTTTGCCGCCAGCTCGGCGGCGTGTTTTGCTTCGGCGGCGCCGTGGATGCGGCCGATGCGCTGCAGCATGTCGTCGTCGAAGCTCTGGATGCCCAGAGAAACACGTGTAATGCCGGCCGCGTGGTAGCCCCTGAAACGCCCGGCCTCCACGGTGCCGGGGTTGGCTTCCAGGGTGATTTCGGCCAGCGGCTCGAGCTGGGTGAGCGTACGCACCATGGTCAGGATGCGGTCGATGCCTTCCGGCGAGAACAGGCTGGGCGTACCGCCGCCGAAGAACACGGCGTGAATCTTGCGGCCCCAGATTTCCGGCAGCGCGAGCTCGATATCGCGCGCGAGCGCAGCGATGTAGGCGTCTTCGGGAATATCGTCCAGCGCATGCGAGTTGAAGTCGCAATACGGGCACTTCTTCACGCACCATGGCAGGTGGATGTAAAGCGTAAGCGGCGGCGGCACGGTGAGCCCCGCGCCGGCGCGCATCAGGATTTTGCCTTCCATGTGCCTCGTCGCCACAGCCAGGAATAGATCAGAAAGTTGATTGCCAGCACCAGGATGCCCAGCACGGTTTGCACGGTTGCCGTCAGCGTCTCCGGATAGATCAGCGGCAGCAGATAATGTTCAATGAATCCGCCCTCGTAGCCGGCCTTGCCGGACAACTTGCGGAAATGGTTTTCCAGCGGCGTCAGCGGGCAGATCCAGCCCATGAACTCGATCAGCGCGCCCCAGGCGGCGGCGGGCAGGTGCAGCCAGATGAGGCGTTTATCCCGGGCCACCAGCAGGCCGCCGGCCACCACGAACAGGATGAAGGCCAGGTGCAGCAGGACGAGGGCATTTGCCAGCAGCCAGGCGCTCACATGCTCAAATGTTGCGCAGCTTGCTGACCAGGATGTCGAGCGCCTGGCCGCGGTGGCTGATGGCGTTCTTGTGGTCGGGGTCGAGTTCTGCGCCGGTCTTGCCGAATTCCGGCAGGAAAAAATACGGGTCGTAGCCGAAGCCGTTTTCGCCGCGCGGGGTGTCGATGATCTCGCCGTGCCAGCTGCCCTCGGCGATCAGCGGCTGCGGATCGTCGGGGTGGCGCACCAGCACGATGACGCAGTAGTAGTGCGCACGGCGGTTGGATTCGTTGGCGAGCGCGGCAATCAGCTTCTCGTTGTTGCGCTGGTCGGACTTGGGTTCGCCGGCATAGCGCGCGGAATACACCCCGGGCGCGCCGTTGAGCGCGTCGACGCAGATGCCGGAATCGTCGGCCAGCGCCGGCAGGCCGGTATGCAGCGAAGCGTGGCGCGCCTTGGCAAGGCAGTTCTCGATGAAGGTGACGTGCGGCTCGGGACACTCGGGCACGCCGAAGTCCGACTGCGGCACCACGTTGAAATCGAGCGGGTCGAGGATGCGGCGGATCTCCCGCAGCTTGCCGGGGTTGCCTGAGGCGATGACGATTTTTTGCATCTTGAATCCTTTCAACAGGGAGGAGGGGAGGTTCAGGGAGGGGGTGAAAATGGTTTTCTCCCGCGCCTCCCTTAACCTCCCTGTTCAGGTTTTTTCCGAGGCAGATCGCTGCGCGGCGGCGAGCTGGCGGATGCCGGACTCGGCCAGGTCCAGCAGCGCATTCAGCTCCTGGCGCGAGAAGGTGGCGCCTTCGGCGGTGCCCTGTACTTCGATCAGGCCGCCGCTGCCGGTCATCACCACGTTCATGTCGGTGTCGCAGTCGGAGTCCTCGGCGTAGTCGAGATCGAGCACCGGCACGCCCTGATAGATGCCGACGGAAATGGCGGCCACCTGTCCGGTGAGCGGGGATTCGCTGATTTTTCCCTGGGCCAGCAGCCAGTTCACCGCATCGGCCAGCGCGACCCAGGCGCCGGTGATGCTGGCAGTGCGGGTGCCGCCGTCGGCCTGGATGACGTCGCAGTCGATGTGGATGGTGCGCTCGCCGAGCTTTTTCAGATCGACCACGGCGCGCAGGCTGCGGCCGATCAGGCGCTGGATTTCCTGGGTGCGACCGGACTGCTTGCCGCGCGCGGCCTCGCGGTCGGTGCGGGTATTGGTCGAGCGCGGCAGCATGCCGTATTCGGCGGTAACCCAGCCTTCGCCGCTGCCCTTCTTGTGCGGTGGCACCTTCTCCAGCACGCTGGCGGTGCAGATGACCTTGGTGTCGCCGCATTCGATCAGCACGGCGCCTTCGGCATGGCGGGTATAGGAACGGGTGATGCGGATCTGGCGCAGGGCGTCGGGGCTGCGCCCGCTGGGGCGATGGCTCACAGTGAACTCCTCGTGGAAAGAGGAGATTCTAGCGGATTTGCGCGGGTTGACGGCCGGTCAGGGCGTGCCGCCGCCGCTGATCTTCTTGATGGCTTCCTGGATCTCGGCGATGGCGCGCTCGATCTCGTCGTCGGAGATGGCCGGGGCGCGGCTGGGTTCCGGCTTCTTGATCTCGGTGGTGAAGGCGTATTCGGGCAGCGACAGGGTGGAGATCGCTTCCACGCCGGGCCGGCGCGATTCTCCCCAGGTCATGGCCACCAGCGACAGATTGTCGCCCTTTTCGCCGCCGCGGAACTCGGCATGGTCCATGAGGTGGCGCACGCCGTCTTCCAGGGTGTAGGAATGCAGGATGGCGGCGATTTCCGGGATGCTGACCGAGCCCCAGATGCCATCGGTGCAGATCAGCAGGGTGTCGCCGTCGGTGATCGGCATGGGCGGGGCGCACTCCACTTCGGGCGCGACATAGCCGCCGAGGCAGTTGCTGACGCGGTTGCGGTTGGGATGGTGAATGCTTTCCTCTTCGGTGATGAGACCGTCCTTGACCATGCGCGCCACCGCGGTGTGGTCGAGCGTGCGCGAAATCAGCTTGCCGTCGCTGAAGAAATACAGGCGCGAGTCGCCGACATGCGCCCAGTAGGCGGTGTTGTCCTGCACGATGGCGGCCACGCAGGTGGTGTGGGGGATTTCCAGCAGGTCGTGCTCGACCGCGTAGTCGTTGATGGCGTAATGCGATCGCTGGATGACGTCCTCGAGGAAGCGCAGCGGATCGGCCACGCGCGGGTTGGCCACGCGCTGGAAATAATCGGTCAGCGTCTGCACGCAGATGTGCGCGGCCAGCTCGCCGTGCATGTGGCCGCCCATGCCGTCGGCCACGACCATGAGCAGCGAATCGCGGCTGTAGGAATAGCCGACCCGGTCCTGGTTGTTCTTGCGCCCGCCTTGCCGGGAAGCCTGGTAGATGGTGAATTTCATGTCGCTTCGCTCAGAAAATCTCTTTGTTCAGGGAGCGCTTGATGGAGCTTAGCAAAGACGGCTTGCCCAGCTGAAGGGTAGAGTCGTCCATCAGCCGCTTTTGCAGGGCGAACACGCTTTGCGGGCGCTCCATGTAGTTCAGCTGCATGCACCAGTCCACGGTCTCCAGCAACTGGCTCGAGTATTCACCCGCCCAGGCGCGGGCCGCCGGCGTCAGCTTGTCATTCAACAGGCGGGCGTCCGCCGCCTGCGGCGGCAGGCCGGCGAGGCAGGCGTAGATGCTGGCGCCGGTGCTGTAAATGTCGGTCCAGGGGCCGAGGCGCTCGCGGTTGTGGTACTGCTCGGGCGCGGCGAAGCCCGGGGTGTACATGGGCTGCAGGCGGGTCTCCTCCTGGTTGAGGGTCTGCCGCGCCGCGCCGAAATCGATCAGCACCGGCGAGCCGTCCTGGCGGATGTAGATGTTGGAGGGCTTGATGTCCAGATGCAGCAGCTTGTGCGTGTGCACCTCGCGCAGCCCGGTCAGCATCTGCGCGAACACGCGGCGGATGAAGCCTTCGCGGATGTTGCCGCGATGGGTCTGGATGTACTGCTGCAGGGTGCGGCCGCGCTCGTATTGCATGACCATGTACACGGTCTCGTTGGCGCGGAAGAAATTGGTCACGCGAATGACATTCGAGTGGTTGATCTTGGCGAGCGTGCGGCCTTCTTCGAAGAAGCACTTCATGCCGTGGCGGAAGATGTTGCGGTTGTCGTCGGAACTGGCCTCGACCACTACCGAGCCGGAAGTGCGCAGCACCAGGGCGCCGGGCAGGTATTCCTTGATGGCGAACAGGCTGTTCTGGTCGTCGGTGGCGAGATAGACCATGCTGAAGCCGCCGCCGCCGATCTTGCGCACGATGGTGTACTCGTTCAGTCGGTAACCGTTGGGCAGGGCCTGGTTGGGTTGGGTCGCCATAAATGAAGTCAAATGAAAACTGTTATTATCCTGTCGCGGCGCCAAGCGCTGGCCAAATCCTAACTGCAAGCCCAGGAAACCCCCCGATGATCTTCAGCATGACCGGTTATGCCACCCATACCGCCACCGTGGGCAAGGTGCTGGTCACGATCGATCTGCGCTCCGTCAACCAGCGCTACCTGGAGATCGGCTTCCGTCTGCCCGACGAACTGCGCGTGCAGGAACCCGCCATCCGTGAAGCCATTGTACAGCGCCTGTCGCGTGGCAAGGTCGAATGCCGCATCAGCCAGATGGCATTGCCCGAGGCTGCACAGGATATCGGCCTGAACGGCACGATTCTTGAGTCCCTGGCGCGCTGGCAGGAAGATGTGCGCAGGCGCTTCCCGGATGCCGCGCCGCTGAGCGTTGCCGACATCCTGCGCTGGAACGGCGCGCTGGCCACGGGTGAGGCCGGCGCGGCGGATGCCACGCGCGAACTGCTGGAAGCGCTGGGCGCGGCCCTCGACGACCTGACCGCCAGCCGCCAGCGCGAGGGCGAGAAGTTGCAGGGACATATCGTCGAGCGGCTCGACCGGGCGGAAACGCTGGTCGCGGAAGCTGCCGCGCTGTTGCCCGGCGTCCTCTCGGCCTATCAGGAAAAGCTCGCTGCCAGACTGAAAGAAGCCCTGGGCGAGCCGGCCAATGAGCGCCTGGCCCAGGAATTCGCCCTGTTTGCCCAGAAAATCGATGTCGACGAGGAGTTGTCGCGCTTCACCGCGCACATCAAGGAAGTGCGCCGCACCCTGGACAAGGGCGGTGCAGTCGGCAAGCGCCTGGACTTCCTCATGCAGGAACTGAACCGCGAAGCCAATACCCTGGGCTCGAAATCGGTGTCGCCGGAAACGACACGGATCTCGGTCGAGCTCAAGGTCTTGATCGAGCAGATGCGCGAACAGATACAGAATATCGA
>VFQM010001077.1_pt1 | contig 25717 bp, 18 predicted proteins | sample 3512391 | NCBI WGS metagenome assembly VFQM01 (sample SAMN10412369, study PRJNA504923) | tailings metagenome | isolation source: Replicate 1 from Balatoc abandoned mine | place: Philippines | reverse complement strand
TGCGCACCGGCCCCTCCCTTGCCACGCTGGCCCTGCTGGGCAGCGCCGTGCTGGCGTTGCACCTGGGCTTGCTGACCCAACCGACCTTGCTGTCCCGCGAGACGACGCCTTCGACGCACGCCCCCTCGCTGGCGGGCGCGCCAGCCACGCCCACCGTGCAGGTCACGCAAGTGCGCACGGTGTCCCTCGCGCTGCCGGCCGCAACAGCACCGCTCCAACCCACTGTGGCGCCGGGCCGCTTGCAGAGGCCCGTTGCACCGCCGGCAGCAACCCGCGCAGAGGTTGCCACCGAGACCACGCAGCACGCGGCGCCCAGCCCAAAAGCCCCGAGCGAGGTGCAAACCCTGCCGCCAGCGGTTGAGCCCGCGGCTGCCGATGACGCGCCGACGCAGCAAGTCCTGGCACAGGCCGCGTCGCCGGCCCCGTCCACGGCGAACGCAGCGCCGGCATCTCCGCCCGTATCCCCGCCCGCTGCCGGGCCGGGCCGCCCACCCGGCGACCTGCCGCCCAGCGATCTTCCTCCCAGCATCACGCTGCCCTACGACGTCGTGGGCGAGGCCGGTGGCCTGAGCTACCGCGCGAGCGGGCAACTCGACTGGCGCCTGGATGCTCAGGGTTACGAAGCACGCATGGAACTGTCGATGCTCTTCCTGGGCAGCCGGGTGCAGACCAGCCGCGGCAGCGTCGGCCCCGAAGGCTTGCGCCCGGAACGCTTCGCCGATCGGCGCCGCAGCGAGCGCGCTGCGCATTTCGACCGCGAGAGCGGACGCATCCGTTTCAGCAACAACGCCGCGCCCGCCGAGTTGATGCCCGGCGCCCAGGACCGGCTGAGCCTGTTCATGCAGCTTGCCGGCCTGCTGCGCGCGCGAACGCACCGCGAGGGAGAGGTCATCACGTTCCAGGTCGCCGGCATCGGCGACGCCGAGCCCTGGCACTTTGAAGTGGGGCCGGTGGAGACGCTGGACCTGCCCTCGGGCCCGCTGCAGGCCCGGCGTCTGGCGCGCACCCCGCGCAAGCCGCACGACAGCACGGTCGAGGTCTGGCTGGCACCCTCGCTGGGCCACCTGCCCGTGCGTCTGCGTGTGGCGCAAGCCAACGGCGACGTCGCCGATCAGCGGCTCGCGCGCCTGCCATGAACAGCCGCCCGGGGGGAACCGCCTGGGGTGCAAATGCCACAACCCTTGAAAAATATCCCTTGGGGCCCAACTGCTTCGTCATCGGCCTGCAGTCGCGGCCGGTTTTGCCGATATAACGGGAACAGGCCCAAACCCCTGCGGAAAGGAACAGCCCTCCATGCACATGCTCTACGACTCGGATGCTTTTGCGGTGGTCCACATCCAGGCCAACGCGCCCGCCGAGGGCGAGGTGGCCGTGGCTGACGGGCCGCAGATCCCGCGCCACGGTTTCGAGATCGTGGACAAGCGCTCGGGCAAGGAGGTCTACCTCGACGGCTCGTGGGCAGAGCTGTTCCAGCAGCAGATCACCGAATGGCAGCGCAACAGCCCTTCGCAAGAAGAGGTGGAAACCACGCTTGAGGGCTACGCCACCCTGGCGCAGAACCCGGTGGTGATGCACTGACGCCTCCCCCTCTGCCCACACCACACAAGCCCGGCCCGCCCGGGCTTTGTTGTTGCGGGGGTCGGTTTTTCCGCCGGCGCCAGCGGGCATGCGGCGGCGCGCCTACCATCATGCGATGCGCTCGCGAACCCTGGTGACCCTCGCCGCCACGCTGGCCCTGGTGGCTGGGTGTGCCACCCGTGCCGACACGCCCTCCCCCGACGCGCTGCTGTCGCGCGTGATGCCCACCCCTTTGCTGCTGGTGGGCGAGCAGCACGACGCGAGCGAGCACCAGCGGCTGCAGCGCGACCTCGTGCAGGCCCTGGCCACGCGCGGCCAACTCGCTGCGGTGGTGATGGAAATGGCCGAAGCGGGCCACGACACACGCGGTCTTGCGCGCAATGCCGACGAAGCCGCTGTGCGCGCCGCGCTCGGCTGGAACGAGCAACACAACTGGCCTTGGCCGACCTACCGGCCGGTGGTGATGGCCGCGGTGCGCGCGGGCGTGCCGGTGGTCGGCGGCAACCTGCCGCGCAACCGCATGCGCGAGGCCATGGGCGATGCGGCGCTCGATGCGAGCGTGACGCCCCCGGTGCTGCTGCAGCAGCGCGAGGCCATCCGCACCGGCCACTGCGATTTGCTGCCCGAGACGCAGCTGGGGCCGATGACGCGCATCCAGCTGGCGCGCGATCGGACGTTGGCACAGGTGGCGACAGCGCAGCTCGCCGCCGGCCGCACGGTGCTGCTGATCGCCGGCAACGGCCACGTACGTGGCGACCTTGGTGTGCCGCGGCACCTTAGCCCCGGCCAGGCGCACCGCGTGATCGTGGCGCGCGCCGGCAAAGCCGGCACCGATGTGCCCGCCGACGCCCACTGGGACACACCCGCCCTGCCCGAGACCGACCACTGCGCCGGGCTGCGCGCGCGCTTCAAGCGCTGAGCGCGTTTGTGTTCAGGCCGGCAGGCGCTTGATGGCGTCGGCCAGCACCGAGACCATGGTCTCGATGTGCTCGCGCTCGACGATGTAGGGCGGTGCGAACACCAGGTTGTCGCCCGCGTTGCGCACCAGAACGCCGCGGTGAAAGCAATCGAGGAACACATCGAACGCGCGTTTGCCGGGCATGCCGGGCTGCGGCGCAAGCTCCACCGCGCAGGCCAGGCCCAGACTGCGGATGCCGATGACGTGCGGCAGGCCCTTGATGGCCGAGAACATCGCATCGCTGAGCACCTGGCCCATCTCGCCGGCACGCGCGAACAGGTTTTCCTGCTGGAACAGCTCCAGCGTGGCGATCGCCGCGGCGCACGCCACCGGATGACCCGAGTAGGTGTAGCCGTGGAAGAACTCGATGGCGTGATCGGGTGCACTGCCGTGTGCGCCCATCATGGCGTCGTAGATGCGCTGGCTGCAGACCACGCCGCCCAGGGGAATGACGCCGTTGGTGACGCACTTGGCGAAGTTGAGCATGTCGGGCTGCACGCCGTACCAGTCGGCGCCGAAGGCCGTGCCCAGGCGGCCGAAGCCGGTGATGACCTCGTCGAAGATCAGCAGGATGCCGTGCTTGTCGCAGATCTCGCGCAACCGCTTGAGATAGCCCTTGGGCGGCACGTACCAGCCCGCGCTGCCGGCCACCGGCTCGACGATCACCGCGGCCACGTTGCTCGGGTCGTGCAGCGGCAGGATGCGGTTCTCCAGCTCGAGCAGGATGTCCTCCTCCCACACCGGTTCCTGGTGCTGCACGAAGGCGTGCTTGACCGGGTCGTGGATGAAGCGCAGGTGATCGACACGCGGCAGCAGGCTGGTGCCGTAGACCTTGCGGTTGGCCGGAATGCCACCGACCGACATGCCGCCGAAGCCCACACCGTGGTAGCCGCGCTCGCGGCCGATGAACAGGTTGCGCTGGCCTTCACCGCGCGCGCGGTGGTAGGCCAGGGCCACCTTCATCGAGGTGTCTGCCGCCTCGGAGCCCGAATTGCAGAACAGCACCTTGTTCAGGTCGCCCGGCGCCATGGCGGCGATCATTTCGGCCGCGCGAAAGGCCTTGTCGTTGCTCACGCTGAACGCGGTGGCGTAGTCCAGCGTGTCGAGCTGCTTCTTGATGGCCTCGTTGATCGGTTTGCGGTTGTGCCCCGCGCCCACGCACCACAGGCTGGAGATGCCATCGATGACCTGACGGCCGTCGTGCGTGGTGAAGTGCATGCCGTCGGCGGCGACGAAAATGCGCGGGTCCTTGGCGAAGCTGCGGTTGGGGGTGAAGGGCAACCACTGGTTGTCCATCTTGAAATCGTTGTAGGCCATGGCGGCGTCTCCTGCACGTTGATCGTGTCATTCTGGCACCGTGCGAGGCCGCCCGGAGGCACCACTGCGACGCGCCCGCCAGGGCCCACCGCCGCGCGCCTGCGACAATCTCGCCGCCATGGAAAACACCTACGTCCTCACCCTCTCTTGCCCCGACAAGCCCGGCATCGTGCACGCCGTCTCCGGCTTCCTGTTCGAGCGCGGCGGCAACATCGAAGAGGCGGCCCAGTACAACGACCACGACACCGGCCTGTTCTTCATGCGCGTGCAATTTGCCTGCGCCCAACTGAGCCGCGAGCAGTTGGGCGAGCAACTGGCGGCCTTCGCGGCGCCGTTCGGCATGCGCTGGGGCCTGCACCCGCTGGCACAACCCATGCGCACCGTGATCTTCGTGAGCAAGGAAGGCCACTGCCTCAACGACTTGCTGTTCCGCTGGAAGAGCGGTCTGCTGCCGCTGGATATCCGCGCCATCGTGAGCAACCACCGCGACTTCTACCAGCTCGCGGCCAGCTACAACGTGCCCTTCCACCACATCCCGCTGACGGCCGCCACCAAGGCGCAGGCCGAAGCGAAGCAGCTGGACATCATCCGCGCCGAGGACGCCGAACTGGTGGTGCTGGCGCGCTACATGCAGATCCTCTCGAACGAGCTGTGCCGTGAACTGGCCGGGCGCGCGATCAACATCCACCACAGCTTCCTGCCCAGCTTCAAGGGCGCCAAGCCCTACTACCAGGCGCACGACCGTGGCGTGAAACTCATCGGCGCGACCGCCCACTACGTGACGGCCGATCTCGACGAAGGCCCCATCATCGAGCAGGACGTGGCGCGCGTGGACCACACGGACACGGTGGAAGACCTCACCGCACTGGGCCGCGACACCGAGAGCCAGGTGCTGGCGCGCGCCGTCAAGTGGCATGGCGAGCACCGCGTGCTGCTCAATGGCCACAAGACCGTGGTCTTCAAATGACGCAGGAGCAGGCGCGGTGATCCGTATTCCCCCGATCCAGTGCCTGCTCACCTTCGAGGCGCTGGCGCGCCTGCGCAGCGTCACGCAGACCGCCGACGAGCTCAACGTCACACCCAGCGCGGTGAGCCACCGCATCCGCCAGCTCGAGGAAGCACTGGGCACCAAGCTGTTCGGACGCGCCGACTTCTCGCTCACCACGGAAGGCATCGAGTACCTAGCGCACGTGCGCGAGGGCCTGGTCTCGTTGCAAAAATTCCCGAGCCAGCAGGCCGCGCCCGGGCGGCGCAAGCTGCGCCTGGCGGTCACGCCCACCTTTGCGCGCTCGATCCTGCTGCCGCGCCTGAAGCAGTTCAGCGACACCTACCCCGAGATCGACCTCACATTGCAGGTGAGCATTCCGCTGCTGGACGTGGTGGCCGAGGACGCCGACCTGATGGTGCGTTTCGGCACCGGTCGCTACGCCGACGTGGAGCACCTGCTGCTGGCCAAGGACGAGGTGTCGCCCATGGCCTCGCCCACCTTCGTGCGCGAGCATGGGCCGTTCGATGCGCCCGAGGATCTGGAGGGCCTGCCGTTGCTGCGCAGCCCGCTGGAGCCCTGGCGCACCTGGTTCGCCGCGCACGACCTTGATTGGCCCGAACCCACCGAAGGCTCGCAGTTCAACGACATCGGCCTGATGTGCGACGCCGCCGCCGCCGGCATGGGTGTGGGCCTGCTGCGCTACAAGCTGGCGGCACCCTGGCTCGACAGCGGCGCGCTGGTACCGCTGTACCCACGCCGCGTGCCCAGCCCGCACGCGCACTACCTGTGCTGGCGCAGCGGCACCATGGAGCGTTGGGAGTGCGCGGCGTTCGCGCGCTGGCTGCAGCAGGCGATGGGTTAGGGCAAATCCTGCCGGGTTGGCAAGGTTGCCGCGCTACGATCGCTGCAGAGGAGCAGGAGACATTCATGGGATTGCAGTTGCGGTGGCTGCGCCGGGTCGGCGTGGTCGGCCTGGCCTTGTGCGCCGTGGCATGGCTGTCGGGTTGCGCGGCCACCGGACCGAAGTACGCGGACATCGCACCCAACCTGCCTGGTATCGCCTCGGGGCAGGGACGGTTGCTGGTCTACCGCATGGGCGGCCTGGGTCCGGCGGTGCAACCCGACGTGAGGCTCGACGGGCAGGTCATCGGCACATCCCGTCCGGAAGGCTTCTTCTTCGTGGACCGGCCGGCGGGGCGATACACGGTCTCGGCGCGCACCGAGGTCGAGACCCGACTGGAGGTCGTGCTCTTGGACGGCGCCACGACTTACATCGAGACGTCGATCACGCTGGGCTTGTTCGTGGGTCAGCCGCGCCTGAGCCTGCAAAGCGAGGCCGTCGCCCAGGCGGCCTTGCCCGGCCTCGCCTACACCGGCGTCGTGCCGGTGGTGCCCGGGCCTCGCTCGCCGGGAGCGGCCCCAACAGCGGCACCCTCCGCGCGCCCTGGTGGCAGTGGTGTCACCCTGGACGACCTGCGGGGCCTGTTGCCTCCCGCCCAACGCTGAGAGCCCCTTCATGCGCCGTTCACTGCACGCCGCCTTCTGCGCCAGCCTGTTGTGTGGTGCGACGCCCGCCTGGCCGCAGGTGGGCGCACCCAATGGTCTGGCGCCGGAGGTGCTTTTCGAAAAGGTATCGCCCAGTGTCTGGGTGGTGCGCACGCAAGATGCGCAAGGCCGGCCCCTGGCCATGGGCAGCGCCGTGGTCATCGCGGATGGCCGCCTGGTGACCAACTGCCATGTGCTGGCCCAGGCACACGGCGTTGCCGTCGCCCGCGAGAACGTCACCTACGGCGCGACGCTCGAGCACGCCGATGCCGAACGGGACCTGTGTCTTCTCAAGGTCGCCAACTTCTCGGCCCCGGCTGTGCCCATCGCACCGCCGGAGAGCCTGCGGGTGGGCGCACGCGTGTTTGCCATCGGCAACCCGCGCGGGCTGGAGACCACGATCAGCGATGGGCTCCTGTCCGGCCTGCGTCGCGGCGAGCGAGACGGGTTCGAGGCTTTGCAAATCACTGTGCCAATCTCGCGTGGCTCGAGTGGTGGCGGCCTGTTCGACGCCCAGGGCCGGCTGATCGGCATCACCACCTTCATGCTGCGGGATGCCCAGAACGTGAACTTCGCGCTGCCGGCAGCCTGGATTGCGGAGGTGCCCGCGCGCGCGCAGGCGGCATTGGCGGCACGGCAGGCAAGTCGCCAGTCGACAGGCAGCGGGGCCAGCCCGGCGGCCGCGATAGCGCCGCGGCAGGTGTTCGAGTACCGCTTGCGGGACCGCTTCACTGGCAACAGCCAGTCGGTGGTGTTTCGCCTCGATCGCATCAATGGCGATGAACTGATCTTCAACGACGGTCGACGCGTCGAGCGCGCCGGCGGCGGCGTGAGCGTGCTGAAGGCCGCCGACGCGGGCGAGCACGACCTCGCCATGCCGCCCGGGGGTTGGGTCACTGCCCGCCCCGAGCCCGGGAGCACCTGGCGACTCGACTACACCGTGAACCGGGCGGGCACGCCGATCCGTATGGAGCTCACGGCGCGTGCCACCGAGACCTCCCCGGTTCGCCTTGGCGGACGGGAGTACCTGGCCATCCGGGTGGAATTCACAGGCTACACGCAGCGAGGCTCACCCGGCGTTGGTGGCTCCGGTGTCTACAGTGCCAACGCGTGGTACGCGCCAGAACTGGGCCGCGTGGTGCGCTTTGACGCGCGAACACGCGGTGGACATGGCGGCGCCCTGTTCAACGTCGACGAAGTGCTCGAACTCGTCGACATCCGCACCGAGTGAGCGCCGCACGGGCGCCCAACCGCGACCCCGTCACTCGATCGTCAACCGCTGCCCCGCGATCGCGGCCTTCTTGGGCAGCGTCAGGTGCAGCACGCCGTTGTCGTAGCGGGCCTTCGAGGCGTCCTTGTCCACGCGCTGGGGCAACTGGAAAGCGCGCGAGACCGCGCCGTAGAAGCGCTCGCTGCGCAGCACGCGCTGGCCGTCGCGCTGCTCGTCAAGCTGCTTGACCTCGGCGCGCAACGTCACCACGTCGTCCTCGATCGTGACCTGGATGTCTTCCTTGGCGACACCGGGCAGCTCGGCGTCCACGGTGTAGGCGGTGGGGGTTTCCTTCACGTCGACACGGATCTGCGCGGGCAGCGGGTCGCCATGCAGGGGCTTGACGTAGAAGCCGGGCGCCACGTCCTTGAAGAAGTCGTCGAACAGGCTGCCGCGGGTGATGAGACCGTTCATGGGATGCGTCCTCCATTGAAGCGGGGCGCGCGACCATCGCAGCGCCCGGTGCCGCTCAACTGGCGCCGGGCCGCAAGAATTTCAAGGGCTGCCCGACGACCGTGCAGCGCCCGGGGGCCCCGCGGCTCAAGCCTTGCTGCAGGAATTTTCAATCCCCCTCCCCTCAGGCGCGGCCTACACTGACTGCCTCCTGGAGATACCCGATGAACGCCCCCGCCGACCCCCAGCAGATCGACCGGTTGCAGCGCGCCGAGCGCCAGGCCGAGGTGGTGCGCGCGCTGCAGCCGCTGCTGCCCGCGCACACGTTGCTCTGGCAGAGCGAGGACACCATCCCCTACGAGTGCGACGGGCTCACGGCCTACCGAGAGCGCCCGCTGGTGGTGGCACTGCCGGAGAACGAGGTCCAGGTCGCCGCGGTGCTCAAGGCCTGCCACGCGCTGGGCGTGCCGGTGGTGGCGCGCGGCGCGGGCACCGGCCTGTCCGGCGGGGCCATGCCGCACGCCATGGGGGTTGTGCTTTCTCTGGCCAAGTTCAACCGCATCCAGGCCATCGACCCACGCGCGCGCACCGCCACCGTGCAGGCCGGCGTGCGCAACCTGGCCATCAGCGAGGCGGCGGCGCCGTTCGGCCTGTACTACGCGCCCGACCCGAGCAGCCAGATCGCCTGCACCATCGGCGGCAACGTGGCCGAGAACTCGGGCGGGGTGCACTGCCTGAAGTACGGGCTCACCCTCCACAACGTGCTGCAGGTGAAGGGTTTCACCATCGAGGGCGAGCCGGTGGTGATCGGCAGCGAGGCGCTGGACACCCCGGGCCTGGACCTGCTGCCGCTGGTGGTCGGCAGCGAGGGCATGCTGGCGGTGACGACCGAGGTGGTGGTCAAACTCGTGCCCAAGCCGCTGCTGGCGCGCTGCATCATGGCCAGCTTCGATGACGTGCGCAAAGCCGGCGACGCGGTGGCGGCGGTCATCGCGGCCGGCATCATCCCGGCCGGGCTGGAGATGATGGACAAGCCCATGACGGCCGCCGTGGAGGATTTCGTGCACGCCGGCTATGACCTCACGGCCGAGGCCATCCTGCTGTGCGAAAGCGACGGCACGCCCGAGGAAGTGGCCGAGGAGATCGAGCGCATGAGCACGGTGCTGCGCCAGCATGGGGCGACGGCCATTGCCGTGAGTCGCGACGAGGCCGAGCGGCTGCGCTTCTGGAGCGGACGCAAGAACGCGTTTCCGGCCAGCGGACGCATCAGCCCCGACTACATGTGCATGGACTCGACCATCCCGCGCAAGCGCCTGGCCGACATCCTGCTCGCCATCCAGGCCATGGAGAAGACCTACGGCCTGCGCTGCGCCAACGTGTTCCACGCCGGCGACGGCAACCTGCACCCGCTGATCCTGTTCGACGCCAACGACCCGGACCAGCTGAGCCGCTGCGAGCGCTTCGGCGCCGACATCCTGGAGACCAGCGTGGCCATGGGCGGCACCGTCACCGGCGAGCACGGCGTGGGCGTGGAAAAGCTCAACAGCATGTGCGTGCAGTTCAGCGCCGAAGAGAACGCGCAGATGTTCGCCATCAAGCACGCTTTTGACACCAAAGGATTACTCAACCCGGGCAAGGTGATCCCCACCTTGCAGCGCTGCGCCGAATACGGGCGCATGCTGGTGCGCGGCGGGCAGTTGCGCCACCCGGAACTCCCCCGCTTCTGAGGGGCATTGCACACGCCGTGTGGCGCGACCTGTCGGGTACATTGCGGCGATGAGCGCCTTGCTGCCGCCCGGTCACGCGCAGCCGGCCCGCCGCGATGGCGAGGCCGGTGCCACCGAGCGCGAGCGTGCCCTGCTGCTCGAGCTGAGCGCACTGCGGGCCGAAAACGAGCACCTGCGCCAGCGCTACGCGCAGCACATCAACAGGCAGCCGTCGCCCGCCAACGATCCGGGCGGCCGCGCAGGCGAAGCCATCGCACCGCATGCCGAGCTGCCCCTGCCGCTGGAAGCCACGCTGGAGCCCACCGAGGGCAACGCGCAGCCGGCGCTGGTGCAATACGAGGCACTGTTTGCCACCCTCGGCAGCGTCTTCCCCATCGGCATCTTCCGCACCGATGAAGCCGGCGTGCTCACCCACGTCGACACGCAGTTGCAGCAGATCTTCGGACTGCCGCGCGAGGGGTTCCCCAATTTCGGCTGGCTCGAGCGCGTGCACGCGGATGACCTGGAGCGCGTGAAGTCCAGCTGGGCGCAGGCCATTTCGCGCGCGCAGAGCCTGAGCCTGGAGTTCCGCCTGATGCGTCCCGGCGAGCCGGTCCGGCACCTGCTGGCGCGCAATGCCCCCGTGCGCGACGCAAACGGCAAGCTCACCGGCCAACTCGGCTTCGTGCAGGACGTGACCGCGCTGCGGGTACTGGAGGCCGAGGCGCGGATCAAGGAAGAGCTCAATCGGCAGATCATCGCCAGCAGCCCGGACTGCACCAAGGTGCTCGACCTCGATGGCCGCGTGGTGCAGATCACCGAGCAAGGCCGCCGCCTGGTCGAGGCCGACGACCTCGAACAGGTGCAACACAGCGACTGGACCACCTGGTGGCCCGAGGAAGGCGCCCTGCTGGCGCGCGAGGCCATTGCCACGGGCTGCCAGGGCAGAAGCTCGCGCTTCGTGGCCTACGGCACCACCTTCAAGGGGACGCCCAAGTGGTGGGACACGGCCGTCACACCCATTTGCGACACACAGGGCAAGCCTGCGATGCTGCTGGTGGTCTCGCGGGACATCACGGAGCAGCACCGGCAGCAGGAAGAGATCCGCCGTTTCAATGTGGAGCTCGAACGCCGCGTGAAGGAACGCACCGACGAGCTGGCCGATGCCAAGGAGCGGGTGAGCATGGCGCTGGCAGAAGCGCAATCGCTCTACAACCAGGCGCCATGCGGTTACCACTCGCTCGACGAGAACGGCACCTTCGTGCTGATGAACCGCACCGAGCTGGAATGGCTGGGCTACGAGCGGCACGAGGTGATCGGGCAATTGCATCTGCGCGACGTGCTGCTGCCCGAACAGCTGGACTTTGCACTCAAGCGCCTGCGCGAGCTGGTGGCCGGCGTGCGCATCGATCCGGCAGAGATCACGTTGCGACGCCGCGATGGAAGCACCTTCGTCGCCCTGGTCAGCAGCACCGCAGTGCGCGACCACAAAGGTCGGTTCTTGCGCACCAACAACACCCTGATCGACATCACGGCGCGCAAGGCGGCCGAAAACGCACTGGCTGCGCAGAGCCGTTTCCTGCAGGCCCTGACGGACTCCGTGCCGGTGCAGCTGGCGTATTTCGACCACGACATGATCTGTCGCTTTGCCAACGCCAGCTACGCGCGCTGGCGCGGCGGCGTGCCGTCCGATGTCGTGGGCCTGCACCTGCGCGACATCGCACAGCCACGCTACTACGAGGCGGCCCGCGAGCGCCTGGCCGCTGCACTGGCGGGCATGCCGCAGCGTTTCGAGGGCGAGCGCGCCTTCCCCGACGGCCACACCTTCTACGCCAGCATCGAATACACCCCGTTCACGATCGAGGGCCACGTGCAGGGCCTGATCATCCAGATGCTCGACATCACCGAGCGCAAGGCTGCCGAGGACCGCGTCGCACAGGCCAACCTGCAGCTGGGCGACGCGCTGGAGCAGGCCCGCACGCTCTACAACGGCGCGCCCTGCGGCTACCACTCACTGAACCTTCAAGGCACCTTCGTCTCGATCAACGACACCGAACTCGGCTGGCTGGGCTACCGGCGCGAGGAAGTGATCGGCAAGCTCAACTTTCGCGATGTCATTCCCCCGCGGCAGGTGGCGCTGCTGGAAGCACGCATGGGCCGCATGCTCGATGACGACGCCCTGGAGGCGGTGGAGTACGAGATGCAGCGCCGCGACGGCAGCCGCTTCTTCGCGCTGCTGTCGTCTTCGGCGGTGCGTGACGCGCAGGGCAATTTCCTGCGCAGCAACACCACGGTGGTGGACATCACGCGACGCAAGGCCGCCGAAGACGCCCTGCGCGAGCAGCAGCATTTCCTGCGCACCATCACCGACCACGTGCCGGGACTCATCGCCTACCTCGACGCCGGCCTGCGCTTCCGTTTCGCGAATGCCGAACACCTGCGGGTCTACGGCATGGACCCCCAGCGCATTCTGGGCGAGCACATCAGTCAGTGTGTACCGCCCGACGTCTGGGCCGACATCGCACCGCGCATGGCGGCCGCCCTCGACGGCACGCCGCAGCACTTCGAGACCTGGCGGCGCACCGTCGACGGCAGCCCGATCTTCGTCAGTGCGAACTACCTGCCCGATCTCGATGCCGAAGGCCGTGCGCGCGGGCTTTTCGTGCAGATCATCGACATCACCGAGCGCAAGCGCATCGAGGAGCGCGTGAGCCACCTCAACGAGGAACTCGAACTGCGCATCCAGGAGCGTTCATCCGAGCTGCTCGACAGCGAGCAGCGCTTCCGCCTGATGGTGGACAACCTGCGCGACTACTGCATCTTCTTCATGGATGCGAACGGCTTCATCACCGACTGGACCGACAGCGCCCAGCGCATGGATGGCTATTCGCCGGTGCAGATGATCGGCCGCCACTACGGGGTGCTGTTCGACCCGAACGACCCCGAGGCCGGCAAGGCCGATGCCGAGCGCATGCTGCGCCTGGCCGCCTCGCGCGGTCAGCACGACGTGCAGGGCTGGCTCACGCGCAAGGATGGCACGCGCTACTGGTCGCACTCGGTGCTGATCGCCCTGCGCGATCAGCGCGGCGAACTGATCGGCTTTGCGAAGATCAACCGGGACATGACCGACGCCAAGCAGCTCGACGATCTGATGCACAACATCAACGACGAGCTGGAGAAGCGTGTGGTCGAGCGCACGGAGCAACTGCTCGCCGCCAACCGCGATCTCGAATCGTTCTCCTACTCGGTCTCCCACGACCTGCGCTCACCGCTGCGCCACATCTCCAGCTTCGTGAGCCTGCTCGAAGAACACCTGGGCGCCACGCGCGACGAGACCACTTCGCGTTATCTCTCCACCATCGGCAACTCCGCGCGGCACATGAGCCAGCTCATCGACGGCCTGCTCGCGTTCTCGCGGCTGGGCCGCGCGGCGGTCAACATTGCCCCGGTGGACTTCAATCACCTGGTGAGCGCGGTCGTTTCCCAAATCGCACACGACACCGATGGGCGGGTGGTTGACTGGCACATCGACCACGACCTGCCCGTGGTCCACGGCGACGCACTGCTGCTGCGCGAGGTCTGGGCCAACCTGCTGGGCAATGCCTTCAAGTACACGCGCCCGCGCGAGCGGGCCGTCATTGCCGTGAGCTGGCACCTGGAGCCGGTGCGCGGCTACGTGTTCTCCGTCCGTGACAACGGTGTCGGTTTCGATACAAAATATTCTCAAAAGCTCTTCGGCGTGTTCCAGCGGCTGCACCGGGCGTCCGAATTCGAGGGGACGGGCATCGGTCTGGCACTGACAAGGCGTATCGTCGAGCGGCACGGTGGCAGCGTCTGGGCGGAAAGCCGCCTGGGTGAGGGCAGCGTGTTCCACTTCTCGATACCGATCGAAGGCCCACGCCAGCTCGAGCCCACCGATTCGATGCCGGCCCCGCTAGAACCATGAACAAGAACGCCGATGCCATTTTGCTGGTCGAGGACAACCCCGACGACGCCGAGCTGACCAAGCTCGCCCTCTCACGCCACGGCCTGGAGGGCCGTGTCACACACGTCTCTGACGGCATGCAGGCGCTGGACTACCTCTTCCGCCGCAACCAGTTTGCAAACCGGCCGGGAAGCCACCCGGTGCTGGTTCTGCTGGACCTGAAGATGCCGTTGCTCGACGGCATCGGCGTGCTCAAGGAGATCAAGAGCTCCGAGTTGCTGCACAACATCCCGGTGGTGGTGCTCACATCGTCCACCGAACCCAGCGACCTGCTGCGCGCTTACGATGCCGGCACCAACGCCTACATCGCCAAGCCGACCGAGTTCTCGCAGTTCCTCGGCGCCATGAAGCACGTGTGCGAGTTCTGGGTGAACATCAACCAGACCGCGCCGCCGCTGGCCTCGAGTGGCGTGCGCAGCACCGGCTTCGGCGACCTGCTCTGAGGACCCTCGGACGATCCCGATTCACCAGGGATCGACGTAGCGCGCCGGCCGGTCCTCGCGCACGCGTGCACCGGCCAGGCCACGAAGCAGCCAGTCGCGCGTCTCGGCCGGGTCGATGACGGCGTCGATCTCCAGCGTGGTCGCCATCGGGATCGCTGCGCCCTGTGCCACCTGCCGGGCCAGCAGTTCGTCGAACAGGGCCTGGCGCTGCGGCCCCTCGGGCAAGGCCTCCAGCTCCTTGCGGTAGCCCAGGCGCACCGCGCCTTCCAGACCCATGGCGCCAAACTCCGCGCTGGGCCAGGCCACGGTGAAACCCGGGGCATGCAAGCCGCCGCCGCTCAAGCCCATGGCTCCCAGGCCGAAGGCTTTTCGCAAGACGACGCTGAAGAACGGCACGCGCAGCGCTGCTGCGATGACGAACAGGCGGCTCACGTGGCGCACCTGCGCTCGGGCTTCCACGTCGGGCCCCACCATGAAACCGGGTGTGTCGATCAGGCTGACCAGGGGCAGGCCGCGCGCATCGCACAACTGCATGAAGCGCGCGAGTTTGTCCGCCGCATCGGCATCCACGGCGCCGCCCAGGTGCTGCGGATTGCTGGCCACGAACCCGACCGCGCGGCCGCCCAGGCGGCCCAGGGCCGTGTGCACCGCCTGGCCGAAGCCCTCGCGCAGCCAGACCACACTGCCCCCGTCGGCCAGCCCCAGCACCACCGGGCGGCTGTCGTAGCTGCGCACGCGGCTGTCGGGCAGCACCTCGCGCAACAAGGCACCCTCAGGCGGGTCGCCCGCTTGGGTGACGCCCTGGAACAGCGCCAGGCACTGACGCGCCGCGGCCACGGCCTGCGCCTCGTTCTCCACCAGGATGTCGATGACACCGTTGGCGTGTTGCAAGGAAGCGGGCCCGATGTCCTCGGGCGCATACCGGCCCAGGCCGGCGCCTTCGACCATGGCGGGCCCACCCATGCCGATGTTGCTGCCGCGCGTGGCGATGATCAAATCACAACACCCCAGCAGTGCCGCGTTGCCGGCAAAGCATCGCCCGGCGGCGATGCCGATGGTCGGCACCCGCCCCGACAGGCGCGCCATCGCGGCAAACGTGCCCACGTGCAAACCGGCCACGATGGGCATGTCGGTGTCGCCAGGGCGCCCGCCACCGCCCTCGGCAAACAGAACCACCGGCAATTGCTGGTCGTGCGCGACGCCGAGCAGGCGGTCGGTCTTCTGGTGGTTGCGCATGCCCTGGGTGCCGGCCAGCACCGTGGCGTCGTAGGCCAGCACGGCGGTGCGCGCGCGCTCGGGGCCGAACAGTGCGCCGTTGACCGCGCCGATGCCCGTGACCATGCCGTCGCCCGGGGTGTTGGCGATCAGGTCGGCCTCGCTGCGCCGCGTGCGCTGTGCGGCCACCGCCAGCGCCCCGTACTCGATGAAGCTGCCGGGATCGCACAGGTCGGCGACGTTCTCGCGCGCGGTGCGCAGGCCCTGTGCGTGTCGACGCGCCACGGCCTCGGGGCGCGCGGCGTCGGCCACGAAGGCCATGCGCTCGCGCCAGCGGCGCAGGTCCGCGCGTTCGGTGGGTGTCTGTGCGGCGGGCCCGGGGTCGGCGCCCTCGGCGGACTGCGGTGATGCCACCGGGTCGATGCGCCAGAGCGGGTCACCCGCCTGCACCGCCTCGCCCGGTGCCACGAGGCATTCGGCAAGCCGACCATCGGCATCGGCCCGCAGTTCGTGTTCCATCTTCATGGCCTCGACCAGCAGCAAGGGCTGACCCCGGCGCACGGGGTCCCCTGGCCGCGCAAGCCACTCGACGACCTGGGCCTGCAAAGGCGATCGCAAGGGGGGAGCGTGAGCTGCGCTCAGTAAATGTCGGAGTCGGCCCACTGCGACGAGGGGCCGAATTCCTGCTGCTTGGCGGGCACGTTGAGATTGAGCACGAACACGACTTCGCCGCCGAAGCGGCCCACGCCCAGGCTCTTCATGAGCTGTTGTTCCTGCTCCGGGCGCTCCATGCGCAGGAAGCAGATGGCCTGCTTGGTGCCCTCGTGCATGGCCGTGAGAATGTCCAGGCGCGTGATGCGGCCGAACTCGCTGCACAACTGGTGCAGGGCGGATTTCAGGCTGGTCACGTCGCTGTGCTGCCTGAGTTCTGCGAGTGCGCTCACTTTGTCAACTCCCCCGGTCTTGCCTGGCTGGGCCGATCCCTGCGCTTGGCGCGAGTCTGTGTCATCAAAGACGCCTTTTTCATGACAACCGTCAAGCATCGTAGAACAGCCGCTACAAAAAGTCACAACTATGTTACAAAAATCCGGCGCACCCGCCCGAGGCGTGTCGAAGTTCACGACTCGGGCCCGGCAACCCTGGTGAAAGACCACTGACCGCTGCCAGAGCGGTCGCTATCCTAGGCCTTCCATGCGACGCCCGACCACCGAAGCCTCCCCGGCCAGCGCGGCCCATCCCCACAACGTCGAGTTTCGCGACGCGTTCGACCGCGTGGCCCACCAGCTGGTGCGCGAGCTCGACATCACCTCGGCCGTGGTGCTGGAGCGAGAGGGCCAGGGCTGGCAGGTGCTGGGCAGCGCCGGGCTCGATGCCGCCCAGGAGGACGTGGTGCTGGCGCTGTGCGAGCGCCTGGACGCCACCGAGGAGTGGATTGCCGACGCCGGCCGCGAGTCGCGTTGGTCGCACCTGGACCTCGGCCGCGGCAGGCGCGGCCTGCGCCACCTGCACTGGCTGCCCTTCGCGCGCGCCGACGGGGCAGCGCTGCTGCTCATCGATGCACAACCGCGCGAGGAACGGCGCGACGCCCATGGGCTGCGCCCCCTGTGCGAGCTGGCCTGCGACCTGCTGCTCGCCGTGCGCCGTGGCCGCGAGGTGCTGGCCACCAAGACCACGCATCAGCGCAACCACCAGAGCCAGATTGCGCTGATCGAACGCACCGCGGGACTGGGCAGCTGGTCCATCGAAACCAGCGGGCAGCGCCTGGAATGCTCGCCCGGCTTGTTGGCGCTGCTGGCGGTCGAGGGCGACGACGTGCCCGGCACGCTGGAAGCGATGCTGGAGCGGCATGCGCCGGAGTGGCGCCACGGACTCAGGCAGCGCATCGAGCGCTGCGCGCTGCGCGCCGAGCCTTTCGACGAGGAGGTGCAGATCCTGCTGGAGGGCGTGGGCCCGAAGTGGGTGCGCACGGTGGGCGACGCCGTGTGCGACGACGCGGGCGACGTGGTGCGGGTGCAGATCGCGGTGCACGACATCTCGGCCACCAAACAGGCACAGCAGGAAACCTTGCGCCTGGCGATGCGGTTGACCACGACACTGGCGAGCATCACGGAAGCGTTCGTCACGCTGGACCGCCAGTGCTGCTTCACCTACCTCAACCAGGAGAGCGAGCGGCTGCTGCAAAAGAGCACCGCCGATCTTCTGGGTCTGGAGCTCTGGCACGACTTTGCGCCTGCCGTGGCGCAACGCCTGAGAGAACAACTGCTCAACGCGCTGCAGACCAATCGCCGCGTGGAACTGGAAGACTGGTTCCCGTCCCTGGGCAAATGGCTGGAGGTGCGCGCTTACCCGTTCGCCGAGGGGTTGGCGGTCTACTTCCGGGACGTGACAGAACGTCGTCGCTCGCAGGAGCAACTGATGCTGCTGGAGACGAGCGTCGCACGGCTCAACGACATCGTTCTCATCGCCGAAGCCGGGGACCGCGACGTGGAGCCGCGCATCGTGTTCGTCAACGATGCCTTCGAAACCCAGACCGGCTATGCGCGCAGCGACATGCTCGGTCAGTCGCCGCGGCTGCTGCTTGAACTGGACCCGACCGTCACCAAGATGCGCGAGCTCACCCAAGGCTTGCGCGACACGCAAAAGGCGCGCACGGAGCTGATGGTGCGACGCAAAAACGGCGCGATGTTCTGGGTCGAGCTCGAGGTGGTGTCGGTGCAGTCCGGCAACGGCGATGCGACGCATTGGGTCGCGGTCGGGCGCGACATCACGCAGCGCAAGACGGCCGAGGACATGATCCGCCACCTGGCGTTCTACGACCCGCTGACCGACCTGCCGAACCGCCAGTTGCTGCAGGACCGCCTGCAGAAGGCGCTGGCCAGCAGCGCGCGCAGCGGGCAACACGGCGCGCTGCTGTTCATTGACCTGGACAACTTCAAGATGCTCAACGACACGCTGGGGCATCAGATGGGCGACCAGTTGCTCAAGAAGGTGGCGCAACGCCTGAGCGCCAGCGTGCGAAAGACCGATCTCGTGGCGCGCCTGGGCGGCGACGAGTTCGTGGTGATGGCCGACGACCTGAGCAACGACCCCACCGCTGCCGCGCACAAGGCGCGCGTGCTGGCCGAAAAGGTGCTCAACACCTTGCGCGAGCCGTTCGCACTCACCGGCCACCACCACTTCGCCACGCCCAGCATCGGCGTCACGATCTTCAGCGGCACGCTGGCCGACGTGGGTGAGTTGCTCAAGCAGGCCGACCTGGCCATGTACCAGGCCAAGTCATTGGGCCGCAACACGCTGTGCTTCTTCGACCCGGCGATGCAGTCCGCCATGAGTGCGAATGCGCGCACCGGCTCCGACCTGCGCGACGGCCTGCGCCGTGGCGAGTTCGCCCTGTACTACCAGCCGCAGGTGGACCGTGCGGGCGTGATCACCGGCGTGGAAGCGCTGCTGCGCTGGAACCACCCCGAGCGCGGCCTCACTTTCCCGGCCGACTTCATCCCCGTGGCCGAGGACACCGGATTGATTCTGCCGTTGGGCCTGTGGGCGCTGGAGACCGCATGCGCGCAGCTGGCCGCCTGGGCACGGCGCCCCGAGACGGCCAACCTGAGCATCGCCGTCAACGTGAGCGTGCGCCAGTTCCGGCACCCCGATTTCGTCGACTCCGTGGTCGCGTGCATCCGCAACAGCGGCGTGCGTCCGCACCGGCTCAAGCTCGAACTCACCGAGAGCCTGCTGGCCGACCGCATGGAGATCACGATCGAGAAGATGGGCATGCTCAAGGCCCTGGGCGTGACGCTGTCGCTCGACGACTTCGGCGTCGGCTATTCATCGCTGTCGGTGCTCAAGCGGTTGCCGCTGGATCAGCTCAAGATCGACAAGGCCTTCGTGGCCGATGTGCTGACCGATCCGAACGACGCCGCGATCTCGCGCGCCATCATCGCGCTGGCCCAGTCGCTGGGCCTGCAGGTGGTGGCCGAGGGCGTGGAGACGGTGGAGCAGCGCGACTTCCTCACCTACCAGGGCTGCGACCAGTTCCAGGGGCACCTGTTCTCCAAGCCGCTGCCGATCGAACAGCTCGACGCCCTGCTCGCCAACCCCTTGGCGGGCATGGTGGTCATGTGACCGCGCCGAGCGCGTTCAGACGTTGAGCAGCAGGAAGCGCCGCTCCCACGGGCTCACCACATCGAAGTACTCGCGGTACTCGGTGTCCTTGATGGCGCCGTAGGTCTGGATGAAGTGCTCGCCGAACAAGTCCACCAGCGGCGCGCACTGCATGAGCCGCTCGACCGCGTCGTCCAGGTGGCGCGGCAGTTGGTGCGGTTGCTCGTAGGCGCTGCCGGTAAGCGGCTCGGTGGGCTTGATGCCCTGCTTCATGCCCAGGTAGCCGCAGGCCAGGCTGGCCGCCAGCGCCAGGTAGGGGTTCACGTCCACCCCCGCCAGTCGGTTTTCCACGCGGCGCGCTTGCGGGCCCGAGTGCGGCACGCGCAGGCCGCAGGTGCGGTTGTCATAGCCCCAGCTCAGGTTGATGGGCGCCGAGGTGTAGCGCGACAGGCGCCGGTACGAGTTCACGTAGGGCGCGAAGAAGGCGGTGGCCGCGGGCAGGTAGGTCTGCAGACCCCCGATGAAGTGGAAGAACAGATCCGACGCCTCGCCATCGGCGCGGCTGAAGATGTTCTGTCCGTTGTCGATGCCCACAACGCTCTGATGGATGTGCATGGCGCTGCCGGGCTGGCCCTGCATGGGCTTGGCCATGAAGGTGGCGTACATCTGGTGGCGGATCGCCACCTCACGGATGGTGCGCTTGAACAGGAACACCTGGTCGGCCAGCGGCAGCGGATCGCCGTGGTCGAGGTTGATTTCCATCTGCGCCGTGCCCATCTCGTGGATCAGCGTGTCGAGCTGGATGCCCTCGGCCTCGCACCAGTCGTACATCACGTCGAAGATGTCGTCGTACTCGTTGATGGCGTCCATCGAGAAGCTCTGCATGCCCGCTTCGGTGCGGCGTGTGCGCCCCACCGGCGCCTTGAGCGGGATGTCCTCATCGGGCTCGACCTGCACCAGGTAGAACTCCATCTCGGGCGCCACGATGGGCTTCCAGCCTTCGTCGGCATAGAGCTTGAGCACGCGGCGCAGCACGTTGCGCGGCGACAGCGCCACGCCCTTGCCGTCGAAGCTGAAGCAGTCGTGGATGATCTGCGCGGTGGGTTCCTTGGCCCAGGGCACGGGGCGCAGGGTGGTGGCGTCCGGACGCAGTTGCATGTCCGGGTCGGCCACCGAGGTGTAGTCCTTCTCGGGGTAGTCGCCGGTCACCGTCATGGTGAGCACAGCCTCGGGCAGGCGCAGGCCCACGGCCGGGTCGTATTTGTGGCGCGGCACGATCTTGCCGCGCGCCTGGCCCGCCATGTCGGGAATCAGGCATTCGATCTCGGTGATGCGGTGTTCGTCCAGCCAGCGCTGGATCTGCGCGGCGTCGTTGCTGGGTTGCTCGGCCATGAAGGGCACTCGGGAGTTCGGGATGCGCGCGACTGTAAGCGCAGCCCGGCCCTGGACACCAGACCGCTTCTCAGTGTGCGAACAGCGCCACGTTGCCGCCAGCGGCGGTGGTGTTGATGGTGAGCGTCTGCTCGGCGCAGAAGCGCACCAGGTAGTTCGGCCCGCCAGCCTTGGGGCCGGTGCCGGACAGGCCCTCGCCGCCGAAGGGCTGCACGCCCACCACGGCGCCGATCATGTTGCGGTTGACGTAGACGTTGCCGATGCGCGCGCGCGCCGCCAGCGCCAGCGCGCGGCTGTCGATGCGCGTCTGCAAACCCAGCGTGAGGCCATAGCCCAGCGCGTTGATCTGCTCGATGACAACGGCCGGATCGCCCGACCAGCGCACCACCTGCAGCACCGGGCCGAAGATCTCCTGCCGCACATCGGCGATGGATTCCACCTCGAACATCTGCGGCGCCAGCGCTTGTGGTGGCAGGCCGTCGCGCTCGAGCAGCAGGGCGCGCGCGCGTTCGCGCAAGCCGCGGACCGCCTGCGACACGCCGGCGAAGGCCTCGGCATCGATCAGCGGGCCGACGTCGGTGGCCATGTCGGCCGGGTCGCCCACCACCATTTCGGCCGCGGCGCCGCGCACCATGGCGATCACCGCGTCGGCCACCGCCTCGTGCACGCACAACAGCCGCAAGGCCGAGCAGCGCTGGCCCGCGCTGCGAAAGGCGCTCTGGACCACGGCGTCGGCCACCTGCTCGGGCAGCGCCGTGCTGTCCACCAGCATGGCGTTGATACCACCGGTCTCGGCGATCAGGGGCACGATCGGCCCGTCCTTGGCGGCCAGCGCGCGCTGGATGGCCTTGGCCACCGGGGTGGAGCCGGTGAACACCACGCCCGCCACGCCCGGCTGCGCCACCAGCGCCGCGCCCACCGTCTCGCCCGGGCCGTGCAGCAGTTGCAGGGCATCGGCGGGCACACCGGCGGCGTGCAGCAGGTCCACCGCCACCTGGGCGATCGCGGGTGTCTGCTCGGCCGGCTTGGCCAACACCGCGTTGCCGGTGACCAGCGCCGCGGCCACCTGGCCGGTGAAGATGGCGAGCGGGAAGTTCCAGGGGCTGATGCAGACCCAGGCGCCACGGCCGGTGAGCCGCAGCGTGTTCGACTCGCCGGTCGGGCCGGGCAGTTCGATGGGCGCCTGGATGCGCTCGGCCTCGACGGCGTAGTAGCGCAGGAAGTCCACCGCCTCGCGCACCTCGGCGATCGCATCGCCCCAGGTCTTCTTCGCTTCCTTCACGAGCAGGGCGCACAGGGTGGGCAGGCGTTGCTCCATCGCGTCGGCAGCGCGACGCAGGCAGGCCGCGCGTTCGGCCACGGGCACGGCGTGCCACGCTGCAAAGGCTTGCTGCGCGCGGGGCACCGCGGCGATCGCGTCGCCGGCCTGCGCCTCGGGCACGGTCGGCACCGTGGTGACGCCCCAGGCGGCGTGCAGGCGAGCACGCTCGGCGGCCACCGCCAGATCAAGCCCCTGGCTGTTGGGGCGCACTTCGCCGTACAGCGCACGCGGCAGCACCAGCGCGGGCGCCGGGTCCTCGCCACGGCAGCGCTGGATGGGCGAGGCCAGCAGTTCGTCCAGGCCCACACGCTCATCGGCCAGCTGATGCACGAAAGACGCGTTGGCGCCGTTCTCGAGCAGCCGCCGCACGAGGTAGGCCAGCAGATCGCGGTGTGCCCCCACCGGCGCGTAGACGCGGCAGCGCACGGTGGCGTCGCGCAGCACCTCGCGGTAGATGCCTTCGCCCATGCCGTGCAGGCGCTGCAGCTCGAACGGCACGCCAGCGGCACGCGCCATTTGCTGGATGGCCGCGATGGTGGTGGCGTTGTGCGTGGCGAACTGCGGGTAGATCACGTCGCCCGCGTCGATCAGCGCTTGCGCGCAGGCGAGGTAGCTCACGTCGGTGCGGTGCTTGCGCGTGAACACCGGGTAGCCAGCCAGACCGAGTTCCTGCGCGCGCTTGATCTCGGCGTCCCAGTACGCGCCCTTGACGAGGCGACACATCAGGCGCACGCCATGCCGGCGCGCGATCGCGGCCACCTCCTCGATCAGCTCCACCGCGCGCGTCTGGTAGGCCTGGAGCGCCAGGCCGAGGCCGGACCAGGCCGGGCACTGCTGCGCCACCCGCGCCACCAGCACCTCGAACACATCGAGCGACAGCTCCAGGCGCTCGACCTCCTCGGCGTCGATGGTGAGGTTCAGCCGCGCGGCCGCGGCGCGTTCGCACAGCGTCCACACGCGCGGCACCAGCACCTGCAGCACGCGCTCGCGCTGGGCATGTTCATACCGCGGGCACAGCGCGCTCAGCTTGATCGACAGGCCGTCGTTGCGCGCGGGGTCGCCCAGCGGATCGGCACCGGCCGCGATGGCGTCGATCGCGTGTGTGTAGCTGGCCAGGTAGCGCTGGGCGTCGGCGTCGGTGCGGGCACCCTCGCCCAGCATGTCGAAGCTGTGCACGCGGTTGGGCTGCGCGGCGTGCGCGGCGCGCGCCAGGCGCAGGGCCTCCTCGATCGTCTGGCCCAGCACGAACTGGCGCCCCAGCAGCTGTACCGCGCGTAGCGTGGCGGCCACCACGGTGCGCGCCCCCAGGCGGGCCACCAGCCCGCCGGCCTCGCCCGCGGACGGCAGCCAGCGCTTGCTCCAGCCGATGGCGGTGGACGACAGGCGCGCCAGCACCGCATCGCCCGCACCCTCGAAATCGGCCCGCCCCAACTGGTCGGCCGTGAGCGCGATGGCGGTCTCGGCGTCGGGCACGCGCAACAAAGCCTCGGCCAGGCGCATCAGCGCGAGGCCTTCGGCGCTGGAGATCGGGTACTCCTTGAGTAGCCGCTCCATGGCCCAGAACGGCGGCGGGTTGTCACGAACGGCCCGCACCCAGGGCGTGGCTGCGGCCACCACCCCGGGCCAATCGGGTCCCGCGGCCAGGCTTGACAGGCGATCGGCCAACACGTCCGCCTCGGGCCGGCAAGGATCGGGCAGCCGATCGGCGTGGGCGACAGGGGGGAGCGGGTCGGGGTGGAGCATGGCGGGCACCTGTGTTGCAGAATGGTGAAAATGCGTATGCTCTGCGCATCAGTGATGAATTTTTCTCCTGATTCAGACCCATCTACCGCACTTTATTCACCATGACCACCGATCTGCCCGACCTCGACCGCATCGACCTGAAGATCCTGCGAGCGTTGCAGGCCGACGGTCGCCTGACCAACCTGAAGCTGGCGGAAGCGGTCGGGCTTTCCCCCACCGCGGTGCTGTCGCGCACGCAGCGCCTGCAGCGCGACGGCTACATCACCGGTTACGAGGCCCGGCTCGACCCGCACAAGCTCGGCCGCGGCATGCTGGTGTTCGTCGAGGTGCTGCTGGACCGCACCACGCCCAACGTGTTCGAGGCCTTCAAGGCCGCGGTGCAGGTGCGCGAGGAAATCCTGGAGTGCCACATGGTGGCCGGTGGCTTCGACTACCTGCTCAAGACCCGCATGGCCGACATGGCCGCCTACCGCGACTTCGCGGGCAGCGTGCTGTGGCAGTTGCCCGGCGTGCGCGAAACACGCACCTACGCGGTGATGGAAGAGGTCAAGCACAGCGGCCGCCTGCCCATTTGACCTCCCCCATCGAGGCTGGTCAGGCGGGCGGCACACCGCCAGAATGCACCGGGTCACCCCGTCACAAGGAGCACGCCATGTCCCACCCCGCCCGCCTCGCCGTCGCACTCGCATTCGCAATTCCCCTGCTGGCAGCCGCGCAGGGCGTCAAGCCCGGGCTCTGGGAAGTCACCCAGAAGATGGGAGGCAACCCCAAGGCCGACGCCGCCATGGCCCAGATGCAGCAGCAGATGGCCGCGATGAGCCCCGAACAACGCAAGATGATGCAGGACATGCTCGCAAAGCAGGGCATGTCCATGCCCGGCGCAGCGGCCGGCGGCGGCATGAGCATGCGCTACTGCCTCACGCCCGAGATGGCCGCGCGCAACGAGCCGCCGCCCGCAGCCGACGGCAAGTGCACGACGAAGGTCACACAACGCTCGGCCGCCGAGATGAAGATGACGTTCCAGTGCACCGAACCGCCCTCCAGCGGGGACAGCACCATCCGCTTCCAGGGCGATGGCGCCTACAGCTCGATCACCAACGTGACCACGCAGGTGGGCGGCAAGCCCGAGCGCGCCACCATTGAAGGTTCGGCGCGCTGGGTGAGCGCCAACTGCGGTGCGGTCAAGCCGCGGCCGTAGCGTCCTTCAAGGGGCGGTGGCCGAACACCGCCCGCCCCACGCGCACCATCGTGGCGCCGGCGGCCACCGCGGCCTCGAGGTCGTCGCTCATGCCCATGGAGAGCGTGTCCAGGGCGTGGCCGCGGGCGCGCAGGTCGTCGAAAGCCGCGCGCACGCGCAGGAACAAGGCCTTCTGGGTGGCGAAGTCGGGTGATGGCTCCGGGATGCTCATGAGCCCGCGCAGGCGCAGGTTGGGCAGTGCGGCCACCGCGTCGGCCAGTGCGGGCAGTTCGGCCGCGCTCACGCCCGATTTGTTCGCCCCGCCATCCACGTTGAGCTGCAGGCACACGTTGAGCGGCGGCAGGCCAGGCGGTCGCTGCTCGCTCAGGCGCTGGGCAATCTTCAGACGATCGACCGATTGCACCCAATCGAATTGCGTGGCCACCAAACGCGTCTTGTTGCTTTGCAGCGGGCCGATGCAATGCCACTCGATGGCCTCGCGCGGCAGCGTTTGCGCCACCTGCGCGATCTTGTCGATGCCTTCTTGCACATAGTTTTCGCCGAAAGCCGTCTGGCCGGCGGCAT
>VFQM010001076.1_pt1 | contig 25721 bp, 24 predicted proteins | sample 3512391 | NCBI WGS metagenome assembly VFQM01 (sample SAMN10412369, study PRJNA504923) | tailings metagenome | isolation source: Replicate 1 from Balatoc abandoned mine | place: Philippines | reverse complement strand
TCATTGCCGGCATCGAACGAATGCTGGGCTGAGGGAGCGCGACGCGATGGCGACCGTCTATTTGAATGGCCGATTCGTCCCGAGGGGCGAGGCGATGATCTCGGTGGAGGATCGCGGCTTCATCTTCGGCGACGGCATCTACGAGGTGCTGCGCGTGATCGACGGCCGCATCTTCGAGTGGGATGCGCACGCCGAGCGCCTGGCCTACGGCCTGCGCGAACTGCGCATCTCGCCGGTCGGCACCGAGAGCCTGCAGTCGGTCTGCGAGCGCTTGGTCGCCGAGAACGAGCTCGCCAACGGCGAAGCCACGATCTACATCCAGGTGAGCCGCGGCGCCGCGCCGCGCACGCATCACTTTCCGCCCGGTGGCAGCACGAGCACGGTCTACGCCTCGGCGTCGCGCTTCGTGCCGAATCAGGAAATGCGCCGCAACGGCGCGAAGGGCATCACCTACCCCGATCAACGCTGGGCGCGCTGCGACATCAAGACGGTGAACCTGCTGGGCCCGGTGCTGGCGCGGCAGGCGGCCGCCGAGGCGGGCGCCTATGAGGCGATCCTGCATCGCGACGGAATGGTCACCGAGGGCGCGGCGACGACCTGCTTCGCGGTGGTCGATGGCGTGCTGCGCACGGCCCCGCTGTCGAACTACCTGCTGCCGAGCATCACGCGAGCGGTGCTGATGACGCTCATCCGCGGCGCCGGCATCCGCCACGAGGAGCGCGCGTTCACGCTGATGGACCTGAAGCGCGCGAGCGAGGTGTTCGTCTGCGGCACCACGACGGACGTACAGGCGATCGTCACGCTCGACGGCCAGCCGGTCGGCAACGGGGCGGTCGGGCCCGTGACGGCGCAGGTGCGGGAACTGCTCAACGCCAAGCTGTACGCCAAGTAGTCGCGTGCAGAATCAACACGAGGACATACTCTTGCCGATGTCCTTCGTGCCTCGGTGCCTTCGTGGTGCGCGCCGGTGAACCGCCGCAAGCGCTGGCAGCTCCCTGACCCTCCGCCCGCGCAGACCGCGGAGGATCCCGCCGCGCGGGTGCAGGCGGACATCGCCCACGCGATGGTGCGTGCCGAGGATGCCGCCGAGGCGTATCAGTTCGCGTTAGATCGTGCCTGTCCGGCCGTGGGCGCAGCGCTCGCAGCGGTGTTCCTACTGGATGGCGCGGCCGAGGTAATGCGTCCCGTTGCGGCGCACGCCTGGCCCGAGCGCTGGCGCCCCTGGCTCGGCGAGATGCGCGTGCGCGTGGGCTTCGGGCCGGCGGGCGAAGCGGCCGCCGAGCGGCGCTTGATCGAAGTGGACGATGTGTTCGCCGATCCCGCGCTGGAGGATTGGCAGGAGGTGGCGCGTGAGCTGGGGTTCCGGGCCATCGTCTCCTTGCCGATCGAAGGCCCCGAAGGCGTCGCGGGCGCGGTGAGCTTCTACTTCGCGTCGGAAGGCCGTGCGCCCAACGCCGCCAAGTCGCTGATGCGCGCCGTCGCCGACCTGCTCGCGGGCATCCAGGAGCTGGACAGGCTCCGCCGCCGGCTGCGGCTCGCCGAGGGGGCCCTCGAGGATGAACGCTCGGCGCCCGCGCCGCGTACAGGGGACAGCGAAGCAACCCCCGCTTAGATTTCAGGTGTCTGACCGACACCAAGTGGAGACCCCCCAATCGTGACCCGTCATCAACAGTCCGGCCGCACGCTGCAGCAGCAGCGTACGACGATGCCCGCCGCCGACGTGCTCCTGCTGGCGCGCGAGTTCTTCGCCCGCCGCTCGGGCATCTACGCCGCGTTTCTCGAGAAGCAGGGCCCCAACTGGATGAGCCTGCGCGGCCAGGGCGGCGAGGAGATCGTCATCGCCGCCAACGAAGAGTCCGGCGGCACCTCCGTGAGCGCCTCCAGCTATATGTTCGACGCGCAGGTCGCGCAGTTCCTCGCGACCTTGCCGCCGACGGACGAAGCGATGGAGACGGTGGCGTGAACGCCGTCCTGAACTCGCTGCGCGCACGCCCCGGCGTGCTCACCCTCGGGGCCGATGCGCCCGATGCCATCACGCTGCGCGTGCAGATGCCCGAGCTCTGGGACACGCTGGCCGTGCGCTGCGCGCCGAACACCTCGGTGCTCGCGCTCAAGCAGGCCGCGCTCGATGCCTTCTTGCCCGTGCACCAGCCCACCGTGGACTTCGTGATGAAGCTGCGCGGCTTCGAGGTGCTCGATGAATCGCAGCCGGTGGAGGTCGCCGGCGCGCGGGATGGCTCGACCTTCCTGCTCACGTACCGTCACCGCCGGCCCGTCCGCTGAACGCCGCTGCCGCTGCCCCAATGCCTGATCGCGACGCGCTGCTGGCCGCCGCGCAGCGACTGCGCGCCGAAGTCGGACGGCGCATCGTGGGGCAGCACGACGTCCTCGACGAGATCCTGATGGCGCTGGCCGCCGGCGGCCACGCGCTGCTGGTGGGAGTGCCCGGTCTCGCCAAGACGCTGATGATCCGCTCGGTAGCCGAGGCGATGACCTTGGACTTCCGGCGCATCCAGTTCACGCCGGACCTAGTGCCCAGCGACATCACCGGCACCGAGCTGCTCGAGGAAGACACGCAGACCGGCCATCGCGCGTTCCGTTTCGTGAAGGGCCCGGTGTTCGCCAACATCGTGCTCGCCGACGAGATCAACCGCGCACCGCCGCGCACGCAGGCCGCGCTGCTCGAGGCGATGCAGGAACACCGCGTCACCGCGGCCGGCGCGACGATGCCGCTGCCCGAGCCGTTCTTCGTGCTCGCCACGCAGAACCCCATCGAGCAGGAAGGCACCTATCCGCTGCCGGAGGCGCAGCTCGATCGCTTTCTCTTCGACATCCGCATCGGGTATCCCGACGCCGACGACGAAGTGGCGATCCTGCGCGCGACCACCGGCGTGGACAACGCGCCGCTCTCGCCCATCCTCGACGCGCAGCAGGTGCGCGATCTCCAGCGCATCACGCGCGAAGTCGCCGCCGCAGACGCCGCGCTGCGCTACGCTGCCGCGCTGGCGCGGGCCACGCGTCCCTCGGGCGACGAAGCCACGCCGCTGGTGAAGCAGTACGTGCGCTGGGGTGCGGGTCCGCGCGCCGGCCAGGCGCTGATCCTCGGGGCCAAGGCTGCGGCGCTCTTTGCCGGGCGCGCGCACGTCGCGCCGGCGGACATCCGCCGCGTGGCGCGGCCGGTGCTGCGACACCGCGTGCTGCCCAACTTCGCCGCCGAGGCGGAGGGTGTGACGGCAGAACGCATCGTGGACGACTTGCTCGAGCGCGTGGGCGAGCCGCGCGGCCTCACCGGGCTCTGAGATGGCGGTGGGCCCGTACGGCGCGTTGCTCGACGCCGTGCGCGGCGTGCGATGGCCCGCGCGGCGTGCGGTCGCCGCCGGCGCGCCGGGAATGCACCAGGCCAAGTCGCGCGGCGTTGCGCCGGAGTTCGCGGAGTACCGGCCGTACCGCCAAGGCGACGACCCCAAGCGCCTCGACTGGAAGCTGCTCGCGCGCAGCGACCGCGCCTTCGTGCGGCTCGCGCCCGATCACGCCGTGCTGGCGACGACGTTCATCGTGGACGCCAGCGCCTCGATGGCGTTCCCGGCAGACGAGCCGAGCAAGTGGACGCAGGCCAAGCGCCTCTGCGTCGGCCTCGCGGCCGCGGCGCACGCCGGTGCGGACCCCGTCGGGCTGATCGTCGCGAGCGGTGCCGGTCTGCGTCGCCTCGAGCCGCGCAGTCGTGCCGGCGTCCTCGGTGACATCGCGCGCAGCCTCGATGCGGCATCGGCCACGGGCTCGCAACCGCTGGCACCGCTTGTCGCATCCTCGGCCGCGCGCTGCGTGCTGATCACCGATTGCCTCGGTGACTTTGCCGAATGGCGCGCCGCGCTGGCTCGTCACGTGGTGCGCGGTGGCGAGGCGGTCGTGCTGCACATCGTGTCGCGGCAGGAACTCGAGCCGGCGACTGACGCCGTGCTGGCGACCGACCCCGAGGATAGCGCGCTGCAGCGTCCGCTCTTCGCGGCGACCCGCGCGGGCTATCGGGCTGCCTTCGACGCGTTTCGGCACGAGGTCGCACGCACGCTGCGCGCCGATGGTGTGCAGTACGCCGAGCTGCGCGACGACGAGCCCAGCGACGCGGCGGTGCGGCGCATCGCGCGGCCGGCGGAGGTGACGCGATGACGCCGCGCCGCCGCGTGGAGGCCGCGCCGTGAGCTTCGCGATGCCCTGGATCTTCGCGCTGGGCGTCGCCGCGGCGGTCGGCGTCGTCGCGCTGCATTTGTTGAGCACGCAGCGGCCACCGGTCGCCACGTTGCCCACGGCGCGCTTCGTGCCGACGTCGGAGCTGCGGGCGGTGTCGCGCACGTCGACGCCCACGGATGTGTTGCTGCTCATCCTGCGCGTGCTCGCGGTGCTGGCCATCGCCGCGGCCTTCGCGCAGCCGCTGCCCGATGCGCCGGGGCCGTCGCTGCGACGCATCGTAGCCTTGGAGTGGACCAGCGCGCTCGCCGAGCCGGAGGCCGCGCGCGCCGCGGCCCTCGCGTTGCTGAGGGAGGGCGACGCGCTGGTGATCTACGATTCCGCTGCGCGCGTCGTCGCGCCGTCGGAGCTCGCGACGCTTGCTGCCCCCAGCGTGCGGCGCGTGTCGCTCTCGCCGATGCTCGTCGCGGTGCGTGATGCGGCGGCGCAGATCGCCCGCGGTGCGGACTCGCTCGCGGTGACGGTCATCGGCGCCTTCCCGGCCAATGCCTGGGATGCCGCGGCGCCGGCCTGGCGCGCGGCCTGGCCGGGGCGCATCGAGTGGCAGCGCGTATATGCCGAGGTGGACACGCTCGTCGCGCCGCCGCTGCAATTGATCTCGTCGCTGAGCGATGACCCGCTGCGGCCGGCCGTCGAGGCGCTCTCGCCGGCGCGTGGCGCACATCCGCTACGACTGCGGCGCGCGGCGATGCTCGCCGACGACTCGTTGTGGCTCGAGCAAACGACAGGCGCAGTGTTGATTAGCTGGCCGGCGATCGGCGACAGCGACTCACTGCGCCCCGATGGCGTGCTGGCCGTGGACGGCCGCAGTGCCGCGCTCGTCGCGCCGCTCGCACGCCGTCTCGTTGCCGAGGGCCGCGTGATCGCGCGCTGGCGCGACGGACAGCCGGCGGCCACCGAGCGTGCGCTCGGCCTCGGCTGCCTGCGCGAGATCGGCATCGGACTTCCGACATTAGGCGATGTCACCCTGCGCGATCCGTTCCAACAGTTGCTAGCCGTGCTCACCGAGCCCTGCGGCGCCGCGCGACTGCCCGCCGCGGATGATTCTTCGCTCACCGCCTTCGGCGGCGCGGGAAGTCTCGCCGCGGCGTCGGCCTTCCTGCCGCGCGGCGATGCCTCGCCGTTGACGCCGTGGCTGCTGGCCTTGGCGCTCGTGTTGCTCGTCGCCGAGCAGTTGCTGCGCCGGCGCGGCGCGGGAGAGCAGGCGTGAGCGCCCTTCGCGACGGAGGCATCGCCCAGCGCTTCGCTGCGGTGCGCGTCCGCATCCTGGCGGCGTTGCTAGCTCGCGCGCTCTTGCTCGCCGCCGCCGCAGGCCTCGCGACGGTCGCGCTGCTGGTGTTGTTCGACCTGCTGCTCGGGCTTCCGCCGCAGTTGCGCAGTTCGCTGCGAACTGCACCGTGGCTGGCCGCCGCCGTCACCGCGCTGCTGCTGGGCCGCCGCGCGATCACGACGGTGCACGCGGCCAATAATGAGCACATCGCGCTGTGGTTCGAGCAGCGGCTGCCATCGCTGCAGTACGCGCTGGTCACGCGGGCCACGGCGGCGATTCCTGCTGACGCGGCGTTGGCGCGCGCGCTCGACGCGCAGATTGCCGCGGCACCGCTGGATGCGACGCTGAGCCGTGCGCTGCTGCAGAGCCTGCGCGCACCGGCGCTGGCCGCCGCCGTCGGGCTCCTGCTGCTGCTCGCCCTGCCCAGCGGGGCCGTCGCGCGCATCGCCGTGCCGCGGGCCGGCGACTCACTCGAGCGGCCTGCGGCGATCGCGGCAGCCGCTGCGAATCCGCTGGCGACGATCGTCGCCGTGGTCGAGCCGCCTGCATACACCGGACTCAGCGCCGTCACCGTCGACGACCCCGCCGCACTGCGTGGACTCGTGGGGAGCCGTGTTCGCATCCGCGGACGCGGGCGCGAGGTGCAAGCGGCGCTCGGTGCGGACCCTCCGCGCGCCGCTGTGCAGTCGGACGATGCCTGGAGCATCACGCTGCCAATGCCGCCGCGCGCGATGCCGGTGCGCCTGTCAGCATCCGGCGGCGAGCGCGTGCTGCTGCTGGATCCCATCGCCGACTCCGTGCCCGAGCTGCGCCTTGAGCTGCCGGCCCGCGATACCGTGATGCGCGAAGCGCGTGGCCGCCTCGCACTCGCCGCCGCCCTGCGCGACGACCACGGTCTCGCCGAGGCGTCTTTCGAACTCATCGTCAGCAGTGGCGACGGCGAGCTCTTCGAGTTCCGCACACTGCGCGTCGGCCGGCAAGTCTACGGCGCGGGCAGCAAGACGGCGCGTCTCGACGCGAGTGTCTCGCTGGACTCGTTGCGCCTCGCGCCCGGCGACCTCGTGCACCTGCGAGCCGTCGCGGTCGACCGCAACGACGTCACGGGGCCGGGGCGGGGCGCGTCCGAGACGCGCACGCTGCGCGTCGCGCGCGCCGACGAGTACGACAGCGTGGCCGTGGATCCCGCGCCGCCGTCGGAGCCGGAGAAGGACGCGCTGTCGCAGCGGATGATCCTCCAGCAGACCCGCGAGCTGGTCGCGCGGTCGCGGCGCATCGGGCCGGAGCAGACCTCGCGCGAGTCGCGGCGCATCGCTGTCGACCAGACCAAGCTGCGCCAGCGCGTGGGCCGCGTGGTGTTCGAACGGCTCGGCGAGAACGAAGGCGAGCACCAGCACTTTCCCGGCGACGGCCACGCGCACGGCGAAGAGCGTCCGCTGAACCCCGACGACATCCTCGCGGCGGCGGAGCGGGCGGCCAACGCCGATGCCTCGCGCAACCTCGACACGCACGGCGAAGAGACGCCCATCGTCGCGATCAATCGCCCGCTGCTCGAGGCCTACAACCATATGTGGCGCGCCTCGTCGGAGCTGGAGCTCGGCGAGCCCGCGGCGGCGATTCCGTGGATGGAGCGTGCCATCGCCGCGCTGCAGGCCGCGCGCGCGGCGGAGCGCATCTATCTGCGCGGGCGTCCTCCGGCGGTCGTCGTGGATCTCGCGCGGGTGCGGCTCGCTGGCAAGGACGAAGGCGCGCCTACGGCGCGCCGGCCGCGCACGAACGCCGACGCCGCGCAAAGCGCACGACTGGCGCGATTCGACGCGTTGCTGGCCGTGGTGGCAGAGGACCCCGCTGCGGCCGCCGATTCGCTGCTGTTGTTGCGCGTCTCGCTGCCCGAGGAAGCGCGTCAGGCCGCGCAGGCGCTGGACGCCGCGGCCAACGCGCTGCGGCAGGGCGGGGACGTGACGCTTCCGCTGGCCAACGCGCGCCGCGCCCTCGTCACCGAGCCGCCGCGCCGCGAATCCCTCGGTCCCTGGGGGATGTGATGGCGGAGTTCATTTGGGCTACCGCGCAGTACGACAGCGGCGACTGGGATTCCGCGCCGATGGTCGCGCCCAACCTCATCGATTCGATCGCCCGCTACACGACCATCGACGTCGCGCCGACGGGGGCGATCGTGCCGCTGGGTTCGCGCGAGCTCTTCAAGTATCCGCTGGTGTTCCTCACGGGGCATCTGCCGGTGCGCTTCAGCGACGTGGAACGTGAGACGCTGCGCGAGTATTGCCGCCGCGGCGGGCTGCTGTTCGTGGACGACCACAACCACGACATCGATGGCGAGTTCCATCGCACGGCCTGGGAGGAGATCGCCCGCGCGGTGGGCCCGCTCGCCGATCTCCCGAACGACCACGAGCTGTATCGCGCGTTCTTCGAGTTTCCCGACGGACCGCCGACCACCAGCCACGAGCTCAACGGCTGGGGCGACAACCTCGTGCACAAGCACCTGCAGGCCGTGTTGCGCGACGGTCGCATCGCCGTGCTGTACAGCAGCAAGGATTACGCGTCGGAATGGAACTACCATCCGGACAACAAGCGCTTTATGTCGCTCGACAACACGCGCTTCGGCGTGAACGTGGTGGTGTATGCCCTCACGCGCTGAGTCACTGCGCGCGCGTGTGCGCGTCGAGGGCCTGCTGCGCGGCGCGGCGCTGGCGGCGCTGGTCGTCGCGCTGGCGGCAGCGGTCTGGCAGCGCCGCGATCGCGAGGACGCCGCGCCCGTCGAGCACGTCGAGCTCAGCGGGACCGTCGCCGCCCGGCAGCGCGACTCACTGGCGGCCCTGCTGCGCGCCGGGCGCAACCTCAGTTGGTCGGGTCCCGTCGCGTCGGTGATGGCGGTCGCCGAGGCGCAGCGCGAGCCGAGCGCCCGCTGGCGCGTGGCGGCGGTGGGTGATGCGGCGCTGGCGCTGCGCGATTCGTTGGGTGCGATCGACTCGCTGCCGTCGGCAGGCGCCCTCACGACCGAGCCCACGTTGGGTGCGGTGCAGGTGGACGAGGCGGGCACGATCGCCGAGGCGCCGGCACCGCTGCCGCGCGCGCCCCGCGCCGTGCTGGTCCTCGGCCGCGCGGGTTGGGAGCCGCGCTTCGTGATCACGGCGCTCGAGGAGGCGGGCTGGCGCGTCGAGGCACGACTCGACCTCGGCCGCGGCCGCGACGTGCGGCAGGGCGTGGCACGGCTCGACCGCGCGCGCTTCGACGTGGCAATCGTGCTCGACAGTGCGAGCGCGCTGCGCGACGGCGCGATGCTCCGGCAGTTCGTGGCCGCAGGCGGAGGCCTGATCCTCGCGGGCGAGGCGGCGGGCAGCGAAGCGGCCGCGCTGCGCCCGCTGCTACCCGCGCGGGCAACCGAGCTCGAAGCGGCGGAGACCCGCGACTTTGCCGGCCACGAGCCCACGCACGCATTGCCGCTCTATGCCTTGGCCTCGCTGCGCGACGACGCGGTGCTCGTGGAGCATCGCGAAGGCACGCCGGCCATCGTGGCGCGGCGCGTGGGGGCCGGGCGCGTCGTACAGATGGGCTACGCGGAGACCTGGCGCTGGCGGATGCAGGGCGAGGATCGGAGCGTCGAGGAGCATCGCGCGTTCTGGTCGCGGCTCGCGGCGTCGGTCGCGACGGGCGATCCGACGCCGGCCCGCACCGCCGGAGCCAATGCGTCGGCGGCAGTGAGCATCGCGGAGCCGACGGCCGCGCTGCGGTCCGCGCCGCGCGCCGCCCTCGTGCAGGCCCTCGGCCCCGAGCGTCCTGCGCCGCGCGGCGTCACGCCGACGCGGGTGGACTTCCCTTGGTGGCTCGCGCCCATCATCCTGCTGGCCCTGATGTTCGAATGGACCTCCCGCCGGCGCCGAGGCGCTCCGTGACGCTCGCATTCATCTCGCACGCCGACTGCGGCCGGCACGATAACGGGTGGAAGCATCCCGAGCACGTGGGACGTATCCGCGCCATCACCAGCGCGCTGAAGTACCATCCCGAGCTGTTTATGGCGCTGGAGCTGCTCGAGGGCCGTCACGCCACGGTGGACGAGCTCGCGCTCTGCCACGATCGCGCGTACATCGACGCGGTGCGTGACCTGAGCGCGGCCGGCGGTGGGCGCTTCGATGCGGACACCGCGGTCAGCGAAGGCAGTTGGGACGCCGCGCGCGCGGGTGCCGGCTGCGTGCTCGACGCCGTCGAGCGCGCGATGGACGGGCGCAACGCGCGCAGCTTCTGCGCGGTGCGGCCGCCCGGCCATCACGCGCTGCGCGCGCAGGGAATGGGCTTCTGCCTCTTCGGTAACGTCGCCATCGGGGCCAAGCACGCGCTGGCGCTCGGCGCCGCGCGCGTGCTCATCGTGGACTGGGACGTGCATCACGGCAACGGCACGCAGGCGCTGGTGGAGGACGAGTCGCGCATCCGCTTTGTGTCGATGCACCAGTGGCCGTGGTATCCCGGCTCTGGCGCCGCCGACGATTACGGGCCGCTGGAGAACATCTGGAACGTCCCGATGCCGCCGGGCCTGGCGCCCGCGCGCTATCTCGAGGCGCTCTTTGGCGCCGTGGATGCCGCGACCGACGGCTGGACACCGGACCTCGTGCTGGTCTCCAGCGGTTTCGACTCGATGGCCGGCGATCCGCTGGGCGGATTCACCCTGGAACTCGAGGACGTGACCGCGCTGACGCGTGGGCTCGTGAGCCGCGCCGAGCGCTGGTGCGGCGGGCGCGTGGTGAGCGCGCTGGAGGGCGGCTACGACCCGGCGCGCGTGGGGGCGGGCGTGATCGCGCAGCTCGAAGCGTTGCGCTAGGCCCGGCCGGCCGTAGGTTTTTCGCAATGCCCCGCAAGCGCCAGAAGTCGCTCCGCCTCCACAAGCACGACGCGAAGCAGCCGACAGCCCCGGCCGCGGCCGCGCGCAGTTGGTTTCGGAACGCCCAGGGAGCGCTCCACCGCGACCTCGACGCCGCCGGCCTGCGCCACGCCCTCGCGCAGCGCGAGGGCCTGCTCTGGGTGGACCTGCACGCCGAGAGCAGCGAGCATCGCGCGCTGCTCTCGAGCGTGTTCGGCTTCCATCCGCTGAGCATCGAGGACACGACGTCGCGCGAGGGACGCGTGAAGGTCGAGGAGTTTCCCAGCTATACGCTGGTGGTCGTGCGCGGCGTGCGCTTCATCGCCGAGACGGAGGATCTCTATGACATCGAGACCTTCAACCTCTGGACCTTCATCGGCCCCAACTATGTGGTGACCGTGCACGGCCCGCACGCCCCCGGCGTCGAGGCCACGGTCGAGCGGCTCGGCCGCGATCCCGCGCTGCTCGAGCGCGGCGCAGGCCGCTTGATGCACCACATCCTCGATGCCACGGTGGACGCCTACTTCCCGATCGTCGATCAACTGGACGAGTTCGTCGACGGGCTCGAGGAGCGCGTCTTCGTGCACTTCGACCAAGAGGCCCTCCGCGACATCTTCTCGGTGAAGCGCCTCGTGCTCACGCTACGGCGGCATCTCGCGCCGATGCGCGAGGTGTTCAACGTGCTGCAGAGCCGCGGCTGCGCGCATCTCTCCGCCGACGCGCAGCTGTACTTCCGCGACGTCTACGACCACGTCATCCGCCTCAACGAGCACCTCGACACCTACCGCGACCTGCTGACCAGCACGCTGGACTCCTATCTCACGCAGATCTCCAACCGGATGGGCCTCGTGACCAAGGGCCTGACGGTGGTGGCGACCCTGAGCGTGCCCTTCGTGGTGGTGAGCGGGATGTGGGGGATGAACTTCGCGCGCGTCCCGCTCGCGGACGCGCCGCAGGGCTTCTGGGTGATGATGGCGGTCCAGTTGGGGCTGGGCGGCGGGCTGTTGTGGCTGCTGCGGCGCAACGGTTGGCTCTAGATTACAGGCGTGTTCTGTCCTGACTGCGGCACCTGGAACCGGAGCGCGCTGCGCAACTGCGCGCAGTGCAATCGGAGCCTGCCCGACCTTCCCTCGTCGGCCGACGCGCCCGACCACCTGATCACGTCGCTGCGGCACGCGACGGGGCATCGGTACCGCATCGTGCGCCGTATCGGCTCGGGCGGGATGGCCGACGTCTACGAGGCGCGGCATCACCTGCTCGAGCGCCCGGTGGCCGTGAAGGTGATGCACGCGCATCTCGCGCGCGACCAGGAGATGCGGCTGCGCTTCAGACGCGAGGCCGAGGCGGCGAGCCGCCTGCTGCATCCCTTCATCTGCGCGCCCTTCGACTACGGCGAGACCGAGGAGGCGGTATACCTCGTGCTGCCCTTCCTCGGCGGCGGCTGCCTCGCCGACGACCTGATGCGCGATCGCACGGTGCCGGCGCCTCGCACGGCGCGCATCGCCGCGCAGGTGAGCACCGCGCTGGACTACGCCGCGCGGCAGGGCGTGATCCATCGCGACGTGAAGCCCGACAACGTGCTCTTCGACGCCGACGGCAACGCCATCATCACGGACTTTGGCATCGCGACGGCGTACTTCCACAGCCGGATGACGGCCGGTGGCCGCGCGATGGGCACGCCGCACTATATGGCGCCAGAGCAGGCGATGGGCCGCTTCGTCGACGGGCGCGCCGACCTCTATGCCGTGGGCGTGATGATGTACGAATGCCTCAGCGGCGCGACGCCCTTCGACGGCCCCGATGGCTACGCGATCGGCTACAAGCACGTGCACGAGAATCCGAAGCCCGTGCAGGAAGTCGCGCCCGACGTGCCCGACGGACTGGCGACGATCGTGATGGCTCTCCTGCAGAAAGATCCGAACGCGCGCTACCAGCGCGGGCACGACGTCGCCGACGCGATCTACCACTGGATGCACGAGACCGGGATCCACGAGGAGCCCCCGGTGCGCGCCGCCCGACCGGTCTGATGGCGAGCGCCGCGCGACTCGTCGAGGTCGCGCTGCCGCTGCCGCTGCTGCGCACGTTCACCTACGCAGTGCCGGAGCGGACGCGGCATCCCGTGCAGGCGGGCAGCCGCGTGGTGGTGCCGGTGCGCGACAAGCGCACGATCGGCATCTGCGTCGGCGAGAGCGATGGCGCGGAGCTCGGCGACATCGAGGCCAAGCCGCTGCTCGACGTGCCCGACGCGACGCCGGCGCTGCCGCCGGACCTGCTCGCCGTCTGCCGCTGGATCAGCGACTACTACGTGGCCCCGCTGGGGCTCGTGTGCCGCGCCGTGCTGCCCGCCGCGCTCGGCAGCGCCAGCAAGCCTGACGCGCCCGGCAAGCAGGAGCGACTGCTCGTGCTCGCGCAGGAGCTGCCGAGCCTGATGGCCCGCGAGGCTGCGTTCAAGCGCGCGCCCCAGCAACGGCAGTTGTACGAGTTGCTCGAGGAACTCGGCGGACGCGCTGCCGTCTCGCATCTCGTCGAGCGGCTGGGCTGCACGGCCAGCGTGGTGCAGGGCCTGGTGAAGCGCGGCTACGCGCGCATCGAGCTCGCGAGCCGGCAGCGCGATCCCTTCGCGACGCGCCCGGCGGCCGCCCCCGCGGCTGTCACGGCGACGCCGGCGCAGACCGCCGCCATCGAGGCGATCCTCGCGTCGGCGCCCGGCGCCGTCTCGCTGCTGCACGGCATCACCGGCAGCGGCAAGACGCTGGTGTACATCGAAGTGCTCAAGGACGTGGTGCTGCGGCAGGGAAAGTCGGCGATCGTGCTCGTGCCGGAAATCGCCCTCACGCCGCAGGCCGTGGATCGCTTTCGCGCCGTGTTCGGCGATCAAGTGGCCGTGCTGCACTCCGGGCTCAGCGACGGTGAACGACTCGACGCCTGGCGCGCGCTCCAGCGCGGCGAGCGCCGCATCGCCGTCGGCGCGCGCTCCGCGGTGTTCGCGCCGCTGCCGAACCTCGGTGCGATCATCGTGGACGAGGAGCACGAGGCGAGCTACAAGCAGGCCGAGACGCCGCGCTATCACGCACGCGAGGTGGCCGTGATGCGCGCGCGCGAGACCGGCGCGCGCTGCGTGCTCGGCTCGGCCACGCCATCGCTCGAGACCTGGGTGAACGCCCGCGACGGACGCTTCGGCCTGCTCACGCTCCCCGAGCGCGTCGGGGGCGGTGCGCTGCCGCAGGTGCGCGTCGTGGACCTGCGGCAGGAGCTGCGCGCCGCGTCGCCTGAGGCCCGCGCGCGGCGCCTCGTGCTCAGCGAGGTGCTGGAGACCGCCCTCGTCGACCGGCTGCGCCGCCGCGAGCAGAGCATCCTGCTGCTCAACCGCCGTGGCTACGCGAGCTTCGTGCAGTGCGACGAAGGCCACGTCGCGACCTGCCCCAACTGCTCGATCTCGCTCACGTACCATCGCACGCCCGAGCGGCTGGTCTGCCATTACTGCCTGCATCAGACCGCCGCCGACGCGAACTGCAGCGATTGCGGCCTGCCACTCAAGCGGCAGCGCGGGCTCGGCACGCAGCAGGTGGAGCGATTGGTGCAAGAGCGGCTGCCTGAGGCCCGCGTGGCGCGGATGGACGTCGACACCACCAGCGGCAAATGGGCACACAGCGCGATTCTCGATCGCGTCGCCAGCGGCGAGGTGGACATCCTGCTCGGCACGCAGATGATCGCCAAGGGGCTGGACTTCCCGAACGTGACGCTGGTCGGCGTGATTGACGCCGATATCGGCATCAATCTCCCGGACTTCCGCAGCTCCGAGAGGAGCTTCCAGCTGTTGAGCCAGGTCGCCGGCCGCGCCGGTCGCGGACCCAAGGGCGGGGAAGTGTTCATCCAGACGCGGGCGCCATCGCACCACGCCGTGCGCTGCGCGATGACGCACGACTATCACGGGTTCGTCGCCGAGGAACTGCCGGGGCGCGAATCGCCGCCGTACCCGCCGACGCTGCGCCTCGCCAACGTGGTGGTGAGCGGCTTGGACGAGCCCGCCGTGGCCCAGTTCGCCGCGGACGTGGCCGACTGGCTCACGAAGGCCGATCTCAAGTTCGGGCTTGGCATCACCCTGCTGGGCCCCGCACCCTGTCCGCTCGAGCGCATCAAGAACCGCTGGCGCTGGCACGTGCTGCTCAAGAGCGTCCAGCCCGGCCCGCTCACGCGGCTGCTGCGGGGCCTGCTGAGCGGCGTCGAGGTACCCGCCAAGCACGATCTGCGGCTGGTCGCCGACCGCGACCCCGTCTCGCTGCTCTAGGCGGCGGCTCGGGGGGAGGCGTCGAGGGTTCCTTCGGCCCCTCGGCGGGGCGAAATTACGGGATGACGCAGACCATCCCCCTGGGCTCCGACGCGCGCGAGCGCTTCCTGCTGGAAATCGCCGCCGTGGTGCCGCCGCACCGGCTCGCGGAGGCGCATTTCTTTGCGCCGCTGCGGCAGGGCCAGATCGAGACGGGCATCTGCGTGATTGCCGCGCTGCCAGAAGGGGCCGAGCCGCTGCCCTCGGGGGTAACGGACAGCCCGTTGTCCGAAAACCCTGAGCATCCGGCGGCAGGGATGCACGGGGAGGAGGCTTTGGACTCGGCGGAACCCGCTGACGGACCCGAGGACGGGGCTACGGACGGACCCGCCCAGTACCCCGAAGGCGCCCGAATCTCCGCCCGCCACGTCGTCTACTCCGCCCGCTATCGCTGGACCCGCAAGGGCCCCGAGCGCGGCAAGTGGGAGTGCGAGGTGGTGGCCGAGGCCGACGCGCCGCTGCTGACCGTCGAGGCCGTCGTGCAGGGCGTCAAGCAGCGCGCCAGCGAGCCGCTCGAAGTGGAGCGCATCGACGGCGACACCGTCCGCGCGATGATCGCGCAAGCGCAGCTGCAGTGGCCGACGACAGCGTAACGTCGGCCTTCGTGCGCTATCTGCGCGAGCATAACCTGCCCGTCACGGCGCAGCGGCTCGCGATTGCCGATGTCGTCCTCTCGGCAGAACGCCATCTCTCGGCCGAGGACATTGCGGCTGAGGTCACGGCCCGCGGCCGCCACGTCGGCACCGCCACGGTCTACCGCACCATCGACACGCTGCTCGAGAGCGGCCTGATCGTCGAGCGCGACTTCGGCGAAGGCTTCCGCCGCTTCGAGCCCGCGCGCGACATCCCGAACCACGAGCATCTCGTCTGCTCGGTCTGCGGCAAGGTCGAGGAGTTCCGCGACGAGCGCCTCGAACGGATGACGACCATCGTCGCCGAGTCGCGCGGCTTCGCCCGCCAGAGCCATCGCCTCGTCATCCACGGCGTCTGCGCCGATTGCCAGCGCGGCATTGCCGCGCCCAAACCACCGTCCACCCCCTGGGGACGCCGCTAAATGGAAACTGCCGCCACGCTCAGTCTCGCCATCGCCTTCGGTGCCGGCCTGCTGAGCTTCCTGAGCCCCTGCGTGCTGCCGCTCGTGCCGAGCTACATCACGTTCATCACGGGAATGAACTACGAGGACCTGCAGGGTTCGCGGAAGGACACGCTCATCCACGCGCTGCTCTTCGTGCTGGGCTTCTCGCTGATCTTCCTCGCGCTCGGCGCCGGTGCGACGGTGTTCGGCCAGGTGATGATCCAGAACCGCGACATCATCAGCAAGGTCGGCGGCGTGCTGATCATCGTGTTCGGCCTGTACCTGCTCGGCGTGTTCAACCTCTCGTTCCTGATGAAGGACACGCGCCTGCACCTGGCGGACAAGCCGCTGGGCTACCTCGGCACGATCGTCGTCGGCATCGCCTTCGGCGCCGGTTGGTCGCCCTGCATCGGGCCGATCCTCGGCGCCATCCTCACGATGGCCGCCAACGAGAACGGCGTCGGCCGCGGCCTCACGCTGCTCGGCGCGTACTCGGCGGGGCTCGCCATCCCGTTCATCGCGTCGGCGATGATGGTCGAGCGCTTCCTCGAGGTGTTCGCGAAGATGCGCCGCCACATGATCTGGGTGAACCGCTTCGCCGGCTCGCTGCTGGTGTTCGTCGGCGTCCTGATGCTCACGAACCGCTTCACGATCCTCGCCAACTGGCTGCAGGCGTTCACGCCGGAATGGCTGTTCAACCGCATCTAGCGTCCGACGAGCGCAGAAACACGAAGCCCCGCGGCGCAGAGCGCCGCGGGGCTTCGTCCATCCAGAAGGATGAGGCTTAGCGCCAGAAGATGCTGAAGCCGAACGTGCCGCCGATACGGAGCTCGTCAGCCGTCGAGTCACCGGTGCGGATGCCAGCAGCCGCGCGCCAGGAGACCTTGTCGCTGATCGGCTTCTTGTAGCCGACGTCCGCGCCGAAGTCGATCGCCGCGTCCGCGTCGCCGACCTTCGTGATGTTCAGGCCCGGGGCAAGGAACAGGCCGCTCTTGCCGCGGTCGCCCGCGAGGTAGTACGGGGCGAACAGGCCGAACTGGATGATGTTCTCGGCGTCGAAGTCACCGATCTTGATGTTGGCGAACGCAATCGACGGCTCCAGCGCGATCTTGTCGTTCAGGTAGATGCCGATCGCGACCGCGCCCGGGGCGCCGACGCCGAACGCACGGTACCCATCCTGGGTCTGGAAGCCGACGACGTCGAGTCGGATTTCCTCAACTCGCACCTGCGCCTGCGCCACAGATGCCGACACCGCGACGAGCGAAGCAACCGCGACTGCACGACGAAGAACAGACAGCATTTATCCTCCTAGAAGGATTTGAAAGTTGGCAGTCAATCAGCCCCGGACGGCCACGGGATCCTGCTCGATCTCATCTTCAAGCTGCTGCCTGCGCAGCAGCGACCAGTACCGACCTTTGACACGCAACAAGTCGTCGTGGGTTCCCTGCTCGACGACCCGCCCTTCGTCCAACACCAAGATCCAGTTCGCGTCACGGATCGCCGAGATGCGATGGGACGCGATGATCGCCGTCCGACCTGCCAAGGCGCCCCGCAACTCCTTCAGAATCGCCGCCTCGGTGTGGGTGTCCACCGCCGAAAGCGAGTCATCCAGGATCACGACGTGTGGCCGCCGAGCCAAGGCTCGCGCCAACGCCGCGCGCTGCTTCTGGCCTCCGGAGAGATTGATACCGCGCTCCCCCAACATCGTGTTCCATCCACCGGGGAAGCCTTCGATCGTCTCCTTCAACTGCGCCACCTCGGCTGCCCACTGCGCGTCGGCCGCGTTCGCCGTGCCGTACGCCAAGTTGGATTCCAAGGTTTCGCTGAAAAGCAGGCCTTCTTGAGGGACGAATCCGATCTCTTGGCGTAACACGGCCAGGGGTAACCGCCGGACGTCCACGCCGTCCACTAGGACCCGTCCGGCGGTGACGTCGGCCAGCCGGGGAATCAGTTCGAGCAGGCTGGTCTTGCCCGAGCCGGTCGCGCCGACGATGCCCAAGGTCGCGCCGGCGGGGACGGTGACGCTGATGTCGCGCAGCACCTCGCGACCTAGGGCGCCTTCCATACTATTGTACGCGTAGCACACGCCCTCCAGCGTCACGCTGCGGCCGCCGGATGTGGCGGGCAGCGTCGCGACCTCCGTGGGGGCGGGGTCCGTGATCCGTGGCTCGGCGTCGAGGATCTCCAGCAGCCGCGTCATCGACGCCGCGCCGCGCTGGAAGAGGCTCGTCACCCAGCCAAGCGCAATCAGCGGCCACGTGAGGTTCGCCAGATACAACCCGAACGCGACGAAGGCACCCACGGTGATGCGCCCGGACAACACCTGCGCCGAGCCGAAGCCTAGGACGGCCGCTGCACCGAGTCCCGCGAAGAACGTGAAGCTCGGCCCCATCATCGCGTTCAGTCGCACCAGCGCGACGTTGCGTTCGAGATAGTCCGCCGAGATCTCGTCGAAGCGACGCTGCTCGGCGGGTTCCTGGCTGTAGGCCCGGATGATGCGCAGGCCGGAGAGATGCTCCTGCACCAGTGTCGTGAGATCGCCGAAGCGCGCCTGCACGCGCTCGAAGCGATCGTGGATGGCCTTGCCGAGCCGCAGTGTGATCAGCGGTAGCACGAGCATCGGCGCGAGCGCGATGAGCGTGAGCCGCGGCGAGATCGCGAACATAAACGACAGCGCGAAGAGCCCGCCGAAGATGGTGTTGGTGAGGTACATAATCGCCGGCCCGACGGCCATCCGGACGGCGCCGATGTCGTTGGTGAGCTTGGCCATCAACTCGCCGGTGCGCGTGCGGCCGTACCAGCCGGGATCGAGGCGCGTGAGCTTGGCGAAGAGGTCCTCGCGCAGGTCGTGCTCGATGATGCGCGAGACGCCGTTGAGGATGTCCCGCATCTGGAAGCGGAAGACGGCCATCGTCAGGGTGACGCCGATCATCAAGGCTGCAGTCTTGATGATGTCGCGCAGGGGTGCCCCTGCGGCCATCGCGTCGAGCGCGTGGCGGATGAGCGTCGGCAGCCAGCTGAACAGGGCCGTCGACAGCACCACGCAGAGCAGGCCGTAGGCGATGCGTGCCCGGTACGGCCGGACCCAGGGCAGGACCCGTGTGAGCGATGTCACAGGAGCGGCGCTGTTGAGTCGGCGCGGTCCCTGTGCCAAGTTATAGGCAACGGCAGGACCCCCACTCGAGGAGAAGACATTTGCAGACGAATACTATTAAGCGTGGCGCGGCAGCGCTGGCCATTGCCGCGATGCTGGCCTGCGGCGGCGACTCCGCCGACACGGGCCGCGAGATTGAGCTGGCGCCTGCGGATTCGACGGCGGCGATCGCGGACACTGCCCCGACGCAGGTCGCGACGCCGGCTCCGGTGACCCCGGCTCCGGCCCCGGCCAAGGCCGCGGCCCCGCGCCCGACGACCACCACGCCGCGCGTGACCTCGCGCAGCGGCGTGCTCTCGCCCGGCGCGACGATCGCGCTGGCGTCCGGCTCGCGCGTGTGCACCAACACGCACAAGGTCGGCGATCGCTTCACGGCCACGACCACGGCCGATGTGGCCGCGAGCAACGGCGTGACCATCCCGGCGGGCTCGGAAGTCACGCTCGAGGTCGTCGAGTCGGCGCGCGGCGAGAACTCGCGCGACAAGGTGAAGCTGGCGTTCAAGCCGGTGTCGATCACGGTGCGCGGCACCTCGAGCAACCTGGCGGCCGACGTCACGCAGGTGGCGGCGCTGCAGTATGATCGCGTGCAGAGCACGGGCACGCAGGCGGGCAAGGTGGCGGCCGGTGCGGCCGTCGGCGCCGTCGCCGGTCAGCTGCTCGGCCGCGACACCAAGAGCACGGTCGCCGGTGCGGCGGTCGGCGCGGCCGCGGGTGGCGTCGTCGCCGCCGCGACCACCGACTACAACGGCTGCCTCGCCGCGAATGCGGCGCTTACGGTGACGCTCACCCAGCAGCTCAGCGTGCGGAACTGATCGGCAAGGCGGAACACTGAAGACGGAAGGGGCGACGCGCGAATCACTCGGCGCGTCGCCCCTTCCGTCTTATGTCTTCCGTCCGAGGGCCGGCGCTCAGTGCCCCACCGACCCGCCCGTACCTCTCGGCTCGTGCACCCCGTGCCACACGTTGCCGCTGCGCATCACGGCGTTCACGTTCGCGATGCCCGGCTGCGGCGTGAGCTGATGCCCCATCCGGCGCAGCCGGCCGAGCGTCGCCTCGCTGAAGCCCACGGTCTCGTGGCGAATCGCGTCCGGCAGCGCCTGATGATGCACGCGCGGCGCCCGCATCGCCTCCGTGAGCGGCATCCCGAACTCGATCACGTTCAGGATCACCTGCGACGTCGCGGTGATGATGGTCGGACCGCCGGCGGCACCGACCACCAACAGCACGTCGCCCGCGGGGTCGAGCACGATGGTCGGCGCCATCGCGCTGAGCATCCGCTTGCCCGGCTGGATGGCATTCGCCTCGCCCTGCACGAGGCCGAACATATTCGCCGTGCCCGGCTGCGTGGCGAAGTCATCCATCTCGTTGTTCAGGAAGAAGCCACCGTCACGCACCCACACGGCGCTGCCGTAGCCGCCGTTGATCGTCGTGGTCGTCGCCACGGCGTTGCCGGCGGCGTCCACCACGGAGTAGTGCGTCGTGTGCTCGGGCTCGGGGCCCGTCTCGAAGGCCGGCGTGCGCGAGGCGCGGCGACGGCTGATCTGCGAGGCCAAGCGCGCCGCGTATTCCTTGGAGAGCAATTCCTCGCGCGGCACGGGCACGAAGTCGGGGTCGGCGAGCTTCGCGTTGCGATCGATGAACGACCGGCGGAACGCCTCGGCCAAGAGATGCACGTACTCGGGGCTGCCGAAGGGCGGCAACGGCGCGAAGCGCTCGAGGATGTTGAAGGTCTGGCTCATCGTGATCCCGCCCGACGATGCCGGAGGCATCGTGATCAGCGTGTGGCCGCGATACGTCGAGAGGATCGGCTCGCGCCAGCGCGGCGTGTAGCGGCGCAGGTCCTCGCGGGTGATGATGCCGCCGCCGAGCTGCATCTCCTGCACGAGGGCCTCGCCCACGGGGCCGTCGTAGAACGCCTTCGGCCCCTGCTCGGCGATCAACTGCAGCGAGCGCGCCAGCTCCGGCTGCCTGAGCGTGCTGCCTGGCGCCGGCGCGGCACCGTTCGGATAGAACGTCGCGCAGCCAGCGAACTGGCAGAGCCGCCGCTGCGCGCCGCGCAGCGAGCCGTACAGTGCGCTATCCACCACGAATCCGTCGCGCGCCAGGCGAATCGCCGGCGCCATCACCTCGGCGAGGGACTTGCTGCCGTAACGCTCGAGCGCCGCCGCCATCCCGGCCACCGCACCCGGCACGCCGGAGGCGAGATGGCCCGTCAGGCGCAGCTCGGTGAGCTTGCCGGCGGAGTCCACGTACATATTGCGCGTGGCCGCCAAGGGCGCGACTTCGCGGTAATCCAACGCCGCCGTGCGTCCGTCGGCCATCCGGATCACCATAAATCCGCCGCCACCGATGTTACCGGCAAACGGATAGGTCACCGCCAGCGCGAAGCCCACCGCCACCGCTGCGTCGACCGCGTTGCCGCCGGCACGCATCACCTCGGCGCCCGCCGCGCTGGCCAGCGCGCTGTTGCTCGAGACCATCGTGCTGGGCGCGACGACCGGCTCGCGGAGTTCCGGAAACCGCCAGCCGCCGGCGTAGGTGCCGCTGAGCCGCGCATCGCCGCTGCCCGCGGGCGCGCGACAGCCGACCAGCGCGACCGCCGCCAGCGTGAATGCCCACAGCGTCCGACGCATCATTCGCGCGCTCCCGTGGCCCGCCAGCGCAGGCCGATTCGTGTGGTGTACTGTTCCTGCGAGCGCCGCGCACCGGCCGGCAGTCCCTCGCGCGAACCGATGACCGTCGTGTAGTCCTGCGTGAGCTGCGCCGAGAACCGTGAGCCCATCGGGAAGGCGAAGCCGTAGCCCAGCGCGATCGCCACGCCGTTGCGGGCCTTGGCATCGTCACCGCTGAGGGGCGCGTCGCTGCCCGAGTAGCCGGCCCACTGCGAAAGGCCGAGGCCGACTTCGATCACCTGCCCGAACACCCGCGGCTCCGGCGAGCGGAACGTCGCCAGCAACTGCCGCAGTTGGATGGTGCCGTTCGATGCGGGGTTCGAGCCGCGCTGGATGGGTACTTCGGCGAAGGTCCCGGCGATGCCGATCGAACCGGCCTTGATCCCCAGGTCCGCGCCGACGCGGTACTGCCAGCCGTCACCGAGGAACCAGGTGACGCCGCTGGTGCCGTCGAAGCGGTTCTGCGTGAGGAAGTAGCCGGCGGAGGCGTGTGCCGAGATCGGCCGGCGCTGCGCGTCGCTGGTCGGGACCTTGATGAGCTGCGCCGCCACCGGAGAGGCGAGCGCAGCGGAAGCCACTGCGACGAGCAGGGCAGCGGAACGCGCGAACGCCGTCGCGCGGAGGATGGAGCCTGCGGCGGTGACCTCACGCCATCGGATGCGAGTGTGCGTCACGATCAGTAACTTACAGCAATGCTCGACCCCCGCGTAACCGAGCGCCGGAACCCCCGCAGCGCTGACATCGATCTCGCCTCGCCGCTCGAGATCGTGGACGTGATGAACGCCGAGGATCGCACGGTGGCCGATGCCGTCGCGACGCAGCGCGAGAGCATCGCGCAGGCCATCACGCTCGTCGAGCGCGCCTTCCGCGACGGGCATCGCCTCTTCTACGTCGGGGCCGGCACCTCCGGGCGGCTCGGCGTGCTCGATGCCTCCGAATGCCCGCCGACCTTCGGCAGCGATCCCGAGATGGTGCAGGGCATCATCGCCGGCGGCCCCGCGGCGCTCACGCGCGCGCAGGAGAACGCCGAGGATCGCCCCGACGGCGCGCGCGACGACCTGCAGGCGGCGGGCGTCCGCAGCGGCGACGTCGTGATCGGCATCGCGGCCAGCGGCACCACGCCCTACGTGCGCGCTGCGCTGGCCTACGCGAAGTCCGTCGGCGCGCATCCGGTGATCCTCGCCTGCTCGCCGCCGCCCGCCGAGGTGCTCGCGCAGGCGGAGCTCGCGATCCTGCCGATCACGGGTCCCGAGGTGGTGACGGGCTCGACGCGGCTCAAGGCCGGCACGGCCACGAAGCTCGTGCTCAACACCATCACCACCGGCGCGATGATCCGCCTCGGCAAGACCTACGGCAACCTGATGGTGGACCTGCGCGCCAGCAACGAGAAGTTGCGCGACCGCGCGGAGCGGCTGGTCATCACGACCTGCGGCGTGGAGCGCGATGCGGCCCGCGCGCTGCTCGCCAAGGCCGACGGCCACGTGAAGCTGGCCGTCGTGATGCACAAGCTGTCGCTCGACGCCGAGTCCGCGCGTGCGCGCCTGGCGGCGGCCGGCGGCGTGATCCGCCGCGTGATCGCCGAGGCGCCGCCAGCCGTGGAGCGCGCGTGAACGCGTCTGCTGCTCCTGCCGCGGCGCGTGCCGGCGACGTGCTGGTCGGGTTGATGTCCGGTACCTCGCTCGACGGCATCACCGCGGCCGTCGCGCGCTTCACCGAAGCCGAAGACGGACGCATCCTGCCCGAGTTGCTCGCGCATATCGAGCGGCCGTACACGCCGGGCCAGCGCGCACGGCTCGCCGCGGCGATGCAGGGCGCATCGGCCGCCGAGTACACGCGGCTCGATTTCGCACTTGGCGGCTGGCTGGCCGATGCCGCGATCGCGGCCATCGCCGAAGGTGGCGTGCCGCGCGATGAAATCCGCGCCATAGCATCGCACGGCCACACCGTGTGGCACGCGGGACCGCAGGGCACCTGGCAGTTCGGCCAGCCGGCGGTGATCGCCGAGCGCAGCGGCATCGACGTGATCGCCGACTTCCGCGTGCGCGATGTTGCGGCGGGCGGCGAAGGCGCGCCGCTGGTGCCGATCGCCGATGCGCTGCTGTTCTCGCGGCCGGACCAATGGCGCTTGCTGCAGAACCTGGGCGGCATCGGCAACGTGACCGTGCTGCCGCCCATCGCCACTGCGGACGCGGACCTCACGGCCGTGCGCGCGTTCGATACGGGACCTGGCGTCTGCGTGGTGGACGGCGTCGTGCGGATGCTGCGGCCGGGCTTGGTGTTCGATCGCGGCGGCGCGCTCGCGCTCAAGGGCCGCGCGATCGACTCGGTCATCGATGATGTGCTGCAGGACGAGTGGTACGCCGCGCCGCCGCCCAAGAGCACGGGCCGCGAGCGCTACACGACGGCGTTCATCGGCGAGTTCATCGCCCGCTGCCGCAGCGCGCGCCGCGCGGCCAGCGACGAGGACGTCATCGCGACGGCCGTCTGGCTCACGGCGCGCAGCATCGCGCTGGCGGTGAAGCGCTTCGTGCCGCAGGACGTGGGCGACGTGCTGCTCTCGGGCGGCGGCGCGCGCAATCCCGCGCTCCGCGAGGCCGTGGCGATGGCGCTCTCGCCGCGCGAAGTGCGGCTCTTCGGCGATCGCTACTTCGACGGCGATGCCAAGGAGGCCGTGGCCTTCGCCTTCCTCGGCTGGCTGCATCTGCAGCGCCGTCCCGGCAACGTGCGCGGCGCCACCGGCGCCCGCGGGCCCCGCGTGCTCGGCGCGCTGTACCCGCGCTGATGTCCCTCGTCGGCGCGCTGCTCATTCCCGAGCTGCGCTGGGATCGCGATCACGGCTTCGCGCACCAGCAGGGACTCATCGACGACGCCCTCGAGCTCGGCGTCGGCGGCTTCGTCATCGCCAATGGCCCGCGCGCGGCGGTGGCGGAGATGGCGAGCGTATTGCAACGCGCGTCGCGGCATCCGCTGTTGATTGCCGCGGCAGCCGAGCGCGGCGCGGCGAGCAGCATCACGGATGCCACGGGCCTGCCGCCCTTCGCCGCGCTCGGCGCACTCCGCGACGAAGACGTGATCCGTCGCGCGGCGCGCCTCACCGCGCGCGAGCTGCGTGCCGCCGGCGTCAACTGGGCGCTCGCGCCCTGCGCGGACTTGGCGATCGAACCCGAGAATCCTTTCCTCGGCACGCGGGCCTTGCATCACGATCCGCAGAAGGTCGCGGAGTGGATCGTCGCGTGGATCGACAGCTGCCAGGCGGAGGCCGTGCTCGCGACGGCGATGCAACTGCCTGGCGAGGGCCGAGCGCTGCAGGATCCCGCGCTGCGTCCAGTGGTCGTCGATGCCGCCGGTGCGTTGCTCTGGGGCAGCGACCTCGTGCCGTTCCGCGCCGCGGTGGATGCCGGCGTGGCAACGGTTCTCGTGTCTGCGGTGTCGTATCCTCGACTAGATGCGACAGGAGCGGAGGCGGCGTGTTCGCGCGTCGTGCTCCGGGAAATGATGCGCGACGAGCTGCAGTTCGAGGGATTGTTGGTGGCGCCGCCACCGGCGCTGGCGGCGCTGCAGCGCCACGGCGGCGAGGCGGCGGCGAGCGTCGCGATGCTCGCCGCGGGCTGCGACCTGGTGCTCGCGCCGCACGATCTCGTCGGCGTGCACGCTGCGCTGGAGCGCGCCATCGACGCGCGCGTGTTGCCGCTCGAGCAAGTGGAAGCCAGCGCACAGCGCCGCGGCTTCTGGGCGAGCTGGGGCCGCGGCGACGCGCAGCGCGAGGCGACGCTCGACGACGTGCTCTGGGCCCGGCAGGTGAGCGACACCGTGGTGCACGCGCCGCGAGGCGTCTTCGCAAACGTCGGGCCGGTGGTCGACGTCATACTCATTGATGACGACGTGGCGGAGGGGCAGGACCTGGCCCCGCGCTTCGCCGCGTTCATCGCGACGCTGCGTGCCGTCGGGCTGGGCCCGCGCGTCGTGGACGGACCGACGGACGAAGGCCGCGGTGCCGTGTGCATCGCGATCCGGGGGGCGCCGGCATCCGCGCGCGGTCGTGCGGGGTACTCGGAACGTACGCGGCAGCGCGTGGCCGATGTCGTCGCGGCGGCCCGGGCGGCGCGGCGGAGCATCG
>VFQM010001075.1_pt1 | contig 25725 bp, 25 predicted proteins | sample 3512391 | NCBI WGS metagenome assembly VFQM01 (sample SAMN10412369, study PRJNA504923) | tailings metagenome | isolation source: Replicate 1 from Balatoc abandoned mine | place: Philippines | reverse complement strand
CTTGTCGTGTCCCAGTGGCGTCAGCGCAAACTCATACGAGTGGTGGCGCTTGGCTACCGTCATCAGTCCGCGTGCTTCCAGAAAGCCGAGAATTTGGTAGTAACGCTTGTCCCACGGCCCATAGTGGTGGCGCACCATTGCCGATTCCATCTGCTGAGTTGCCGCGGCGGCCGCTTGATTGAGATGTCTGGCGATGCGCTCGAAGAAATTGGGGTAGCGTACAAAGAAGTCGAGTTTGGCTAACTTTGTGAGCCCATCGATTTTGTCGCTCGCGCCGCAGTGGTGCAGCAGCAAGAGCAACCTCGCGGCATGCAACTCGGCAATATCGTCGGCCGCCAATGGCAACGATGTCGGCATGCTGCCCAGAGTGTGCGCCGATCTCATGGCCGGAACTTTGTAAAGCGATGGCGGCAGCGGGCAGTAATTTCGTACATGCATCCCGCCAAATATCCCGACAACACGGGAGCAGCCGGATTCGCTGACGCTGGGCTTATGGTGCGCACGTCGTCCAGACAACGCGCATGGAAATCAACTCCAGTTTCGTCGATTCTTCCTGAATCCAGCGATGACCGAAGGGCATGCAGTCTATCTAGAACCTGCCAGTCAAGATTCTCGATTTGTTGCGTATCGAGGTAACCGGCCTGCCGTCGCGACTGTAGGTAATACCGCTGGTGATCCTTGGCGGCATCACGGCACACCTGGTCGAGACCCGCATCAGCGAGTTTTTTCTCCAACTTCTCGGTCTTGCCCAAGTCCGGGTAGGGATTGATCCACGTCTTCAGTTTTTCGAGAAGCTGGTTACGCGAGACCGCCTTCTGTCTCCACTTGGCAGCGCCATATTCAGCGGTCTCCTTGGCCAGCGTAAGAAGAGTCTCATAGATGCCTTTCACGGTATCGGGATCGCTCGGATGCCCAAGGCCATGCAGTGCAGTCGTCAACGACTGGTGGTTCAAGTTCTTAATGTCGCGCTCAGGGATTACGTTCCAACAAGCGTTGATTAGCCAGTAGGCCGTATCGTTCCCCTTGATCGACTTCGCTCCATCCAGGCGTTCTTCGATATCGTCCATGAGGGTCTTGAACTGCGGAAACGTGGCAGACCGATGCTCGTGGCCACGCTCACGGGTTTCAAGAAGTTCCAAATCTGAGTTTGTCTGCCGACATGTAACGATGCGGAACCACGACGGCTCCTGGAACTTGTCCTGACCCAGGCTCTTCTCCAGAATCGAGGACCCCAAGCCATCAGGTTTTGTAGGGGACTTTGGCCTTTCACACAGCTTCGCGACCGACCAAAGTTGATCGGGATGCTCCGCCTTAACCTGTACGAACTCGACTATTTTCTCGACATCCCTTTGCCAAACGAGCCGTATGTCGTCATAGGTTTCGCATGCGACCTCTATCAGATCACCACGCTGCAGCATCTGGATATAGAAGCCCGCTGCGACATCGTCCTGATAGGCGAAGCCTTGGCGGGCGGGAATGCCGCCCAACACCTCGGGCGCTGCGTCGAACACGGACGGCAGAGTGAGTGCCGCGGCAGTTGGCTCAATATTCGTACTCATGGCAGATGAGTATGCCTCCCCAGTGCCCGAGCATAGTTTTGTTGTTGATCGGCGTCTGCAATAGCAGAAAGCGAACTGGATGCCGAGCCCGGAAGAAGCATCCGGCGCCAGTATATGCCAGACGATTCCATCGATGCGAACGGAGTCGTCGCCACTTTCGCTCAGCCCCTTCGCCTTTCACGCCGCCCAGCATGCCTGCGCGTCTCGGCGCTCCATCATCGACGGGCACAGCCTTTGTCTATCCTGCGACCATTAACCAATGGCGCCCTTGGCCAAGTCCGAGATGGTCAGGCTGAAGACATGTCAGCAACTTGACCATAACAAGGCTGCCTTAGTGCTTCCAGCAGAGAATGCATAGTGTGCGTGGCGGTTTTCGATAAGCGCCGCTCGGATTTGTCACCCCGGCCTTCTTTTCCGTGAGGTCCTCGAATGGCGGCAATCCGCACCGTTGCTGCCGCTCAACCAGTAAGCCTCCAACGGCCGTTCAGGCCGAATACAGGAAGTCCAAAAAAACAGAAGGCCCGGCAGTTGCCAAGCCTTGTTGGTCTAACGTCCGACAGACTTTATTCTCGCCCGACAGACTTTATTGTTTTTCATCACCATCACCAATTCGGCTCACGTTCCGGCGTCGACGTGATCTTGTGGATGCTGAGGTCAGCACCGTTGTATTCCTCTTCCTGATCCAGGCGTAGCCCCGTAGCCGCCTTGAGCGTGCCGTAGACCAGTGCGCCGCCGATCAGTGCAATGCCGATTGCCAGCGCCGTCATGATCAGCTGCGGCATGAAGGCGATGCCGCCGAGGCCACCGAGCGCCTTCTGCCCGAAGATGCCGGCGGCGATGCCACCCCAGGCGCCGCACAGCCCGTGCAACGGCCAGACGCCGAGCACGTCGTCGATCTTCCAGCGGTTCTGCGTCAGCGTGAACATGACAACGAACAGGCCACCAGCCACGCCACCGACGACCAGCGCCCCCATCGGATGCATCAGGTCGGAGCCGGCGCAGACGGCAACGAGGCCGGCAAGCGGGCCGTTATGCACGAAGCCCGGGTCGTTCTTGCCCAGAACCAGCGCCACCAGCGTACCGCCGACCATGGCCATCAGCGAGTTGAGCGCGACGAGGCCGGAGATCTTGTCGAGAGTCTGCGCGCTCATCACGTTGAAGCCGAACCAGCCGACGGTGAGGATCCACGCGCCGAGCGCGAGGAAGGGGATCGACGACGGCGGATGCGCGGAGATCTCGCCCCCCTTGCGGTAACGGCCGTGACGCGCGCCGAGCAGCAGCACCGCCGGCAGCGCGATCCAGCCGCCCATCGCGTGCACGACCACCGAGCCGGCGAAGTCGTGGAACTCCTCACCGAAGCTCGCCTTCAGCCAGGCCTGGATACCGAAGGCCTGGTTCCACGCAATGCCCTCGAAGAAGGGATAGACGAAGCCGACGATCAAGAACGTGGCCGCCAGCTGCGGGTTGAACTTGGCACGCTCGGCAATGCCGCCGGAGATGATGGCCGGGATCGCGGCAGCGAAGGTGAGCAGGAAGAAGAACTTGGTCAGCTCGAAGCCGTTCTTCTCGACCAGCGTCTCGGCGCCGGCGAAGAAGTTGGCGCCGTAGGCGATGCCGTAGCCGATGAAGAAGTAGGCGATGGTCGACACGCCGAAGTCGGTGAGGATCTTCACCAGCGCGTTGACCTGGTTCTTCTTGCGCACGGTGCCGACCTCGAGGAAGGCGAAGCCGGCATGCATGGCCAGCACCATGATGGCGCCGAGCAGGATGAACAGGGTGTCGTTGGCAGTCTTGAGCGCGTCCATGGCTCCTCCGGAATAAACGGTCGGAGCCCATCAGCAATAAACCTGCCAGCCGGACAGCCCTTTCAAATCAATGCCTTGAACATCTCCCGCCGAAAAACACGCACCAGCTGCGTGCGCACCGGGCAGCGGCAGCACCATGCCGGTGCAATGCCGCACCGGCAACGGGCGGCCGGCCTACTTCGGTGCAGCGCCCGGTGGCAGCAGCACCCACAGGCGGCCGCTCTGCTTCATGCGGCCGGCCTGTGCGCCGGCCTCGGCGCCGAAGCCCCAGAAGAAATCGGCACGCACGACGCCCTTGATTGCGCCACCGGTGTCCTGCGCCATCACCAGCCGGCGCAGCGGCACGTCCGAGTTCGGCCGCGTCGTCGCCAGAAAGACTGGCGCGCCGAGCGGGATGTGGCGCGGATCGATGGCGATCGTGCGCTCGGCAACGAGCGGCACGCCGAGTGCGCCGGGCGGGCCGTCGTCGGGGCCGAACTTCGACGGCAGTTCGCGGAAGAAGACGTAGCTCGGGTTGGTGTTGAGCAGTTCGTCGAGCTTGTGCGGGTTGGCCCGCGCCCAGGCCTGGATGCCCTGCATCGAGGCCTCGCCCGGCTGCAGCTCGCCGCGATCGAGCAGCACACGGCCAATCGACTGGTAAGGATGCCCGTTCTGGTCGGCATAGCCGACGCGCACCAACTCGCCCGAAGGCAGGCGCACGCGGCCGGAACCCTGGATCTGCAGGAAGAAGGCTTCGACCGCATCCTCGACCCAGAGCAGCACCGGCGCCGCATGATCGCGCTCGACGATTTCGGCGCGCGAGTAATAGGGCACGACCTTGTTGCCGACCAGGCGGCCGCGCAGGCGGCGGTTCTTCAGGTCGGGCAGCACGTCGCCGAGCTCGATGGTCAGCAGATCCCTGGGCACGGCATGCAGCGGGAAGCGGTTGCTCTTGCTGCGCGTGCGGCCGCCGCTCAGCAGCGGCTCGTAATAGCCGGTGATCATGCCTTCCGTCGTTCCCTCCGGATTGGTTGCCGTGAAGGGCTGGAACTGGCTTTCGAAGAAGCGGCGGACAGCGACGGCATCGCTGCTGTCGACAGTCTTGGCCGCTTCGCAGGCGGGCTGCCAGAGCGGCCACTGCGACTTGCCGGCAAGGCCGCGACAGCTCTGCTGGAAGGCCGGCCAGGCCGCGCGCGGATCGTCTTCCGTCCAGCCCGGCAGGTCTTCCCAGCGGGCTGGTTGCAGCGGCTTGGCGGCCGGCGCGGCCGGCTCCGCACCGGGGCATTTCGGGCAGGGTGCGCAGGCCGCGCACGCGGACGTCGTCGATTGCGGCGCACGGAGGCCGGCGCAGGCGGAGAGGAGCAGGAGCAGTGGCGCCAGCAACAGCGCCCGATGGCGTTTGTTCATTCGATTCGCTACAGTTCGGGGTTCTTTGAAGTCCGCATTTTACCGTGCAGCCATGACGACCAACCCCGATCTCGCCCGATTTCTGCAACGCGCCGAGCAGTTCCTCGACCGCCTCGACGCCGTTCTGCCGCCTCCGCCGGCGGCCCCGGACTGGCAGGCTGCCGTCGCCTTTCGCTGGCGCAAGGGCACGCACGGCAGCTGGCTGCAGGCGGTGGCCAAGCCGCATCCGATCCGGCTGCGCGACCTGAAGGACATCGACGAACAGAAGGCACGCGTCGTCGCCAACACCCGCCAGTTCGTGGACGGCCGGCCGGCGAACAATGTGCTGCTGACCGGCACGCGTGGCTGCGGCAAGTCCTCGCTGATCAAGGCGCTGCTCAACGAATACTCAAAACATGGACTGCGCCTGATCGAGGTGGACAAGGCCGACCTCGTCGACCTGCCGGACATCGTCGATCTGCTGCAGGGACGCCCCGAGCGCTTCATGATCTTCTGCGACGATCTTTCCTTCGAGGCCGGCGACGCGACCTACAAGGCGCTGAAGGTGGTGCTCGACGGCTCGGTGGCGGCGCCGCCGGACAACGTGCTGATCTACGCCACGTCGAACCGTCGCCACCTGATGCCGGAATATTTTTCCGAAAACATGGAGGCGCACAGCGTCGATGGCGAAATCCACCCCGGCGAGGCGATCGAGGAGAAGGTGTCGCTGTCGGAACGCTTCGGCCTGTGGGTTTCCTTCTACCCGTTCTCGCAGGACGAATACCTCGACATCGTCGCCCACTGGCTGCGCCACTTCGGCGTTGCCGATACGGACATCGCCGGTGCCGAGCGCGATGCGCTGAACTGGGCGCTGCAGCGCGGTTCGCGCAGCGGTCGCGTCGCCTGGCAGTTCGCCAAGGACTGGGCGGGCACCCACGCAGCGAAGCCGGCGAAGAAAAGGAAGTGAGCACGGAACAGAAGATCACGCTGGTTTCCGCCGCCGTACTGCTGCGCGGGGATGAGTTCCTGCTGGCACGGCGCCCGGAGGGCAAGGTCTACGCCGGCTGGTGGGAATTCCCCGGTGGCAAGGTCGAGGCCGGCGAAAGCTTCCACGATGCGCTGGTGCGCGAGCTGCACGAGGAGCTCGGCATCTCGATCACGCAGGCAACGCCATGGCTGACGCGGGAGTTCGTCTATCCGCATGCCACCGTCCGTATCCGCTTCTTCCGTGTCAGCGCGTGGGACGGCGAGATCCATCCGCATGAGCATGACGCGATCGCCTGGCTGAAAGCGGACGGGCAGATGTACCGGCAGCCGACGGTGGCCCCGATCCTGCCGGCCAACGGCCCGATCCTCAAGGGACTGTCGCTGCCGAACGTCTGCGCCATCACCAATGCCGGCGACAATGGCATCGATGCCGAGCTTGCCCGTCTGCAGGCTGCGCTGGGCAACGGCCTGCGCTTCATCCAGCTGCGCGACAAGACACTGCCGGCCGCCGAGCGCGAGCGACTGGCGCAGGCGGTCGTGACGCTGGCCCGGCCGGCCGGCGCCATCGTCGTCGTCAACGACGATGCCGAACTGGCGCGCCGTGTCGGCGCCGACGGCGTGCATCTGTCCTCGGCGTCGCTGGCGGCGACCACCGCCCGGCCGCAGTTCGACTGGGTCGGCGCCTCCTGCCATTCGGCCGAGGAACTGGCGAAGGCAGCGACGCTCGAACTCGACTATGCGCTGCTCGGCCCGGTGCTGCCGACGCCGACCCATCCACAGGCGAGCGGCATCGGCTGGCAGGAATTCGAACGGCTCGCCGAGCGCAGCCCGTTGCCGGTACTGGCGCTGGGCGGCATGCACCCGGAGATGATGGAAGTAGCTTGGGCACACGGCGCGCACGGCATTGCATCGATGCGCGGCTGGCGCTGATTGCCGCACACATCGGCGGGCTGTGGTATTTTCTGGCGCGACGCCGCGAACGGCGGATACGGAAGCCGTTCAGGCAATGATTTTTGTGGAGGACAGGAATTGAAATTCAAGGAACAAGGTTTCATGCACGCCGGCGTCATGACCCTGCTGGTGGGCGGCACAGCCCTCGCCGGACTGCTCTGGTGGGGTCATCAGACCGGGCAGGAGCTGCCGCTGTGGCCGGCACTCGCCGTCGCACTGGTCAACATCGTCGGGGCGATCAAGATCGTCATGGAAATCAAGAAGCGGAAAGAAGGCCGCTCCTGAGCGGCACCGCAGCCGGCAGGCGCTGCCGGCGAAACCGTCAGTCCCGGGGCGGCACGCCGTCTTCAGGCAGTCCCTGTTCTTCCTGCACCGGCACGCGGTAGGACTCGTCCGCCCAGCTGCCGAGATCGATCAGCTTGCAGCGCTCGGAACAGAACGGGCGCCACTTGTTTTCCGTATTCCAGACGGACTCTTCCCCGCACTGCGGGCAACGCACTTTCGGCGATGCTGCGACCATCAGAGGTTGCAGAAGGTCATGTCGAAGGCCACTTCGCGGTCGCAGGGACGCGGACGCAGGTCGCCATCGGGAGAGGTGAAGCGGATGTTCAGCGCGTACTTGTTGGCGCTTATTTCGGGGATGTAGGGTTCGCCGAGGCGGACCGAGACGCGGACCATCTGCGCCGCGCTGCCGCCGAGCATCATCTGGAAGGTGCCGTTCTTTGCCGCCTGGTGCTCCGGGCGACCGCTGGCCCGCAGCAGGCGCAGCACGATGGCCAGCGCGTCGCGCAGCGGCAGCAGCGGTTTCAGCCAGCCGGAGACGGCATTGCGCCGGACTTCTGCCGGCTGATGCAGCCAGTAGTGATAGGAAGGCAGATCGAATTCGCAGACGCCGCCGGGAATCGAGGCGCGGCTCTTGATGCCCATCAGCCAGTCGTTCTCGCGCAGGTACTGCCCCATCTTGCCGGTCATGCCGAGCAGCGCCGCCGAGGCCTGCTCGATCTCGTAGAGGGCGCCGGACAGGGCTTCTTCGGAAATTTCGGGATTGTTGCGGAAGGCCAGCAGGGTCTGGCGCTGGCGTTCGAGTTCCTGGATCAGGTCCATCTTGAGGTCGGCGCGGCCGGCGACTTCAAGAATCTCGAAAAGGGTGACGAGGGCAACGTGGTGCTCCTGCGCCCCATCCATCTGCAGGAAGTGCGTGGTCTTGTCGAACAAATCCTCAAGGCGCAGCAAGGTGCGAATGCGCTCGTTGAAGGGATATTCGTAGGTAATCACGCCGCAGACCGATCCAGAACCCGGAAAATGCTTGGATTCTGAATCATTTGCAACAAAATCTCAACAGTTTGCCTTAACTTTGGTCAAGGCCGCCTGCAGGTAATTGCGATGCAGCTGGTCCACCTGCGGCAGCAGCGCCGCGAGCCCGTGCTCGTTGTCGATGACGTCGTCGGCTGCTGCCAGCCGCGTTTCGCGGGAAGCCTGCGCCGCCATGATCGCCCGCACCTCGGCCGCCGCCAGCCCGCTGCGGGCGATGACGCGGGCCTGTTGCGTGGCTTCGCTGCAATCGACCACCAGGATGCGGTCGCAGCGCTCGCGGTAACCACCGGATTCGACCAGCAGCGGCACGGCGAGGATGACGTAGGGCGCGCTGGCGGCCCGGCAGCGGCGATCGGCCTCGCTGCGGATGAGCGGATGCAGGATGCCTTCCAGCCGGGCTTTCTCGGCCGGGACGGCGAACACCCGGGCACGCATCGCCTGCCGGTCGAGCCCGCCATCGGAACGCAGGATGTCCTGGCCGAAGGCGGCGACCAGCGCCGGCATCGCCGAACCGTCCGGGCCGGTCAGTTCGTGGGCGATGGCGTCGGTATCGACCAGCGCCGCACCGCGGGCAACGAACAGGTCGGCGACCGTGCTCTTGCCGCTGCCGATGCCGCCAGTGAGTCCGACGACGTACATCTCAGCGCTTGCCGCAGGCAACGCTCTTCACCGCCGGCAGGGCGGCCAGCACCGCCTCGCGTGCCGGTTCGAGCAAGGACTCGGGACCGCTCGCTTCCACCGAGACGTGCTCGGAACGCACCACCGTGCGCTGACCGGTGCGCGCACTGCGCACCCCCTTGGCACGCAGTGCCTTGAGCTGGTCCTCGGCCGCCTGCTCGCTGGAGAAGATGCCGAGCGAGATGGCGAAGCGGTTGGGGCCGGCTTCCTGGATGATGAAGAAATCGGTGACGCCGAGCTTCTTCAATTCGCTGGCCTTCTTGTCGGCTTCGGCCTTGCTTGCCTGCGGCGGCATGAATACCCACCAGCCGGCAGGCTCGGGCTCGCTGTGGCGTACGCGACGCAGTGTGGCGAAGCGTTCGCCGGCCAGCGCGGCCTCGGCAGCGTCGGCATCGGCCGCCGACAGTCCGCTCCAGGCCAGGCATTTCTCCGGTTCCGGCTCCGCTTTCTTCGCTGGCGGTGGTGGCGTCGTCACCGGCGGCGGCTGGTCGCGGGAGACGATGCGCAGCCGGTCGCCGGCAAACTGCTGCGACAGGCGGGCCGCATCGGGACTCTCGGCCTGGCCGATGTAGCCCTGCGTCCACGCGAAAAAGATCAGGTTCGCGAGAACGAGCAGAAAGACAAAGATGCGCATCGGCAGTCTCCTCTGGGCCGTCGGGGCTGTCGCTCAGCCGACCTTCGGCAGATGGGCGAGCGACGCGGCGATCGCCTCGGCCGGATACTCGTAGTCCTCGAGCTGCCCCGAGAAATAGCGGTCGTAGGCAGCCATGTCGAAATGGCCGTGGCCGGTGAGGTTGAAGAGGATGACCTTCGGCTCGCCGGTCACCCTGCACTTCAGCGCCTCGTCGATGGCGGCGCGGATCGCGTGGCAGGATTCGGGCGCCGGCACGATGCCCTCGGCGCGCGCGAACTGCACGCCGGCTTCGAAGGTGGCGAGCTGCGGCACGGCGACCGCTTCGACCTGCTGCTCGTGGTAGAGCTGCGAGACGAGTTGCGAATCGCCGTGGTAGCGCAGGCCGCCGGCGTGGATGCCGGGCGGCATGAAGTCGTGGCCGAGCGTGTACATCTTCATCAGCGGCGTGTAGCCGGAGGCATCGCCGAAGTCGTAGGCGTAGTGACCCTTGGTCAGCGTCGGGCACGAGGTCGGCTCGACGGCGACGCAGCGCAGGTGCTGCGCACGCTTGTCGCCGGCCGCCTTGTCGGCGAGGAAGGGGAAGGCGATGCCGCCGAACGACGAACCGCCACCGCAGGGGCCGAGGATCACGTCCGGATAGAGGCCGATCTTCTCGAACTGCTTCTTCGCCTCCAGGCCGATGATCGTCTGGTGCAGCAGCACGTGGTTCAGCACCGAGCCGAGGCCGTAGGTGGTGTCGGCGCGCGAGGCGGCCTCTTCCACCGCTTCCGAGATGGCCAGGCCGAGTGAACCCTGGTTGTCGGGGTCGAGCGCCAGCGCCTTGCGGCCGGCCTCGGTCATGTCGGTCGGGCTGGCGAAAACTTCGGCGCCCCAGGTCTGCATCAGCGAGCGGCGGAACGGCTTCTGCTGGTAGCTGACCTTGACCATGTAGATGCGCACGGCGATGCCGAACATCTGGCCGGCGAAGGCGAGCGACGAACCCCACTGGCCGGCGCCGGTCTCGGTGGTCATGCGGCGGATGCCGGCGGCGTGGTTGTAGAAGGCCTGCGGCACCGCCGAGTTCGGCTTGTGCGAACCGGCCGGTGAAACGCCTTCGTTCTTGTAGAAGATCTTCGCCGGCGTGCCCAGCATCTGCTCCAGACGTACGGCACGGCACAGCGGCGCCGGCCGCCACAGCGCGTAGATCTGCCGGACTTCCTCGGGAATTTCGATCCAGCGCTGGGCCGACATCTCCTGTTCGAGGATGTTCATCGGGAAGATCTCGGCCATCTTCTCCGGCGGCACCGGCAGGCCGTCCGGGCCGAGCGGCGGCGCCGGCGGATTGGCCATGTCGGCGACGACGTTGTACCAGTGGGTCGGAATTTCGTTCTGGTCGAGCAGGATTCGCGTGGCTTCCATGTTGTTCCCTGTATTGCGTTGTTCTTTTCGTGATTTCGTCGAGCGCAAAAGTATAGCAGTCCACTCTGCGGCCCCAGCCGGACGTGCTTCCCTAGTCAGCACTGCCGCGCAGCACTTCGCGCTGCACGACTTCCTCCGGTGCGAACGCTGCCAGCAGGCGTGCGAAGGCGTCCCGTGCGGCGGCGCTGTTGTCCTGGCTGAAGTTGCAGACGTAGAGGTCGAGCGTCACCGCCTGCAGTTCCGGCCAGGTGTGCACCGCGAGGTGCGACTCGGCGAGGATCACGGCACCGGTGGCACCGGCCGGCGCGCCGGCCAGCTCGAATTGATGGAAGACCTGTCCGACCGGCGTCAGGCCCGGCGTCGCGCAGACGGCGAGACAGAGTTCGCGCAGCGCCTGTGCATCCGCCAGCAGGTTTTCTGCACAGCGGCAGCAGCGGGCTTCGGCGATGAGGTGCAGACCGTGCATGAAACTCTCTCAGGAAAGCGACGAGGTGAAGCGGACACCGAGCTGCCGGAGCGTACGTTCGGCAGCGAGGACACCGCGGTATTGTGCCTCCTCGAACAGCGAAAAGCCGCTGAGATCGGCGTGAGCGAAACGGATGGCCGGCCCGTCGGCGAGCAGCGGCTCACGCGCACCACCCCAGATGAAGCCCGGCGTCGGCCGTGCCATGGCATGGCCGTAGCGGACGATGTCGAGCCGCGTCGTCAGCTCGATGATTTCCGGATGCGGCCGCGCCAGGTCACCCAGCACATGCGCGGCCCAGGCCTCGCGTGACAGCCCCTGCAGCAGCTCGCGCCCGCGCTGCGGCGTCATCTCGTTGAGGGCGCGGTAGTAGGTGATCACCATCGCCCCCGGCCGCATCCGCATCTGCTGGTGGGTGGCGACGACGTAGCCGAGCCCGGGGCTGTCGTGCAGCACGTTGTCCCACGCCAGCGGGGCACCGCCGCGATCGTCGGGAGGATGCGTCAGGCTCAGGTTGGCCACCAGCCATGGCGCATAACTCCAGGCGCGGGCAGCCCGCCGGATCGCATCGTGGCCCGCCAGCACATGCGGCAGCAGATGCACGGGTGCCGCCCAGATCAGCTGTGCGCAGCGCACGCGGAGGCTGCGCCCTTCTTCCGGCAACCAGAGATCGACCTCGACACCTCGCCGCTGGCCAGGGCCTCGTCCACCGGTTTCGGCAACCCGGAAGGCGAGCGCCCCCGTCAGCGTCCGGCCACGGCTGTTCGCCGCCAGCCCGCGCGCCAGCCAGGCATTGCCTTCCGGCACAGTCAGCACGGTGTCGTGCTCGACGCCCGCGGCCTCCCCGTCGCGGCAGGCGAAGTAATGGATGCCGGCCCAGGCGGAGACGGCATCACTGCTGCAACCGTAGTCGTCGCGGCAGGCGTAATCGACATACCAGTGCAGTTGCGGCGAATCGAAGCCCTCGCGCAGCATCCACGCGCGCATGCTCAGCCGGTCGAGCGCGAGCAGCTCGGGAGAACGGCTGGACAACGCCATCGGAATGGCGAAGGCCCGGCGCCCGGCGCTGTCGCGCAGATGCCGATAGACGGCCATGCGTTCGAGGAAGCGTGGATACTGCTCGCGCTCGCCGGCGGCGATGCCCAGCGTCGGCAGCAGGCCCTCCTGCCAGAGTCCGTTGCGGTAGAGGCGCTCCTGCGGTGCGGCGCACAGGTAGCGCTCGTCATAGACCGGCCGCAGGGCGCGCGGATCGCCCTTGAGGACGCCGAGTTCGGCGAGCAGTTCGCGCGTCGCCGTTGCCTCGCGGCCCGGCAGCGGCAGGTAGTGAGCGCCGAGGGGATAGGCACCGGAGGCATTGATGCCGGCACGTGAATTGCCGCCGGTGCCGCTTTCCATCTCGGCCAGCAGGTAGTCGGCGAAGCCCGCGCGCGAGAGCTTCCACGCCGCCGACAGGCCACCGATGCCGCCACCGACGATCAGCACCGGCACCTGCAGGGTTTCGGTGGGCACTGGAAGACCCCCGTCGCGCAGGCGGTGGCCGAGGGCCGGCGACGGCCCGAGCAACTCGCCGGGAGGCAGCGGCGGCACGGCCGGCATGCAGGCAGCCAGCGGCACCAGGCCACCGACGGCGAGAGCCCCGAGGAAGCCGCGCCGCTGCATCAGCGGATCACGTGCCGCCACTCCTGTTCGAAGTAGCGGACGAGTACCTGATTGTTGAGACGGTTCACTTCGGTCTCGACCCGCGCCATGTCCTTGGGGAATTCGAACAGGGCCGGCGTGACATTCGGTGTCAGGTAGCGGGTCGGGACCGGATAGCCGGCGGGTGCCTGATACGGGCGACGGCTGACGAGGACGAAGCCCCATTCGCCGAAGGACGGCACCAGCACGTGGTAGGGCGTCGCCGTCAGGCCGACGCTTTCGATCGTCGTCACCACGCACCAGAACGATTGCCGGGCATAGAGCGGCGAGGTCGACTGGACCACGGCCATGCCGGTTTCGGCGAGATGCTTGTCGAGCAGCCGGTAGAAAGCGCTGCTGTAGAGCTTGCCGATGGCGAAGTTGGATGGATCGGGGAAGTCGACGACGATGAAGTCGAAGCGCTCGCCGTTCTCTTCCAGCCATTGCAGCGCATCGGCGTTGACCACCCGGACCTTCGGCGAATGCAGCGCATCCGCATTGAGTTCGCGCAGTGCCGGTGCCGTCGCGAACAGGCGCGTCATCGCCGGGTCGAGGTCAACCAGCGTCACCGACTCGACCTGCGGGTATTTCAGGATCTCGCGGATGGCGAGGCCGTCGCCGCCACCGAGAACGAGCACCCGCTTCGCGCCGGGCAGCGCGGCCAGGGCCGGATGCACCAACCCCTCGTGATAGCGGTACTCGTCGCGCGAGCTGAACTGCAGGTTGTTGTTGAGGTGCAGGCGCAGGTCATCCTTCCAGCGGGTGACGACGATGCGCTGGTAGGGCGAGCTTTCGGCATGGACGATATCGTCGGCGTAAAGGTGCGACTCGGCGAAATCGGTGGCCAGCCCGGCCGCGGCGAAGGCGCCGACGAGCAGCGCGACGGCCGCGAGGCACTGGCCGCGCAGCCAGATGGCCGACGGCAGATGGGCACGGAAGAGGTGGATCGCCCACAGGGCGACGAGGACGTTGAGCAGGCCGAAGAAGAGGCCGCTGCGGATCAGCCCGAGGTGCGGTACGAGCAGCACCGGAAAGAGGATGGAGACGGCGAGCGCGCCGAGATAGTCGAAGGTGAGCACCTGCGAGACGACGTCCTTGAAGGCCAGTTCGCGCTTGAGGATGCGCATGATCAGCGGGATCTCCAGGCCGACGAGGATGCCGATGCAGAGCACGAGGAGATAGAGCACCAGCTTGAACGGTCCGGCCAGCCAGACGAAGAGGAAGAAGAGCGCCGCCGCCGAGAAGCCGCCGATGAGGCCGACCATGACCTCGATCTGGATGAAGCGGGCGATGAGATCGCGCACGATGTAGCGCGACAGCCAGGAACCGATGCCCATCGCGAACAGGTAGGTGCCGATCACCGTCGAGAACTGCGTCACCGAATCGCCGAGCACGTAGCTGGCGAGCGCACCGGCGATCAGCTCGTAGGCCAGCCCGCAGGAGGCGACAATGAAAACCGAGAAGAGCAGCGCCTTGCTCATGGCGCGGCCGATCGCGAGGTCGATGCTGGCAGGAATACTGGCACGCGCCGTGTCCTACTTGTGCTGGAGGCGGGCACCGGAGCTGCGCGACCCCTGGGCACTGGCTTCCTTGTCGAACAGGTTCCAGCCGACGTACTGCGCGTAGCCGAAGATGGCGATTGCCAGAATGCCGGCAAGCAGGTTGGCCTTGACCACTCAGTCGTCTCCCTCATCGTCATCATCGTCGCCGGCAACGTTGCTCTCGCTCCAGCGCTGCGTCTCGAAGGCTCCGTTCCGCCAGCGCGAGAAGAGCGGAAAGGCCACGAGAAAGATCATCAGCATCACGTAGTTCGACCAGCCCGGCGAGTTGCGCACGATCTCGACGCTGTCGACGACCTTCGCTGCCCGGTCACGGCCCAGCTCGTAATCGATCGCCAGGTAATAGGTGCCGGGCGGCACGTTCCTGAACACGATGTCGTCGCTCCTCGACCCCTCCGACCAGCTCTCGCCGTCGTCGACACCCTGGTAGTGGGCAATCTCCTGCATGCCGAGCCAGGTCTTGCCGGTGGCCTTGTCGACCAGCGTCGTCGTCAGCGACAGCCAGTTGTTGCTGATGTCCGTCGCGTGCCGCACATGCAGCGTGCGCGCCCGGCTCTTGAGCACGAACTCGGGAGATCTGACGCTGACCTCATCCTGCGTCGGCGCAAAGACGAAGCGGTGCTTGAGAACGGTACCGGCGGCACCGAGCAGGACGAAGGCGAGCTGGATGACCAGCGCCACCAGCGCCAGCTTCCAGAACAGCCGGCAGATGCCACGATGCCGCTCACCGTGCGGATTGGGCTGGTTGGCATAGACGCCGACCGGCGAAGGCAGCGCTTGCGGCGGCCGGAAGGCCTGCTGCACGGCATCGGGCGTCAGGTACTCCGCCAGCGACCAGGTCACTTCCTTGTCGTTCAGCTCGCGCGACAGCATTCTCGGCGGGCAGACGTAATCCTCGGCGAGGCAGCTTTCGCCGACGCTCACCCGCCAGTAGAACTCGCCGGCGACATAGACGACTTCCGCGTTGCCCGTATTGAACAGCCGGTACTTCTCTCCCTGATACTGGAAATCGTACTGCCCGCGTGCGACGTGCGGAATCTGCGAGACCGTGCGCGCAAGGTTCCAGTGCCCCTGATCCTCGACCAGCCAGGCGAAGCCCTCTCCGGCGCAGAAGAGGAGATACTCCGACCATTCGAAATCGATCCCGGAAACAGTCGTCCGCCGTTTGAGGAAACCGATGATCTCCCAATCGATGCCGGCAAGCCTGCCCTTGCTGCCGATGGGCAGCGTCGGCACTTCGTGCACGGTCTGCGCGGCGCGGGCGAGCAGCCGGATGTTTTCGTTCTCGACGCCGATGATCGAACCGCAGCTTTCGCAGCCGATGCTCTCGATGGCCGGCGAGTGGATGCTGAGCGGCGAGGCGCAGTGCGGGCAGTTGAAGGCACGCACCTGAAGATCGGCGGTGCCGCCGGTTGCGACACCGCCGCTTTCGTCGCGGCGCACCCGCAGGTTGCTCAGCGCCAGCTCGTCGAACCGGGCCGGGTAGCCGACGAAGACCAGCGGCGGTGTTTCGCTGTAGTCGATGGTGAGAAAACGGTCGTTGCCGCGCAGGTCGGCCGCATTGACGTCATAGCCGGATTCGACCTTGAACGGCAGCTCCCCTTCGCCGGCAATGCAGTGCGCCGTCTGCAGGTCGGTCACGGTGAAGCTGCGGCCGGCCAGCGTCACCAGCATCTCCGGCGACAAGGATTCGAAGGCGGGAATTTCCTCCTGCACCGGCACCAGTGCGCTGACGACATATTCACCGCCCGCTTCCGACAGCCAGCCGCTGCGCCCGTCGTCGAAGAGGATGTGCCACTCGTTCCAGAGGCCGGACGCGTGCTTCAGCTGGATGCGCCCGATGACGGCGAAGTGCACGCCACGATAGCGTCCCTCGCTGCCGAGCTGGATCAACGATGCGTCCTCGATCAGGTCGGCCATGCGGCCGAGGTTCTCGACATCGTCGCCGTGGCGCAGCAGCGTGCTGCGACAGAACTCGCAGACGGCGTAGAGGGACGCCGCCGAGCGGAAGCTGACGGGCGCGCCGCAGGAAGGGCAGGTGGCGGTTTTCACGCGGAGACAGGGGCCGGACGGAGCAGGAGTTCAGCCGCTCGACCCGGCCCGGCTCAGTTCAAGTTGGTTCAGCTCAACTTTCCAAGCAGCTCGGCTTTCTTCGCGTCGAATTCGGCCTGCGAGAGGATGCCCTTGCCGACCAGACCGTGCAGCTTCTCGAGCGTGGCGACGACCTCGTCGGCACTGACAGCGGCCGCTGCCGCGGCGGGGGCTGCCGGAGCGGCACTTGCGACGGCCGGTGCAGCACCGGGCTGCATCGACTGTGCCATCGATTGCGCCATGACCTGACCGACCGACATGCCGGCGCCGAGCCCCGCGCCGATTCCGGCCAGGCCGCCTTCGTTCTGGGCAGCCAGCGGGATGGCGTTGGCCGTCTGGTACTGGGTGTAGCGCCCCATGTCGCCGATCATGTTCATGCCGATCTTGGTATCGAGCACTTTCTGCAGATCTTCCGGCAGCGACACGTTCTGCACGGCGAAGGCATCGAGTTCGAGGCCGTAGCGCTTGAACACCGGCAGCAGCTTTTCCTGCATCGCCTTGCCGAACTCGACCTGGTTCGCCGCCATGTCGATGAAGGGCACGCCCGACTCGCCGAAGAGGTCGGTCATCGTCGCCACGACCAGATTGCGCAGCTGGCCGTCGAGATCGTCGACGCGATACTCCTCGCGGGTGCCGGAAATCTCCTTGTAGAACGCACCGGGGTCGGCGATCTTGTACGAGTAGATGCCGAAGGCGCGCATGCGCACCATGCCGAAATCCTTGTCGCGGATGGTGATCGGATTCGGCGTCCCCCACTTGCGGTCGAGCTGCAGGCGGGTCGAGAAGAAGTAGACCTCGGACTTGAAAGGGGACTCGAACAGCTTGTCCCAGTTCTGCAGGTTGGTCAGGATCGGCAGCGTCTGCGTCGTCAGCTTGTAGAGGCCGGGACCGAAAACGTCGGCGACCTTGCCTTCGTTGACGAACACCGCCATCTGCGAGTCGCGCACGGTGAGCTGCGCCCCGTACTGGATTTCGAAATCCTGCATCGGGTAGCGGTAGGCCAGCGTGCCGTCGCCCTCCTCCGTCCAGTGAATGACGTCAATGAACTGTTTCTTGATGAAATCCATGAGGGCCATGGCGATCTCCTGAGATCAAGCGTTGGACGACGGGGAGCGGAGCGGAAAATACATTCGGGAATCAGTAGCTCATGCAGGCGGCGTTGATCAGGCCGACGCTGATCGACAGCGCTGCGAGAAAAATGGCCGGGGCGATGCGGCCTTCGTGGATGTCGACATGCATGGCCGGCAGGCCGAAGCGAACCGCCAGATAGGCGCAGATCTGGACGACGCCGGCGATGCCGCCCCAGGCGGCGAGATCGGCGATCGTGTCGCTGTGGGCGATGGCATTGGCCACCGGCATGACGAAGCCGAGCAGCGCACCGGAAAGGCTGATGGCGGCCGCCGAGTTGCCGGTGCGGATGAGTGCGAACTCTTCGTAGGGGGTGACGTTCACGTAGACGAGCAGGAATGCCGCGATGAGCAGAACGGCAACGCCGAAGTAGGCGAAGAAGGAAGGCAGGGCATTCAGCAGGTGGGTGAGCACGGAAAACCTCCCTTGTCGGTGACGGCTTGTCCGGCGCTCGCTGCATAGCGGGCCAGCCCGTCGAGAATCAGATTCTCCGCCAGTTCCGACGGAATGTTCAAGTGATCGAGAAGACGTGGCGCAGCGCCGCCGGTCAGGAGGCACCGGGCACCGGGCTCGCCGGCAATGGCCGCGAACATGCGCTCGATGGCGCCGAGCTGGGCGTTGAGGCAGCCGCTGACGATGGCATCGCGGGTGTTGGTCGGCGCCACGCTGAAACGCCCCTGCTCGGCCAATGGCAGCTGTGCCGTGCCGGCGGCCAGCGACGAGCGCATCAGATCGAAGCCGGGCAGGATCAGCCCGCCGCGGAAATTGCCGTCGGCACCGAGGAGGTCGATCGTCGTCGCCGTGCCGGCGCAGACGACGAGGCAGGATTGCCGATGACGGCCGCGGGCGCCGACGAGGGCGGCCCAGCGGTCTGCGCCGAGTTGCTGCGGTTGCTCGTAGCCGTTGCGGACACCGCAGCATTCAGCAGTGGCCGTGAAGGACAGCACCTCGGCAGCGGCGGGCAGTGCACCGAGGATCGCCTGCCGCACGCCTTCACCGGCCACGTTGCAGACGACGATGCGCGCCGCCGTCGGCCAGCCGGCAGCGACACCGGCCAGCGCAGCAGCATCGCCGGTCGCCAGCACACCTTGTTCGCACCAGCCCCGGTCGTTGCCGACAGCCCACTTGATGCGGGTGTTGCCGGCATCGATGGCGACGATGTTCACGGTCATGCCTCGCGCAGCGAGAGATCGCCGGACAGGCAGCGTTCGATGCCGCGCACGGTTTCGATCAGCAGCGCACCGTCGGCATCGGCTCCGCGACAGATGCCTTCCAGTTCGGTGCGGCCATCACGCAGGACCCTGACCGACCGCCCCTGCCAGGCGTGCAGCGCCTGCCACTCGTCGCGCAGTGCGGAAAACCCGTCGCCGGCAAAGCGGTCGAGCACCGGCGCCAGTTCGAGCAGCAACTGCGCCAGCAGCGGATGGCGCTCGGGGGGTTCCGCGCAGATGTCGGCCAGCGCTGCCGCCGGCGCCTCGATTGCCGCCCCGGCCGGCGGCGGCAGCAGGTTGAGACCGATGCCGATGATCGCCACCATGCCGCGGCGTTCGCTGCTGAGCTCGACGAGAATGCCGGCGAGCTTGCGGCCGGCGTGGAGAACGTCGTTGGGCCACTTCAGTGCGACATCGCGGGCACCAAGAGAGGATAGCGCGCGGGCGACAGCGACACCGACCGCCAGCGACAGTCCGGAGAGGCGCTCGATGCCGCCGTCGAAGCGCCAGAGCAGAGAAAAGGTGAGGCTGGATGCCGGTGCGGAGACCCATTGCCGTCCGCGCCGCCCCCGCCCGGCCGTCTGCCGGTCGACGACGAGAACGGTTCCGGAACCGGCGCCACGGGCGGCACGTTCGAGCAGCAGGTCGCTCGACGAGGAAGCTTCGGCCAGCGCGTCGACATCGAAGCGCGCCGCCTGCGTGCCGAGCAGCGGCTTCAGACGGACAGGGTCGATCAGTGTTGCGGAGGATGCGGTGGTCATCGCCGCATTATCTCCGAAAAGTTTCAGGTTTCTTCGCTCTTCGGGCGCTCGAGGCCCAGCTCCTGGATCTTGCGCGTGATCGTGTTGCGCCCGATGCCGAGCGCCAGCGAGGCTTCGATGCGGCGACCGCCGGTATGTGCCAGCGCACGGTTGATCAGGATGCGCTCGAAGGTCCGGGCGAGGCGTCCGTGCACGTCGCCGCTGCGGGCCGCCAGCAGCCGATCGACTTCGGCGGAGAGCGCGCTCTCCCAGTTGCCGTCATCGCTGGCCGGCTGCCCGGCTTCGCGCAGTTCGGGCGGCAGATCGGCAATCTCGACGGTCTGCCCCGGGGCCATCACCGTCAGCCAGTGGCAGAGGTTTTCCAGTTGCCGGACGTTGCCGCGCAGGTCGAGCGAGACGAGGAACTTGAGTGCGGCCTCGGACAGGCGCTTGGTCTCGACACCGAGTTCCTGCGCGCTCTTCGACAGGAAGTGCTTGGCCAGCAGCGGGATGTCCTCGCGCCGCTCGCGCAAGGCCGGCAGCCGGATGCGGATGACGTTGAGGCGATGGAAGAGATCCTCGCGAAACAATCCGTCCTTGACCCGCGTTTCCAGATTCTGGTGGGTGGCGGCGATGACGCGGACGTTGGCCTTGATCGGCGAGTGGCCGCCGACGCGGTAGAAGTGCCCGTCGGAAAGCACGCGCAGCAGCCGCGTCTGCAGTTCGGCCGGCATGTCGCCGATCTCGTCGAGGAACAGCGTGCCGCCCTCGGCCTGCTCGAAGCGGCCGCGCCGCTGCGTCTGGGCGCCGGTGAAGGCACCGCGCTCGTGACCGAACAGCTCGGATTCGAGCAGATCCTTCGGAATGGCCGCGGTGTTGATGGCGACGAAGGGCTTGTCGGCACGCGGGCTGTGACGGTGCAGCGCACGCGCGACCAGTTCCTTGCCGGAGCCGGATTCGCCGGTGATCAGCACGGTGGCGTGCGACTGGGCGAGGCGGCCGATGGCGCGGAAGACTTCCTGCATCGCCGGCGCCTGCCCGAGAATTTCCGGCAGCAGGCTGACTTCCTCCGATGCACCGCCCTGGTGCATCGACTGGTCGATCGCCCGCCGGATGAGTTCCAGCGCCTGATCGACGTCGAAGGGCTTGGGCAGGTATTCGAAGGCACCTCCTTGGAAGGCTGCCACGGCCGATTCGAGATCCGAGTAGGCGGTCATGATGATGACCGGCAGCGCCGGGAAGCGGGACTTCACCTCCTGCAGCAGCTCCAGCCCGGACTGGCCCGGCATGCGGATATCCGAGAGCAGCACCTGCGGCACTTCGGCGCCGCGATCGAGCTGCGCCAGCGCCTCGACCGCTGAGGCAAAGCTCTTGAAGGGAATCTGCTCGCGCGCCAAGGTCTTTTCCAGCACCCAGCGGATGGAGCGGTCGTCGTCGACGATCCAGACGGGTTTCATGGTCTTGTCAGGCTACCTGTGTTGGTGTTGAGCCGAACACTAGCGAGTTTCATGCCTGCTCGATCGGCAAACGGATGATGAACACTGTCTGCCCCGGGCGGCTCTCGCATTCGATCGTGCCATGGTGATGCAGGACGAAGTTCTGCGCAATCGTCAGGCCGAGGCCGGAGCCACCCTCGCGCCCGGAAACCAGCGGGTAGAACATGCGCTCGAGGATGTCGGGAGGAATGCCGGGGCCGTCGTCGATGACACGCAGCTCGACGGCCAGCCGGTAGCGCTTCTTGGCCAGGGTGACCTGGCGCACGGCACGCGTGCGCAGGGTGATCGTGCCTTCGCCGGCCATCGCCTGCGCTGCGTTGCGGGCAATGTTGAGGATGGCCTGGATCAGCTGTTCGCGATCGCCGATGAGGTCGGGCAGGCTGGTGTCGTAGTCCCGCTTCACCGTCAGCGTCTGCGGAAACTCGGCGACGAGCAGGCTGCGTACGCGTTCGAGCACCTCATGGATCGACACTTCCCCCGGATGCATCGGCCGCTGGGGCGTCAGCAGGCGCTGCATGAGATCCTGCAGGCGATCGGATTCCTTGATGATGACCTGGGTGTATTCGCGCAGCGCCGGCGCATTGGAGAGGCCGACCAGCTCGTGTTCGAGCAGTTGCGCGGCACCGCGGATGCCACCAAGCGGGTTCTTGATCTCGTGCGCGAGGTTGCGGATCAGTTCGCGGTTGGCCTGCTGCTGTTCGAGCAGACGTTCTTCGCGGCTGGCCTTGAGTTGCTGGTCGATCGGCCACATCTCGATGAGCAGGCCGCCACCTTCGGCTTCCACCGGCGTCACCGTGCAATTGACCTGGAGCACTTCGCCATCGGCGCGCTTCAGTTCGACGTTCTGACCGGTGTAGGCCCAGCGGTTGATCAGCGCTTCGTCGAGGGCGGTCTGCAGCCCGTGCGAAGCGCCGAGCACCTGCTGCAGGGGTTTGCCGCGCAAGGTATTGACGCTCGCCGCGACCAGATTTTCGGCGGCCGGGTTGAGGTAGAGGATGTGGCGGCCGTTATCGACGAGGACGACGGCCGAGGCCAGCAGATCAAGGCCGCTGAAGGGATGGAGGGGACGATCGGGCATGCGTGTCAGTGTCGTTCATCGAGCCGGGCCTGACGGCCTGGCAGCCAGTGCACGCCGATCATGTCAGCGCAGATTCCGCAGTTCCTTCTGCAGCGCCTCGAGATTGCGCTCGTGCAGCTTGATCTGGTCGCGCAGGGGCTGGATGCGCTCCTGGACCTTTGCCTGATTGATCGCCCCGCCCTGCAGGCGCTCTTCGGGCCGCGCGATCTCGCCTTCGGCGAGGCGCTTCTGCGCCTCTTCCAGATTCTTCTGCTCGGCCGCGAGTTCCTGTTCGAGGATCTTGCGCCGGTCGTTGTCGCGCGCTTTCTGCGCGTTCTCCTCGACCCGGGGGAAGCTCGCCGGCGTCGGCGTCTTCGTCTGTGCCTTGTTGTTGGCCGGAATGGTCGAGATCGGCTCGAGGTTCATCTTGGCACAGCCTTTCGACTGCACGTTGGAGTAGGTCACATGTCCGGCCGCATCGCTGCACTTGTAGATTTCGGCATGTGCCGGCAGCGCAACCGCCAGCAACAGGCCCATCATTGTTATCTGTCGCATCACTCCTCCATTTTCTTGCTTCGCTGGCGAGTTTAACGCATCGAAACGACATTGGCTTACCGGCGGCAGAAAACAAAAAGGGCGGGAAAACCCCGCCCTTTCCGGTTGCCGCGAAACTCAGCAGCTGTAGTACATGTCGAACTCGACCGGGTGCGTGGTCATGCGGATCTTGTTCACTTCGTCCATCTTCAGGGCGATGTAGGCATCGATCCAGTCGTTGGAGAAGACGCCGCCACGGGTCAGGTAGTCGCGATCCTTGTCGAGAGCAGCCAGGGCTTCGTCGAGGCTGGCGCAGACGGTCGGGACCAGCTTGTCCTCTTCCGGCGGCAGGTCGTACAGGTTCTTGTCGGCCGGATCGCCCGGGTGGATCTTGTTCTGGATACCGTCGAGGCCGGCCATCAGCAGCGCGGCGAAACACAGGTACGGGTTGGCGATCGGATCCGGGAAGCGGGCTTCGACGCGGCGGGCCTTGTCGGAAGCGACGTGCGGAATGCGGATCGAGGCCGAACGGTTCTTCGCCGAGTAGGCCATCTTCACCGGTGCTTCATAGTGCGGCACGAGGCGCTTGTACGAGTTGGTACCCGGGTTGGTGATGGCGTTCAGCGACTTGGCGTGCTTGATGATGCCGCCGATGTAGTAGAGCGCCGTTTCCGACAGGCCGGCGTAGCCGTTGCCCGCGAACAGGTTCTTGCCGTCCTTCCAGATCGACTGGTGCACGTGCATGCCCGAGCCGTTGTCGCCGACGATCGGCTTCGGCATGAAGGTGGCGGTCTTGCCGTACTGGTGGGCAACGTTGTGCACCACGTACTTGAGGATCTGGGTCCAGTCGGCGCGCTTCACCAGCGTGCTGAACACGGTACCGATTTCGCACTGGCCGGCAGTGGCCACTTCGTGGTGGTGCACTTCGACCGGCACGCCCAGCGACTCCAGCGTCAGGACCATGGCCGAACGGATGTCGTGCAGGCTGTCGACCGGCGGCACCGGGAAGTAGCCGCCCTTGACGGTCGGACGGTGGCCGGAGGCGCCGTTGCCTTCGTTCTTCTCGCCCGAGGTCCAGGCCGCTTCGGCGGAGTGGATCTTCAGCGAGCAGCCGGACATGTCGACGTTCCACTCGACGCCGTCGAAGATGAAGAATTCGGGTTCCGGACCGAAGTAGGCGGTATCGCCGATGCCCGAGGCCTTCAGGTAGGCTTCGGCGCGCTTGGCGATCGAGCGCGGGTCGCGGTCGTAGCCGCGGCCGTCGGTCGGGTCGACGACGTCGCAGGAGAGGACGATGGTGGTTTCGTCGAAGAACGGATCGATGTAGGCGGTGGCGGGATCCGGCATCAGCAGCATGTCCGAGGCCTGGATGCCCTTCCAGCCGGCGATCGACGAGCCGTCGAAGGCATGGCCGGATTCGAACTTGTCTTCGTCGAAGGCACTGACCGGCACGGTGACGTGCTGTTCCTTGCCGCGAGTATCGGTGAAGCGGAAGTCGACGAACTTAACGTCGTTTTCCTTGACCATCTTGATAACGTCTTGCGGGGTTGCCATAGCGCAAATCTCCTGAACAGATGCCGGCCGGGCCGGCAGGTAACCAATAATGTGCGTGACCATCTGAGCAGAAAGCGTGCCACCCGGTCACAAAGGGACTCGGCATTGTGCCACAAGCGTCCGGGCGGGCTTGCTGATTTCCGCCGAGCACCGTTCCGGTGCAAAAATGCCGACTTGCGCACCATAATGGTGCTCATACGCCAAGAAGTGCCGGAAACGGCACCCGGACCCGCAAACAGGCATCTGCCGTATACTTGCACCCCCTTCACTTCTCGGACCAGGACCGTCATGGGCAGACTGTCAGACATCCTGCAGCTGGCAAAGGCGCGGGCCGACACCCAGCAACTCGCTTACGCCGGCGCGCTGACCCCGCAGGAGGCGCACGAGATCTGGCAACTGGCGCCGGGGGCGCGGTTGGTCGATGTGCGGACACGCGCCGAGTGGGTGTGGGTTGGCCGGATCCCGGGCGCCGTCGAGATCGAATGGCAGGGCTGGCCCGATGGCCAGACCAACCCGAACTTCCTCGCCCAGCTGCGGCAGCAGGTCGACCACGAAGCGCTGGTGCTCTTCGTCTGCCGCAGCGGAATCCGCTCGCATCATGCGGCCGCCCTGGCCACGGCCAATGGCTGGAACGAGTGCTACAACGTGCTGGAAGGCTTCGAGGGCGACAAGGACGCCAGCGGCCAGCGCGGCCACATCGGCGGCTGGCGCAAGGCCGGCCTGCCCTGGACCAACTGAACGAAACGACATTCGCAGGATCGGAAACAGCATGCAGACCATCGCCTTCGACAAGTTCAACCTGATGCAGGACAAGGATTGCCAGGAGCGCATCCGCGCCGCGCGCGCGAAGCTCGGCAAGAAGGCCGTGCTGCTGTGTCACCACTACCAGCGCGCCGACGTCTACCAGCACGCCGACCTGACCGGCGACTCGCTCAAGCTCTCCCGGCTCGCCTCGCAGACCGACTCCGAATACATCGTCTTCTGCGGCGTGCATTTCATGGCCGAGGTCGCCGACATCATGTCGGCGCCGACGCAGACGGCGATCCTGCCCGACCTCGCCGCCGGCTGCTCGATGGCCGACATGGCCAACCTGGCCAAGGTCGAACGCTGCTGGCGCGAACTGAACGAGGTGCTGGGCAGCGCCGAGTCGCAGGTGACGCCGGTCACCTACATCAACAGCGCAGCCGATCTGAAAGCCTTCTGCGGCGAGCGTGGCGGCATCGTATGCACCTCGTCGAACGCCGGCACCATCGCCAAGTGGGCCTTCGCGCAGCGCGAGAAGATCCTCTTCTTCCCCGACCAGCACCTCGGCCGCTGGACCGGCCACAACCTCGGCATCGCCATGGACGAGATGATGGTCTGGGACCCGGACCTCGAATTCGGCGGCCTCACCCCGGAGCAGATCAGGAAGGCGAAGATCCTGCTGTGGAAGGGCCACTGCTCGGTGCACCAGATGTTCCAGCTGTCGCACATCCAGCGCTTCCGCGAGCAGCACCCGGACGGCATCGTCATCTCGCACCCGGA
>VFQM010001074.1_pt1 | contig 25726 bp, 24 predicted proteins | sample 3512391 | NCBI WGS metagenome assembly VFQM01 (sample SAMN10412369, study PRJNA504923) | tailings metagenome | isolation source: Replicate 1 from Balatoc abandoned mine | place: Philippines | reverse complement strand
CCTGCACCTTGTCGGCGAACAGGTTGACGATGTCGCTGCCGTACTTGAAGCGGTTCTCGCGCTTGTCGAGCGTGGCGAAGCTGGTGCCGGCGTAGTTGGCCTCGTAGCCGAGCACGCGGTCGAGCTCGAGCGGGTGGCCGACGTTCTCGTGGATGGTCAGCCACAGGTGCGAGGGATCGAGCACGAGGTCGTACTTGCCCGGCTTCACCGAGGGCGCCGACAGCTTCTGGCGCGCCTGCTCGGCGGCGAAGCGCGCGTCCTCGACCATGTCGTAGCTCAGGCCGTAGTTCACCACGCCGTTGGGCGAGACGAACTTCTGCGAGGCGTCGCCATCGAGGTATTCCCAGCCCAGGCCCATCGGCGCCGACAGGCCGTCGCGGGTGCGGAACTTGCCGCTGGCCTTGTCGATGGCGGTGACCGAGAACGGCGCCCAGATGCGGTGCACGTCCTGGTCGATGTAGCTGCCGTCGGTCGAGGCGAAGTACTTCTGCTCGTTGACCAGGAACAGGGTGGAATTGACGAAGTCGGCGCCGGCCTTCTGCGCCGCGGCGTTCACGCCCAGCAGCAGGTCCACCTTCTCCTTGATCGGCACTTCCATGGCGTTCTTGCGGATCGGCGTCTTCCACGACACCTCGCCCACGCCCTTGACCGGCGCCAGCTGCACCGGCGTGTCCTGCAGGCGGCTGTTGGCCTTGGCGATGGCGACGGCCTGGCGCGCGGCGCTGGCCACGCCGGTCGGGCTGAGGTCCTGGGTGGCGGCGAAGCCCCAGGCGCCGTTGGCGATCACGCGGATGCCGGCGCCGGTGGATTCGGTGTTCACGACGTTCTGGACCTTGTCCTCGCGCGTGACCACGAACTGCTGCAGGTAGCGGCCGATGCGCACGTCGCAGTAGCTGGCGCCGGCGTCGCGGGCGGCCTGCAGGGCCGCGTCGGCCATGGCCTTCTTGATGGCGATGTCGAGGCCGCCGCCCACCAGGGCTTCGGCGGCGATGACGCGGCCGTAGGGCATCGCGAGGCCGGTCAGGCCCAGGCCCGAGAGGACCAGGAAGTCTCGTCTGTGCATCGTTGTCTCCGTCGGGTTGGGGCCGGCCGGCGGGTGCGCCGGTGGCGTGGACAGGGCCGCACGACAATGGGCGGGGGCCCGCGAAAGCGTCAAGTGACGAATGGCCTAGCGTATGGCCGGATGCGGGCCGGCCTCGCGTTTCCATCGCGCCCCGGCCTGGCGAGGCGGCGCCCGGGTGCCGCGGCGGCGTGGCTCAGCGCCGGCGCTCCGGCGGCGTCGGCGCGGGCCGCGGGCGGGCCGGCGGCCGCGCCGGCGCGGTGGACTCGGCCCAGCGATCGGCCAGCGGCAGCCGGCCGATGGTGCAGTCGAGCGTGTCGGCGTTGCAGACGCGGTACATCGCCATCGGGTCGGCCCCCGGTTTGGCGCGCCACTGCCCGGTGTTGGCCACCGTGGCCTGCAGGGCCTCGCCGGCGTAGACGTCCACCTGCGGGGCGCCACCGCTCCAGTCCAGCTGCACCAGGTCGGCGCCGTGGCGGCTCATGCGCAGCAACCGCGCGCTGAAGTCCGCCGGCGCGGGTTCGTCCGGCGGCTCCGCATTGCGCACGCAGTCCCAGGTCTCGAGGATGCGCGGGCCGGTGTCGAGCACCTCGAAGTCCTGCGCGCGCACCGGCGCGCCGGCCACGGCCTGGTCGAACACCCGCGAGGTGATGCCCAGTTCGGCCCAGGTGTGGGTGGTGTAGCGGTCGCTCTCGGCGGTGAGGGCGACGTTGCCGCCGTCGGACAGCACGATGCCGTAGCGCTGCATCGTGCGCAGGATCACCTGCGCCGCCGGCGGGTACAGGTTCACCGGGAAATCGGCGCGCAGGCGCAGCCGCGACCCGTAGGGCACCGTGCCTTCGGGGCCGGTGGGGCCGCCGGCGTGGCTGCCCGGCCGCACGTACTGGCCGTAGCGCCGGCCGCCGACCACCGTGCTGGCCATGCGCGCGTTCGGCAGGATGAAGCGGATGGCGTGGCCGAGGTCGCCCCCGGGCACCTGCATCGCCGCGTGCACCTCGTCGGCGTTGAACAGCAGCGGCGCGATCGGGAAGCCGGCGGCGTCGGCGCTGGTGCAGTGTTCGCCGCGGTTGTCCTCCGGGTACACGCGGTCCAGGCGCCAGATCGCCAGGCACTGGGCCTGCAGGCCGTCGCTGCCGACGGCGTTGGCGCGGTAGGCCTCGTACAGGCGGTCGCCCTGCACGACCAGCAGGTGGCAGTCGCCGTTGGCGTTGTCGCAGGACAGGCCGGCCTGGCCCTCGATGGCCGCGTCCGCGGGCACCGGCATCGGCGTGCCGATCGGCTCGCAGTCGGGCGCGTAGTACTCGCCCGCGCTCGGGTAGCCGACGATGGCGCGGGTCGGCGCGCCCGGCAGCGCGCGCACGACGTGGAAGCTGAAGTCGATCTGCATGCGGCCGAAGCCGAAGCCGCCCAGGCCCGCCCAGGTGCTGATCATCGAGGCCGACTGCGGGTGCACCGGCGCGGCCGAGATGTCCTGGTGCCAGACGGCCTGCGGCGGGAAGCGCGGCAGCGGGTCGGCCGCCGCCGCGCCCGCGAGCGCGACGGCCGCCAGCATCGGGAGGCATCGCCGCATCATCGCGTCGCTCCGGGCGGGGGGTGGCGCAAGCATAGCGCCCGGGACGGCGGCCGCCAGCCCGGCGCGCGGGTGGCGGCGGTGGCTGGACATGGCCCGGCGGCGGCGTAGGCTTTGCCGCGGGAATCCGCGCGCGGGGAGGGGGTCGCCGTGTCGCCACTGCAGTTCATCGGTCGCCGCCTCGCGGCCTTCCTGGCCAAGCCGCGGCAGCGCAACAGCCACATCCCGACCAGCCCCTGGAACCTGCTGGCGGCGACCCTGCGCAAGGGCGACGTGCTGCTGGTCGAGGGCAGCAGCCGCTTCTCCAGCGCCATCAAGTACCTCACCCAGAGCACCTGGTCGCACGCCGCCCTGTGCATCGGCGACGCCCTGGGCGAGCCGCCGCCGGGCGAGGAGCCGCGCGTGCTGATGGACGTGGACGTGGTCGAGGGCGTGCGCGCGATCCCGCTGAGCGCCTTCGCCGGCATGCACACGCGCATCTGCCGCCCGGTCGGCCTCGCCGAGCACGAGCTCGACGCCCTGGTCGCCTTCATGCTCGCCCGCCGCGGCATCACCTACGACCTGAAGAACATCGTCGACCTGGCGCGCTTCTTCGTGCGCACGCCGCCGCTGCCGGGCGCGCTTCGCCGGCGCGCGCTGGCCATCGGCAGCGGCGAGCCGACCAAGGCGATCTGTTCGACCCTGCTGGCGCAGGCGTTCGAGTCGATCCGCTACCCGATCCTGCCCGAGGTCGAGCTGGTGGACGCGGAGACGCCGGAGGGCCGGCGCGCGCGCCGCGAGATCCTGCACATCCGCCACCACAGCCTGTATGCGCCGCGGGACTTCGACGTCTCGCCCTTCTTCCGGGTGGTGAAGCCGCGCATCGAGCAGGGCTTCGACCACCGTGAACTGGAGTGGCGGGTGCCCGACCCGCCGGCCGCGCCCGGCGCTTGACGGCACCGGGCCGCTGCCCGAGGGTGGCGGCAGGGCGCGCGGGCGCCGCGGGGCATCCCGGGAGGCGGTGCGGTGGCAGGCGGGGCGATGGAACCGGAAGGCACGGACTGGCAGCTGCGCCAGCAGGTGTCGGACACCTACGACCTCTCGCGGGTCGGCGGCTACCTCTACCTGTTCGGCTGGGCCGTGGTGGCCTGGCTGGCGGGCGCCTGGCGCTTCGCCCCGGGCCTGACGCTCGCGGCCGGCGCGATCTTCCTGCTGCTGGGCTACCTGCGCTGGGCCGCGCGCCCGCCCGGCGCCGCCGGCGACGCGGCGCTGCGGCGCTGGCTGCGGCGCTACTCGCTGCTGCTGCCGACCTCCTCGCTGGCCTGGGCCGGCGTGCAGGCCTGGATCCTGCTCGACCCGCGCTTCGGCCAGGACGTGCGCATGGTGTCGCTGGTGGCCACGATCGGCTACGCCACCGTGTTCGCCAACGTCTATTCCACCGTGCGGCGGGTCGCGGCCACCGGCGTCTTCGTGCTGTTCCTGCCGGTGCTCGTGCTGCTGTGGCTGGACCCGGGCCAGCGTGCGCTCGCGGTGGCGATGGGCTTCTACGCGGTCTACCTGGCCGCGGCGGTCGTGCGCAGCCACGCCGAATACACCCGCCGCCTGCGCCTGGACCTGGCCCTGCGCGAGCAGCGCGACCTGTACGAACGCCTGAGCATCACCGACGCCCTGACCGGCCTGCACAACCGCCGGCACTTCGCCCGCCGGCTCGACGACCTGGCCCGCGCGGCGCGCGACGGCGGCAGCCGCTTCGCGCTGCTGATCCTCGACCTGGACCACTTCAAGCAGGTCAACGACCGCCACGGCCACAGCACCGGCGATGCCTGCCTGCAGGCGCTGGCGGCGCGGCTGCGCCAGGCCTTCGGCGCCGGGCCGGGCCGGCTGGCGCGGCTGGGCGGCGAGGAGTTCGGCGTGCTGCTCGAGGACGTGCTTGCCGACGAGGCCCTGGGTGCCGCGGAGGCCTTCCGCGCCGACCTGGTGTCGCGTCCGCTCGAGGCCGGTGGCCAGCGCCTGGCCGTGACGGTGAGCGTCGGCGTCGCGGTCTTCGACCCGCGCCGGCACCAGGACGGCGACGATCTCTATCGCGAGGCCGACGAAGCGCTTTACGAAGCCAAGCGCGGCGGCCGCGATCGCGTCGAGGCCGCGGCGGCGGTGGCGCGGCGATGACGCGCGGCGCCGGGGCGCGGGGGTGAGCAGGCGCGGTCCCGCTGCGGCGCTCCGTGCGCGGCCGCGGCGCGCGGCCTGGGGCGTGCCGCTGCTGCTGGCGCTGGCTGCCTGCGCCGCCACGCCCGCGGGCCAGGGAAAGCACGCGTCGCCCACGCCGCCGGGCACGGTGGCGCTCGGCGAGGGCGCCTGGCTGCTGCCCGGGCATTACGCACCGCCGCGCCAGCCCGACGGCAACAGCCTGCTGTTCGCCGGCCCGGGCGGCTGGCTGGTCGTGGACACCGGCCGGCATCCCGGGCATGCGCAGGCGATCCTCGCCGCGGTGCACGACAGCGGCCGGCCGATCCGCCACGTGCTCAACACCCACTGGCACCTGGACCACGTCGGCGGCAACCCGGCCCTGCGCGCCGCGCACCCGGGCCTGCGCGTGCTGGCCAGCCCGGCCATCCATGGCGCGCGCGCCGGGTTCCTGGCCGGGTACGCCGATCAGCTGCGCGGCCTGCTCGCCGCGCCGCCGGCCGGCGTGGACACCGACGCGCTGCACGCGGAGCTGGCGCGCATCGAGGCCGGCGAGGCGCTGCTGCCCGACGAAGCGGTCAGCGCGGGCGGCGGGCGCGAACTCGCCGGCCGCCGGGTGCAGCTGGGCCTGGCCCCCGATGCGGTGACCGCGGCCGACCTGTGGCTGTTCGACCCGGCCAGCGGCGTGCTGGCCGCCGGCGACCTGGTCACGCTGCCCGCGCCCTTCTTCGACACCGCCTGCCCGCGCGGCTGGTCGGCGGCGCTGCAGGCGCTCGAGGCCCAGCCTTTCACGACCCTCGTGCCCGGCCACGGCGCGCCGATGGACCGCGCCGGCTTCGCCACCTGGCGCGGCGCCTTCGAAACCCTGCGCGCCTGCGCCGCCTCGCCGGCGCCGGCGTCGGACTGCGCCGAGGGCTGGCTGCGCCAGGCCGCGCCCCTGCTGCCCGACGAGGCGGCGCGCATGCAGGCCCGCGCGCTGCTCGACTACTACCTGGCGCAGGTGCTGCGGGGACCGTCCGCGCTGCGGCACTGCGCCGACGCCGGCGAGCGCGCGGCCGCGGCCCGGCCCGCGCGGTAAACTCGCCGCCCTTTCCGACGGGCGACGACGTGGCGACCCTGGCCGACCCCGAACTCGAAACGCTGTGCCTGCCGCTCGCGCAGGGCCTCGTGCGCTGGCCGCGCGAGGGCGGGGCGCTGCTGCTGCGTGCCCGCGGCGGCCCGGCGCTGATGGCGCTGCGCGGCCGCGGCCTCGTCTGCGAACAAAGCTTCAGGCCCTGGGCCGCGGCGCTCGGGCGCGATGGCTTCGAAACGGCGCCGGCCGGCTCGCGGCACGGCCTGGTGATGCTGCTGGCGCCGCGCCAGCGCGACGAGGCCCGCGCGCGCCTGGCCGAGGCGGTGGACCGCTGCCTGCCCGGCGGCGTCGTGCTCGCCTGCGCCGCCAACAACGCCGGCGGCCGCAGCCTGCAGGACGACCTCGCGCGCCTGTGCGGCGACGTGCAGGTGATCAGCAAGCACCACTGCCGCGCCAGCTGGACCGCGCCGCTGCACGGCGTCGCCGACGCGGGCGTGCTGGCCGCGTGGCGCGGGCTGGATGCGCCGCGGCCCATCCTCGACGGCCGATACACCAGCCGGCCCGGCCTGTTCGCCTGGGATCGCGTGGACCCGGCGTCGGCGCTGCTGGCGGAAACGCTGCCGGCCGATCTCGCCGGCGAGGCCGCCGACCTGGGCGGCGGCTGGGGTTACCTCTCGCATCAACTGCTCGCGCGCTGCCCCGGGATCACCCGCCTGGACCTGTTCGAGGCCGAGGCGCGCGCGCTCGACTGCGCCCGCGCCAACCTCGCGGGTTCGCGCGTGCCGGTGGCGCTGCACTGGCACGACGTCACCACCGGCCTGCCCGGCCGCTACGACGTGGTGGTGAGCAATCCGCCCTTCCACCAGTCGCGCGCCGACGATCCTTCGCTGGGCCGCGCCTTCATCGCGGCCGCCGCGGCGGCGCTGCGGCCGCGCGGCCGGCTGTTCCTGGTCGCCAACCGGCACCTGCCCTACGAATCGGCGCTGGCGCAGGGCTTCGCCACGGTGCGCGTGCACCGCGAGGCGCAGGGCTTCAAGGTGTTCGAGGCGGTGAAGGCATGAAGCTGGTGAAGCTGCTGGCGAACCTCGGTTATGGCTCGCGCAAGGACGTGGCCTGGATGTTCCGCGAGGGCCGCGTCACCGATGCCGGCGGCGAGGTGCTGTACGCCGACGACGTCGTCGCGCACGCCGAGGTGCGCGTGGACGGCGAGCCGCTCGACCCCGCGCCCGGCCTGCTGCTGATGCTGCACAAGCCGGTCGGCTACACCTGCTCGACCAAGGATCCCGGGCGCGTGGTCTACGACCTGCTGCCGCCGCGCTTCCGCCTGCGCAACCCGATCGTCTCCACCGTCGGCCGGCTCGACCGCGACACCTCGGGCCTGCTGCTGATGACCGACGACGGCGCGCTGCTGCACCGGATCACCTCGCCCAAGTCGCACCTGCCCAAGGTGTACGAGGCGACGCTGGCGCAGGACCTGCGCGGCGACGAGGCCGAGGTGTTCGGCAGCGGCACGCTGCTGCTGGAATCGGAAACGACGCCGCTGGCGCCGGCGGGTTTCGAGCGGCTGGAGGCGCGGCGTGCGCGCGTCGTGCTGGTCGAGGGCCGCTACCACCAGGTGCGGCGCATGTTCGCGGCGGTCGGCAACCGCGTGGAGACCCTGCACCGTGTCTCCATCGGCGGCCTCGACCTGGGTGGCCTGGCGCCCGGCGACTGGCGCCTGCTGGCGGCGCATGACCTGGCGCGGCTGTGGTCCGGCGCCGGTCCCGCGGCCGGCTGAGCAGGCCGCGTCGCCGCGCCGCGCCGGCGCTGGCTGAACCGCCGCGTTCACCGCGCTGAATGCGCCGTGAGCCTTCCGGCGGGGTTCAAGGGCAATTCAGTCCCGCACCGGCGAAATCGGCGCCGTGGACCGGATCGCCGGCCACCTTCCGAGGACCGAACGATGAGCAAGCTCAAGATCGCTTCCCTGGCCCTCCTGCTGGCTGGCGCCGCCGCGCTGCCCGTGCAGGCGGACGACGACCGCCGTCGCGTGGGGGGCGAAGCCGCCCAGGCCGAGGGCGGCAAGGGTCCCTGGCGCGAAGACCGCCGCGAGGAACGCCGCGAGGACCGCGGTGAGCGCCGCGAGGATCGCCGCGACTGGCGCGCCGAGCGCCGCGACGACCGGGGCGACTGGCGGGAGGACCGCCGGGACGACCGGCGCGAGCGCGTGGCCGACCGCCGCGAGGACCGCCGCGAGTGGCGCGACGACCGCCGCGACGACCGCCGTGACTGGCGCGCCGAGCGCCGGGACGACCGCCGCGACTGGCGCGACGACCGTCGTGACCGCAACCGCGACTGGGACCGCGACCGCGTCGCCTACCGCCACGACTATCGCCACGATTACCGCGGCGACTGGCGCGACGACCGCCGCGAGTGGCGCCAGGTGCGCTACGCCCGCCACCGCGACCATCGCTGGGACCGCTGGTACTGGGCGCCGCAGTACCGCTACAGCGCCCCCTCGCGCTACTACTATCCGCGCGGCTACGGCTATCGCGCCTGGCACGTCGGCCACCGCCTGCCGTCGCCGTTCTACGCCCGCCACTACTGGGTGGACTACAACTACTACCGCCTGCCGCCGCCGCCCTACGGCTACCACTGGGTGCGCGTGGACCGCGACGTCGTGCTGGTCGCCATCGGCACCGGCCTGATCCTCGACGTGTTCTACGGCCTGTTCAACTGACGGACGCCCCTGCGGGCATCGAAGGGCCGGCGCGATGCCGGCCCTTCTCTTTTGCGGCACCAGCGCCGGCGCGATGCCGGCCCTTCTCTTTTGCGGCACCCGCGGCGTTCAGCCCGCCACGCCGAACAGCGCCGCCTGCGGCGGCATCTCGTCGTCGCGCACGAAGTTGGCCAGGCCCACGCCGACCAGGCGGTAGCGCACGTGCGCCGGCAGCTCGACGCGCTGGCGAAGCTCCAGGGCGATCGTGGTGAATTCGGCCAGCGAGGCCGGCGGCCGCGGCGGCGTCAGGCTGCGCGTGAGCACCCGGAAATCGGCGGTCTTGAGCTTGAGCACCACGGTGCGGCCGTGGCGTCCGGTTTCCCGCTGCGCGCCGGCCCAGGCCTTGGCGGCCAGGCGCGTGATCGCCTCGCCGGTCTGCTCCAGCGGCAGGTCCTGGTCGAAGGTGTCCTCGGCGGACACCTGCAGGGTCGGGCGCTCGCTCTCCACCGGGTGCTCGTCGATGCCCAGCGACAGCTCGTGCAGGCGCCGGCCCCAGCGGCCGAAGCGGCGCTCGAGCGCGGCGTGGCCGAACTCCCGGAGCTGGCCGACCGTGCGCAGGCCGAGCAGGGCCAGCTCGCGCTCCATCACCTTTCCCACCCCGGGCAGGCGGCCCACCGGCAGCGGTGCGAGGAAGGCCTGCACGCGCGCCGGCCTGAGCACGAACAGGCCGTCGGGCTTGTTCCAGTCGCTGGCGATCTTGGCCAGGAACTTGTTCGGCGCCACGCCCGCGGAGGCGGTCAGCGCGGTCTCCTCGCGGATCGCCGCGCGGATGGCTTCGGCCACCGCGGTGGCGCTGGCCAGGCCCTGCTTGTTTTCGGTGACGTCGAGGTAGGCCTCGTCCAGCGACAGCGGCTCGATGCGGTCGGTGTGGCGGGCGAAGATGGCGCGCACCTGGCGCGACACCGCCTTGTAGCGCGCGAAGTCCGGCGGCACGAACACCGCCTTGGGGCAGAGCTTCTCGGCGCGCAGGGCCGGCATCGCCGAGCGCACGCCGAAGCGCCGGGCCTCGTAGCTGGCCGCGCACACCACCGAGCGCGCGCCGCGCCAGGCCACCACCACGGGCCGGCCGCGCAGCGAGGGATCGTCGCGCTGCTCCACCGACGCGTAGAACGCATCCATGTCCACGTGCACGATCTTGCGGGGCGGGCCGGCCATGCCCCGATTCTCGCGCACCGCCTTGACCCGCGACGAGCCCGCGCCGGAGGATGCCGGCCACGGAGGCCCCGATGAACGACCCGACCCCGCCCGTCCCCGCGACCGCGCCGGCCGCCGGCGCGGGCGTACCCGACGCCGTCGCCCGCTACCGCGACGAGTACCGCGCCACCGAGATCCCGGCGGACTACCGCGGCACCGGCCATGCCGTCTTCACCTTCGGCGTGGTGCCGGCGCTGCTGGCGGCCTGCCTCTGGCAACTCGAGGCGGTGCGGCCGCTGGAGTGGCTCACGGTGCCGCTGTCGCTGCTCTACGCCAACCTGGCCGAATACGTCGGCCACCGCTGGCCCATGCACCGCCCGTTCCGCGGGCTGGGCCTGATCTACAAGCGGCATGCGGGCCAGCACCACCGTTTCTTCACCCACGAGGCCATGCTCGTCGAATCGCGGCGAGACCTCCGCGCGCTGCTGTTCCCGCCGGTGATGGTGGTGTTCTTCTTCGGCGGCTTCGCGGCGCCGGTCTGGTTCCTGCTCGAGGCCTGGGTGTCGGCGAACGTGGCCTGGCTGTTCATCGCCAGCGGCGTCGCCTACTACCTGAACTACGAGATCCTGCACACGGCCTACCACCTGCCGCCCACGCACTGGCTGGCGCGGTTGCCGGGCGTGTCGCGGCTGGCCTGGCTGCACCGCGCGCACCACGACCCGCGCCTGATGGCCAGCCGCAACTTCAACATCACCTATCCGCTGGGCGACTGGCTGTTCGGCACCCTGCACCGACCGCGCGACTGAGCGCGCGGCTCAGTTCGCGCGCAGCCGGAAGCGCTCGCGGTAGTCGGCGGGCGTGAGCGAGGTGGCGCGCTTGAACAGCTTGCGGAAGCTCGAGGCGTCGCTGTAGCCCACGCGTTCGACGATCTCCTCGAAGCTCAGCAGGGTCGTCTCCAGCAGCGCCTTGGCCCGTTCGACGCGCAGGTGCTGCAGGTGCGCCAGCGGGCTGGCGCCGTAGGTCTGGCGGAAGTGCCGCAGCAGGCTGCGCTCGCTGGTGCCGCAGTGGCGGGCGAGCTCGGAGATGCTGATCTCGCGGTGCAGTTCCTTCTGCAGGAACTGCTCGGCCTTCTCGGTCATGGAGTGCCGCGGGCGCTCGGTGAGGGCCAGGCTGATGTAGGGCGCCTGGCTCTGCCGGTCGGGGTCGATCAGCATCATGCGCGCGGCCAGCTGGGCCAGTTCCGGGCCGATCGCGCGGCCGATCCACTGCAGCATGAAGCTCATCACCGCCGTGCTGGCGCCGGTGGTGGTGACGCCGCCGTCCTCGACCACCATGCGCTCGACGTCCAGGCGGACCCGCGGATAGCGCTGGCGGAACACGCCGTCGAGCCACCAGCTGGTGGTGGCCTGGTGGCCGTCGAGCAGGCCGGCCTCGGCCAGCAGCAGCGCGCTGCAGCAGTTGGCCACCAGGGGCACGCCGCGCAGGTGCATCGCCCGCAGCAGCTCCATTTCGGGGCCGTAGCCGGCGACCCGGTGGAAAGCGTCGCTGGCGCTGGTGTGCAGGTAGCCCGGCACCAGCAGCAGGTCGAGCGCGAGGTCGGGCGAAACCACGGGGCCGATCGCCAGGCCGCTTGCGTCGTGGACCTGGCCCTGGCCGCGGGCGCCGACCAGCACGGTCTCCAGCCGCAGGCGGGCGCCCGGGTCGCGCACTTCGGCCAGGGTCTGGGCGATGCGCAGCAGGTCCGTCGGGCCGGTCAGGCTGGAGAGCATCGCGCCCTCCAGCGCCAGCAGGCCCACGGTGAGGCGGCGTTCAACGCGCGACATAGATGGCCCCCGAGTGCTGCCCGAGCCAGGCGATGATATCGGCCGGCACGGCCAGGGCGGGCGCGTCGCCGGGCAGGGGTTCGCCGCAGGCGACCAGGGGAACCTGGCCCGGATGGCCCGGCGGCAGCGCCGTGGCCGAGGGCGCCACCAGGGCCGGGCGACCCTCGGCATCGCGGGTCAGCAGCCACAGGCCGCGCGGCGGCGGCAGGCCGGCCTGGCAGGCCGGGCGGACCTTCAGCATCACCTGGGATCCGTCGGCGGGCAGCAGGCGCCAGGCATGGCGGCCGGTGTGCAGCACGGCCGAGTACTGGCTGCCTTCGACGAAGATGGCCTCGTCGGCGGCCGGCTCCGCGGCCGGCGCGAGGGCAGGGGCGATCAGCAGGACGGCGAGGGCGAGGAGGCGTTTCATGGCGGTTCTCCGGTCATTCCGGACGGGGGTCCGGTGACGGATAGCCTCCTCCCGGGCGGAATCCGCCGGCAGCGGCGAATGCGACGCCCTGCGGGCGAAACCCGCCAGCCGGCGCCTCAGTCGCAGCCGGCGCGGTAGTGCAGGTAGCCCTGGAGCTGGCCGCCGCCGTCGGTGACCCGCTCGACCCGGCCGCAGTGCAGCACCGGCGGGTTCTCGCGGGCCGGCAGCCACACCGGCTCGCCTTCGCCCGGCAGCAGGCCGTCGCCTTCGACCGGCTGCACGCCCTCGATGGCGCCGGTGCCGGCATCCACCACGCAGTCGAAGCGGGCCTGGCCGCTGTCGCGCAGGCGCACGCCGATCTTGCCGCGGTTCATCGGCCAGGCCTTGGTCACGGCCTCGGTGGCCACGCCGCCGTCCAGGGCGCAGCGGCCGATGGCGGTGGCCAGGTCCGGCAACTGCTGGCTCCAGTCGTCCTTGCCCTTGGCGGCGGCATCGGCCACCGGCGCGTTCGCCATGTCCAGGCCGTACTCGGCGCGGCAGCAGCCCTGGCCCTGGCGGCCGTCGGCGAAGGAGACGACGGCGCTGAAGGGCAGGGCCGGGCCGTCGGCCATGGTGTCGAAGCACTGCGCGGGCGAGAGCACGGCGCCCACGGTTTCGCTGCCTTCGTCCACCGGTGCGCCTTCGAAGCGCCAGGCGCCGCCGGCCAGGGCCTTGAGCTCGCCCTCGAGCGCGACCTCGGCGTCCGGGGTCTTCAGCAGGGCCGAGCCGGCGCCGATGTCCAGGGCCCAGAAGGGTTCGTTGCCGCGGCAGAGGAAGGCGCGCGGGACTTCGCCCGGGGCCGGGGCGTCGGCGGCCGGAAGCGCCGGGGCCGGGGGCGCGGCGTCGGTGACCGCGGCGGCCTCGCCGGCCGGGGCGTCGGCCGCGGGGGCCGGGGCGGGGGCAGGTTCCTGCCGGCAGGCGGCCAGGGCCACGGCGAGGGACAGCACGAGCAGGCGGTGGCGCATCGCGGGTCTCCGGCAGGGGGCTGCGGCGGACGATGCCGCAGGGGCCACCGGGCGGCAAGTCCCGCCTGAACAACGGGCCCTTCGCCGCGCCGCCGGCGTCAACCCCGGCTGGGCGGGCGCGTTCTGGGCAGGGACCGCGGACTGGACCGCGGGAGGAGACATCGATGAACCGCACCCTGATCTTCACCGCCCTCGCGCTGGCCACCGGCCTGGCGCTGGCCCAGGCCCCGGCCCCGGCCGGCGGCGAAGGCCGCGAGGCCCGCATGGCCGAGATGCGCGAGCGCATGGACGCCCGCTTCGCCGCCGCCGACAAGGACGGCAACGGCCGCATCGACCCGGCCGAGGCCAGCGCGGTCGGCGAGCGCTTCGGCAAGCACTTCGAACGCATGGACGCGAACAAGGACGGCGGCGTCGACCGCGCCGAGATGGCCGCGGCCGCGCGCCACATGCACGAGCGCCGCCGCGGCGCCCGCCACGCCATGCAGGGCCACCGCGCCTTCATGCGCGGCCTGTGGATCGGCCTGGACGACGACAAGGATGGCCTGGTGAGCCGCGCCGAGCTGGGCGACAAGATGCCGCGCTGGGGCGAGAAGTTCGAGGCGATGGACGCCAACCGCGACGGCAAGCTCAGCCCGGGCGAAGTCGGCGATTACCGGCGCGCGATGCGCGCGGAGAAGCGCGGCCAGGCGGACGCCTGAACCGCGGGGCCGGGGCGGCGTCGCGCCGCCCCGGCGGAGGCATCAGAAGCGGAAGCCGGCGCTCAGGCCGTAGACCAGCGGGTCGACGTTGGCGGTGCCGACGTTGCCCAGGGTCTCGACGCTGACGTCGGTGTCGAAGTCGAGCTTGCGCACGTCGGCGCGGATGAAGAAGTTGTCGTTGATGTAGAAGTCGGCGCCGGCGCCGTAGGTGATGCCGTCGGCGTTGCTGGCGCTGATGCCCAGGCCCGACAGGGCGCCGAGGCTCTGCTCGCCCGAGACGCTCACCCAGCCGTAGCCGATGCCGACGTACGGGCGGAAGGTGCCCTCGGTGTTGAAGTGGTAGTTCACGCCCAGGGTGGTCGGGCGGTGCTCGACGCTGGCCACGGTGCCCAGGCCGTCGATGCTGACCTCGTGCTCGAACTTGGCCAGGCCGCTCCACAGCTCGACCGACCAGTTGTCGGCGAAGTTGACCGCGACGCTGCCGGTCACGCTCCAGTCGTCGGTCACGCTGGCGTCGCCGCCGGCGAGCTGGCCGTTGCCGGACTTGGGATCGGTGTTCTGGTAGCCGAGGGTGGCCGAGAAGGTCTGGGCCGAAGCGGGGGCCGCGGCGAGGGCGCCGGCGAGCGCCAGCGCGGACAGGGCGAATCGGGACATGTCGATGCTCCGTGTGGTGGTCCGGCCGGCTGGCCGGTGCGGCGGAATCTGCCGGGCGGCCGGTCAACCAGCGGTGACGCCTGCGCCAAGGCGCCGTGAAGTTCCATGAACGCCGGTGCACCCGCGGCGCCCACCCGGGCCTTTCGGCACGGGCCCGGGCTGCAACCCCGGCGCGACCCTGCGCATCCCTGGGGGTGTGCAACCCCCACGCGGCCCTCCCCCGCCGCGAGTGGCTCCTTGCGCTCGGGCCCCACGGCCCCGCCAGCCTGCGACCAGCACGCGCATCCCGGCGTTTGCGCTCCCCAACCTCCCGTTCCCCGCGGGGGGTGTTTTTTTGCCCGCGCTTGGCCCCGGGCCGCGACCGGGGCGACAATGCCGGCCTTTCCATGCAAGCAAGCGCAGGTGGAGCCATGGCCGAGCTCAAGGAAGCCCGGGTGCCGGATATCGGCGACAACAAGGACGTGCCGGTCATCGAACTGCTGGTCGCCGTCGGCGACGCGGTGAAGAAGGACCAGGGCCTGGTCACGCTCGAGTCCGACAAGGCGACGATGGAGGTGCCGGCGCCCTTCGATGGCGTCGTGCGCGAGCTCAAGGTGAAGGTGGGCGACGAACTTTCGGAAGGCTCGGTGGTCGCGATCATCGAAGCCGCCTCCGGGGCGCCCTCTCCCCAGGCCTCTCCCCAGGCCTCTCCCCAGGCCGTTCCCCAGGCCGTTCCCCAGGCCGTTCCCCAGGCCGTTCCTCAGGCCGTTCCCGAGCCCTCTCCCCAGCCCTCTCCCCAGCCCTCTCCCAAGGGAGAGGGGGAAAGGCGTGGGCCGGCCCCGGCCTCGCCGCCGGTGGCCTTCGATGCCAATGCGCTGCTGCCCGGCACCGTGCCGCACGCCAGCCCGGCCGTGCGCGTGTTCGCGCGCGAGCTCGGCGTCGACCTGGCCCAGGTCACCGGCAGCGCCCGCGGCGGCCGCATCACCAAGGAAGACGTGCAGGCCTTCGTCAAGGCCGCGCTGGCCGGCGGCGGCGCCCCGCGCGCCGCGGGCGGCGGGGGCGGCGGCCTCGACCTGATCCCGTGGCCGAAGGTGGACTTCGCCAAGTTCGGCCCGGTCGAGCGCAAGCCGCTCTCGCGCATCCAGAAGCTCAGCGGCGCCAATTTGCACCGCAATTGGGTGAGCATTCCGCACGTCACCCAGTTCGACGAAGCCGACATCACCGAGATGGAGGCCTTCCGCAAGCGCCTGGGCGAGGAGAACAAGGACGTGAAGGTCACGCCCCTGGTCTTCCTGATCAAGGCCGTGGTGGCCGCGCTGAAGAAGTACCCGGCCTTCAACGCCTCGCTCGAGGGCGAGGAGCTGGTGCTCAAGCAGTACTTCCACGTCGGCATCGCCGTGGATACGCCCGATGGCCTGGTGGTGCCGGTGATCCGCGACGCCGACCGCAAGGGCCTGATCGAGCTGGCGCGCGAACTGGGCGAGATCAGCGCCAAGGCGCGCGAGAAGAAGCTCTCGCCGGCCGACATGCAGGGCGGCTGCTTCTCGATCTCCTCGCTGGGCGGCGTCGGCGGCACCGCGTTCACGCCGATCATCAACGCGCCGGAAGTCGCCATCCTCGGCGTGTCGCGCAGCGCCACCAAGCCGGTGTGGAACGGCCAGGCCTTCGAGCCGCGCCTCATGCTGCCGCTGAGCCTGAGCTACGACCACCGCGTCATCGACGGCGCCGCCGCCGCGCGCTTCACTTCGTACCTGTCGCAGGTGCTGGGCGACCTGCGCCGCCTGCTGCTCTGATGGCGACGCCGCTGCCGCTGCCGCCCGGCCCGGTGCCCGCGCGCGTGCGCGTGGCCGCGGTGCAGTACGGCCAGCGCCGGGTGGCGGGCTTCGACGACTTCGCCGCGCAGGTGGAGGAGGGCGTGCGGATCGCCGCCGACTACGGCAGTGATTTCGTGCTGTTCCCGGAGCTGTTCACGCTGCAGCTGCTCAGCGCCGAACCGCGCCTGCTGTCGCCGGCCGAGGCGATCGATCGGCTGAGCCAGCACACGGATGCCTTCACCGCGCTGCTCCGTCGGATGGCGGCGACGTACCGCATCCACGTCATCGGCGGCACGCACCCGACGCGCACGCCGGAAGGCACGCTGCGCAACATCTGCTACGTCGCCACCCGCGACGGCGCGCTGCACCGGCGCGACAAGCTGCACATCACCCCGAGCGAGCAGGGCAGCTGGGCGGTGCAGGGCGGCGACGACGCCGGCGTGATCGCCACCGACGCCGGCCCGATCGGCATCATGGTCTGCTACGACAGCGAGTTCCCCGAACTCGGCCGCCACCTCACCGACCAGGGCGCGCTGATGCTGTTCGTGCCCTACTGCACCGACCTGCGCGCCGGCCACCTGCGCGTGCGCTACAGCTGCCAGGCGCGCGCGGTGGAGAACCAGGTGTACGTGGTCGCCGCCGGCAACGTCGGGCACTGCCCGAACGTGGCCAACTTCGACATCCAGTATGCGCAGTCCGGCGTGTTCACGCCCTGCGATTTCCCGTTCCCGCCCGAGGGCATCGCCGCCGAGGCGGCGCCGCAGGCGGAGCAGATCGTCTTCGCCGACCTCGACCTGGCCGCGCTGCAGCAGGCGCGCAAGGACGGTACGGTGAAGAACCTCATCGACCGGCGGCCGGCGCTCTACGACGCCTGGCGCCGGACCTGACTTCCGGAGGATCCATGGCCACCATCGAACTGCGCGTGCCCGACCTGGGCGACGACAAGGACGTGCCCGTCATCGAGCTGCTGGTGCAGCCGGGCGACGTGGTGAAGAAGGACCAGGGCCTGGTCACGCTCGAATCGGACAAGGCCACGATGGAAGTGCCGGCCAGCGCCGCCGGCCGCATCGTCGAGCTGAAGGTGAAGGTGGGCGACGCGGTGTCGGCCGGCGACCTGATCGCCATCGCCGAGGCCGAGGGCGCGGCGGCCGCGCCTGCCGCCGCCCCCGTGGGAGCGCCTTCAGGCGCGAAACCCGCCGCGCCGGTGGAATCGCCGCCGGTCGCGAAACCCGCCGTGGCCTCCTCGCCCGCGTCTGCGGCGATCGCGCCTGAAGGCGCTCCTACCGGCGCTGCGGGCTCCGGGCGCAAGGCCGATATCGAGTGCGGGCTGCTGGTGCTGGGCGCGGGACCGGGCGGCTACACCGCCGCCTTCCGCGCCGCCGACCTGGGCCTGGACGTGCTGCTGGTCGAGCGCTACGAGGCGCTGGGCGGCGTCTGCCTCAACGTCGGCTGCATCCCGTCCAAGGCGCTGTTGCATGCGGCGGCGGTGATCGAGGAGGCGAAGCACGCCGCGGACTTCGGCGTGGAGTTCGGCAAGGCGAAGATCGACCTCGACAAGCTGCGCGCGCACAAGGACAAGGTCGTCGCGCAGATGAACAAGGGCCTGGCCGGCATGGCGAAGCAGCGCAAGGTGCGCACGCTGACCGGCACGGGCACTTTCGTGTCCCCGAACGAACTCGAGGTGCGCACCCACGAGGGCGTGAAGCTCGTGCGCTTCGGGCAGTGCATCCTCGCGGCCGGTTCCCAGCCGGTGAAGCTGCCCGGCTTCCCCTGGGACGACGCACGCGTGATGGACTCCACCGACGCGCTGACGCTCGTCGAGGTGCCGAAGAAGCTGCTGGTCGTCGGCGGCGGCATCATCGGCCTGGAGATGGCCTGCGTGTACAGCGCGCTCGGCAGCCAGGTGACGGTCGTCGAGTTCATGGACCAGCTGATGCCCGGCGCCGACAAGGACCTGGTCAAGCCGCTGGCCGACCTGCTCAAGAAGCGCGGCGTGGCCGTGCACCTCAAGTGCAAGGTCGCCAAGGTCGAGGCGAAGAAGGACGCGCTGCACGCGAGCTTCGAGGGCGACAGCGTGCCGGCCGAGACGAAGTACGACCGCGTGCTGGTGTCGGTGGGCCGCGCGCCCAACGGCGGCAAGCTGGGTGCCGACAAGGCCGGCGTCGCCGTCACCGAGCGCGGCTTCATCCCCGTGGACCGGCAGATGCGCACCAACGTGCCGCACATCTTCGCCATCGGCGACCTGGTCGGCCAGCCGATGCTGGCGCACAAGGCCACGCACGAGGGCAAGCTGGCGGCGGAAGTCGCGGCCGGCCACAAGAAGGAGTGGGTGGCGCGGGTGATCCCGTCGGTGGCCTACACCGACCCGGAGATCGCCTGGGTCGGCGTCACCGAGACCGAAGCCAAGGCCAAGGGCCTGGCGGTGGGCGTGGCGAAGTTCCCGTGGGCGGCCTCGGGCCGCGCGGTCGGCATCGGCCGCACCGAGGGCTTCACCAAGCTGATCTTCGACGAGCACACCGAGCGCGTGATCGGCGCCGGCATCGTCGGCCCGCACGCCGGCGACCTGATCGCCGAGGTGGCCCTGGCCATCGAGATGGGCTGCGAGGCCGCCGACATCGGCCACACCATCCACCCGCACCCGACGCTCAGCGAATCGGTGGCGATGGCGGCCGAGATCCAGGACGGCAGCATCACCGACCTGTACCTGCCGAAGAAGAAGTAGCCAGCCGCCCCGAATGGCTTCCCGGGACTGGTTCAGGAACGAGGATTGGTCGCCGGAGATCGCAGAGGCGTTCGAGGCGCGACTGCGCCTCGCGAGGCGAAAGGATGAATACCTCTATTTGCAGGCCATCACGCTCCTGCAGACCCATCCGCGCGTCTGCCTGGCGCTGATCGAGCGGTACTTCGGCCTCGGCGAGCGCCATCGCGATGCCGGCGCACGCTGGGTCCAGGCGCAGGCCCACTGTGGCCTCGGGGATTTCCAGGCGGCTTACGTTGCCTACGAAGCCGCGATTGAGGTGGAGCGTCTGTCTCCCGGAATGGTCACGGGGTCGTGCCTCGACTATCCCTACCTTGTGGCGATTCGCGACGAGGCGCGCCTGTTCGACCGTGCACTCGAGGTCCTCGCGCTTCCGCAGGTCAGGCTCGTGGTTCCCGTTTCGCGCTTCAAGTTCCATGCGAGCCGGGCCTTGGTGTTCTCGCATCGCGGTGACCGGGAGGCCGCTCGCGCCGAGGCGCGCCTGGCGCTCGACGCCGCCTCGCAGTCGCGTTCCGGCTTTCCGGACCATCCGGGAGTGGGTTTGGTGGGGGAACTCCACGCGCCTGGTCTCGCCCGGTTGCGTCCCTTGTGCGACGCCTGAGCCCAAGCCCGCGCCATTGAACCCGCCACAAGAAGACGCCCCGGCGGGGAGCACCGCCGGGGCGTCGGTTGCCACCCGCGCGCTCCGGCCCCGGTGCGGACGTGGGTGGTCGGACGCAGGGTGCGCCGCCTCGCGACATCCGTCCAACGCATTGTCCGAATCGCTGCGATAGCGCCCGGCTATCCCGCCGGCGCACGGGCCATCAGCCGAAGGCGACGTAACAGACGGTGCACAGCACCACGACGCCGATCACGTCGAGCACCGCGCCTTCGCGCAGCATGGTGCGCGCGTCCACCGCGCCGCTGCCGTAGGCGATGGCGTTGGGCGCGGTGGCCACCGGCAGCATGAAGCCGACGCTGGCGGCCAGCACGGCGGGGAACATGAACAGCGCCGGGTCCACGCCGACGGCCACGCCGGTGGCCGCGAGGATGGGCATCAGCAGCACCGCGGTGGCGGTGTTGCTGGCGATCTCCGACAGCAGCACCACGCCGCCGACGATGCCCAGCAGCAACAGCGGCAGCGGCAGGGCGCTCAGCCCGGACAGCGACGCGGCCACCGCATCGCTCAGGCCCGAGCTCTGGAAGGCCGCGGCCAGCGCGATGCCGCCGCCGAACAGCACCAGCGCGCCCCAGGGCACGCGCTCGGCGGTCTCCCAGTCGAGCAGGCGCGAGCCCTTGCCATCCGGGATCACGCACAGCGCGACCACCGCCAGCAGCGCCACGCTCGCATCGTTCGCGCCCGCCAGGCCCAGCCAGCCGCTCCAGCCGCCGAAGGGTTCGCTGCGGAAGATCCAGGCGGCGGCCGTGAGCGCGAACACCCACAGCACGCGGCGTTCGCCCGGCGTCCACGGGCCGCTTTCCGGCAGCACCGCCGCCGGCGCGCCGGCGAGGCGGCGGCCCAGCCACACGCCCATCAGCGGCAGGAACAGCAGCACCACCGGCACGCCCACCATCATCCAGTCGAGGAAGCCGTAGCGCGTGCCGGTCGCTTCGGCATACACCTGCATGAAGACGAGGTTGGGCGGCGAGCCGATCGGCGTGCCCAGGCCGCCGACGCTGGCGCCGTAGGCGATCGCCAGCACCAGCGGCGCGTCCAGGCGGCGGTCGGGATAGTGCTGCAGGATGGCCATGGCCACCGGCAGCATCAGCAGCGTGGTCGCGGTGTTCGAGATCCACATGCTGATCGCGCCGGTGGCCGCGAGGAAGCCGAACAGCAGGGCGCGGCCGCTGTGGCCGCCGAAGGCCCGCACCATGGCCAGCGCCAGCCGCCGGTGCGCGCCGCTGCGTTCGAGCGCGCGCGAGAGCATGAAGCCGCCGCCGAGCAGCAGGATCAGTTCATGGCCATAGCTCTGCGCCACCTGCCTGGCGTCGAGCACGCCCAGTACCGGGAAGGCGGCCAGCGGCAGCAGCGCGGTCACCGGCGCCTTCACCGGTTCCAGCACCCACCACAGCGCGCACCAGCCGGTCAGGCCCAGGGTGGCGGCCAGCGCATGCGACTGGCCCTGGGCATCGGCGAGGAAATACAGCGCGAGCGCGAGCAGCGGGCCGGCCGGCAGCGCGATCGGCGCGAGGCGGCCGGCGACGCTCACGTGCGCTCGTCCGGCCCGTGGTCGGGGCGCTCGGGCACGTGCGTGTCCTCGCTGCCGCCCGGAAGCTGCGGCATCTCGTCCATGCGCAGCGACAGCGCCGCCTTGGCCATCAGGTGCGCGCTGATCGGCGCGGTGATGAACAGGAAGGCGGTGATCAGCAGCTCGCGCGGCTGCGGGTCGCTGCCGATGTAGGCGTGGTAGCCCACCGAGGCCACCAGCAGGCAGCCCACGCCCAGGGTGCTGGCCTTGGTCGGGCCATGCAGGCGCTTGAAGAACTCCGACAGCCGCACCAGGCCGAAGGCGCCGACCAGCACGAAGGCGCTGCCGGTGGCCAGCAGCACGACCAGGGCGATTTCGACGGCGGCGCTCATTCGACGATGTCCCGGCGCATCACGTACTTGCTCAGCACCACGGTCGAGCCGAAGCCGAGCATGGCGATCACCAGCGCGGCCTCGAAGTAGATCGAGGACTTGATGTACATGCCCAGCAGCATCAGCTCGGCGATCGCGGTCACGCTGAGCGTGTCCAGGGCCAGGATGCGGTCGGGCACCGTCGGCCCGCGCAGCAGGCGGTAGAGCGAGAGCAGCATGGCCAGGCTGACCACGGCCATCGCGGCGACGATGGCGGGTTCGAGCAGGCCCAGGGACGGGGCGGTGCCGGGCGTCATGGGAAGATCTCCATCAGCGGGCGTTCGTAGCGTTCCTTGATGCCGGCCACCAGCGCCTCGAGGTCGTCGAGGTGGAAGACGTGGATCAGCAGGTACTTGCGATCCTCCGACAGCACCGCGGTCACCGTGCCCGGGGTCAGGGTGATGATGCTCGCCAGCGCGGCGATGCCGTGGATGTTGGCGATGTCCAGCGGGTACCAGACGAAGGCGGGGTGGATGCGGGCCTCGCGCCCCAGCACCTGCCGCGCCACCACCAGGTTCGAGACCAGGATGTCCCACAGCACGTGGGCCACCAGGCGCGGCACGCCGCCGAGCCGGCCGATGCGGGCGAACTCGCGGTCCAGGCGCGTGGCGAACAGCGGGATCACCCAGCCCAGGAACAGGCCGAAGGCGATGTGCGCCGGGTTGAAGGCGTCGTTCATCACCAGCCAGAAGGCGACGATGGTCAGCGTCAGCGGGACGGAGGGGAACCAGCGGCGCAGCATCACGGGTTCCTCCAGGCCGGGGCGGTGTCGCGCACCTGGCGCACGTAGTCCTGCGGCGACATCAGCTGGGCCGCGGTGGCGCGGGTGTATTCGACCACCGGCGCGGCGCCCAGCGACAGCGCCACGCCCAGCGACAGCAGCAGCACGGTGGCCGCGGTCTCGACCGGGCGGGTGCTGGTCGGGCGCAGGCCGGCGGTCTCCGGTTCGGCCGGCGGCACGCGCCAGAACAGGTTGCTGCCCGCGCGCACCAGGCCGACGATCACCAGCAGGCTGCTCGCCAGGATCGCGGTCCAGACCCAGGCCACGTCGGCGGCGGGCACGGCCTGCAGCAGCGCCAGCTTGCCCACGAAGCCCGACAGCGGCGGCAGGCCGGCGACCGACACCGCCGCCACCAGGAACATCACGCCGGCCGCCTTGCGCACCGCCGGCGAGGCCACCGGGTGCGAGAGGTCGCGCATCTCGTCGCCGCGGCCGCGGCGCACCAGGTCGGCGATCATGAACAGCGCCGCCACCACGAAGGTGCTGTGCACGAGGTAGTAGAGGCCGGCGCCCAGCGCGGCCTCCACGCGCAGCGAGAAAGCGATGAACAGCGTCGCCGCCGACACCACCACCAGGTAGGCCGAGAGCACGCGCAACCGCGCCGCCGCCAGCACGCCCAGGGTGCCCACCGCCAGCGTGGCCAGCGCGCCCCAGGCCATCCAGTCCTGGCCGTAGCCGGCCAGCGGGCCGGCCGGCTCGCCCAGCAGCAGCTGGCCGACGCGCAGCGAGGCGTAGATGCCGACCTTGGTCATGATCACGAACAGCGCCGCCACCGCCGCCGGCGCCCGCGCATAGGTGTCGGGCAGCCACAGGTAGAGCGGCAGCAGCGCCGCCTTGGCGCAGAACACCACCAGCAGCAGGCCCAGCGTGGCCTTGGCGATGGCCAGGTCGGCGGCGGGCAGGCTGGCGATGCGCGCCGACAGCTCGGCCATGTTGAGCGTGCCGAACACGCCGTAGACCAGGCCCAGGGCGACCAGGAACAGGGTGGAGGCGGCGATGTTGAAGGCCACGTAGTGCAGGCCGGCGCGCATGCGCACGCCGCGGCCGCCGCTGAGCAGCAGGCCGTAGGAGGCGATCAGCATCACCTCGAAGAACACGAACAGGTTGAACACGTCGCCGGTGAGGAAGGCGCCGTTGAGGCCGACCAGCTGGAACTGGAACAGGGCGTGGAAATGCGGCGCGCGCCGGTCCCAGCCCGAGCAGGCGTGCAGCAGGCAGGCCGCGGCCAGGACGCTGGTCGCCAGCACCATCAGCGCCGACAGGCGGTCCACCATCAGCACGATGCCCAGCCGGTGCGGCCAGTCGCCCAGCAGGTAGGCGGTGACGCCGCCGTCCCGGGCCAGCCCCAGCAGGGCCAGCGCGGCGGCGAGCGTGGCCAGCATCGAGGCCCAGGCCACCACGCGCTGCAGGACCGCGCCGGCGCGCCGGTGCTCGGCGAACAGGCACAGCGCGCCGCCGAGCAGCGGCAGCAGGATCGGCAGGACGGGCAGCTGGCTCATCGGCCGCCGTCCTCGCGACCGTCGACGTGGTCGCAGTGGTTGTCGGCGCGGCTGCGCATGGCCAGCACGATGGTCACCGCGGTCATCGCGAAGGCGATGACGATGGCGGTGAGCACCAGGGCCTGGGGCAGCGGATCGGTGTAGCTGGCCGAGGTCGCGGCCACGCCCTCGCGCAGCACCGGGGGCTTGCCCGCGACCAGGCGGCCGGCGGAGAAGATCAGCAGGTTGGTCGCGTACGAGAGCAGCGTCAGCCCGAGGATGACGTCGAAGCTGCGCGCGCGCAGCACCAGGTACACGCCGGCGAACACCAGCAGGGCGATCGCGCTCGACATCGCCAGTTCCATCAGTCCACCTCCGCCGTCAGGGGGGAGCGGCGCGCCGGGTCGACCACCCCGGTGCGGGCCTCGAGCCGGCGCGAGGGCTTGAGCGTTCCCATCATCGAAAGGATCAGCATCGTGCCGCCGAACACCACCAGGTAGACGCCGAGGTCGAAGGCGGCGGCGCTGGCCAGCGGGATCGTGCCCAGCAGCGGCAGCTGCAGGTCGTAGTGGCCGCTGGTGAGGAAGGGCAGGCCCAGGCCCATCGCCGCCAGGCCGGTCGCGGCGGAGATCACCAGGCCGGTGCCGACCAGGCGCACGTAGTCGAAGCCGAAGCGCGACTCCACCGAAGCGGCGCCCTGGATCACGTACTGGATCAGCAGCGGCACCGCCAGGGTCAGGCCGGCGATGAAGCCGCCGCCCGGCGCGTTGTGGCCGCGCAGGAACAGGAAGATGGACACGGTGAGCGTGAGCGGGAACATGATCTGGGCCAGGTCGGCCGGCACCGGCAGCTTGGCCGGCGGGCCGGGCATCACCGCCTCGGGCGCCATGCGCGCGCGCCGCAGCATGGCGTGCACCACCAGTGCGGCGATGCCGAACACGGTGATCTCGCCGAAGGTGTCGAAGCCGCGGAAGTCGACCAGGATCACGTTCACCACGTTCGCGCCCCAGGCCTCGGGCAGCGAGCGCGCCAGCAGCTCGTCGGCGATGCCCACCGGCGGCCGGGTCATCATCGCGTAGGCCAGCACGCCGGTGCCCAGGCCGGCGGCCGCGGCGATGGCGCCGTCGCGCAGGCGCCGCGGCCAGCGCCGCTCGGGGTTGGAGCGCACCGGCAGGTAGTGCATGCCCAGCAGCAGCAGCGACAGCGTGACCATCTCCACCAGCAGCTGGGTCAGGGCCAGGTCGGGCGCCGACAGCGCGACGAAGTTCAGGCTCACCGCCAGGCCGACGCCGCCCATCACGATCACCGCGACCAGGCGCTGGCGGTAGTGCGCCAGCGTCAGCAGGGTCGAGCCGACCAGCATCGCCCACAGCACCCACTCGAGCCGGCCCATCGGCTGGCCCAGCGCGAAGTCGGGCAGCGGCGGGCCGCCGGCCGGCCAGGACGCCAGGTAGGGCGCGGCGCCCACGGCGACCGCGACCAGCACCAGTCCCAGCAGGCTGCGCTGCAGGCTGCCGTTGGCCAGGGCCTTGGTCGCGCGCTGGGCGGCGCGGAACAGCGAATCGATGTTGAGCCGGAACAGGCGGTGGCCGGTGGCCTTCGCCACCATCGCGTGCAGGTCGAACAGCCGGCGCAGGCCGAAGTAGAGCGCGATGCCGGCCAGCACGCCGGCCGCGCTCATCGCCAGCGGCAGGTTGAAGCCGTGCCAGATCGACAGGCTGTAGGCCGGCAGCTGCGCGCCGAGCACGCCGCGCGCGGCGATCTCCAGGGCCGCGCCCACGGTCGGGCCCGGCGCGATGCCCACCGCCAGGCAGGCCACCGCCAGCAGCGCCACCGGCGCGCGCATGAAGCGCGGCGGCTCGTGCACCTCGCCCTCGACCGCGCGCGGGCCCTTGCCGAAGAAGGTGTCGTGCACGAAGCGCAGGCTGTAGGCCATGCCGAAGGCGCCGAACAGCAGCGCCGCCGCCGGCACGCCGAA